>Ga0111181_1013_pt1 | contig 33859 bp, 27 predicted proteins | sample DeeMarSWOR324_28_FD_80236 | JGI IMG/M metagenome (GOLD analysis project Ga0111181, IMG submission 80236) | Gemmatimonas sp. SM23_52
AAGCGTGACGCTTCCGCACGGGTATCCCAGTTTCGTCGTCTGCTGCACACCTAAGATCGCCCTCGGCGGCCCGGAGCCCCTAGAGCTCCTCCACCGGCTGCACGACATACCCGTAGCGCCTGAGCCGAAACTGCGCGCGCATCTCCCAGTCGCTGCGGATCCGCGCCACCTTCTCGCGGCGCGACCTGCCGCAAAGTGCGAACGGATTCCCGTCGGCCGCGAAGATGGGACCGGCTAGCAACGAACGCGCGTCGATCACTCGCAGGCGTAACCCTTCGTCAGTGATCTGGAGCGCGAGCTGCAGTCCCAACGGATGGAAGAACTGCCGGTTCGCCTCCAGCAAGTAGCCCTCGGTCGAGAGCTCGTCCTCGTCCATGTACTTGGCGCCCTCCGGCCAAGGATATCTCTGCACGTCACCCATCATGTCCTCCTGTTGTCTTCTAATGCGAACCGCACCCCGATCCAGCGTGGATCGGGGTGCGGCTTGGCTTCGTTTCCCTTCGTGCCCGCGGCCTTAAGGCACTCGCCCGGGCCTGTGCCGCAGACTCCGGTCGGCCCCGGTCCAGACGCCCAGACCGGTATCCGCTACCTCACCTAGCCTGCCTCAGTCTCTCCCGTACAACCGACTTCTCGAGCATGAAGACCAGCTCCGAGGCCGTGAAGGGTTTAGGCAGGCAGTCGTACGCGCCTCTATTCATCAGCTCGACCATCGGCGCAACCTTGCCATAGGTGACGGTGACGATCACGAGCGACTGGCCACCCGAACCGAGGTACTTCTCCAGAAAGTCCGTAGCCTCGAGACCCGGCATCGAGGCATCGTAGAGGATCACGTCCGGCTCGTCCGCCAAGGCGCGCCGCAACGCTTCCTCGCCGTCGGCGAGCGCCGAAACCTCGTAGACCTCCTCCCCCAGAACCTCGGACAGCGTGCGCCGCACCCCCAGCTCATCATCGACGATCAAGACCTTCATGAGACCTCCCACCAAGTACTCGTTGGCATGACCGCGGGCGTGGCGGGACGGCACCCGGTCGGTCTCATCTAATATGAGCGGGGGGTCTGACACTCGGTGGATGCGGTGGAGCGCCGTGAGGCTAGGCCAGCACGAAGCCCCGCACGCGGTGGGGGGCGCTAAGTCGAAGCGGATCGGCGGTATGCAGCAGCGGTCTCCGCCAACATCCTGCGGACTGGCTGCGACAGCTCATTTACGTGTCGGGCTGCCTGGGCCAGATCATCTAGATCCAGCTTCACCGAGAGTAGCGTCGACACCTCCTCAGCCTTTCGACGCTGACCCTTCCGGGCGTTGCTGTAGCGAGTTGCCAAGTCCGACGATCTCCATTCGGCCCAGAGCGTGTCGAGTAGTTGGCGAAGCGCTGTGGCCGACTGTGCGCCCTTGTTCCAGACGGTCTTGGCGACAAAACGGTTCCAGTTGAGTTCGTAACCCAGTTTGCCCACAGGCAGCTTCAACCTCGGGTCCTTCCAGGCTGCGTAATGGGCCAGGACGGGGTTTCGGACCCCGGAATAGATGGACCACTCCTCTGGCTCCGCCAGATACCGTCTCAGCCTGTCATAGGCGGCATACCACAGATCGCGGCCCCTGAAGCCAAGATCCTCATCCTGGTTTTCCAGACTCGGGTGAGCCACCTCCCCGCGCAGAATCTCCAACTCCAAAGCCTCGCGATACTGCCGGACAAGCGAGTGCGCTGTGTCGCCGCTGACATCGAGACGGGCCAACAGCTCCAGAAACTCTGTGGGCCCGACTTGATGCCAGTCCGGGGGCGAATCCCAAAAGCGGGCCCCGCCAAGCGCAAACCAGACATACGCGTGGTCCTCGCCGGGCAGTTTCGACCTGGAGTCCTCCCGCAGTTGCCTGGCCTGATTAATGTAGCCGAGGGTTCCGTCGACCTTGAACTCGCAGAACAGGTGCCGCGCACCGCCATCACGCATCACCAGCTGCACGTACAGATCCAGGGCCCGACCGCCGACCTTCCACTCCCGCTGAGCAACCACCGTCGAGATGACGCTCGGGTCGAGGTGCGCAGCATCCGAGGCGGCAGGGTTCCAGAGGTCGGCGGCGACGCGGGCTCCCAGCCCCGGTATCTCGAGCAGCCACTTGAGAAACCCGCTGTGCGCCTTCTCCTCGCTGTAGCCGACGATGTTGATGAAGTTCGGGCGCTGAATGCGATCCCTGAGCTCCGCAATCTTCTCGTCGTCACGGCTCATCGCTTCCTCCCACTACCTGTGCAACTCTCGTGCTGGGCGCGAGCGGTTCCAGGCAGTGCTGACGGACGTCACGAGGCCGCCAGCTCCCGCAGCTTTTTCACCACCATCACCATCGCCCACGTGTCGCGCTTGCAGTATTCCAACAGGTCGTGGCGCAACCGCTGCCGCTCTTCCGGCAGCATAGTATCTCCGGCGATCAGCAGGCGGGCGATCTCCATGCTCGCAACCTTGCCGTCATCGATGGCGAGATCCTCGTAAGCGAGCTCCGGCACCAGCGGGTTGAGGACGTTCTTGATGCTGAAGCTCCCCTTGAAACCGGGGTGATACACATTCTTTCTGATCACGGGCGGCAGGTCGATCAGTTTCGCCTCGATCTTGCGGAGCGGTCCAGCCAGGTCGGGAACGCTCGCCTCGAGGTCCCTGATACAGTCGCGCTCGAAGGTGGTGTACGTGACGATCCTGTCGGCCCCGGCGCACGCGTCCACCAGCGCTTCAGCTAACGCCGGACGCGGATCGTCGGGCCCCTCGGCGAGCCAGCCGACATGCGAGATCGAGCCGTCGGGTGACTCCTCGTGGTAGCTGAACTGCGCCGGCACCCGCCCCCACGGAGCCAGGCTGGGCCAAACCGGAATCGCGCGCGAGACCGTCTCGAAGTCCAGGTAGCCCAGCCGCCCGGAGAACGGTTCGAGCGCCTTCGCGAGCCCGGGCTCTACGATCATGGTGCCTTCCTTGAGGGCGCGCAGCTGCCGCCTCTGCGTCGCAGAGAGCCTCCTGTCGGGCGGGATGTCCCAGATCGTGTGCACGCCCGCCTGCATGTACTTCCATGCCGTCTTCAGCCCCACGTTGTACAGCGTCCTGATATGGTCCGAGACATCCGGCCAGCAGCGACCCACGAGCGGGCAGTCGCCCGAGTGGAAACAGCGTGGCCCAATGACCGTCTCGGGCCCCGGGCCGTTGATGACGCTCAGTTGTCTATCGATCTCGTCCGGCAGCAGGGGGAGGAGTTGCTCCACCTGAGGCGTGACATCCGTCCGCTGGAAGAGATCCCCGACATCGGGATGCCGGTACTCGTTATTGAGGTGCATGATCTCGACGCGCACCACGTCGATACCGCTTCGTCGCAACACGTGCGTCTGGATGGCCGCGTCGGGGATGTGCTTGTCTTCTTGCGAGGTGGACGACTTCACCTCGATCAGGTTGAATCCACCATTAGCGCGCTCCAGAACATCAACCGCCACGAACACCCCATCGGCCATGAAGCTGGCCTCGAAGATAGCCGGCGCACCGCAAGCGAGCGCGGCCGCGGTAGCCGCGAGCCGCCCCTCGAGTTCGTTGTGCGGCAGGTCGATAAGCACGCCATCGGGGAAGCGCGTTCGCGCGACCTCTCCCACCTGCCTGCCCTGCTCGAACCGGTCCAGGAGCGGCTCGTCGGGTTGCAGCTCCGGGGCTTCGGGCTCGTGCACCATCAACCAGAGCAGTCCGTGACATTTGCACCCCGTGAGGAAACGGGACTTGGAGAGTCGGTGGGGGCCAGCACGTGCCATCATTCCCTCGCGCACTCATCAACAGTTGCTGGCGTGATCTTCACCCAGACTTCTTGCCCGCCGGCTCGAAAATGGCACCGAGATCGAAGACGTCGAGCTTGCCATCTTCGTTGAGGTCGCAGGCGTCTAGTGTCCCTGCCGCCTCGTGGAACGCGAAGACCAGCTTGAGATACTTACCGAGCACGAGTCGCGGGAGCTCGTACCGACGCTCTCGACCGTACCACTCGAAAGGATCTCTGGCGCCTTTGGATGCGTTACAGCTACGACAGGCCAAGACCATGTTGTCGATGACATTCGGGCCGCCCCGGCTTTGTGGGATGATGTGCTCCCAGTCCAGCTCGGGCTCATCCGCGCCGCAATAAGCGCAACACCGCTCCCCTCCACACAGGAGCTTGTTCTCACGCAGAATCTGCGACGGGTGCATCTCGCCCCGTTCCAGCTTCTTGTAGGTGTACATCACGAAGCGATAGTTCTTTCGGTCTTGGACCACACGCCCCGCTATCAGCTTCGCGTATTCCCAGTAGATCAATTGGCGGATGGTCTTGACGTTCTTCGGAGGCATACCGCTAACCTATCCCTTCTTCACCCACAGTCGTTCGAACCAGACGGTAGAGTGTCAGTCCGAAGTGGACTGGGCCTGAGCCAGCAGATCGTTTTCCAGCTCGTCGACGGTTTCCAGGATCGAAGTTTTCAGGGCGTCGAGCTGATCACGAACCTTCTTGATGCCGCTCACGGCGCCCGTCAGGCCCCTTTTCATAGAACGAACCTGCTCGAGCAAGGTGCGTATCTGCTTGATCCCTGCTTTGACTGCGTCCACATCGAGAGTGACATCGCGGCGAGCCACGCGTGCCGCAGCGATCATGCAGGCAAATCGGTAGGCCACTTCCAGGGGAAGAAGATCTTCGCCTTCAGAATCGAGGGCGACGAGAATCTGGTTGGGCGACACGTACTGGAGTGGAGCGAACTTCTCAGCGTGCTGTCTCTCAACTACGGCTATGCCGACGTGCGCGTCACGGTTCTTCATTGCGCGCTCGAGCTCCGTGTAGATCGACCTCTTGCCGCTCAAGCTCACGGCCCGGTCTTTGACCTCGAGCACGATACGGCGGTCAAGCTCTGCCGTTTGCTGGTTCGCCACGTGACAGACGATGTCACCGACCTTCTTATCCTTCCCGAGGACGCCACCCTCATCCCCCACGTTCTCCACACGGTCGCCATGGGGCCGCGCGAGTCGCAGTAAGGCATCCGTGACCACCTCCTCGAAACTCCGTCCCTTCTGTGTACCTCGCTCACGCTCGGCCTCGACGGCCGCCTCCATTCCGAGGTGCGTCTCGATATTCTGGAAACGCTCACGGATTTCCTTCGTGAGGTTCCACAGCAGGCTGCCCTTGCGGTTCGGGTCCAACCGCTCCTCCAAGCTCGCCCTGAACTTGCCGAGCGGGGTCGTCTCGTCACTCGGATTGAGAAGCGCATACAAGCGACCTCCGTCGGGCCCGAAAGCTCGGTCGAGCTCGACCCGCAGGCGCCCACGCTCACCGAAGAACTCGTCGAGCGTCCTCTGCAGACAACCGTCCTCTCCGACGGCTGCCCCCACCGCGCGCTCCAGCTTGCCTTCCTCGCCGAGGAAGTCGTTCATCACTCGGTGGAAGCGGCCCTGGTCGCCGAAGAAATCTCTCAGCTTCCTGTCGACCTCGCCGTCGTCGCCGAAGACCTCGCGGATTCGACGGCTGACCACACCATCTTCGCCGAACATGTCGTCCATCTTGGTGTGGAAGTCGTCGCGCATGCGCTCGAATTCCTTTTGCACGTAGTCGGCCTCAGCGACGACCCAGGCGTCACGAATCGCGAGCACCCCAGCCTTGAAGGCTCGCAAGGCGAAGTCCGGCCGGTCACGCTCGTCGAGATCCTCGAAAGTGCGATACACGTCTGGATCGACGACAACCGCTGTGATCGACACGGATCTCACCTCGGGATCCAAGACGACTTCCGCGGGCTCACCATTGGGGCTGGCCTTTCGATCGGGCTGGCCATCGCCGGTCGCCCTGTCCACCAATTCCAGCTCCCTACGTTGTTTGCGAGGGGTCGAGTCAGCCATCGTCTTCGCCTCCTGCCTTGGAGATGGCCGGCGGGGGTCTTCGCGAATTATTGGCGGGAAGAAAGGTCCTGGCGGTGGAGCAGACAGGCTACAAGGGTCTACACCTCGGGCTGCGCGCCGTTCCTGCTCAAGGTTGAGATTCGGCGTCCCGCCGCCCGCTGGCAGGAACCTTACCTGAGTTCAATATCGAGGGGGGGTCTGACAGTGGGGGCCATCGACCGGCCCCGTCAGCGTCGCGGCTAGAGGGCACCCACCACCAAGAACGGCCTCAAGCGCAGCGCGTTCTTCGCCGCGGCCACGAAGGGCTCCTACCAGTCCTCGAGCTCTCCGACGGTCAAACGGTGCTGTCGAGCCGCTTCCTGAACGGAGGTGTCACCCCGCACGATGCTCAGCACCAGCGCCGCTCTACGCTTGGCTGTCCAGCGCTGACGTTTCCGGGGAGCTCTTCTGCCATCGAGATCCACCTCCTTGACCATGCGAGAAGCATGTCTTATCGGTGAACTCGACGACAAGGGGAGCAGGATACCAAGAGTCGAGCTGCGGGTCGTTCCGGCGGGCGCGAAGGACCCCTCCGCCCCGGCTAGGAAGCTCCGGGCCTCCGGGCCCTGGTCTTGAGCTGTGATCAGGCCGCGGGTTCTGACTATCGCTCTAGGTTCAACTGAGCCACCACCTGGCTACAATTGCTGCAGACTATTACGATGCCCTCGCCCCACTTCTCTTCGAAACGCCCACCCTCGACGTTCATGGTCAGGTTGTTTGAACCGGCCCACGAATCGAGCTTGATGACACTGCCACAGTTCTTGCAGCCAAACTCCTGCCGCGCCATTCTGTCCTCCTTTAAGAATGAATCCCTACGAGCTGGACAACAATACTACCCCCGCTTCACTCGACAAGACGCCTGCCTTACTCGAAAACCCGATTCCAGGCGTCAAATAGAGGCAGGCAACAGAGTTCAGCTCCGTCTCCGCCGCCTTGGCAGGAATCTGAACTCACGCGACCTTCTCCATCTGCTGGACCGGTAAGGTACGGTCGGGGACCCGGAACATCACTCTATGTGACATTTCCGCGACCTCTGCTCATATCAATAGCCGAGACTACCTTTCGGAGCGCGGCGGTGTCAGGTCAATCCTCACCATTTCCACGTAGTGTTCTAGCTCCGAAGCACGCAGCGTTTCAGAGAGATACTTCAGCAGATCGTCCTGCCGAGGCTGCCCGAATACCATGCGATAGAGCACCAACGCCCGACGCAACGCGTCGAGCCGCTGCTCTTCCCTGCTCAGAGGTAGAGCCGGTACATGCCGCTCGACTCTAGCGCCGTCGTCCACAGCGTGGATCCAGAAGGGCACGAGATCCGAAGAGTCCGATGGACGATCGTTAACCGCCAGGTCGAACAAGGCATCCCACGGGTCCTGCGGCTGTCCGGTCAATAGCTGGCAGTACTGGCGAGCAACATTCTTGCGGACAGCATGTCCCTTGTAGCGATGCACCCTACCCTCGCGCTGCTCCAGGTCAACTGGGTTCGAGGGTAGGTTCCAATGCACCACAGCATGACAGTACGGATGAAAGTCCAGACCCTCCTGGCCCACCGACGTTGTGGCCAGCACGAATGGCCAGAAGGGCGAATTGAAGGCGATGCGGACCTGCTCAGCCCGGGTGCGGTCGAAGTCCACATCGGACTTCTCATCACCAAATCGAGTGGCGAATCTGACGCGCATGCGCCGCTGTTCGATTTGAAGATGCCCGTCGCCGGAACAGCTCCAATCGTCAACGGTCGGCGTGCCGGCTCTCATCGTGAGGGCTTTGCCAACATTATTGCTGATTTCCCGGACACGGATCTCGCAGTCTCTGTGCCTCAAACCGAGAATGTCCTGTAGTATGTGGACGTACTCATCGAGAACGGCCTGAAGGTTTCCGGCAACGCAGTACTCGAGGACACGCCGCCAGTACGGCTCTTCGTTGTTCATACCGCGCACCAGGGCCATGCTTTCAGGCTGGTTGAATAGCGTGCGAAAGCCCCAGGCGATCTGACCGGCGGCGCGACGCGCACAGGGATTCCATAGGGCCTCTGGCCCGGTCACACGGCTCAACGCCCGGAGCGCTGCCACACCGGGTCCGGCCAAAGCCATCTGAGCAACCACCTGGTCCAGGTCATCCGGCGGCCGCCCCAGGCCGACTGGGGCGAAAAGGACCGAGCGGGCAGCGTCGACATGGCTGGCCCAGCCTGCACCGTCCTCGTCGTCACGCCCATCGGCCAGCGACCATCCGGAGGAAAGCTCCGGGTCGGTCCACCACGCACGGGCATTATCAGGATCCGCCTGAAGGTCCAGTAGAATCGGCGCGGCCCAGTACCAGCTCTCGTCCACACGGTCGCTCTGCGCCTTGACGAAGAACCTGGACAGCCGGTCGTGGACGAGCGCCTCCACTCTCTCGACGAGGACAGCCGGATCGATCGTTGGCTTCCCGGCTTCCGTGGCCGGATCGTACAGCTGCGCGAGCGCGCTGCTCGGATACATTAGCCCAAGGACCGGCATTCCGGTCGGCCGTCCATCCGCGACCGAGAACCGCAACAAGGGCCGGCGGCGATCGCGCGCCTCCGCCGTGTTCTTCGGCTCGTTCTCGAAAGACGAGATCATCAAGCGCTCGGCTTCGTAGCTGAGCATTGCCGCCACGACTTCTGGGACCACGCGCCAGGCCGAGAAGACCAGCCGTTTGGTGAAGTTCGCGGTCCCGTGAACCTTGAAAGGCTCCGAGTCGGCGTAGTATGGTAACGAGGGCGGTAACCAGAGCAGCCGCCACAGACCGCGGCCGATCGTATCCTCCATCAGCCAGCGCAGTCTGGCGTTGGCTGGATCCAGTCTCTCGTACTCTTCGATCTGCTTCCACGAGAGGACCAGGCTCTCGGAACCGTTCACCACCGTTTCTATTTCCGCCCTGCGGAGCGGGGCGCCCAGTGCCCTCTCCAGCCCCTTCTTGAATTGGTAGTTCTTCATGAAGTTCAACAGGTACGGGGCCGACTTCCAGTATTCTATCGTGTCCCCGTGATCGATTGTCGCAGCCAGGTTCTGAAGCGCCCTGTAGCCATGAAGATCCTGGACTTCCAGCCGCATCGGCGTCGACCTGACTTCGGCCAGCATCCCTGAACGGTCGGGCGACACGGCCAACCGTTCGGTTCGCAGCATCACACGGCGAAGACGCGTTTCGAGCTGTTCCTTGACGGCCAGCAGACGCTCTCCCCCGTCACGCCCCAGAGCATATAGCGCGCTCCGATAGTCACGTAGCAGCTCGTCGTAGCCCTCAGCGGCCGCCTCGTTCGCCTCGAGAAAGCAGAGCGTCCGCAGGAAATCTTCATAGTGATCGTCGTCTTCTTCTTCGGCCGCGGTGTACATCTTGTAAGGAGTCGCCGAAAGCAGCAGCACCCGTGCCTCGTCCCCCGACTGACTGTCCGACCAATCGAAGAGACCACGAGCTAGAAGTCCCGCCTCGTCTTGCCCTTCCAGCAGGTGCTTGAATCGCTGAAACTCATCGAGAATTACGAGGTCCGGCTCCAGAGCTTCCATGCACGCCCGAGCCAGAATTGCCCGCAACTCTCCGATAATCCGCGCTCGTTCGTCCGAATCCTCCGGCGAGACGCGACTGTCGAAGCGAGGGAATTTCTTACACAAACGCTTAAAGCGGCTGCGGAGATCTCGCCTGCCCTCAGCTCGATCAGTGCGCCCTCGCGCATCGATTGCCTTCAAGAACACACCTTGCAGGCCGCGATCGATCTCATACTGCGACTCTATCTGATCGACCATTGCGCGGAATCGGTTGGCTGACTTGTAGCCCTGGAGAACATTGAGCGGTGCCTTGCCTTCCAAGCGCCAATGATCTCGCAACATACAATACAGCAGAGCGCGCTCTCTCGCCCGGCCCATATTCGATCGCAAGTCGAACGACGTTCGAGGTGTGAAAGAAACAAAGTTGAGCTTTCTGCTTCGAAGGTTGCTGAGCTGGATGGGGAGAAGAGTGATGCGCGAGGCAAGCGCAAGCTCGTGGTGAGTCGCGACGACGAGCCTGCTTATGTTCTGACGCGCGATCTGTGCGTTCGAACAGATATAGACGACGTCAATCCGATCGACCGTATCCCACAATTCGTCGACAGCTTTGGCGATCATGCCACGGGCGACCAGAGTCTTGCCGAGCCCCACTTCGTCGGCGACAAGGAAGCGGCGTGTGTAATCGACATCGCGGTACATACGCTGGAAAGCGTATTCCACGGTATCGCGCTGGAAGTCCTTGAGCCCGGAAAGAACGGCACCTACGTCCGGCCGCTTAGGATTAGTCATGTTGCCAGCCTCTGTCGAACGGACCAGATGGGTTTCCATATGTCGTCGAACCCTTCAGGCAACAGCCCGGCCGTCTCCGGCTTCGCCCGCAGGTCCTTCACCAGGTCGGCGATCTGATCCAAGCGAGCCGGCTCACGGTCCAGCGCATGCACGAGAGCTTCGAACAGCGTCGCGCCAAGCCCGCGTAGCGGTCCGCCGCGGAATTGGAAGTCGTCTACGTAAGCCCCGTCTCCTTTAGCGAGCTCACCGATCTCGGCGGACAGCAACATCAAAAGGAACCGCAGGATGGAGTCGCGATCCTTCAGCATGGCGCGCAGAACCTGGCCGCGCCGGCCGGGCGGCGCCCCAACCAATGGCAGGTTCAACACGAACCGCCGGCGTACCTCTTTCCCGCCGTGGCGTGCGGTCAGGTCAAAGGCGAAGAAAGCGCTGATCGCTTCGATAGATACCGATCGGAATGTCGCGAAGATCTTGCCCCCGACGTCAAGATCGGTTGCGGCGACCCGTTCGCTCGTCAGAATCGGCCACGCGCGTGCCTTTACTCGGCAGAGGTGCTTTAGGTTCAGTTTCGACTTGCCCGTATGCATCAGTGACAACTGGCATGTCGAGGCATCCTCGACAACGTCCACGTGCGCCTCCAGGCAAGCATTGACAAGCTCTGTACGGGCGTCATCTGCCAGCCTCTCGGCCGCTTTGAGTTCTAGGTCCGCTTCGAGGGGCTCGTCAGCGGGTATAAACGGTTGGAGGAGGCTGTGAAAGGTGATCGTCGTCTCGCCCGGCTGCAGCAGCTGGTCGATCCCAAAGCGGCTCTTCTTACCATGCAGTTCGACGAGGAACTCGACATTGTTATTGAAGGCCGCGTCCGTCGCATTCGCTGAGCCGACCCACACCCGCGACTCCCAACCCGAGTCCGCGACATAGATCTTCGCGTGGAGGCCCTGAAGGCCGGTCTCTTCTGCCGTACCACCCGTATCGGGCGCTTCGTCAGCTTCATCTTGCTCCTCGGGCGCTGCCTCGGCACTCATCGCATAGACGTGTTCGAAGCGTTCAAGAACCTCAAGATCCAGTCTGGAGAGCTCTTCCAAACGTGAGATGAGCACGTCGGCACGGCCCGGGTCGCTCACGCGCTCAAGAAATGACCGTGTGACAAAAGGCGAGATGATAGCCATGCGATCGACCCGACCGCCCAGGGGCCACCGCCGATGACCTTCGATGCCGAGCGGCCAGAAGACCAGTTTCTCGCAGCTTTCCGGGAACTCGAACTTCACGCGGCGAAGCTCGTATTGGATCTGGTCCACCTTATCCCGAACAGCCGCTGGAACCGGGCGGGTCGCGAGTGACGGAAGTGCCTGGAAGAAATCACCCAGCGGATGGTTCTTGGCAAAGGCCAACTCACGATCGGTAAGCGGGCCGTCAAGCCTTAGTGCTGTGTCCCAGGATCGATCGAAGGTGAGGTTCCGGCTGAGACAGAGAGCCCGGTAAGCTGCAGGCCCTGAATCGGTTTCGAAGCGAAGAACCCAAACCTTGGGATGAAAGATCCCACCGAACGGAGCCTTTACCTCGATGACCGAGTCTTCCAGAAACGTGTACAAGGGCTGCTGGTCCCGGGGTACGACAACATGTCCGGCTTCACAGAACACTGCGATCCTGTCGGCGTGTCGCCGAATGGCCTCAAGCAGCATCAGGGGTTCCGCTGTAGGCCTACCATCTTCGGCTTCCCAATCGAAGAACGTGAAGGCCAGCGGCGTGGTCAACAGGGCTAACAGGTCGAGCGTGAAAGTTGTAGCAATTGCGAAGTCCAGCCGATAGCCTGGCGGTGGTCTGAGCGATTCCAAGAGTAGGCTGCGTTCGCCGGGATCGAGCACCCTGCCTCCTAGCGGCTAAGTCCGGAAAGAATGTCGTGCAGGATCGTCTGCGACACCGACCACCGATAGTCAAGCCGAGCAGTTCCGGCTTGACCGCTCCATAGGTCCAGAGCACGCCTGTTGTCGAGGCGTGCTCGCCCCTTCTTGAACATTCTCTCGCGCGCATGGATGAGCTGGCGAGCGGCTTTGTCTTCTGCCACGCTCCCAACCCGGCTTTCATCGAGGGCTAGGTCAAACCACGTCTGTATGAAATGTCGCGTGTGGAGCGACACACGGTGCGCCTCACTCTGCGCTGTCCTCCAGAACCGCGCCTGGTCCCAGCTCTGAAGCGCAGACCAACGCGACTGAAGTAATTCGGCCCAGTTACCGAGTTTCGACCGATAGACGTTTATCAGGTCCGAATTAGCTGCCGTCTCTGCAAGCATCAGGTTGTACAGCAAGGCTGCGCCGTGAATGACCTCCGAGAAATTCCTGGCGTGACTCAACTGATCCTGCACATGTACCGGGAACTCAGCGTACTGGGGGTGCTCCCACGGGAATTCAGTCGAGTCGCCAATCCGCCCCCGATCGATCAAGAAGGCGAGTAGCGCACCGGCTGCTCGATTGAGGATCCGGTCGCTCAGGTAATCCGCTTCGACCTTTGTCAGCTTGAAACTCGCGCCATTCGGGAAGGTAGAGGGCGGAGCCGGGAGCTGCAGGTGCCAGTTTGCCCGCCGACCGCCCTCGATCGGCTCGCCGTCGTCGGTCATCACGGCACGCAGCCCCACCGCATAGAACCGATCCAAGGATCGGTGGTAGGCATCCTGGGAGCCCGGGTACAGCCGGATACCCAGAATGCCGAGGCCATTCCAGTAGATGTTGCTGGGCAGGCGTTTGAGCGAAGCGCGTGCCTCTATTCCGATCGTCCCATCCGGATCGTCCGAAACTGCCAGTTCCTCGATCAACCGGGTCTCTTCACGCCGGGCCCGACCCGCGATATCGCTGGACGCGACACGCTTCCGCTCCAGCGACGTGTACATCCAGGGGATAAAGAGGAAGTACCTGGCACGAGTCTGGATGGTGCTGGTTCCGGGGAAAAATAGGTCCGCGAAGTTATCCCGGATGACACCAATCCCGAGCTCGTCTCGAGTCTCTTTCTGTTTGAAGAGGTCAATGACGTCAAGCGCCTTTCGACGCTCGTGCTCTGAATAGTCCAACCAGGTGAGTGAAGACATCTCAGCTGCGTCCTCGGAGTAGCTAACTACGTTCTTCCGAACCGATCTCGTCGCAGAACTCTGCGAGGCACTTTCCTTCAGCCGTCTGGCTCACGACAGGCAACCTGGAACACCCAGTCCAGGACAGCCGCCAGCCCGCGCTCCAGCTCGGCCACGAGACCATAGAACTCTTTCAGATTCCGGGGCCTCTCCTCACGTTACCGCCTGGTAAGTGCATTCGGGGACCGTCATAGAATCGGCTACCGGGCTGCGCAGTTCCAGTATGGGGCACCCCTCTGACACTGTACAAACCACGCGCGTCTACTCGGCCTCCTCAGCATACTCCTCAAGGACCGCATCCGAGAGATGTTGCAGGTGTCTGCTTTCTGAGAGCTCTTGGAGACTATCGTAGGAGATGAACGTGCAGGAGTCCGACAATGGGCCACGCTCCAGCAAGGAGAATACTGGCCTGCGAATCTCCTCAACAACCTTCTCACGGCGCTCAACAGGAGCGACGATGTGCAGCTTGATGTCCATGTTCGGCTGCAATGCCAAGAGGTCTGCCATCCGGAGAATGCCGGAATACACAGCCGTCGTGTGCTCGACCTCAAAGGCACGAGCTATCGATCGACCCTTCAACCACAGCACATCAATCTGCTCTATCGTCTTCAGGGTGGTCTCATCATAGTTAAGCGGAAGCTGTTCCAGTAGGACGTCCTCTCCTGGTTGCCACTCACGGAACACCGCTGACCTATCGCGCCTCGGAAGCCAGATCCGGAAGCCCATGGTCTCACCGATGCGAGCCAGGAGTGCCTGCATCCTGACGGACTCGCGGACTAATTCGTCGAAATCGCGCTCGCCCGGCGGTCTCTCTGCCTCGTCTGTCTCCTCTGCGTCCTCTGTCTCCTCCGGTACTGTTACGACGACTGACCCTCCGGGCCGACGCACCCGCTGGCTCACGTACTTGCTCCAGAGCTCCTCATCGACAGGATAGTCTGTTCCGTCGTGTGCTTGCTCCAGGATAATCTGCTCCAGAAACCGCCCGTCCTGGTCTTCGAGCCGCACCAGACTTGTCCTGATCTTTCCGGTCCAGGTCCGAGATCTCTGATCATGGCCTCTTGTGAAGCTGAGCATCTCCCACACGTGCGCCTCGTGTATCGGGATGGCTCTCTCCTTAGGCAGCCAAGCTACGACGCGGACGCTAAACCGAACAACAAAAGGGTCTTTGTGCTCGTAGAAGATCGGCGAGTCATCAATGAAGTAATCGCTGGCAACCTCCAATACCCCGACCCACCGGGACAGCTTCGTCATGTAGCAAACCAACTTATCACCTGGATGTATCCTGCCAGCCGCGTTGCGGTGGCGTATCCGGAATCCAGAGATGCCGCGCGCAGACTTTTCGAACGTCTCGAAGGTCTCGGGAGAGAACAGATTCAGGTAGTAAGCCATTTGCAACGCAACCTAGTTATGCTCGAAGCCATACAGGGGCCCATACCGCAAGTTTCAAAATGGTGCGCCCATGCTCCTCCGGCAGACAGTCGGATCAGGCGTGGATTCCTATTCAGGCATTGTCCGTACCGTCCTTGGCATGGCGGCCGATTAGCGCCTTGAACCGAGGGTGCTCACTAAGAGGACGCCAGGTCGGATCAATCCGAAGAAGCGATGAAGACAGCCACCCTGGGCTATCGAGAAGGCGCTCCAACAATTCGATCGCAGCGTCATATTCACCAACAGATACATATATGGCCGCCATGTTCTCCACCCACTCCGGCCCGCTATATGCATCCACGCTCAGTGGCAGCAAGTCTAGCGCTCTCTGCCCGTGCTCAATAGCCTCCGGCTTCACACCAAGACCCGCATACGCCACACCCAGTCGGCTATGCTCTGCGACCAACCGGGGTCCGTGCTCACCCTCCTCGACATGCAGGCCTACTCGCCGCTCAAGCGTCACGCGCACCGAGTCGTAATACACTTGGCTCTCTGAGGCACGCTCAGCTAAGGCGTGTGCAATAGCCGTGTACATGTAGTAGGTCACACTGTCAAAGGCGATCCAAGAGACGCAGTCCAGAGCACTCTCGTAGTTCCCCTCGAAGAGATCCAACCAGTAATAAGTGTCGAGCAAGCTGGTCAGCTCAACCCTGAAGCGTGCAGCGTCCACCACTCGTCGAGCACTCCGTGTGTCTCCACGCCAGCTGAGGTACAGCCAAGCCTTCTCCGTATAAGGTTCGTACCACTCCGGGGAGAGATCGATGGCTCGATCGAAATAGGTCAGGGCCGCTGGATAGTCCCTTGTGTAATACAGCGTTTCGGCCAACTCAAAAGCCTTGATCGCAGAACGCGGATCCAAGTCGAAGGCGATCCTGAGGTTCTGAACTGCCGCATCGAAGCTGTTAACCCGACGTTGGATGTACGCTATGGCGGCCAGCAGGTCGCTGTTACTCGGTTGGAGCTGTCGCGCAGCCTCAAAGTAGCGAAGCGCCTCTTCATAGTCTCGTCTTCCGTAATAGTAGTAGTATCCCTGCGCGAGAAGTGATTCAGGAAGCTGAGGCGCGAGTTCGATAGATACATCCGCATGCCTCTTGGCCTGAGCGAGCCGGGCCTGCGTTTCATCATACCTGAACCAGTAGACCTGACTATGAACCAGAGACAGTCGGGCATGTGCTGTGGCAAATGAGGGGTCGAGCTCAAGGGCCCGCCTGTAGTAGTCGGCTGCGATGTTCAGATCTCCAGCCTCGTAACCGCGATAGAAGTACTCGTTCCCTTTGAGGTAGCATTGGTACGCCTGCAGATCGTGCGTAGGGGGAGTGCTTGTGACACTGACTTCCTCTTCAACCAAGCCGATGTGCACGGCTCTCAAGACAGTCTCGGCAATATCACTTTGGATCTGGAAGATGCCAGCCAGAATGGCATCGTAGTTCTGCGACCAAACTTGTGTCTCATCCGACACCCTGACCAGCTGGGGCGTCACACGCACACGAGCACTACCATCCGGGGAGATCTCCCAGCGAACTGAACCTTCCAAAATGTAGTCAACTCCGAGCTCTGCCCCGATTTCCGTTGCGCTCTTCTCCGTGCTCTTGTACTGAAGTGCGCTTGTCCGCGAAATCACACCCAGCCGTCGAATGGTCGCCAGGCGAGATATGATCTCTTCGGTCAACCCATCTGCAAAATAGTCGTCTTCCGGCAAGCCAAGATTCTCGAAGGGCAGCACCGCAACCTTTATCCGGTCCGTCCTGCGCACGGGCGGACCCTCAAGCAGCACCCAGGCACCAGCTACAACACCCCAGATGGCAAGGGCGGACCCGAGACCCAAGATGGCATTCCTCCATGTGATGGCAGGACGGAAAGACCGACTCCTGCGGCGTTTCTCCCTGGTTCGACGCGGCTCACGAGCGCCAGATTGCGAGGGGATTATTAGATCGCTTGCGGACTCAGCCGCCGCCTTCTCGAAGAGAAGTGCCACGCTGATAACGACGGGCAAGCCGACAATGAACAGCAGCAAAGCAAGCGGCGGGAACCATCTCGGCAGTTGAAGACCGACAGTTAGGTTAACAACCACCTCATAGGCTATGCCTGCGCCTACCACATAGCTGGCAAGAACACGCCAGCGGGGCCGCTTGCTGAGCTCACGAAGGAACTGCCTAAGACCTTCCATGACACCAACACCCTCACGCCATCAGCAATCTCATACGTGACAGGATCTACCGCGTAGCGCTGGGGCTGCCTGCTACGTCAAGTGCGTGGTCAGTTCGAGGTGTTCCCTAAGACCGTTCCGATAGTCAAACCGCAGCAGTTCGCGATTGAAGCTAGGCCGAGCTACGCGAATGATGCTGTGATGGTTGGGACACAGAACGACCATGTTTCGACTTACTGGTAAGCCGCCCTCCCGCAACGCCCTGATATGGAGAACCTCCGAGTACGGCATGTCATACCGGGGAGCGAAATCGTGCTGGCAGATCTGACAGCAGTGGTGATAGAGAGACTTCAGCGCCTGGGGAAGCCACGTGTCCGTGCTGTACCGCTGGACAACGTGCTCCCGCGCCACAACAGCCCGCCGCTCGACGATTCTGTCGAGGTTCCTGATCTGGACCAGAAGAGGATGTGGCTCGAACTCCACGAGCCGAGTCTCTTGCTCGCTCGACTTGATAAGTGGCCGTAACAGGTCGGCGTGCTCCGGCTGTACGTACTGTGGGTTTGCCTGTCCCAGGTACTGCCTGCCGAACGGAAACTGCTCGAGGCTGAAGGGGGCGGTCGGGACGGTATCTGAGCAGTGAAGGATGCACCGCCAGACTTTCCCCGCCTGCGGCCAATGCAAACGGCTGATCTCGCCGGTTAGGTCTTCCTCGGTGTGGTCAAAGATTAGCGCAAACTGAATTCGCCGGTCCAGCTCACCCCGCTTAGCTGCCTCCTCTCTGACGAGCTGAAGAAGCAGTATGTCCCCGCGACGGAGCGGCGGGTTACGAGGAAGCTGATCGATGGCAAAGAGCGATTCGCGAATGCACTCCTCGATCTGGGGGCTCCGGACGTTGAGACGCCAGATGTTCGGTAGACCCATAGCGCTACTCCTGCGCACGGCCCGGCAACAGGAAGGCTGACAGCCAGGCGGGTACTGCTCTCGGCCTATCCAGTGGGACTCATTCTGTTCAACCTGATAGAGAGCGCTCTGCCATGGCACAGATTCGGCCGGTACACCGTCTCCTCACCAGGGGACTAAGTGCTGCCGGGGCTGCGTCTCACACCGGCCCCAGCCGAAGCTCGCGCTCCAGGACCGATCTAGGCCATTACATTACGGCCCATTCTTCCGATATCACCTCCGCCTGCTCCAGTACTGTCTGCGTCGCCTTCTCCTGCTTGTCCGGCGGATAACCGTGCTTACGCAGGATCCGCTTCACGAGGACGCGCAGTTGAGCGCGAACGTTCTCGCGCACGGTCCAGTCGATCGTGACGTTGGCTCGCACCGCGGCCACCAACTCCCGTGCGATGTTCCGCAGGGTGTCGTCGCCAAGCAGCTTTACAGCACTGTCGTTCGTCTCGAGGGCGTCATAGAACGCCAGCTCTTCCTCCGAAAGACCCAGATCCTCGCCTCGCTTGTCTGCTTCCCGCATCTCCTTGGCCAGTTCGATCAGTTCCTCGATCACCTGCGCCGCCTCGATCGCGCGGTTCTGATAGCGGCGGATCGCCTGTTCGAGCATCTGAGCGAAAGAGCGCGCCTGCACGACGTTTTTCCGCCGGCGCGTCTTGATCTCACCAGACAGGAGTTTGCTCAGCAGCTCGACGGCGAGGTTCCGTTGTGGCATGCTGCGGACCTCCGCCAGGAACTCGTCGGAGAGGATCGAGATGTTGGGCTTGTCCAGGCCGGCGGCGGCGAAGATGTCCACCACGCCTTCGGGTGCGACGGCGCGCGAGACGATTTGGCGGACCGCGTGGTCAAGCTCCTCCTCGGGCCGGGCCTCGGCTGGCGCGCGCTTCGCCAGCACGGCACGTACAGCTTGGAAGAAGGCCACGTCGTCACGAATGCGCAGCGCCTCGTCGTGCGGCACCGCAAGTGCAAAAGCCTGGGATAGCTCGCGCACGACCCGGAGGTAACGATCCTTGCCGTCCTCCTGGGCGAGGATGTGCTCCTGAGCCGCGGGTAACAGGGCAACCCGCTCCTCTGCGGTTCCCGAGACCCACGCCGACCAGTCGAAACCATAAAACATATCGCAGCAGATCTCGTACTTCTCGCGCATGATCGCGACCGCCTGCGACTGATCGATCGCGGTCTTCCCGGTCCCGCCGCTTTCCGTGTATGTACCGAGGGCCTGCTTGAGCTCGTGAGCCAGCCCCAGATAGTCCACGACCAACCCACCGGGCTTGTCGCGGAAGACACGGTTCACCCGCGCGATCGCCTGCATGAGACCGTGCGCGCGCATCGGCTTGTCCAGGTACATGCTGTGGAGCGCCGGTGCATCGAAGCCGGTGAGCCACATGTCCCGCACCAATACTATCCGCAGCTTGTCGTTGGGATCGCGGAAGCGGTTGGCCAGCGCTTCCCGGCGCGCCTTGTTGCGGACGTGTGGCTGCCAATCGGTGGGATCCGAGGCAGAGCCGGTCATCACGACTTTGATCTGTCCCTTGTCCTCATCCTGGTGATGCCACTGAGGCCGAAGCGCGACGATCTCGCGGTAAAGCTCCACACAGATCCGCCGGCTCATGCAGACCACCATCGCCTTCCCCTCCATAGCCTCGAGGCGTTTCTCGAAGTGGTCTACGATGTCCTTAGCGACAAGTTTCAGTCGCCGCTCGGCACCGACGATCTTCTCCAGCTGCGCCCACTTGGTTTTGAGTTTCTCCTTGCGTTCGACCTCTTCACCCTCTGTAACCTCCTCGAACTCCGGATCGATCTTCGGCCTTTCCGTCTCGTCCAGTTCCAGTTTGGCCAGCCGACTCTCGTAGTAGATCGGTACGGTGGCCTTATCTTCAACGGCCCGCTGGATGTCGTACACGCTGATGTAGTCGCCGAAGACCGCGGGTGTGTTCTTGTCGGTAAGCTCGATCGGCGTCCCTGTAAAACCAATGAACGAGGCGTGCGGAAGGGCGTCACGCATGTGGCGCGCGAACCCGTCGATGAAATCGTACTGGCTGCGGTGCGCCTCATCGGCAATGACCACGATGTTGCGCCGCTCGGACAGAACCGGGTGCCGGTCGCCCTTCTCCTCGGGGAAGAACTTCTGGATGGTCGTGAACACCACCCCGCCTGCCTCGACGGAGAGCTTCGCCCGCAGATCGGCCCGGCTTTCGGCCTGCACCGGCGGCTGGCGCAGGAGATCCTGGCAGCGAGAGAACGTCCCGAAGAGCTGGTCGTCGAGGTCGTTGCGGTCGGTGAGGACAACGATGGTGGGGTTCGCCATCGCTGGCTCTCGGATGATGCGCCCGGCGTAAAAGGCCATGGTGAGGCTCTTGCCGGAGCCCTGCGTGTGCCAGACCACACCGATCCGTCGGTCGCCCGGTCTTCCTCCGGGCCGCCGGCCCGCCTCGTAGCGTCCGGGTTCTTCAGCCAGCTGCTCCGCCGCGCGGCGCAGTTGGGCCGCCCGCTGGGTCTCGGTCACCGCCGCCCGCACAGCGTGGAACTGGTGGTAGCCGGCCATCTTCTTGACCACCGCACCGCTGCCGTCGTCCTCACAGACGATAAAGTCGCGGATCAGGTCGAGTAAACGGCGTTTCTCGAACACCCCTTCGAGCAAAACCTGAAGCTCCGGCAGATGCGGGTCGGCGAGGGTCTCACCGGCGACCGTGCGCCAGGGCTTGAACCACTCCCGACCCGCCGTGACCGTGCCGATCCGCGCTTCGACGCCGTCGGAGACGACCAGGATCTCGTTGAAGACGAAGAGCGTTGGAAGCTCCGCCTCGTAGGTCTGAAGCTGCTGGTACGCCGTCCAGATCGTGGCCTCCTCGTCGGCGGGGTTTTTGAGCTCGAGGACGGCGAGCGGCAGGCCGTTGACAAAGAGCACCACGTCGGGCCGGCGGGTCTGCTTGTTCTCCGCCACCGTGAACTGGTTGACGGCCAGCCAGTTGTTGTTCTCTGGGTCGTCGAAGTCGAGCACCCGGACCTGCGCCCCCCGGATCGCGCCGTCGGCCGTGCGGTACTCGACCGTCACTCCCTCCACGAGCATGCGATGAAAGGCGCGGTTGCGCGCCTCCATCGTTGGCCCTTCGGGCCGCGTGAGCTTGCGGTAGGCGTCCTCCAGCGCCTCGGCCGGGAGTGCGGGATTGAGCCGTGCCAGGACATCGCGCAGGTGCTGCTCGAGGAAAACCTCGGCGTAGTCGCGCCGTTCCGCACTCAGGGTATCCGGCGCGATGTCGGGGCCGTGCCGGAGGCCCCACCCGATGCTTTCGAGCCAGGCGAGGGCGGCTTCTTCGACGGTAGATTCGGTGACGGCGCTGCTCACGTCCTAACCCTCCGCCTCTTGGTGCGGCGTCTTGCCCAGATCTCGTCCGCGCTTTCCTCTTTCAGAGCGGCCTTGATCGCGTCGACGGCCTTCTGCGAGTACCGCTTGAACACGGACTTCCCAATCCTAATTTCCTTGTAGTACTCGGCTCTCTCCCGCATTGCGAGGTGGTCCACCACCGCAAGCGTCTTGGGCATCGTCAAGCCCACCTTCTCGGCAAGCTGCTTTGCGCCGAGGTTGTAGAACCCAAGCTCGTCCACCCGCTTCACGGCAACGATCGACGCTCCCGGCGTGCCCTCGGGCACGAGTTGGATCGGGATACCCTCCTTCTTCGACAAGCGCAGGCTCAGCGTCGGCCCCGTGCCGTCGGAAGTGATCTCGACGCCACCGACCCCTTGGAAGACTTGCGTCCACTCCTGTCCGTCTGCCAAGGCCTGCCCGATCCGGCGAAGATCCCCAGTGCTTGGTTGCCCCTTCTCACCTCGTATCGTGGTGTCTAGGATAGCCAGTGGTCGCAGTCTGGCTTCCGCTTCGACCCGACGCCTCTTTCCGGGACGAAGTAGCTTCTTGATCTCGCTCACCTCCGAGTCGAAGAGGGTCGCAAGATCGGTCGGCGGAGACGTGGATACCGGCAGGACACGAGTCGGCAGGTGGTGCGCCAGTTCCTGATCGAAGACACCCTTCAGCAGGTCCCGAAAGAGCGTGAGACCGGATTGCACGTGGAGGTAGAGTTGCCCCTCGGAGATGTCGAGCAGGTGATGCTGCGCGGCGTCGCGCAAGCCGTTGATTGTCTGGAGAGTGAGCGCCTGCTCCTCCGTAAGAAACTTGATACTGCCATCACTGAGGCCCCGCCGCACGCACGCGTCGAAACCTATTGTCTGCTTTGCCCGCTTCTCCCGGATTCGTCCTCCACGGTGAAGGATCGCGGCCTTGAGCATCATCTGGAACGCATGGTCGAGCTGGATCAGCGTTGCGCTCACCCTCCCGCGGTCGTGGGGCCTATTGAAAAGTTCGACGCTGACCAGGAGCGAGTCGCACGCCTTTTCTAGAATGAGCCTGGCCTCGCGCTTCATAAGGCCCGACTCTCCATGAACCGCTCCGCGTCCCTCACCCGAATCTCCCCGCTGATGAGCTTGGGCAGCAGCGTGTCACGCACGGCGGCGAGGGTGCGGGATTGAATACGGCGACGCCAGAGCCCATCAATGAGCGGACCCATCGTGCCATCCATCGCTCGCAACAGCGGCGGGGGCGGGAGAACCACCTTTGCGTCGGACAGGTGATGCCGCTGGATGTGACCCATCGTTGTTGCCTTTCCGGCCGCGATGTGCCGGAAATCCCCAAGATGCTCATGGATCCAGAGGTAGTAGAGCCACTTCGGATAATCGGCTGATGTAACCTTGAAGAGATGCTGGTTGAGGGCGCCGCGGCCACCCGCCCAGAGAACACATTCCAGGGAACCAGACCACGAGAAGAGAACATCGCCGTCCTCAACGATGTAATCGGCTTCGAGGTCGGCGCTGGCGAGATCAGCGCCGCTAGTGTTTCCCGCTCGAAGCTGAGCTATCTTGATTACCGGCAGCGAGCGTCCGTCCTTTGGTGGGTACTTTTGGAGGGCGAGCCCGTTCAGAAATCGCGCGATCTCATCCAAGCTCTGCACATCCCACCCCTCCGGAATCTCTCCCAGCTCGGAGTCTACAAGTCCGGCGGGGAAGAGGTCGGAGAGATCGGCGGGGAGGCCGGGGCGCGATTGGCCGGGGCGCCAGCCGCCCTCCATCTTCGCGCAGACGGGGTCGAAGTCAACGAACCAGGACTTGAAGAACGCCCCTGCCATGGCCTCCAGCGTCTCGCTCATCCACCGGTTCAGCTCGATCTTCTTGTCCAGCGTGCCCAGGATGTGGGCGATGGCCCGTTGTTCCGGGACGGGAGGGATTGGCAGACGGAAATACGGGATGTCAGCGCATTTCAAGCTATCGAAGACAGCGCCAACGTTGATGAACATCCGAACCTGTTCCCACCACTGGGGTCCGCGCACGAGCCAGCGTAGGAAAGGCTTGATTACCTTTGTTCCGTCAGCTCTGAGCAAGACGAGGTTCTGTCCCAATGCAAACTCAAGACCCTCCGGCACAAACGCAGTCTCTCCTGGATTGCACCGTCGAGAAAGCACGACGTCACAAGGCTGTGGGCACGCCTTCCGCGTCCACTCATCGAAGTGCTCGCGTGTGATGCGGCGAACAGCGGTGAGGTCGATTCGTCCCTGCTTGACCTGCGGGATGGCCACGTAGGGATAACCGCTTTCGGCGGCCGGGGGCGTACGATGCTCGCAGTCGATCAGCGAGACACCAGCCTCGCGCAGCGAAAGAACCGGCCACTCAGCCCCCATACCCCAACTCCTTCAGATTCGCCTCAATCGCCGCATCCAGCCCTCGCGCATCGGCGACCTGCTCCCGCCACTGCGCGGTGAGCCGTTGCATCTTCTCCTCGAACGGCTCGCCGTCGTCCCGTCGGGCTTCGGCGCCGACGTAGCGGCCGGGAGTAAGCACGTGGCCGTGCTTGCGGGTCTCCTCGATCGTCGCACTCTTGCAGAAGCCCGGGATGTCCTCGTACTTCCCGGCGTCCTTCTCGCCGCGCCAGGCGTGGTAGGTGCGGGCGATGCGCTCGATGTCCTCGTCGCTGAGCTCGCGGTGTGTGCGGTCGACCATGCGGCCGAGCTTGCGGACGTCGATGAAGAGCACCTGGCCGCGGCGGTCGCGAAACTTACCGTCCTTGCGGTCGCGGGCCAGGAACCAGAGGCAAGCGGGGATCTGCGTGGAGTAGAAGAGCTGGCCCGGCAGGGCCACCATGCAGTCCACCAGGTCGGCCTCGACGATGTTCTTGCGGATCTCGCCCTCGCCCGCCTGGTTCGACGACATGGAGCCGTTGGCGAGGACGAAGCCGGCGACACCCGTGGGCGCCAGGTGGTGGATGATGTGCTGCACCCAGGCGAAGTTCGCGTTTCCGGGGGGCGGCACGCCGTACTTCCAGCGCTTGTCGTCCTTCAAGAGCTCCCCGCGCCAGTCGCTCACGTTGAACGGAGGATTGGCCAGGATGTGGTCAGCCTTGAGGTCGGAGAAAGCGTCACTGTGGAAGCTGTCACCGTGAGCGATTTGCCCGGCGATCCCGCGGATAGCAAGGTTCATGCGCGCCAGCCGCCAGGTGGTGTAGTTCGACTCCTGCCCGTAGATGGAGATATCGCCCCTTCCCTTGCCCTCACTGTCATTGCCGGTCGCGTGGGCGCGGATGAACTCGACCGACTGCACAAACATGCCCGAGGAGCCGCAGCAGGGGTCGTAAACGCGGCCCCGGTACGGCTCGATCATCTCAACCAGCAGCCGGACGATGCAGCGCGGCGTGTAGAACTCGCCGCCCTTCTTGCCCTCGGCGCTGGCGAACTGGGAGAGGAAGTACTCGTAGACCCGGCCAAGGACATCCTTCGCGCGGCCCTCGGCGTCACCGACCTTGATGTTGGTGATGAGGTCGATCAGCTGGCCAAGGCGCTGCTTGTCGAGGCCAGGTCGCGCGTAGTCCTTCGGCAACACGGCCTTCAGGGCGGGGTTGTCGCGTTCGACCGCCTCCATCGCGTCGTCCACGACTTGACCAATCGTAGGCTGCTTCGCGTTGGCCTTAAGCTTCGACCAGCGTGCTTCCCTGGGGACCCAGAAGATGTTGACGGCGCGGTACTCGTCCGGGTCCTCGGGGTCGGCCCCTTGATCACGCTCGGCTTCGAGTCGCGCGTGATGCTCCTCGAAGGCATCCGAGATATACTTGAGGAAGATGAGGCCGAGGACGACATGCTTGTACTCCGCAGCGTCCATGCTTCCCCGCAGCGCGTCGGCGGCCTGCCAAAGCTCTGCCTCGAAGCCCAGGGTGGCCGCGCTCTGGTTTCCTACACCCGTCTTCTTCTTGTGCTGGTGCTGCTTTCCCTTCTTGCGCGTCCCTCGCACAGATCACCTCACTAGCGCTGACATCCGGTTCAATCGTTGGCCCTTCGCTGTGAGTGGTCTCGTGTCTCCCTCACAACCGCGCGGGCACGTTCTTCGCGGGAGGACATGCTACCCGCTAACCCCTAGCGCTCCGGGATCCAGCTCGCAATCCGCAGGCTGTACCGGATCGCCACCTCGAGGTCCTCCTCGTCCCCACGGTGGCCCGCTCGGAATTCACGTAACCCTCGGACGAAACTCGGGGTTGGTGGAGCGCTTGCCACCCCCAAGCCCTACGATTGCAGTTCGGCACCTGGAACACGGCCTTCTTCCCAACACACCGTGATCAGCCGGCCGAGCAGGCAGCCTGCGCCCAGATCTGGACTGTCTTCGCGGTGGCTACAGAGAACGTATTATCAATTACGAGGTAATACGTGCCGGGGCCGCTGACCGTGGCATCGATCGTTGTCACTACCACCTGTCCGGACTGCCACCAGGCTCTCGTCTGTAGGCCGGCACTCCAGTTTCGAAAGCTGTCGCTATCGAGAATTAGCGCACGGAAGTCCTTGTTCCCACCGGAGACACCTTCGATCCTCCCGGTCACACGACATGTCCCAGCAGGAACTTCGAAGGTGTAATAGATGTAGCCCGCGGGAGCTACCTCCGACGCCCGCCCGTCCGCGATGCTCTGGGTAGTTGGCTCCTGGGCGGGTTTCCCAGGACGAGTCGGTGCCGACACTGCACCAGCGATATCTTCGCGCCTGGCGCTAGTATGGTCATGGACGATCTGCCACTCCCCGTCACTCTTGACCAGCACAAGGCTCATCGCTCCCTGTTCCTCGACAGAAGCGCTCTCTGGAACCTCAAGTCGCACAGAATACGTCGTGACTACCAGAGCGTGAGATTGTCCTAGCGGCATCACGTCCAGCGAGCCCGTGCTCAAGCTCAACCTTCCTCCGGCACCCCTAATCTCATCGACCTGGTCCAGGCGCTCACGTACACGATCCCAGCCCCGCACAATCTCACCATCTCCAACCGACGTGATGCCAGGCTCTCTAGCGTACATCGCCGCGATGGCACCGGCGTCCAGTCGGTTGTGCGCCGCCACATAACGACGTACCAGATCATCTACATCGGATCGCAGAGTGGACGTGGGAGTCTGAGCCCAAGCCCGGCCAACCGAGAGCAGGCCAAATGTGAGAGCCAGAATCGCACATCTGAGTGTAGTCACGATGCAAGCTACCGGATTCCCACTGTGCCTTGCCATGTTCAGCCCTCCTGTACAAGCTCGGAGTCACGATATACCGGCCCTAAACGAACGGATCCGAGTTAGCCGCGACCGTAGGTGCGCGTATTTCGGTGGCAGGTGACACACATTGCGAGCAAGTTATCCAACGTATCAGGCCCGCCCGCTGTTCGGTGGTGTGCGTGCCAAGCGCCGCGCAGACTCTGCGGGCATCGCTGACCGGCCGGATGGTGACTGCAAACGCTCATGCGGCACTCGCAGCGCCCGCCGGCACGCTTATATAACTCATCGCGAGTTTGTGCGGAGATAGCCACTTTGGCCCTCCTGTGAGTTGCTGTAGCGAAGTAAAGGTTCCGGTCCGCAAGTGCCGAGCCCCGACCCGCCGGGCTCTACCGAGATTCTCTCTCAGTTCTACTTCCTCCTAGCCTGCGTTCATTCCGTCCAAGCGCCAGTCGGCGCGTGTCGGCAGAACGTCCGGAAGTCGCAGCAAGCGCAGGTCCCAGCATCGCTCGTCGCTTCGGCGCGAAGCTCGTCCGTGTGCCGCTCGAACTTGCGACGGACGGAGGCGCCGGTCTTCTCGTCCTCCGTGGCCCAATCGGCGCGGTAGGGCCGCACTTTCTCCATGATCTCCTCCACCTTCACCGGCAGGCGGTGCCGGAGGAGGAAGGTGACGAGGTTCAGTTAGCCCGCATCTTCCCGCCCGAGCGCTGAGCCAGGCGCACTGGCCCACGCGATCATGCAGCCTTCAACTCTAGGTCCAGCTCGCGCAGCAGCTCAACCACCAGCGCGCACACCCGTTCCGGCGCCGCAATGCAGGCCTCCGCCCCGTAGCGCAGCGCCCGGCACACGGCCCACCACGGGCTCTTGCAGAGGTGGCGGACCACCACCGACCCGTCGGGCTCCGCGGAGGCCGCCGACCCGTAACGCTCCACGACCCAGCGCGCGATCCGCGGGCTGTAGCGGATCGGCACCTCGAGGTCCTCCTCGTCGCCGCGGTACACCCGCTCGGGATCCACGTACTCCTCGATCGCCGGGCGCGCCGGGACCTCACACGGCTCGTCGGTCACGCGGAGCTCGAGGATCCGGTCGAGCCGGAAAAGCCGCACATCCGCCGCGGCCGCTTCCTCGCCCAGCAGGTACCACGCCTCGCGTACCGCGACCAGCGCCCAGGGCGCGACCCGGTGGACCGCCGTCGCGCCGGGCTCGTACGGCTTGAAGTACACGAGCTCGACGGTCCGCGCCTCCTCAAGCGCCTCGCGCAGGCGCTCGAGCCACCGGGCACAGGTCGCGCTCAGCGCCGGCCCGTAGGCCAGCGGGCCCGCGCCGGGCTCGGGATCGGTCGCCGGGTCCGGGCCCGCAGCATCGCCGACCTCGGCGCGCGCCGGCGACTCCGCAGCCACAATCTGGAGCCCCAGCTGCACGGCCAGCGCCTCGAGCGGGGCGAAGCGGACGGGGCGCTCGAAGTGGCCCGGGCTCTGGATCTCCAGCCGGTCGGGCTCGATCAGAATCGTCAGCGAGTCGGCGAAGCTGCCGGGCAGGTAGTACTCGCGCTCGACCAGCGCCTGCGCGTCCGCGACGATCGCGGCCTTCGTGTCCTCGAACCGCTCGGCCAGCGTGCCTAGCGGGACGCCCTCGCGCTCGCGCGCGCAGTACGGGATGAGCTCGAGCCAGCGCTCGAACCGGCGGGACTCACACGGCGCCCGCGCGCTCACGCTCATCCCGCTTCGGCCCCCTCGTACAGGGCGAGCACCTGCCGGACGAGCCCGCGGAACCCGGCGGCTGCGGCCGGCGGCGCGACCGGGCGCACCTGGCCGCGGAACGTCAGGCACCAACGCAGGAACGGGTCGAGCTGGCGGACCCGGAACCGCCGGACCTGGCCGCCCGTCGGCTCGTCGGCCCGCAGGTATTCGCCCAGCCCGTGCACGTCGGCCCACTGCGAGGTGGGCGGCAGGAACAGGGCCTCGACCGCGAGCTCGTCGTCCGCCGCGCCTAACTGCCAGGCCTCGCGGCCCACGTAATCGCGCAGCCGGAACCCGTCCGGCACCTCGTAGTCGGCCGTCTTCGGCGCTTTCGGGTTCACCTCGACCGCGCCCATCCGGCTCACCCGGAACGTGCGGATGGCGTCCGCCTCCGGGTCGCGCGCGATCAGGTACCAGTGGCCGCCCTGATAGATGAGCCCGTACGGCTCGGCCGTCCGCCGACGCCGCTCGTCCTTAGATATAGAGTAGTACTCGAACCCGACGTGCTTGCGCTCGAGCAAGGCCTCGGTCAGCACCGCCAGGTTCTCCGAGACCGCGGGGTCCGGCACGCTCAGGTAGTGCACGAACGGCGGCTCCGCCTCCTCGGCCAGCTCCGGCAGGTCGAACCCGAGCTTGCGGAGCGCCGAGCGGCCGTAGGGCGCGAGCGGGCTCTCGGGCAACCGCGCCACACGGGCCGCCGCCCGGGCGAGCGCCGACCAGGTCTCGGGCGGCGCCTCGACCGTCGCGGGCCCGCGCGCGCTGGCGCCCCGCCTCTCGGGCTCGTCACCCTGCACGACCAGTCGCGGCAGGTAGAGCTCCCGCTCGCTCAGCCTGTAGCCTGTGACCTCCTCGGCTCCGTACCCGATCGTGTAGTTCACCGACTCGATTGGGATGCCCAGCTTGCGGAGTTCGTCCTTGTCGCGCTCGAACTTGCGCCGCACCGACGCACGCCGGGTCTCGTCCTCGGAAGACCAGTCCTCCAGGTAGGCCGGCACCGACTCCATGACCTGCTCCACGGTCACCGGATAGCGGTGGCGGAGCAGGAAGACCACGAGGTCGAGCCAGCGCTGGGCTTTCGTGATGGTCTGCTGCATAGGTGGATACCCGTCCGTCGCGGACCCGGCAGGGGCGGCGGGTCCCTGAGGCCAATCTAGCCGGCCCCGCTGACAGCGCGTCCTCTATTCTCTCTGAGCCGGTCCCGGCGACCGGCCTAGCGGGAAGGCCGGCACCCGGGACACAGACGGGTGGTCGCCGAACGAAACTCCCCCACCGCCGGACCCAGCAACGCGAGTGGGGGAGTTCTCGTCTATTATACGTCAGGAGGCCCCGGCTGTCCAGGATTCCGGTTGGCTAAGTTCTATACAGTACAATGACTTACAGTTCCTGCCCCTGGTCGCGGTCCCTGGTGCCGCATCTGCCGGCGTGTCCTCGACGCTAGGAGCCGGAGCTGTTGAAGGTCCGTTGACGGTCCCGCTGCACACTCCCTGGCAATCGCAGTACACGATCCAGCGAGCAGACCTTGCCTGTCGCTGTTGCCGGGACCATCCTGCCATGAAGCGGAGCCACCGGCAATACAAGCATCCCACGAAGCCCGGTCTTGTCACCATCGCAGGCAAGCTGACGGACGATCTGGCACCGGGCACCCTGAACTCGATTCTGAAGCAGGCGAGGTTGAAGCCATGAGGATCCTGATCGTGGTCGAGGAAACCGAGACCGGTTACTCGGCCTACTCGCCGGATGTCCCCGGGTGCGTGGCCACGGGCGCCACGCGCGAAGAGGTCGAAGCGACCATGCAGGACGCCATCGCCTTCCACCTCGAGGGGCTGCGCGCCGAGGGACACGAGGTGCCGGAACCGCGGAGCTACGCCGTCTACGTGGAGGTCGCTGCCTGAGTGCGGTCTCGCCCGCGCGGCGCGAGCCGCCGGTCCTCCGCTCCTTCCAGAGAGTCCGGTCGCGCCGGAGCCGAGCTATCGGGGGGCCGACAGCGCCGACTCAGCGGGGAGACCGCCGGGGGCAGCACAGCATTCGGATCAACGCTTGACGAAGACGACACTGCCCGAGCATCGGCCGCCCACTCATCCGGGCGTGATGCTCCTGGAAGAGTTTCTAAAGCCGTTGGGGCTCACCCAGACGGAACTGGCGGAGCGGATTCGTGTGTCGTATCCACGGGTGAATGAGATCGTGAACGGGAAACGCGGGATCACTCCGGACACCGCGCTCCGACTGGCCAAGCTGCTCGGCACGACCCCGGAGTTCTGGTTGAACGGGCAGCGAAACTGGGACCTCTGGCATGCCATGCACGCCCGGGCCGCCGCAGAGATCGATGAGATCGAACCGGTGAACGCCTGATCCTCAGTTCCCCAGGATCACAGAGCCACCCCGGTTTCGGCTTCCAGCTCTACCAGCCGCGGTCCCGAGCGTTGCTCGCCCGGATGCGGCGAGCCTAGATTGGCTTGGGAAGGGGTGGGCGGTGCCTGTTGATCATCGCGATCCCGGAAAGATGCGAGGCCACGTGACCGAGATCGCCGCGAGCCGGTTCGAGCGCGAACTGGTTGAGGAGACGAGTCGCTTCGAGCCCGGACTGGCCGAGGACTTCGCAGCCTTGCGCGCGCAGATGCAGGCGTTCGAGCGGCGGCTTGTCCGTTTGATGTTTATCTTGTGGATCGGGCAGATCGCGGCGCAGCTTGCAATCCTCTTCGCCTTCTTCCGCCCCTAATGCCTGCGGTCGTGGATCAAGGGCCTGTGCCCGGCCCGCCGAAGTGGCCGTAGTCGGTCGTGCGCCCGCGGACCTGCAAGGCCAGAGAATCGGCCTACGGCGCCGGTCGGCGTGGAGTTCCCCGACAGCGAGGAGGGTGTGCAGCCCGACATCGTCTTCGTGCGCACGCAGCGCCTCGCGATCGTGGGCGCGGACTGGATACGCGGCGCCCCGGACCTGGTAGTGGAGATCCTCTCCCCGACGACCGCGGCGTGCCGCTCACCACCACACAGATCACGACCGCCAAACCGCTTCCCGCAGCGGGCGACTGCACAGATTACCCAGTGACGTGAGTGAAATTACTCAGCGCCGCCCTGACTCGCCGCCACCAGCACCCGCAGCAGATCCCCGGTGGGCGGGTCGTAGCTCGTGGTTCGGAGCATCGCCACACCGATCTGCGACTCGAGATCGAAGGCCAGGGCCGCGTTATAGCCCGCGACCGAGCCGCCGTGGCCCACGATCTTCATGCCTTCCTCTTCCTGGATGCTGAAGCCCAGCCCGTAGCTCTCGGCCGGCGCCTGTGGCGTCAAGATCTCGGCGCGGCTCGCGGCCGAGAGGATCTGCACGGGCGACACGCCTATCAGCGCGGCGGCGAACTTGGCGAGGTCGCCCACGGTCGAGTAGATCCCGCCGTTCGGCACCTTGTAGCCGCGGCCGAAATGCTCGCGCGTGGCTTGCTCGGCGCTGACCGCGCCGGTCTCGCGGTCGCGGCTGTAACCGACGGACAGGCGCGCTGCCAGCTCCGGCGTGTTGATGATGTAGGTGCTGCTCGTCATCCCCAGCGGCTTGAAGATCTGCTCCTCCACCAGCGTCATGAACGGCACGCCGGCCGCGCGCGAGCTGGCGAGCCCGAGTATCCCGAACCCGATGTTCGAGTACGAGTACTCGCTGCCCGGCGGCGTCTTGAACGACGTGTGCGGGATCGACTCGAGCACCTTCTGCTCCCACCGGTAGATCGAGCCCGAGGCGGCGCCCTCGAGCGCGGGCTCGCGGACCAGCCCGGCCGTGTGGCTCGCCAGCATCCGGAAGCTGATGGGCCTCATATCGGCGGGCGGATCGGCCAGGTTCCCGATCTCGGGGAAGTAGTCCTCCACCGGATCGTCGAGCCCGATGATCCCGCGCTCGACCAGCTGCATCATCAGCACCGCCGTGAACGACTTCGAGATCGAGCCCGTGCGGCCGATCGTCTCCTCGCTGCAGGCCACCCGGTTCTCGATGTCGGCCCAGCCGTAGCCTTTCGACCAGATCACCTCGTCCCCGCAGAACACGGCGACCGAGACACACGGCGTGAACTGTGCCCGCGCGGATCCAGCGAAGCTCAGGCTCGCGGTGACGACCAGCGCCAGCGCCAGCCTCAGACCGCGCGTCGCACGCGAACCTCGCGGGCGACGAATAGGCCTGGTCGCCTGGAGGTCAGAGCGGATCTCTTCCGGGTTGACAGCCATCGCTGCGATCACTCGGTCTGTACGCATGGCCCTCGCTCCTGGGCAGGCGCCTAATTCACTGACACCCATAGACTTCGGGGGTCAGGGCGAGCGGTGACATCTCTGCATATAGTACGGGGGGTGTATGTCCAGCGGAAGCCGCTGGACTAGACGCTCCGCGCCAGCCAGCGCCCTGTCATACGCAGGGTTCCGGCGAAAGCCGTCAGGTACGACTCTCCTTTGAAGTCCTCGGGCCTCGGCACATCGATCCCGTTGCGTGTGAAGGCGGCACGGTGAGCGATGACGAGATCGCGCGCCTTGGAGCTGACAAGGTAATCAGTCCCGCCCTGGAACCCGTCCGAGTCCACCCAGGCCAGCGTGTTCATCAGGAACGCATACAGGGGCTGCCAGTAGCGCCAGGGCGACAGTCGCGGGAGCTCGAGCAGATCCGACCAGGGCTTCGGGTTCACCCGGAATTCCACGGGCTTGTTGCCCGAGGCATGCACGAGACGGGCGCGCGCCATGTCCTCCAGCAAATCAGCCTTCGCCCCGACCCCGAACCCCGCACGCAGACGCAGCAGCAGGGCCGCCGGCTCGATCAGCTCGGGGCCCTCGCCGAACCACTTGTCCCGTCTCGGTTCAGGCCCGCGAGACTCGGCTGCGCCCGTGCCTGAAAGGGACTGCCAGCGCTTGTCTCCGGATTGAACCGCGTACCACGCGAACTCGGCAAGCCGCCCCTGCACCGCTGGGGGATACTCCCGAGCCAGTTTCTTGATGCGCTGCACGCTCAGCAGCCCCACCCCGGTCCTGGCCCACCAGGTCAGAACATCCCACAGGCGCCGCTCGTCATCACGCAGGGCAAGCGAGAACAAGATCAGAGCTTCTGGATCCACCAGAGCCGACGCGCCTGCCTCTCCGGCGATCGAAGCTAAGGACCCGACCGCGCACCACTGCCGCCACGCCACGTCGATCGCCGACCGCCTCAACTCCTCGGCCGCCTTAGCGACTGTCTCTCTTGACATGCTCCAACACCCCGGCCAGGACTTCCGCGAAGCCCGCTGACGGATCTTGAGCCCGAGCCCACTCCGCAGCTCTTTCCAGCTCTGCCTCACTGGGCTGCAGCGCCAACAGGTCCTGGTAGTGGACGCTCCCGGAATCCCGATCCGCTGCCGCGTGAAGCTTGTAGCAGACGAGGTCGCGCCGCTCGACCAAGCCGACGGTGAGTCCCCCGTAACTGCGCCACTGCAGGCGACTCGCCATGCCCTCCGGGAAGCTGACGGATCCGTGCTCCGCCACCTTGCAGTTGAGCCACCGCGGATCCAGCCCGAAGTCGCGCGCGACCCGAGCCCCTGCGGCGGCGAGCTCCGCGGGCAACTGACGCGCCGGGACCAGCTCAGCGCCCGGATCCGGCGAGTCGGGATCCCCGAGCGCCAGAACGTCCACGTCGAGCGTGGTCCGCTTCACGAGCCCCAGCAGGTTCAGCGCCGCACCGCCGACGACGACGATCGCGAACCGCTGTCCCTGGCCGGCCAGCAGATCACCCAGCGCCTTGAGCGGCGCCTCCAGAGCGGTCG
>Ga0111181_1019_pt1 | contig 32035 bp, 30 predicted proteins | sample DeeMarSWOR324_28_FD_80236 | JGI IMG/M metagenome (GOLD analysis project Ga0111181, IMG submission 80236) | Gemmatimonas sp. SM23_52
CGGCTCCGTCGCCGACCGCCGATTCAACATGCTGCTGCTGCTCATCCTCGCCGGCGTGGCCCTGCTGCTGGCGCTGGCCGGCATCTACGGGGTGCAGTCCTACTCGGTGGCGCGGCGCACCTCGGAGATCGGTGTGCGCGTCGCGCTCGGCGCGACGCACGAGCGCGTCGTCCGCCTGATGGTCAGACAGGGGATGCGCCCCGCCCTGCTCGGGATCGGGCTCGGGATCCTCGGCGCGCTCGCGCTCTCGCGGCTGCTGACGGGCCTGTTGTTCGGGATCGCGCCCAGCGACCCGCTCACCTATCTGGGCGTGGCGCTGCTGCTGGCGGCTGCGGCCCTCATCTCCTGCTACCTGCCGGCGCTGCGTGCCCTGCACCTCGACCCGGTGACCGCGCTGCGCGAGGAGTAGGGGAACGCCCCGCGAACGTCCCGGCGCACGCCCGGCGGGCATCAAGCCCCGGGATAGACCTGGAAGCCGAAGCCTGTAAGATCCTCGTCCACCGCCACGCAGAAGCTGCCCGGACGTTCCCTGACGCAGAGCACGGCGCTCGCGTCCACCACCGTGAAGCCGCGCTTGCCCTGCGTTTCCACCAGCCGCCAGATGTCCTCGAATATCCCGCGGTCCACCCAACGCCACATGACCAGCGGGTAGACATCGGCCATGAAGCGGGCGGCAGCCTCCAGCCCGTGGCGGACCTGTAGCAGCCCCAGGATCTCGCCCAGAACCAGCGATGAAGAGAACAGGGTCCGACCGGTGGCCACCGCCGACGTGAGGTACTCAGCCACCGACTGGTGATAGCGATCCTCGACGACGAGATAGGCGTAGAAGGCCGACGTATCGACGTAGCAGTCCACTAGCCATCCCCGTACAGGAGACGGTCATGATCCCGGCTGACCGCGTCCTCACCGGGCTGCTCGCGTAACGAGCCGGCGGCGGCCAGGAAACGCTCCGCCGCCTCGTGCCGGCCGCCGGGGTCCAGCAAACGCTCGCGGATCAGCATGCGCACGGCAGCGCTCATCGAGATGCCGTAGGCGTTGGCCCAGGCCTTGAGGGCGCGATAGTCGTCAGGATCGAGCTGAACCTGGAGACGGGTCTTCATACCGCCATGATGGTTTAATGCCATCATAATGTCAATCCTGCGCCTCCTCTCTCTCACCACACAGTTTGACCCTCCACCGTCAACCACGCGTCAACGCCGATCGCCCCACGAATTGCTCGCCTCCCCCGCCTGTCACATCTTGTAGCCAGCCGAGCTGGTACACCTGCAGTCGATCGTAGCCGAGTGAACGGAGGATGAGCGAGCCGCTCAACGAGCCGAGCCCGTCTGCGGACGAGCGCCAACGTCGTGCCGTCAGACGCTGGTCCGTGCGCCTCGCCGTGTTGGTCGTGCTGGCGGGCGTCGTGCTGGCGCTCTGGCACCCCTGGCGCCGCCGTGATCCGCTCGCCGCCTTCGCGGATATCCGCTTCATTGACTCGGTCGCCGTCCTCTCGATCGAGAACCGCACCGGCGAGCCCGCCATGGCGCATCTCTGCGCCGGCATCACCGACGAGATCGTGGGGCGGCTCAAGCGGGTGGGGCTCATCAAGGTCAGCGATCCCTACTCGGTCGAGCAGCTGGTCGCGCTCGAGCTCACGGCCGGGCAGCTGGCCGACTCGCTGGGCGTCGAGAAGCTGGTCGTCGGATCGCTCTACGCGACGGCGGACGGTGTGCGGCTCAACATGCGCGTCTCGAACGGTGCAACGGGCGAGCTCCTCTCGACGCGGCGCTACGACTGGAACGCCGACACCCGGCTCGAGACCGCGCCCAACCTCGCGCAGGCGTTCGTCGATGACTATGTGGACGCGATCCCGCTCACCGCGGTGCCGGCCCGGCCACCGCCCACCACTCACAGCCCCGGCCATGAAGCCTACCTGATCGCGCACGCGCCGCCTTCAGCGAGGCGCTGGCGCTGGACTCGGCCTACGCCGACGCCTACGCCGGGCTCTCGAACGTCTACGCGCTCTCGCTCGCCTACCGCTACCGGATCGGGGTCGACGGGTACCGTGCGGCCGCCCTGGCGCTGGCTGCGGCGAACCGCGCCATCCGGCTCGACCCGGAGCTCGCCGCCGGCTACACCGCCCGTGGATACCTGGCCAGCCGCTCCTTCGCGCCCGTGGCCCAGGTCGCCTCCGACTGCCGGCGCGCGATCGATCTGGAACCGAGTGAAGCCGACGTGCTGAGCTGGTGCGCCCGCGTGCTGAGCCAGCGGGGCGATGTCGAGGCCGCCTTCCGGGCGTCGCGCCAGGCGATCGCGCTGGATCCGCAGAACGCCGGACGCCGGCTGGCACTCGCGTACGACGCGCTCGCCCTGCAACGCTACGATCGCGCCGCAGCGGAAGCGCACCTCGCCGGCGCGCTCGAGCCGGAGCTCATGTTGCCACGCGCCATCGAGGCGCGCGCCCACCTGCTGGCCGGACGCGCTGACCGCTGTGCCGCGATGGAGCTCGGGCCGCACGCCGGTCTGCGCGCGACCTGCTTGTACGACCTAGGTCAGCGGGCAGAGGCGAGCGCCATCGTCGATTCCCTGATCGCCGGGCTGGCCGCCCGGGCTCTGTACGACACGGTCTACACCGCCGTCATCCGCGCCGAGGACCTGGCGGTCTACTACGCCTGGGCGGGAGATCCCGCCGAGTCGCTCAGCTGGGTCCGGCGCGCCTACGACCTCTCACCCAGCGGTGTCGAGCCGCGCGTGCTCGAGTCTGCCCTGTTCGACCGCGTCCGCGAGGACCCGCGCTTCAGCCGCGAGGTCGAAGGCATCCGCGCCGGGATCTGGGATCGCGTTCGCCGCGAGAGCGAAACGCTCAGGAACTGAGGAGAACGCCGCGGTCGGGGGCTTACCGGGCGCTTATGAGATGGCGCGGACGTGCAGGATCTCTTCCTCGGCCAGCGCCCGTACGTCTTCCGGCCGAAGAGTGAGGATGGCAAGGGTCCGTCCGTCCCCAGCCACAAACTCCACCTCAAAGGCGCGGCCGCCTTTATAGACGTTGACGACCACGCCAACGTCGCCCGCCCGTAGCGCGTGCTCCGGGATGTCGCGGGTCAGGACGACCGAATCGTGCTCAGCAATCATTCCACACCTTTCGAACCCTCACCGGGGTACGCCGTCACGAGTCGCGGTCGCACTTGACCTGTCTCAATCAGCCAGACCGTGGTGACCGACACTCGCTCGCCAGCCGGTGTATTGATTCCTCCTCGTACAATGTACTTCGTGCCATAGTCGCCCGGTATCCTCTCGACGACGGTTCCCTCTCGGGCAAGCCGCAGCAACTCAGTTTCCAGCAACTCTGCGTCTTGCTCATCGAATCCAATCCCACGGAAGAAGCGCGCCTTCGACCGTCCGAGAGGATGGGACAGCGACAAGAGGTATCCCTTAACCTTCCCTCTCGGCACGTAAGCCCCACCGGCGTGCGGCAGCCTCAAACCCGACTCCTCGCGCCCATTGCCGGTCAGAATGGTGCGCGCGGACGATCAACAGAGCCTCATCACGGCTGCGTCCTGAACGCCTACACCACCAACACAGACCCAAAACGGCGATGCCCAGCGCCGGGCGGCCGGGTTTGTGCGTCCCCGGCCACTGCGCGTTGCTCCGCTCCGCGGCACGCCCCATCTTTGCTGCGAGCCAGGCCTCTCATGAGCGTTGAGCCTTTGCGCTCGAGCGCAGAGCTTGCCAGATGAGTCAGCCGCGACCGAATCGCCCGGGCCTGCTCGCTGAGCTGAAGCGGCGTCGCGTCTTCCGCGTGGCGGTGGTCTACGCGGCCGTCGCCTTCGTGATCTGGCTGGCGGCGGAGATCGCCTTCCCCGCCCTCGCCCTTCCCGACTGGACACTCACGCTCGTCGTCGTCCTGACCTTGCTCGGCTTCCCGGTCGCGATCGTCTTCGCCTGGGCCTTCGACATCACGCCCAGCGGGATCAGGCGCAGCGACGAGCTTGCGCTGGACGCGAGTGGCCAGGCGGCGCACACCACCTGGTTGTCGCTGCCTACCGTGCTGGCGGTGCTCGCCATGCTCGCCATCGGGATCGCCGCCGGCTGGCTGCTCAAGCCCGGCCCCGGCGAGCCCGGTCGCGCGCCTGCGGCCACGGGCGCCGCCGCTGCATCGATCGCCGTCCTCCCGTTCGTCAACCTGCGCGAGGATCCGGCGAACGAGTACTCCGGCGACGGCCTGGCCGATGAACTCTCCAGCGTGCTCAGCCGGGTGCCGGACCTCAAGGTGGCGGCGCGGACCTCGGCCTTCGCCTTCAAGGGCCGAAGCGTGAACGTGAGCGAGATCGGCGAGGCGTTGAACGTCGCGACCGTGCTGGAAGGGAGCGTGCGCAAGGGGAGCTCGCGAGCCTCGGCCAGCTCGAGGAGACCTTCGCAGCGCTGGAGCAGGCGTACAAGGCGCGGGATCCAGAACTGCCTTGGGTCAACACAGTGCCAGTGTTCGAGAACCTGCGATCTGATCCGCGCTTCCAGAGCTTTCTGAGGAAGATCGGGTTCGAGGCGCCGTAGGCGCGTCGGGCAGACGATAGATCCACACGCCATCCTCGCCGGCGCCGAGGTACAGGTACTGGTCATCCACGTCCAGGAACGTACGCTCCCACCACGTCCGCACCGGCTCGGGCATCTCGTGCAGCACCACCCTGGGTGACGCCGGATCGCTCGCATCAATGATCAGCAGCGCGCCGGCGAACAGCACCACCTGATCGCCACGCGCCGCGATGTCGTACTCCCGCTCGTTCCGGTGCGCGAGAGGAAGCTGGCCCAGCCGCCGCGGCGCCGTCGGGTCCGACAGATCGACCACCGAGAACGTACCGGTCTGGGCGAGGCCTTCGCCCCGCGGCGACAGGTCTCGATGTGCGACGTAGGCCCGGGTGCCGTCCGCCGAGCTGGCGATGCGGGTGGTGCGCAGCGGTAGCGCCTCGACACCTCCCTCCCCCTCCAGACGCGCGACGACGGCGGGCTCGCTGGGATCGCGCGGGTCGATGACGGCCAGGCCCCCATCCGCCAACGCCGCGACCAGGTACCTTCCGGCGACCGCCACGTCGGTCACCGGCCCGCCCAGCTCCAGCGTCGCTCTACGCTGGGGCTTGCGCGCTCTGCTGATGTCCACGATCTCGACGCCGCCCGCTTCGCTCACGGAAGTCGGGTCGTGAACGTCAGCCACCCTGCCCGCCGCCACGCTGCGGTAACCGAGGAACGCGTGCGTCTCGGTGACCGCGACCGCGTGCACCAGACCGCGCGGGCGATGCCAACCCAGCACGCGGGGCACCGCCGGCTCGCTCAGATCGAGCAGCTCGGCCACGATCGTCTCGTAGGCCACCACAGCACGAGAACCCTGCGCACCGATCACGACGTTCCACTGCCAGTCCTGTATGTCAAGCATTGTGGCAGCCGTCCGCCGAGCCAGTCTGCGCGGCGCGCTCGGGTCGGACACGTCGTAGACGACCATGCCGCCACCCGCGTTGCCCACGAGTGCCAGGTCGCCCACCCGCACGATCCCGCTCACCACGCCACCCTCGAACGGCCAGTACCCGAGCAACCGGGGCGCTAAGGGCTCCGACACATCGAGGATCGCTGTCGGCCCGCCGTCGCCCGCCACGTACAGCCGATCGTCGGCCAGGCTCATCCCCAGGCCGGCGGCCCAGAGATCAGGTATCGTGTGGGTGCCGCTGATATTCGGTGCAGTCGGGTCAGAGACATCGAACGTCACGAGGTCGATGTCGCCCTTGAACGTGGCGTAGACCGCGGGGCCGTGCACGATGAGGTCGATCGGGCGCCACAGACGTGCGTCCGTGACTTCGCCCAGAAGCTCCAGATCGCCGCTCCCGCTCAACCGGAAGACCGCCAGCCCCGGCGTCGGCTCCGAGACCGGCATGTAGAGCAGCTCGCCGCGCACCTCGACGTCCTTCAGCAAGAGCTCGGCCGGAAGCTGCAGGTTGTGCAGGATGTGGGGCTGCGTCGGCTCGCGCACATCGACGACGATCAAGCGACTGCGCGTCGGCGCATCCGCTGTCTGCTCATCGACGGGACGCTCCACGACCAGGTACACGCGCCCATCCGCCTGGGCGATGCCCCCGTACTCCCCCCTGAACCCAACGCCGAGATCCACGAGTCCCAGCCGCTTGGGATGTGCCGGATCACTCTCGAGATCCAAAACCTCCAGTTGCAGCGAGCGCTCTCCCTCCGGCCGATCCTCCGCATGCTTCACCAGATAGCCTACGTTGCCTGCGATCTCGAACACGTCGCTCCAGGTGCCGGTCAGCTCCGGCCACTCGCCGACCCAGCGCGGCTGTGCCGGATCCGACACGTCCACCACACCCATCGGCTCGCCGAAGCCCGTCAGGTAGAGGTACGGGTGGCGCAGCGCCGCGCGCGCGCGCGCCGGCTCGAACCCCAGCGCGCCAACCTCGTGCACCGCGCTCGGATCCCGCACATCGAGCACGTGCAGCGTACCGCGCTCGAGCGCGTAAGCGTACGGGAAGACCGCGTCGATGTCGTAGACCGCCGAGATGCGTGCGCGGCCGACGAGCCTGAGCCGCGCCTCGGGCTCCTGATGCTCGCCGGGCTGAGCCGTGGAGAGTCCCACAGGCAACGCCAGGCCCAGCAACGCGAAGAAAACCGTCCGCAGAGACATGATGCACGTCCCTCCTCCGCAGACCCCCGACACCGTCAGAGCTGCTTCAGAATCGCGGCGACTGACGCACGAAGCCTCGGCAACTCGTCCTCGACAGCGGCCCAGACCTCGGGGAGGTCGATCTCGAAGTACTCGTGGGCGAGAACGTTCCGCAGCGCGGCGAGCTCTCTCCACGGAACCTCCGGATCGCGCCCACGGAACTCGACCGCAAGACTGCGCACGGCCTCGCCGATGATCTCGAGGTGACGAACGATCCAGACCTGGATGAGCTCGTTCGCCTCGAACTCCGCCCGGCCTCTGCGCGCGTACTTTTCGATCCGCTCGATCGCCTCTTGGATGTCCAGGAGTCGCTCACGATCGTCCCTCACAGCGGCACCGCTTCCTCGAGCGCGCGCTCGCGCACGCGATCCCGCAGGCTCGACTGCGTGGCCACGTCCACGCCGCAACCGAGCAGTTCCTCAAGATCGACGAGCAGCCCGGCACGGTCGAGCAGATTACGACCAGGCTCCATATCCACCAGAAAGTCCACATCGCTCGCCGCTCCGGCCTCGCCGCGCAGCACGGAGCCGAAGACCCTCACGTTGCCAGCACCGTGCTTCCTGGCGATCATCAGAATCTCATCGCGGCGAGCCTGGAGCTCGTCGAGCGTGACGATGAGCCGCTCGCTCCCCCCGCGCCGCCGGCCCCGGCGAGCCAGAGCTTCGAGCCGTCGCCGTCGCAGCTCATCCCGGCGCCTCAGCAGCCGTAGCGCCTCGCGTACGACCTCGCTGTTCGAGGTGTAGAGGCCGCCGTCCACCTTGTCGACGACGTAGCGCTCGAGTTCGGGCGTGAGTGAAACGTTCATCGTGCCTTCGACTGGGGGCCGGGGTTCGTAGATGTGTGCCGTGTAGAAAGTTAGGGGAGGGCGCCGCGCATGTCAATTTATGCTATTCTCTGCCAACACCCCATCCCCCGCCACACTGCTCGCCTCTCCTGCCTGCACTCTACAGCGGGCCAGGCCGGCCACCGGTCCCCCCGACCTGACCCGAGGGCAGTTCAGAAGGACTGCCGCACCCGCACTAGCAGCAAGCGTCCGAGCCCGGGCGCGCCCACCATCTCCTGGTGCCGTCCCTTGAAGATGTCCACCGACTCGCCGTCCGGGTTCTCGCAGAAGGTGAGCAGGTTGAGCGCGCTCAGCGTGATCTCGGTCTGCAGCGAGATCGGCAGCGTGTACGACAGCTGCGCATCGACCAGCGTGTAGCTCTTGACCGGGCCGACGTACACGCCGGAAGCGACCGGGAAGCTCTCCACCCAGCGCCCACGCAACTCGGCGCCCCAGCCGCGGCGCTCGTTGCTGTAGCGCCCGCTGAAGCTCGCCTTGTTCCTCGGCGAGTTGAGCGCCAGATCGGTGGGCCCCTCCAGCTCGCCCGCCGTGAAGAAGTTGTCGCTCACGTACGAGTAGCTGCCCGAGAAGCTGAGATGCTTGCCGAGCAGGAAGGTCAGGCCGAGGTCGGCGCCCCAGAGGTCGAAGCTGGGGAAGTTCCGATACGAGAGCAGGATGTCCGCCGCATCGCTCTCGCCCACCTGTTCCGGTGTCACCGTGGCCACCGGCACGGTGCTCATCACCGACGCCAGGACGGCGGCGTCCACCTGGCCGAGCGGCAGGCCCAGCCTAGCGGTTTCAGCGAGCAGGTAGTCCCGCAGCGAGTTCCGCTCCATGAAGACGTTCGGCGTCTCGACCAGCAACGGCCCCATGAAGTCCTCGATCCTCGAGTAGTAGACGTCCACGCCCAGCAACAGCCGCTCGCCGATCAGCCCCTTGTAGCCCACCTCGATGCTGTTGGTGATCGACGACTTCATTCGCTCGATGTCGGCGACGTCGGTGACCGGATCGGACCACGGAGGCGCGTGAGGATCTAGGGACGCGCTTGGGTCCAGCCGCCGCATCTCCGTCAGCACCTGGCTGGCGTCCGGCGGCGCCATCTGGGCGAGCAGCTCGCCGTACTCCGGGTCCTCGGCAGCGATGATCCCGACCAGCGCGTCCCACAGCAGCGTCGCATCCAGCGGCAGCGGCGTCGTGATCGGCTGGCCCAGCACGTCCGGGCTGAACGGCGAGCGCATGCAGAGGCCCTCCTGGCCGAGCGAGTTCTCGCAGTCACGACCGAAGGTGAAACCCTCTTTCGGTGCGCCACGCGCCCGCACCGGGAACGGTAGGCCGTCCAGGTCGGTCAGCGACAGCCGGTCCAGCGACAGCATGTTGGTTTCCGGCTGGCTGAACGCCCGGTTGTACGTGAGGCGGAAGTTGTGCTCCGGCGCCGGCTTGAAGACGATCGCGGCGCGCGGCGAGATGAGCAGGTCGTCGATCCCGCTGTGGTAGTCCAGCCGGCCAGCCAGCACCAGGTCGAACTGCGGCGACAGCGCGGTCTCCGACTGCACGTAGCCGCCGACCTCGGTGACCTCGTCATCGTCCTCGTTTCGACCCATGATCTCACCGTCGGTCCGCGGCACCGTGCGGATGAAATCCGCGCCATAGATGAACCGCTGCCGCGCGCCCAGGCTCAGGCCGTGCTGGAGCTGGGCGGCGTAGAGCAGCGAGTTGTCGGTGATCGCATCGCCGTCCCTCAACGTGTACGTATCGCCAGCGTCACTCAGGTTGAGGTACGCCTGCGCGAACAGGCTGCCGCGCCGGAAACGACCCTGCAGGTAGGAGTACATCCAGCCGTCCGCCTGTGCCGCGCCGATCTGGGTCATCTCGATCGAGCTGGCCAGCCGGGAGGTGCCGCCGTTGAAGATGAGCGTGCTCTGCTCGTCGAGCCGGACGTCGAAGCGGACGTCGCCCTGGAAGCGCTCCTGGCCGAAGTCGCGCCGGATGATCTCCGCCGGATCGTCATACTTCCAGTCCTCGCCACGGAAGTAGAGCCCCGACAGCTTGTAGCCCACGTTCTCGCCGATCAGGCCCGCGTGGCGGAACGCGGTCTGGAAGATCTCGCGCTCGCCCCCAGTAACGCTCACCGCCGTCCCCTGGTGGTCGAGCGGCGAGCGGGTGATGATGTGCAGCACGCCCTTGTCGACGTTCGGCCCGTAGAGCGCCGAGCCCGGGCCAAGCACGAACTCGACACGATCGATGTCCTCGTTGGTGGCCGGGATCAGGTTGTAGGCGTTCACCCGCAACGACGGCACCGATGCCCAGCGGTTGTCGGTCAACACGAACAGGGCGGCGTTGAACACGTTGTTGAAGCCGCGGGCCGCGACGTTGTGCTGGCCGAGACCGGTCGTGAAGACATCCGCGCCGGGCAGCCCCAGCACGTGGTCGACCGAGGTGGTGGACGGCCGCCCCTCGATCGCTTCCCGGTCGACGGTGTAGACCGAGGCCGGCGACTCCAGCGCTTTCTCCTGCTCGCGCGAGACCGTGACCACGACCGGGTTGAGGCGGAACGCGACCGAGATGAGCTCGACGGTGCCGACCGAGACGGTCACGTCCGAGACGCCGATCCGGTCCAGCCGCTTGGTCTCGTACCCGAGGCTGGAGAACAGTAACGAGTAGCGGCCCTGTCCCACGTTGGAGAGCCGGAACTCGCCGTCCTCACCCGTCGTCGTCGAGCGGACCGTGCGCCCGCTACCGGTGACCAGATCGACCGCGACGCCGGGCAGCGGCTCACCGCCCTCGGCGTCGATCACCCGACCGCTGACGGTCGCCTGCTGGGCCAGCGCCGGGCGCTGCGCCCCGAGAACGAGCAGCCCGCCCAGGGCGATGACGGTGAGCCCGACCCGCACGGCGCCACGCGCCGCCGCTACGTGTAGGGGGAATGCGCGATTCATAGCTTCCCTCCTTGCCGATATCGCTGGCAGAGAGCTCCCACTGCAGATCTGTCAGGTTGATATTCCAACAAGTTACACCTGTCGGCACGCGCGGCCAGCCTTCCCGCTTCGGCAACGTCCGCCCCTGAGTGAAGGGCCCCGCAGCGCCGTCGCTGCGGGGCCCCCAAAGGGAAACGGTGCGCCTGGCTCTCTGGGCCGGCCGCCTTCAGCTACTCGAGCTTCAGATACTCGGCCGCGACACCGTCCTCACCTGGATTGCCTTCGTGCTCGGTACCTTCTTCGGCAGGCGGGCCGCCTTCCCCAGCGGGTCCAATCACAAAGGTGTTGCCGCTCTGGGTCGAGCTGCTGGCCGCGTCCTCGAGAACGCCGATGGATGGGCCGCCGCCGCCTCCACCGCCATGCCCGCCCTGGCCGCCAGCGCCGCCGCGGCCGCCGTCGCCGCCGGCCCCGACCTGACTATCGCAGTGGTGGTGTCCCGGACCGCCAACACCGCCGCTGCCGCCAGTGCCGCCGACCCCACCCCGTCCGGCGTCGCCGCCGGGCCCCGTCTCGATCGTGTTGTCGGAAATGACGATGCCAGTGCTCTCGATCAGAATGATGCCGAACGCGCCGCCACCACCCTGGCCTCCTTCGCCGCCGTACCCGCCCGAGCCGCCGCCGCCACCACCACCACCACCGTTGCCGGAACCGCCGCAGTCGTACGGCTCCCAGTCCTCACCGCCGCCGCCACCGCCGCCACCCCCACCACCGCCGGGCCCGGCGCGACCGCCCGAGCCGCCACTCGCCGGGAAGTATCCGAAATGCGCGTGCAGCGCGCCGAATGAGCCACCGCCAACGCCCGGCGTGCCCCGCGCGCCGGCCAGCCCGTCTTGACCGTTTCCTCCCGGGCCGCCGTCGGAGCCGGATAGACACGCGTAACAACCGCCCCCGCCGCCCGCACCCGCAAGCTCACCGCCCTCGCCCGTCGCGCCGCCGCTCCCCCCCGATCCCTGGTCGCCAAGATCGTTGCAACCGTCCGAGTCCCCTCCATGACCTCCATTTCCACCCGCGTAGGGTTGGCCGCTGCCGCCGTTTCCTCCACCGCCGCCACCCCCGCCGCTGCAATCCCCGGCCCCACCCTGCTGCCCCATCGAGCCGGGCAGTCCCGGCCACCCCATGAGGCCCTCCTCGCCGCTGGCGCCGGCCCCGGCGACGATCCGATTGCCCACGATGCTGACGTGGCGGCTGTGGTGCAGCAGGACGGCCACCGAGCTACGGTGTTCCTCAAAGCCCCCGCTCTTACCGTCCTCGCTCGCAATCACCAGACCTTCGAGGCTGAGATCCGTCACGCTGTCTCCCACAATCGCCCGTGTCCCGCCGACGATGCGAGTCCTGAACGCCGACGCGTCCCGTTCCCAGGTTCCCGCCCGGAAACCGCCGTAGACGCTCACACCGTCTCCCAGCCGCAGGCTCTCCTCGTACTCGCCCTCCGACACGTAGACGTCGGCCTCCTCACCCTCGCTTACGGCCCGCTCAATCGCCGCCTGCACGTTGCGCAGCGGCTCATCCGCTGTCCCAGCGTCCGCGTTGTTGCCGGTCGTGCTCACGAAGAAGGCGCGGGACTTATCCTCCAGCACGAACACGGTCAGCGTATCAACGCTATGTTCCTCGCCACCATCATCGACCTCCAGCTCGAACCCCAGCGTGCACACCTCGTCCGGCGCGCCAAACGACACCGTCTCTCCTGTGAGTGTGCCCGTCCCGGTCGTCACATCGGGCCCGAACAGCTGCCGCCACCTGTAGGTCAAAGTGCGACCTTCGGGGTCGATGCTGGAACTCGCGTCCAACATCACAGTCCCGCCCCTGTCAACCAGCAGATCCGGCCCCGCCTCCGCCAAGGGTGGCTCACCGGGCCCGGTCCCGTCACCATCGCACGACAGCACCATGAAGAACAGCGACAACGCCACCGTGATCGGGACAAGAAGGAAGCGTTTCATCTTTCTCTCCACTCCAGTCGACCAGCTGGCCCAGCGGGCCTACCGGCCGCCGACGCCGCAATGGACGGCCCAGCCAGTCGTGTACTCAGAACTTGTACCTTCTCATCATGTCGTCTTCGAGATAGCGGCGCTGTTCGTCGTCGAGCGCGATGCCGTAGGCGATCAACTCCGCGATGGCTACGGACGCGTCGGGTATCCTCAGCACATTGCCGATGCGTGCACCGAGGAAATCCTCCAGCGGCTCGGTCTTGAACGGATCCCACACCGCCTCGTGACTGTCGACATAGATCGACATGCCGCGCGTTCGACTGAAGACGAGCGTGTACACGTGGTATTGCGCCGGATACGGGATGCGGTCCGTCTTCACACGCTCCTGAAAGTGATCGAAGCCGAACTCCACCGGGTCCAGGTACGGGTCGTCCTGCTGGAGGAAACCGGCCCTCAACATCCTGCCCGGTGCCGGCGTCGAACCGCAGATGAAGTCGAACAGATGCCCGTAGTCGGGATTGAGCGTGAATGACGCCACCAGCGAGAGCGTGTAGTCGGACTCGGCGAAGTCGGCCCCCACAAACCGCAGGGTCGCGGAATCGCCAAAGCTGACAGCTGGCATCTCGCCGTTCACGACGCTCGGCAGCAGCTGCGGCAGCCTGCCCGTCGAGACAGGGATATCCACGTAAGCGTCATTTTCGTTGACCGACAGATCGGGCCAGCGCAGCATCCGCGACGCGGAGTCCGGGTGGGTCTCGATGCTGGGATCCTCGGCCATCAGCCAGATGATCGGATCGCCGAACGTCTCGCGAATCGGTCGACAATCCTTGACGTCGTAGCGCGTGTTGATCCCCACCTTCACGATGCGCTCCGGGTTCCGCACACTCCTCACCACGTACGAGATCGGCACACCCGTGCGGATGTTCCCACCCTCGGCGAGGAAGGTCTTAAGTTCCTCGAAATCGCTGGTCACCGCCGAGATGGCCTTGCTGGCATCACCACCCAGCGCAAACGCCTTGACACTCAGGTGGCTCAGTTCGCCCACGTACTTCACCTCGCCACCCGCCTCCACATCGACGAATCCGCTGAACGAGGCGTTGATCGACGCCTCCATTTCGTCCACCCGTTCCGTGGACTCGATCAGCAGATAGAAGATCCGGCCGTAGGTCACCGAGGAGATGAAGGCCGCGGGATTGCCGGGCCCCACGTATTGCGCCAGTTCATCCGGCGTGACGTCTTCGGCGAACATCTGGTGGTACGCGGTCGGCAATTCGAAGGCGATCGTGTAGAACGACTGGGTCAGCTTGACCAGAAAGCGGCTGTATTCCCGGTCCCGGCTGAATTTCAGAGAGGCGGCGATCGATCCACTGAACCATTCCACTTTGACGTTGGCCGCCAAGGCCAGCTGTTCCTTGGAGTCCACCCGCTCCATGGTGAAGGCGAAGCGGGCCGGAATATCCCCGGGGTTCGTGTAGATGATCTGGTTCGCCGCGTCGTAGACCTCGCTTAATGTCACCTCGTCGACCGTGCGACTGACCCCTGCCGGTGCCCCGTTCAGTAGCGTGATAACGATGGTCCCCGGGCCGCGCCGCACCGGTATGGGATCGGGTGTCGCCTGCTCGAGGCTCCTACCTTGAAGAAGATTGCCGGGGAAGATGACCTCCGAGTTGGGATCGAAGAGCGGAAACTCCTCCGGCGCTTTGGTGACGTCGTACGTCCGCGTCGTACACATCCAGTTCTCCAGCCGCCCCTGCGCATCCGGCCGCAGCTCTGTCGCCGTCAGCGAGTCCGTCACCTCGCTCGTCTCCTCGACCTCACCAAACTCACCGCCCGCGTCGATGACGTCGTCATACGTCACGGACTCCGGGCCGGCGGGCTCGTCGTCGCCGCAGGCCGGGGAAAGCAGCAGCAGAAAAACGAGCGGAGCTAGCTTTCGGACAAACATGGCACACCTCGCGGGGCTGTGATCCTGCGTCTCGCTGTTGGCCGAGACAGCTCGCCGGGCAAGCTGGTGAATGCGTCAGTAAGAGATCCAGTGAGGCTGGAGGATCAGGGGCCCGCTCCGGTCGAGCGGGAGCTGCTGTGTCAGACGTGCTGATCTTTGTCGCTGCTGAGGCTCTCTGGACCGCCCCCGGCCACCTGTGCCTCAGCTAATCGCACGACGACAGAATAATAGTCATTCTGGGATCCGGCAACTGGCCGATCAACGCGCCGTTGGCCACCACGCTCCCGGGCCCGCCACTAGAACTCCTCGCGATCGAACCGCCAGGTGGCGGCCAGCACGAACAGCAGGCTCCAGAGGAGGGTAAGGAGAATCGGCTGCCAGGCGCCGCCCGGCAACGGCTCCCCACTCGCGGCGACGGTCGCGAATGCCGGCAGCGCAAACGGCGCCCACTCGCCCAGCCACGGGAAAGGACCCAGCAAGATCAGCCCGCCCAACGCGAGCCCGAGACCCACTCCGGATACGGCGCCCCGCGAACGCAGCAACGTGCCGAGCGCCAGCGTGAGCGCCAGGTAGAAGAGCAGATACTCCACGTGCAGGGCCAGGCCCAGCAGGAACGGCCCCAGGTCCGGCTGCAGGTAGGTGTGCAGCAAGCTCTGCAAGAAGAACACGACGCTCGGAACCACGACCGCCAGCGCGACGAACGATGCTCCGCCCACCAGCAGCTTGGCGAGCAGGAACGCCTCGCGCGTCACCGGCTTCGAGAGCACCCATTCCGCGGTGCCCAGCTGGCGCTCAGCCAGCACGGAGCTCTGGGTCGCGACGATGATGCCGATGTTGGCGAACAGGCCGCAGACACGGAAGAAGACCTCGATCAATTCGTTGAGCAGGGCCTGAGGATTGCCTGGCTCCTCACCTAGATCGACCAGAACCAGGAAGCCGTTGATCACGACCAGCCAGAGGAACAGGTGGACCCAGGCGCGCCGCGTCCGCCACCAGGATCCGTACTCCTTGTCCACCATGTTGCCGAAGCCGGTCAGCCAGCCGCGCCCGCTGGCCGGCGCGAGCGCGACGCTAGCGGTCGCCATCGCCGTTCTCCTCGACGAGGTTCAGGAAGACCTCCTCCAGCTCGTACGTCTTGCGTCGGAACTCGGTGACGGCGATGTGCTCGTCGGCGAACAGCAGCCGCAGTAGCTGGGACTCAGCGGCAACGGCGTCGCTGACGCTGACATGCCAGGTCGCGGCTCCCGCGCCCGCAGTCACGCGCACGTCCGTGACCCACGGCTCGCGCCGCACGCGCTGCTCGGCCTCGCCCCCGTCGCCCTTCACCCCGATCGTGTAGACGATCCCATCGCTGCCGGCCAGCAGTTCCTCGATGGGGGCCGTGGCAATCAGCTCCCCATGGTTGAGGATGGCGACCGTGTCGCTCACCCGCTGCACGTCATCCAGGATGTGCGTCGAGTAGAAGACCGTCGCCCGCTCGCGCAGCCGGTCCATGACCGCCAGCACATCACGCCGGCCCATCGGATCGAGCGACGCGGCCGGCTCGTCGAGGATGAGCAGGTCCGGGTCGTTCACCTGCGCCTGGCCGATACCGAGCCGCTGCCGCTCGCCGGCCGAGAAGCCCCTGACCGGACGGTCGGCTTTGTCGGCCAGACCGACGAGCTCGAGGCTCACGCCGACGCGCTCCTCGATGGCCGAGCTCGGGCCCCGGTAGAAGAACCGCGCCGTGAAGCGCAGGATCTCGCGGGCCGTCATGTGCTCGTAGTAGCGCGGCTCTTGCGGCAGGTATCCGATCCGCCGGCGCACGTCGATCGTGTCGCCTACGATGTCGTGCCCGAATACCTCGGCGGACCCGGCGCTGGGGCACACCAGCCCGAGCAACAGCTTGATGGTCGTCGTCTTGCCGGCACCGTTCGGGCCCAGGAACCCGAAGATCGAGTGGCGTGGCACCTCCAGGTCGAGCGACCTCAGCGCCTGCACGCCCTTGTACGCCTTGCTCAGCCCGTGCGTACGGATGACCGGCTCGCCCGACACTCGCAGCTCCTTTTCAAGGAGAAGACCGAGGGCAACCCCACCAATGGAGCCTACGAGTCCGTCAGGATCCGAGTTTCGCAGAAGCCGCGACGATCGAGAGTAGCGCTCTGGGAAGGCGATGTAGCCGGCCAGCTCCTTACCGCCGACCGAAGAGCCCGGAGGGTAACCCCCGGGCTCGTTTCGTGACGGGCCCTACCAGCGCCCGAGTTACAGGCTGGCGACGATCTCGACCAGCTTGATGTCGAACGTCAGCTCCTTGCCGGCCAGCGGATGATTGGCGTCGAGCGTCACCTTGGACTCCGACACCCCGGTCACCATGAGCGGCACGCTCTGACCATCCTGCTGCCGAAACTCGAGCTCCAGGCCGACCTCAGGCTCCAGGTCGGGCGGTAGCTTGGCCCGCTCCACCTGGAAGACGAGCTGGGAGCGGTGCTGGCCGTACGCCTCCTCGGGTGGTATCTGGACCGTCTTGGCCTCACCGGCCGCCATCCCCACGACCGCCTGCTCGAACCCGGGGATCACGTTGCGCTGACCGAGGGTGAACTGCAGCGGCTCGCGCTGGGCAGACGTGTCGAACACCCTGCCGTCCTCCAGCCTGCCGACGTAATGCACCTTCACCGTGTCACCGCTCTTCGCCTTCTCCATAATCGTCGCCTCCTGCTCGCGTCCCGGATCCTCCCTGATCGGCGGCCGCCGTTACCTCCAGCCCCCCTAAAAAGAACATCGGGACCCGGCTCAATCCCGGGTCCCGATGTCGCCAATCCTGCACCGGAGACCAGCAACCTCACCGACGCCGCTCTAGGCTATCTTTTCCAGCCTAACAGCCTGCGGCCGCCCTGTCCACCCCGAGCGCGCGAGGGGATCACGTCATCGCTCACCCCACATGGCGAGGGCGGCACCAAGGGAGCCGCCCTGCCGAAAGCGCAATCAGGATCGGGCCCGCGCGCTACGGATTGAATCCCTCCGTGACGACCGGGCCCAGGTCCCGCTCCCGCAGCAGCCCGTTGAAGGCCGCCAGGTCGGTCCGCAGCAGCGCGTCAAACGCCGCCTGGTGGCCCTGCAGCTGCTCCTCGAGCAGCTGCTGCACCTCGCGCGCCGGGTCCGTGGGCGGGAAGTCGCCCACCCCCACGGTGCCCGCCAGGTAGAGGAGTCGGCCGATCAGCATCGCCGGCCAGCGGATCCCGTCCTGACCCGTGCCCGTGAGCTTCATCTGGATCAGCTGTTCGTCGACGCCGATCAGCTTCGTGTCCAGCTGGTCCGCCGCGTCAAATATGTCATCCACGTCGCCCCTGTCTTCCAGCACCGCACGCAGGTCGTAGAGCTGCCGGCGAATCCACTCGATCCGGTTGACCAGCTCGGCGGCGGCGTTGATATCGTCGCGCAGCTCCCGCAGCATCGCGGTCTGAGCCTGGATGTCCGCCAACGTCCCCTCCGAGTTCGGGTCCTTGAGGACCTCGAGCTGCCGGGTGTACTCGCGCCCGTCCAGCGCGAGCGTGACCGTGTAGGTGCCCGGCGGCGCGAGCAGCCGTATGCGGCCCTCGGGCGCCGACCGCCAGCGCTCGTCGCCCAGGTCCACCCAGTCGGCGTAGCGCGGCTTCGTGCGGAGCTTGATCTCCGTGGTCGGCTCGTAACGCAGGTCCCACCAGATCCGGTTGACCCCGACTTCCTTCGTCCCATCCAGCGTACGGACCGTGTCGCCGGCGGCGTCGGTGATGTGGATCTTCACGTCGCCCGCGGCTGCCGAGCGGAGCCAGTAGTTGATCGACGCGCCGTACGGCGGGTTCTCACCGACCGATGGGTCGTTCCACATGACGACCGGCTCCGTGATCGGCCGGAAACGATATGCCGGCCGCGGCTGGAACAGGTGGGCGTCGGAGGCGGCGACCTCGGACGTGAGCTGCTGGAGCGGTGTCACATCGTCGAGGATCCAGAAGCCGCGGCCGTAGGTCCCCACCACCAGATCGTTGAAGTGCTCCTGAACCACGATCCAGTACATCGGCGCCGGCGGCAGGTTCGTCATCAGCGGCTGCCAGTGGCCGCCGTCGTCGAACGAGACGTAGAGCGCGTTCTCGGTCCCCAGGTACAGGAGCCCCCGCCGCACGGGATCCTCGCGGATGTTGCGGGCGTAGCTCAGCGGGCCGCGCGCGATCCCGTCGCTGATCCGGGTCCAGTGCCTGCCGTAGTCCTCGGTCTTATAGACGTACGGATCGAAGTTCCCCACCTGGTGGAACTCCACCGTGATGTAGGCCTTCCCAGCGTCCCACTTCGAGGCGTCGATGTTCCGCACCACGCCGTCCGGCGGCAGGTTCGGGATGTTCCGGGTCACGTTCGTCCAGGTCGCTCCGCCATCGCGGCTGACGTGCACGAGCCCGTCGTTGCTCCCGGCCCACAACACACCCTGCTGCACCGGCGACTCATCGAAGGCGTAGACCACACAGCAGTACTCGACCCCGATGTTGTCCGGGGTGAGGCCGCCGGAGATCCCCATCTTCGTCGTGTCGTTGGTGGTGAGGTCGGGGCTCACGACCTCCCAACTCTGGCCGCCGTTCGTCGTCCGGTGCACGTGCTGGCTGGTGACGTAGACGGTGTTGTGGTCGTGCGGCGAGATGAGCAGCGGGAAGGTCCACTGGAATCGGTATTTCAGCCCCTTGGCCGGCCAGCCGCCGGTGCTCTCCGGCCAGACCTCGACCTCCCGGATTTGTCGGGTCCGTTCGTTGTAGCGAACCACGATGCCGCCCCGCGCGCCGTAGCCGGACGCGCTGGACCAGATGATGTCCCGGTCCACCGGGTCCGGCGTGGCGAAGCCGCTCTCACCGCCGCCCACCGAGTGCCACATCCCCCGCGGGATCAGGCCGCCATGCCAGCCGTACAGCCGGCTGTTGCTGGGCCCACGGACCGATGGCCCGTCCTGGCGGTTCCCGTATACGTAGTAGGGGATGTTGTTGTCCACGGTCACGTGGTACATCTGAGCCACCGGCAGCTGGACCGCGAACCAGGTGCGGCCCCGGTTCTCGGAGATCGAGACCCCACCGTCGTGCGCCACGATCATCCGGTCCGCGTTCGTCGGGTCGATCCACATGTCGTGATGATCGAAGCCCGGTTCGGCCTTGCCCTCCATTACCTCCGACGTCAGGCCGCCGTCCTTCGTCACGCTGTAGGCGGCGGCGAGGAAGTAGGCCTCGTCCGGGTCGTCGGGCGCCACGGCGCAGCGGCTGTAGTAGGCCGTTCGGCCGGCCAGGTCACGGTCGTGGCTGACCAGCTTCCAGGTCTCGCCGCCGTCGTCCGAGCGCCACAGCTCGCCGCTCTCCGTCTCCCGGCCGTGCCAGGGCACCCCGTCGCCGGTCTCGATGAGCGCGTAGATGCGCTCCGGGTCCGCCGGCGTCACGCAGAGGGCAACCTTCCCCACCGGCAGCTCCGGCAACCCGTGACCCTCGAGCCGCGTCCAGCTATCGCCAGCATCCCGCGAGACGAACAGCCCACTGCCGGGGCCGCCGCTCTCGCGCCCCCAGGTCTTGATGTCGATCTGCCACATCCCGGCGAAGAGGATGCGCGGGTTGTTCGGCGCCATGACCAGGTCAGAGGCCCCGGTATTCTCATCCACGAATAGCACCCGCTCCCAGGTCTGCCCGCCATCTCTGGTGCGGTACACGCCTCGCTCCGGCTGCGCGCTGTAGCCGTGCCCGACCGCAGCGACGTAGACGATGTCGGGGTCGCTGGGATGGATCAGGATGCGGGCGATCCGGCCCGTATTCGTGAGACCCCTGTGCTGCCAGGTCGCGCCGCCGTCCGTCGACCTGTAGATCCCGTTCCCGATCGAGACGTTCGAGCGGATGAACGGCTCGCCGGTCCCGGCCCAGACGATCTCTGGGTCGGACGGCGCCACCGCCAGCGCCCCGATCGAGTGGACGTCCTGGTCGTCGAAGATGGGCTCCCAGTTCAGCCCGGCGTCCACTGTCTTCCAGATGCCTCCTGAAGCGGCCCCCACATAGTAGACCATCGGGTCCCCGGGTATCCCGGCAACAGCGATCGTACGGTTCCCCTCCGGGCCGATGTGCCGGTAGCGGAGCTGCTCGTAGCGTTCCGGGGTGACCTGTTGCGATGAGCCCGCGCCCGGAAGCGCGAGGCTGAGCGAGAGCACCGCCAGGATGATCCCGGCGGAGCGGATTCCGGCAGCTGTAGTCATGGTGACGGCTCCTGGCTGCGGGTGGCGCGTGATGGGCAGATGGACCATCCTGGCACCGAGAAGCGGCGCCGGGCGCTCAACAGGTCAGCGCTGTTGTCAGGGCTATGGGATGGATAGCACGGGCGGGAGACAGCGGCAAGGATAGCCCCTGCCGCCTTCCAGCTTGCCGGTCTGGCGGACCGCCGTGGTCACTCCGGTCTTCGCATTCTCGATGATCTCTCCCCTCGGCCGGCCTCCGAGCCTCTTCCCGGCGGGCCCGACCCCGGCTCGTCGAGACGCACCACGTTCTGTGCCTTCAGGCCTCTCGGGTCCTCGACCACCTCGAACTCGACTCGCTCGCCCTCCTGCAGCGTACGGAAGCCGCTGCCCGAAATCGCGCTGTGGTGCACGAATACGTCAGGGGCACCCTCTCGCTCGATGAAACCGTAACCCTTCTCCTTGGAGAACCACTTGACGGTGCCTTGCGTGCGACTCATCGCTTCGTCTTCCTCTGCTTGGATGCCCGTGTATTCGCCCGCCTGCGCGCTGCGCGCCCCCTCGAGGGCTAACGCCGAGCTTCGCGGGCACGGCGCGCCTTGCGTCGCCGCGCCGCCGCCTTCTTCCGCTTCCTGGCCTCGCTGGGCTTCTCGTAGTAGCGCCCCTTCTTCATGTCCTTGAGTAGCCCGGAACGCTTCACCTTGCGTCTGAACTGCTTCAGCGCCCAGTCGAGACGGTCGTTCTCACCCAACCGTACCTCGACCATTACCCACCTTCCCCACCCGTGAAAGGAAATCGGAACCCGGCTCAATCCCGGATCCCGATGCCGCCTGACGCTTCACCTGAGATCTGCGACCTCACCGTCGCGCTGCTCGCTTGCCTATCTCAGGCTAGCACCGCGCGCCGCTCCTGTCCAGCCCACGGCTGGCGGCCGCTCGCGTCGCCAAACGGCAGGGCGGCCCTTGATAGGCCGCCCTGCCGGAAGCACAGATGAAGTCAGGCCCGCGAGCTACTTCTGCTTATCACCGCCCACCATGCGGACCGCGTCGCTCCCCTCGATCTGGGCGCCGTCGTAGGTCGCGCCGGTCAGTGTAGCTTCGGTCGAAACGCACGTCAGGTCCGTGTCGCCGAAGCGGAAGTGGAAGACCAGATCGGTGTCGCCGTCCCCGTCTACGTCCTCCTCGTGGCGGCGCGGTTTGCCGGTCTTCTTGTCCACGTGGGTCTCCGTAGCGCCCGCGAACCTCACCGTCGTGTGATCGACCGTCGTCGCGTCGAACTCGTCGGTCGTCAGGATCGCGACGGTGATCACGCCCTTCTCGTTCTCGCAGTTGATCGAGTTGGGATCGCCGCCCGGCTTGATGTCGATCTCCACCACGAGCACAGCCTCCGCCGTGCACGCGACATAGACCGCGTTCGATACGAGCTTCCTGTAGGAGGGCCACCAGATGTCATAAGCGTTCGCGGGGTAGGTATTCAGACCGACGACGTTCCCGGGCGCGTTGACGGCCAGGAAGTCGCGACCGTTCGCATACGAGGCGCAGAGCGTCGCTCCCTCGGACAGCGACACGTAGTTCGCCCAGAGAGACGAGACAGATCCGGTGACACCGGCCATGATCTCGTCACACGGCGGGTCCGTGGATGCCCCCGCGACGTCGACGGGACCGGCTGGCGCATTCCAGTGCGGTGTACCCTGCTGAAACGGACTCAATCCGGGCTCAAAAGTCGCGGCGCCGAAGCCGATGCCCTCGGGCCGGTGCGAGAACCCGAAGTTGGCCAGCACAGCCCCGCCACCGCCGCGAACGTAACCGGCCAGCGCGTCCGCCGCCCCGTCGGCGATGTGGTCAGGCAAAGGCGTCCCACAATGCTGGTCGGTCATCGCGATCACGCACCGGAAGTTGTCCAGCAGGTCCTGGGCGCTCGGCAACTCCACATCGCCCTGGATCAGGGTCACCGAGCCATAGCGGCCGTCAGCTCTGAGGAAGTCCGCCGTATTCTGCGGCCTCATCAAAGGGTGAACATTCGGGCAATAGGCCAGCACGCCCACAGCCGGCCCCTCGCTGAACGCCGCCGCGTCTGGTGCGATGGATAGACTCGGCACAAACGGGTACGCCGACTCATCCAGCGTCAGCGGTGTACCGATCTGGCCTTCCGCGACCTGAGACAGCTCGGGCGCCGTGATCTAGCTGGGTGGCCGATCCTCTGCGCAGGCGACGGCAAAGACGGCTGCTGCCAGAACGAGCGTACATTTCGATGGCGACTTCGTCGTTACCTCCAGCGGAGGTGCTGAGTTCTAGTTCTCAAGGTTCTGCCAAAAGCTCGGATAGTCCGGGTCCTCGCCCGTGTAATACTCCTCATCATCGTACCAGCCGTTCGGCACGTCTGACGCCCGCAGCTCCAACCCCCTCACGCTGAGGATGAGACCACAGCCGTAGCAGAGGCACTCCTCACCCTCCACCATGTCGTAGTGCAGGCTGCCGCAGGCGGGACAGTGGATGCGCGTCACCACCTCGCCCGTGGGCAGGAAGACCGAAAACCTGAACGAGATCAGCGGGTAGCGGCCCACGCTACTCACCTCCTCTGGCGTCAGGAGGCGTTGGGGACAGGGAAACGGGCAGGATTGGCAGGGGAATCGAGTTCGCTGGTCCGGCGCTGCCCCGGCGGTGGGCGGGAGGTCCGCTAGGGCTGCTCTACAACCTGAGCACAACAACGACAGATACCGTCCTCCCACCACTCCTCTTCGCTGTCGATCTGCTCGCCGCACATGAGGCAGTAGCTCGGAGCCTCGTACTCCCAGCCACAGAGCTCGCAATAGACCAGGCCGCCGTTACTGGCGTACAGCTCGGCCCCACAGCGTTCACAGGTGTCCATTAGGTCCCCCAGATGCTGTAAGTCGCGCTAGCAGCGCGCGTTCGGAGCGGTGGATCACATCGGGGGGATGGTCAGGCTGATGGCGGGTCGACCTGTGTATACGCCGCTGAGCCCCCAGAGTTCCCCTCTTCTGGCCCCGGCGGAGGCCCGCAGCGTGCCCTGCAGCGCCTAGGGGCAGGCTTACTGGGCCGCGGAGCGGGTCCGGACACACTCGGAAGGCGAGCGGATCAGTTCGGCGGGAATGGCTGTTGACATCGGGTCGACGGCCATTATAGTTATATTAGTCATATTGACTATAATCTAGGAGGGTTACCTGGCCAAGATCCTCTCCGTCGCCCAGGCCAAAGCCGAGCTCTCCCAGTGCATCCGCTGGGCCGAGGACGGCGAGCCCGTGGTCATCACCCGCCATCGCAAGCCGGTCGCCGCCCTGGTGCGCGTCGAAGAGCTCGCCCAGCTCGAGCGGCTGCGCGCCGCCGGTCCAGAAGCCGGGCTGCTCAGCCTGGCCGGCGGCTGGCCAGGCTCGAACGGGCTCGCCCAGCTGATCGAACGTGCGGCCCACCAGGCGCAGACGAACCTTCCCGCCGTGGACTGAGCGATGGCCTACCTGTTCGACGCCGGCGCCATCGCCGAGCTCCTCCGTCCCGACCCCGCACCGACGTACCTGGAGTGGCTGGGGAGTGTGCCGCGGGAGGAGCAGTTCACCAGCGCCGTGGTGGTGGGCGAGCTGTACCGGGCGGCTTTCCGCTCGGCCGACCGGGACCGCCAGCTGGCGGCGCTGGAGGAGCGGCTGCGTCGGGCCGTCACCATCCTGCCCTACGACCGCGACACGGCGCTCGTCTGCGGGGCGCTGCGCGCGCTGGTCGAGCTGAGCGATATCGCCTTGCCGGACGCCGAGCTGCAGGTCGCCGCCACCGCCATCTACCACGGGCTGGAGCTGGTGACCAGCGACCCGCCCCGCTACCAGCAGGTCCCCGGACTGATCGTGAAGCCGGTCCCAGCCGGGAGACGCGGGTCCACCCTGCCAGGCTGAGGCCCGCCTACGGAGCCCTCGACCCCGGCGCTCGGTAGACGGTCTTCCATCTCGTCATCATGGCGCCGACCAGCGCACCGACGCCACCGCCCACCGCTGCCGAGAAGAGGGTCATGGTGACAACGTCCCCGGCGTCAGCCTCGCAAAACCACTCGTTGGGATCGCACGGCCTGGTCGTAATCATGCCAGCCACCAGGCCGATCGTACCCAGCACCACCGCCCCGGTCAGGAACCCCGTTCCCATGGCGGTTCCCCTGACCTGGATCTGCGAGACCTCGGAGAGCTGCAGCGCTTGGGGGAAACCCTCCGGCAGCACTCGCTCAGCCTTGGGGGCGCCGGGCCAGATCGGGCCCACCAACCTGCCATCCCAGTAGGTCAGGGCCTCACCGTCTAACACCGGCTGGTACAGCTCGGCAGGGCCCCACGCCGTGAGGACGCGGATTCGCTTCTGCGAGTTAATGCGGGCCTCCAGGCGTTGGTGGGCGGCGCGTTGGAGCGAATCGGCCTCCTGTGCCCAGGCGATGCCCGGCAGCATACAGCAGCAGAGGGCCAGGGCCAGATTTTTGAGCAACATGTGAAGCTCCGGTCAGGTACCGGCCGAAACCTGCCGGAGGCGGGTCAAGCAGAAGTCAAGCCGGGCCGGCTACAGGAACCACTTGCGCTGCCGGTGCACCGCGTCGCCGAACTCCCGCATGAACCGCATCTCCTCGACATCCAGCGGGCCCTGGCTCAACGCCTCGAGGTTCTCCTCCAGTTGCCTCAGGTTACTGGGCGCCGTCATAGCGACGTGCACGTGCGGGCTGGACAGCACGAAGCGGTAGCACATCGCCGGCGTCGGGATGCGGCCGTCCTTGGGCCAGCCTCGCGGCCGCCGCAACAGGAAACCCCAGCGCGTGGCCGTGTAGCTGACGACGCCGGGGTCGTGCGGCTGCAGATAGGGGAAGATGTCCTGCTCGGCGCCGCGGTGCGCGGCGTTGTAACGGATCATCGCCACGTCCAGCGCGCCCCGCCTCAGCAGCTCACCCACGAACACGCGGTTGTGAGAGGAGATGCCGATCGCGCGCACCAGCCCCTCCTCACGGAAGCGGCGCATCTCCTCGAGCAGCGAGTCCGGACAGTGCTTCGGCTTCGTCACGCCGAGGAACAGGAAGATGTCGATGTACTCCGTGCGCAGCTGGCGCAGGCGCTTCTCCAGCGTGCGCCGCAGGTTGGGATGGCCGAGCAGCAGGTTGTAGGCGCCGGTAGCGATGATGTAGTCGGCGCGCTTCCGCTGGAAGACGTCGCGCAGTGCCCCTAGCATCTGGGTGTCGAACCCGAAGGCGAAGAAGTAGTCGAGCCCGGCGTCCAGAGCGCGATAGATGGTCTCCTTCCCCGGCCGGTTGGTGGCCGAAAGGCCCAGCCGGCACACGCTCATGCCGGTACGCCCGAGCGTGGTACGGGTGAACTCGCGATCCACGTCGCCTAAGCTTCCCAGGGCAGCCCCGGGCGGCCGAAATGCCCGTAGTTGGTCGTGCGCCGATAGATGGGACGGCGCAGATCCAGGCGCTCGATGATCGCCGCGGGGCGGAAGTCGAAACTGCGAACGAACTCCGTAGCCGTTGCCGCGTCACCGGTCCCGAACGTCTCCACCGCCAGCGCCACCGGATCGCTGCGCCCGATGGCGTAGGCGACGTGCACCTCGGCGCGCCCGGCCAGACCGTTGCGCACCAGCTGGCGGGCGACGAACCGGCAGAAATAGGCGGCGCTACGATCGACCTTGGTGGGATCTTTGCCGCTGAACGAGCCCCCACCATGACGGGCCAGCGGCCCGTAGGTGTCCACGATCACCTTGCGACCGCTGAGCCCGCTGTCCGCCGACGGCCCGCCGAGCGTGAACTCGCCCGATGGGTTGACGATAAGCTCGATCTCCGGCCCGTACCACTCGCCCAGAACCCGTGGGGCGAGGCTATCGCGCACGTACGAATCCAGCCCCTCCCGGGGCGTCCCCTCGGCGTACTGGGTCGAGACGATGACCCGGGTCACGGCCACGGGCTCGTCACCCTCGTACCTCACCGAGACCTGCGTCTTGCCGTCGGGCCGCAGCCAAGGCACCGCACCCATCTTGCGGTCCTCGGCCAGGCCGTAGGAAAGGCCGTGGGCCAGCACGAGCGGGAGCGGCATCAGCTGCGGCGTCTCGGCCGTCGCGTACCCGACCATGATCCCCTGGTCCCCCGCCCCCAGCTCGTGGGTCGCTGACGACGCGCCGTCCACTGCCTTCCCGATCTGCGACGACTGCGGCGTCAGCATCTGCACGACCTCGACCGCGTCGGCGTTGAACGGTTCGGCGGGGTCCGTGTAGCCGATCTCGCGCACCGCCGCCCGCACGACGTCGACGTAGTCTACCAGGTGCCGCGACGTGATCTCGCCGGCGAGCACGACCTGGTCGGATTTACAGAGGACCTCGATCGCCACCCGGCTCTCGCGATCGCCCTCCAGGTGGGCGTCGAGGATCGAGTCGGCGATGTAGTCGGCCACCTTGTCGGGGTGGCCCTCGGTGACGGACTCGGCGGTGAACGTCCGCAGGATGGGCGAGTCGCTCATGAGCCGTGACCTCGAGCTGGGCGTCCAGGTGAGGTGCGTGTGGATTGATTGATACGACTTCGACGGCTTCGGAACAAGCGCCGCGCCATGCGCCGGCGGCGTGGCCAGCGAACGCACAACGCTCGCGCAGCTCGACGACCCGTTCCGGGCAAGCCCGGAGCCTCGCGTTCGCGCCGGGAACAGCGCGCGCCGCTTGCGACATCCATTGATGAGCGGTATCAGGAGGGAACCGTGGCTCGCCGAGCTCGGCTCCGTCATCTCAACGACACTCGGGAACGAAGATGCAGACTGATCGAAGAGAAACCGCAACCCTCGCCGGTGGTTGCTTCTGGTGTCTGGAGGCAGTGTTCGACGACCTGCGCGGCGTCGAAAGGGTGGAGTCCGGTTACTCCGGCGGCCACGTGCCGAACGCTACCTACGAGCAGGTGTGTACCGGGACCACCGGGCACGCCGAGGCCGTGCAGATCACGTACGACCCGCAGGTCATCTCGTTCCGCGAGCTGCTCGAGGTCTTCTTCACCATCCACGACCCGACCACGCTCAACCGACAGGGTCCCGACGTGGGCACCCAGTACCGCTCGGTCATCTTCTATCACACGCTCGAGCAGAAGGCGATCGCCAGTGAGGTCATCGCCGAAGTCGAGAGGTCGGGCATCTGGGACGACCCGATCGTGACCGAGTTGACACCGCTCGACGCGTTCTACCCGGCCGAGGACTACCACCGGCGCTTCTTCCGGCAGCACCCAAACCAGGCGTACTGCCAGGCGATCGTCGCGCCCAAGCTGGCCAAGTTCCGCAGCGCCTACCTGGCGAAGCTCAAGAAGTAGCCAACCGACCCTGCGACCGGGAGCGGTCGGGCCGCGATCAGTAACACGCCCGCCAGAAAGGTCCGCCGCTAACCGCTAGTCGGCGAGCGGCGCCCGGCAGACCGTCTCCGGCACGTAGCGGTGGACGACCCAGGCAGCGACCAGCGTCATTGAGCCGGCGACCAGGAAGGGCAGCTCGAAGAAGAGCACGGCGAGCACGCCGGCGGCGAGGGGGCCCACGGCCAGACCGAGCCCGAAGCCCATGGTGAGGATGCTCATCTGCCGGCCCTCGCCGCCCGCGCGCGACAGGTCGGCTACCAGTGCGAAGGCGGGGGCGGCGATCCCCGCCGAGGCGAGCCCCTGGACCAGTCGCAGTCCCGTGAGCTGAGCCGTGCTCGCCGCCAGGCCGAGCAGGGTTGTGGCCGGCGCCATGAGCAGCAGTCCCGCGATGATCAACGGCCGCCGGCCGATACGGTCCGAGACGCGGCCCAGCGGGATCTGAAACAGCAGCCGGCTGACCATGAGCGCGCTGAAGGCGATGCTGAATCCGATGGCCGTCTGCTGCAGGCGCGCGTTGAACTCGTTTTCCAGCGCGGCGAGCATCGAGAAGTCGCTGGCCATCACGAAGGTGATGAAGCCGGCGCCGAGGATGCCCACGCTCAGCAGCTCGCGATCGAAGACCCGGAAGCGACCGCTTGCCCGAGCCGGCGCAGCCACCTCGACGTCGCGGACCCAGAGCTGCACGAGCAGCGCACCCAGCAGGATGAACCCGGCGCCGACGCAGAAGGCCGCGTCGAACCCGAAGTGCTCGTAGACGACGCCGCCGATCAGTGGCCCGATCGCGAAGCCGATCATGCGCATCGTGCTGTAGACGCCCATCGAGCCGCCGCGGGTCTCCTTTACCGTGATCATCGCCATCAGCGCCATGGCCGCTGGAATCGTGATGCCGACGGCAAGCCCCTGGAGCGAGCGCAGCAGAAACAGGTCGCTGAAGTGGCGTGCCGGGATGAAGCCCAGGGTGGCCGCGGCCATGAGCAGGAGGCCGACCTGGATCAACACCTTGCGCCGGCCGATCCGGTCACTCAGCGCCCCGATCACCGGTTGAAAGGCGGTGCTCACCAGCCCGTACAGCGAGATGAGCAGCCCGACCCGGACCGGCTCGGGAATCCCGAACCAGTGGGCGGGCAGCCGGGCCACGTAGATCGGCAGGGCGATGAACAGGATGCCGGACAGGGCCAGCACGGCCCGGCTGGCGCCGATGCTGTGAGCGATAGAACGGATCACGAGACCAGTAGGCTCACCTTCGCCGTGGGTCGCGGGCTGCCCGCAACATACACCTCCGGGTGATTGGATACACCCCCAGAGAGGAAATTGTGGAGGCCGCCCGGAAAAGCCGGCGCCGACAGGACTCACGGTACCCGCGGCATCGCGCAGAACCCGAACACGCCGCATCTTGTCGGGTGACCGTCGTGTCCGATCCTGCTGCCCGGCGTCGCGAACCATGTTCGAGTCCTCCGCCTTCAAGAGGTACCTGCTCCCCGGCTTCGTCTTCCAGTCCGTGGTCATCGCCGGCGGCTACGGGACGGGGCGCGAGCTGGTGGAGTTCTTCCTCACGCAGGGCCCGCGAGGCGGCCTGCTGGCAATGGCCGTCTCGACCGCCATCTGGAGCGCGGTCTGCGCGGCCACCTTCGAGTTCGCTCGCCTCTTCCGCGCCTACGACTACCGCAGCTTCTTCAGACACCTGCTGGGCCGGACCTGGTTCCTCTACGAGGTCTGCTACTTCGCGTTGCTCGCCATCATCCTGGCGGTCATCGCGGCGGCGGCCGGCTCGATCCTGCAGGAGACTTTCGCGCTGCCTTATGCGATCGGTGTGCTGGGCATCATGGCCGCCGTCGGGTTCCTGGTGTTCCGCGGCAGCGGCACCATCGAGCGGGTGCTGGCCTTCTGGTCATTCGTCCTCTACACCGTCTACCTGGTCGTCGTTGTGCTGTCCGTCCGGATGTTCGCCGCCGAGACCGCCTCGGCCTACGCGGCTAGTGAGGTCGGGCGCGGCTGGATCGTGGCCGGCGTGCGCTATGCGGCCTACAACCTGGCGATCATACCGCCGATCCTCTTCGTGCTGCGCCATGTGGAGCGACGGCGTGAGGCGGTGACGGCGGGGCTGCTGGCGGGCCCGATCGGCATCATCCCGGGCTTCCTCTTCTACGTCGCGATGAGCGCTCATTACCCGGACATCCTCACACGCCCGGTCCCCGCCAATTACTTGCTGCAGGCCCTGGGCTCGCGGCCGCTTCAGCTGGCGTTCCAGGTCGTCCTCTTCGGCACGCTCATCGAGACGGGCACCGGGCTGATCCACGCGGTGAACGAGCGGATCGCGGCGGTCTACCGTGAGAAAGGCCGCTCGATGCCCGACCGGTTGCGACCGGTCACGGCGTTGGTGCTGCTGGTGGGCGGCTCGGCGCTGGCGAGCTTCGGGCTGATCGAGCTGATCGCGAAGGGCTACGGCACACTGACCTGGCTCTTTCTCGTCGTCTTCGTCGTCCCCATCCTCACGTGGGGAGTCTATCGGATCCGAGCCCGCTCCGGCGCGCTCGCCGCCGCGTCGGCGGACCCGGCCCAAAGCGGCTGACGAGGGTATCACGCGATGGGGGTGAAGCCGTGATGGCAGAGGAGTTCACGATCCGGCCGCTCGAGTCGCGCGACGAGTTCCTGCAGTGCGTGGCCCTGCAGCATGAGACCTGGGGCGAGGACTTCGAGGAACGCGTTCCGCCATCGATCCTCCAGGTCACGCAGAAGGTGGGCGGCGTGGCGGCCGGCGCCTTCGACGCCGAGGGTCGGATGGTGGGCTTCGTGTTTGGGATCTCCGGGGTGCGTGAGGGCCGGCCCGTCCACTGGTCCGACATGCTGGCGGTGCGGGACGGGGTGCAGAGTCAGGGACTGGGCCGGCGCCTCAAGGCGTACCAGCGCGCGATCCTGCTAGATCACGGCATCGAGGTCGCCTACTGGACCTACGATCCACTAGAAGCGGGCAACGCCAACTTCAACATCAACCGGCTGGCTGCTTATCCGGTCGAGTACGTGCCCAACATGTACGGACATGTCCCCGGTAAGCTGCACGCCGGCTTGACCACCGATCGCTTCGTCGTGGAATGGCAGCTCAGGCACCCGCGCGTCGAGGCGGCGCTAGCCGGCACACCGCCTGCCGAGTCGGCGGCCGCCGCCGGCACGCCGATCGTCAACACGGAACTTGTGGAGGGCATCGCCGTGCCGCGGGTGCTCGAGCTGCCGGAGGCAGCTATGGTGCGGGTGGAGATCCCGGAGGACATCCAGCGGGTGAAGCGCGAATCGATAGAGTCGGCCAGGTCCTGGCGGGAGATCACCCAGCGCGCCTGTCTGCATTACATGGAGCGCGGACACCAGGTCCTCGGGTTTCAACGGGACATAGAGGCGCACCGCTGCTTCTATGTGCTCAAGCAGCTGTGAGGCGGATATGCCAGATACGTTCGTCGTCACAAGGATCACCCTGCGCGAGGTTCGTCTCCCGCTGAAGGAGACGTTCCGTATCTCGTCGGGTTCGATCTCCACGCGCCGCATCCTGCTGCTCGAGATCCGCGATGCCGACGGGGTGAAGGCTTGGGCCGAGTGTACGGCCGGCGAGGGGCCCAACTACTCGCCGGAGACGATCGACACCGCCTGGCTCGCCATCTGCGAGTGGGCGGCGCCGCGCGTGCTGGGCCGCGAGTTCTCCGAACCGGCGGAGATCCATCCCGTGCTGGAGCGCGACTTCCGGGGCCACAACATGGCGAAGGCCGCCGTGGAGATGGGCGCCTGGGGCCTCTGCGCCCAGCGGCAGGGTATGAGCCTGGCCGAGCTCATCGGCGGCAGGCGCGACAAGATCGCCACGGGCATCTCCCTGGGGATCCAGGCGGATCCCGAACGCCTGGCCCGGGTGGCGCAGGACGCACGCGCTCAGGGCTACCGGAAGATCAAGTGCAAGATCGCGCCGGGCGCCGACATCGAGTATATCGCGGCTGCCCGGGAGGCCCTGGGCCCCGACGTGCCGCTGATGGCCGACGCGAACAGCGCCTACACGCTGGACGACGCCGACCACCTGGCACGGCTGGACGAGTTCGAGCTGCTGATGATCGAGCAGCCGCTGGCCCACGACGATCTCGTTCGCCATGCGGAGCTGCAGA
>Ga0111181_1014_pt1 | contig 32031 bp, 31 predicted proteins | sample DeeMarSWOR324_28_FD_80236 | JGI IMG/M metagenome (GOLD analysis project Ga0111181, IMG submission 80236) | Gemmatimonas sp. SM23_52
TCTCACTACTTGACTAAGTAACGCCACTACGTTTGACACTACACGGCCGACGGATGTTAGATCGCTTACGCGAGTTAGCACGGCTACCTGGCCTGGTCACCTAATCAGGTCGCGAGCCACCCGTCGTGGGGGCTCCACTTGAGTGACTACCCCACAACTAGGGTTTTCGATATGATCCGGTTACCTTCCTGAAGCACCTCGTGGCCGACAGATAGCGAGGCCTTTGGTTTTCAGGTGTGTGATCCGGCGCCGGTTCGCTGAGGTCCGGGCCCGCACGCAATGGAGGTGAGTGAGTGGCTAGAAGGCCGAACTACGGATTTGAGAAGAAGCAGAAGGAAGTCAAGAAGCAAAAGAAGAGAGAAAAGAAGGCCGAGAAGAAACGGTTGAAGAAGGAGGTCGTCGGCCGGGACGCCCCGGTCGAGGGCGCCGCCGAGACCGAAAAAGACCAAGAGTAGCACCCTGACGCGCGGGTTCTGGCACGACGTGGACACGCCTTGAGGTACCGGGAGATCAGCCCGTCAGTTGGACTGCCGAGACTTCGGGCCAGCTTCAACGGGGCGCTACCTAGATCCGCCGCACAGCACGAGTAGCAGAGCGGCGAATCGGACCGGTGAGTCGAAAGGATCCCGTGCCCCAGCCCTCGCACTGGCCGTAACTAGCCAGACGGAAACCCCGCTGTACAGCACGTACTTCCAGATGAAGGAGACGTCGAGCCGCCCCGCGGCACCGGCATAGCCGACGTATGGCACGAGAGGTACGCTCAGAAGGACTGCGGCTCGGACGCACGGAGTTGGTGCCCATGTGACAAGCGGATCAGTGCAGCAGGGACTGCTGAGCCCTCGGACACGCCGGTGGGCGATGTCCATACCCACGAATGGATATAGCAACGTGGTCGCGGCCGTCGATCTACTGCGGCGCGCTGGGCGTACTCCGTCGAGGTTCCCGGTTCGCGCCGCGCCCTTAGCCAACCTATCTTTAGGGCCAGGGTACTCGGTACCGCTGGCGTTCTTGGGCTACGGCGTCAATCCGCCTGCTGTTCGTCGGCGTTAGGAGGTCTGTTTCATGAAGTCCACCGGCTACGATCCCTACTACCGTCTTGCCGCGGCGCTGATCGCCAGCGTGATCAAGGCCGCGCGAAAGATCGAGCAGCCGAGCAACCACGAGACACAGTTGAGCGCGTTGAAGGCTATCGCGTGGCTGGCGCGGCCGGGCGCTGGGGACCAATGGTTTGACATGGCCGGCTTTGAACATACAGCGCTCGTGGAGCATCTTCCCCTGGACCGCTGGATCGCGCGTGGGCGCGAGTTGTTGGCAAGCGACGCTCACCTGAGGGAAGCCGTGACTCGAGCGGGCCCCCGCGCGGCGGAGGTAGAAGAGGTCGCAAACGCGGCAGAGCGGAGACTACTCTCTCTCTCTCTAGAAACGGGACAAAAGCACCGCCGCGGTCCGTTTCGGCCTCGGCGTGCCAGTGACGAGGCGGAGACGCTAGTACCCGATGAACGAACGCGCCGAGGAGATCCTCAACGAATTGTTCCCCGAGGGAGCCGCAGACCGCCTGGGCGATCTAACCGCCCACGTGTACTCTAGAGGTCACGACGACGAAATAGTCGTCTGGCTTGAGGGGGGCGAGGAGTTGGGCCGCTTGCGGAGTACTCGCGTCGAGTCCTCCGGGCGCACCTTGAGCAACTGCCTGACGACGTACAGTGGCTCTTTCCCTCCGAGGTAAAGCCTGAGCAGTCCGTGGACCGTTCGACGATGGATAAGCGACTGCGGAAGGCATATCGGTGCGCCGACTTGAAATCAACACCAGGCGGGCTGTGGCACGCGTGGCGGCGCAAGTGGGCGACCGAGAGGAAGCACCTGCCCCTGAAGGACGTGGCGGAGGCTGGCGGCTGGCGCGAACCGCAGACTCTCATCCGCTGCTACCAGCAGTCGGACGAGGCAGCATTCACGTCGGTCATGCTTGACGCGCCGAAGCTGAACGGGCGGAGCGACCTTACTCCAAACGTTACTCCAAACGTCCCCGGACAGAAGAGCAGGCGTTCTGCCATCAACAGATAGCACAAGCAGTTGGGGAAGTGGAGCGGATGGGACTCGAACCCACGACCTCCTGCGTGCAAGGCAGGCGCTCTCCCAACTGAGCTACCGCCCCGAAACGTCCAGGGCTTCAAATCTATTTCGGTAGTGGCACAAGCTCAATCGCGCCGCAGGCGATGCGCCGGGCCGCTGCCCTCGGTCTCTTGACAGCCGGACGTTTCGCCATCTCTTTGTCCCAACATCTTCATCAGAAAGGGATCGATGATGAACGCCGCACATCTCCACATCATTCTCAATCACTTCCCAATCGTCGGACTCGTCTTCAGCGCGATTATTCTGACAGCAGCCCACCTACGGCGCAGCGAGGAGCTAGCCCGGGTCGGCGCAGCCTGCTTGATCTTTCTCGCCGTCGTGTCGATCGCGGCTTACCTCACGGGCAAGTCGGCCGAGGAGGTCGTCGAACACATGCCCGGAATCTCCCAGAATCTTGTCGAGGCACACGCCGAGGCGGCGTTCTACGCGCTCGTCCTACTCGAGCTGCTGGGGATCATCGCCGCCTACGGGCTCTTCACCTCCCTTCCACCGAAGGCTGTCCCACGCTGGCTGCTACCGACGTTGCAGGTGCTGTCGCTGGTGGCGATCATTTGGGTAGCCTGGACTTCGCATCTGGGAGGGCGGATTGCGCATCCAGAGGTCCGGCCCGGTTTCGAGATGGTCGAACTCTAGAGCCGCTTCGGCTGTGTAGTCGGGGAGTCGGGGCGAATCTCCTGCTACAGGGGCCAGCGGAAGAGGGAGGAAGGCCCGCTCACGCCTAAGATGCCCGCGACCACTGCCCAGCCAACGAAGAGCGCGAAGATCAGCCAGATACTGAAGATCAGGAAGTTCAGCCGACGATTGGTGGTTTCGACCCGCCTGACGAGCTGCGACAAATGGGCGAGCTGACTGACGGCGGCGGACGCCGACTTCTTGTCCCCCGTGAGGTCCGCTAGGCAGACCCTGCACGAGACGTTCTCCGACGCATTTACCTCTCCGCAGGCGGGGCACACGACCAGCTTGCCTTTTGCAGCCACTTAGCCTCGTCTCCTTACTGTTGCACTATCGTCACCTTGTAAGTCGTAGGCACGGTCGGACACGGGCCTGCACCGGAGCAGTAGAAGGCAAACACGTGCCGGTTCGGGCCGCCGAGCGTCACGCCCAGCTCTTCTTCTACTCGGACGTCCGTACCCTCGTCATTATCTTCACGCGGCCGCGCACAACCCGGGGGATCATCGTGCCCCGCCGGAGGATCATTGATGCCTCCGCCCGTGGCATTACAGATGAAGAAGTCGATATTGGCGTCCTGCTGGGTTTCCGCTCTTACGTCGACCGTGATCCCGGCAGCGTCCGTGACCCTGATGTAGAAGAAGTTGGTGTCCGGCGGTGACGTCTTGCTGGGATCGATGCTGAGGAAAGCCTCGAAAGGCAACGCATCGATCCTGTGCCGCGGGGCGTCAAGGGGGAATGCATCGTTCGGCTCATACGGGTCATCCACTGTGCCGCCACCTGTGAAGGTGAACCGGCTCAAGACCGTATCCCGTGCGCCGCCCTCATCATCCTTCAGGTTCATGAACGTCAGCGTATTCGGATTCGTCGGCGTACCTGCGCCAACAATGAACCACAGGGTATCTCGTGCCGCGTTGAGCGAATCGACGTAGCCAGCGGCCCCGTTCGAGAACCTGATCAACGTGCTGTCCGTGAAGCTGTGCACCTCACTGGCCGCCACAACAACGGTGTCCTGAAAGTCACCGCTCATCGGGGAGACGGCGCCGTAGAATCGCTCTTCCGTGATCCGGGTCGTGTCAAACGCGGCATCGACCGTCCCACTGGGCAGAGTCGGACTGACGAGGGTCACCGTCAGCACGGCCCATCCCGTGTCGCGGGCAAACGCACGACCCAGCGCCGCGTCGAGCAGAGGAACCACCGTCGCATCGGACGACGCGAAGCTTAGGTTGGCATTCGTCAGCACCGTATCCGGTTGTGGCCGCGAGTCCCACGCGGCGGCGAAGTACTGGATCGTATCCCCCATGATCGGCGCCGCCTCGAGGGGATCGGCGGTCACGTAGTAGGTGCTGACGAAGAGATCGACGCTGTCGCGCAGCGCCGCCCGCGGCAGCGCGGGGCTGGCGAGCGTTACGACCAACCGCGCCCTCCCTGTGTCGGCGAAGACCGCCACGTCCGGGGCGATCACGTTGGCGATCGGGCTGACGACCGATGAGTCCGATGAGGCGATGGACGCGACGGTCCCGGCCATCTGGCTCCCATCCTTGGTCTTGGTCACCGTGACGTTCACCTTCACCGAGTCCGTGACCAGCGTGTCGGCCAGCGCCCCGGGGCCAGTGAACGACGACTCGAGGTTCGTCTGGGTCGTGTAGGTCGACACCCGAATCGGCAGCTTGAACGGCCCACCAGGTAGCTCGAGGTCCGTGAACTCAAGGGAGACCGTGTCGATCCCCGTGGCATCGAAGATACCCACCGTATCGCTACGCATCCGCACGACACCCGAGCCCGTCGAGGTCCAGTTCGTGCCGACGCTCGTGGTGTCTTTGACCGTTTCGCCCCCCTTGACTACCGTTGCCCGGAAGACTACCGAGTCGGTGAGCAGCGTATCCCCCGCCGCCAGGCGGTCCGGGTCGGGGAGCAGCGACTCGAGATTGAACTCGACGCTAAAGTCCTTGACGGTCACATCCAGGGTCGCGCGTAACGGCTCGTTTCCCGGGATGGGAGGCTCATCGATCGTGACGGTCAGCCGTGCGGTGCCGGAATCGGCAAGCGCGGCCACATCCGCTCCCGGAGCCCCGGGATCCACGACGCTCGGGTTATCGGATGACTCGATGGCGACACCGGAGCTGGTGACCTCCACACCGTCTTTCCTGACGGTCGCCACCACCCGCACGGTATCGCCAACCAGGCCCTCGGCAGGGTCCACCGATCCGCCCGAGACGGTCGAGGTCAGGCCAAGTTGAACGGTGTACTGGGTGACCCGCACGTTCATCCGCGCCTGCAGGCCGCCGGCCTGACCACTCAGCGGCGGGTCCGTGATCGTCACCTCGACCATCGACTCGCCGACGCCCGTGAAGGTCGCCTCGCCCGTGCTCGCGTCGAGGATCTCGACCACACCGGCATTGCTTGAGGTGAAGCTCTGGGCGCGGATCGCAATCGTGTCCCCACCCTCGCGAACCCGCGCTCTGAACTGCACCGTGTCGCCGACCAAGGTGTCGCCGGCCGCAAGGAACGCGGATCCCTCCAGGTAGAGCTGCACCACCAACGAGCTGGACGTTTCCGGCCTACTGATCTCCTCGCAGCCCAACAACGGCAGGAGTGCGCATACAAGTCCCAGAATTCGGTGCCTGTGTCTCACGGTCGCACCCGGATGAAGGTGAGCTCCACCTCGCCCCACGCCGTGAGGCGGACGCCGTCGGGGGGCACGAGCTCGAGCGACATTGCGGGGCTCATGTCGTCCTCACCATCCGACGGAGTTGACCGGTACGCCCTGGCGCTGCGGATGCCGTCTATCAGACCGTAGAGCCAGAAAGCGCCGGCCGCGGCGGCACCGATCACGATCCGGCGCGTCTCCTCCACCTCCTCGATCCTATTGACCGGGTACGTGCAAGACCCTGTCCCCGGATCGCATGACCGCACGCCGCTGGCCTCGTAGCTGACGTCCAGGACCTCCTCGCTCTTTATCAGATAGCCCGCAGCGAGGCTGGCGGCGGCACCCAGCAGGACCACTGCGCCCTTCGCCGTCTTCCCGGCGTAGAACTCGCCGCCCCCCGGCACCAAGACCCCGAGGGCCGCCGCTGTGCCAACACTCTTGCCAGCGCGCGTCTCCGCAACCGTTTCGAGCTGCGCCGGGCCCGCCTCAGCAGCGGCGGCCTCAACCACACGGACCAGCGCTGCCCCGGCCGGTCCTTCCTCCGTGCCTGCCACGATCCGCGTCTCCCCGGGCGCCTTCCCGAGAACCACACCGCCCATGGACACTTCGGCCACAACGGTGTCCTCAGAGCTCCACTCGAACACGACATTGGGGATCTGCGCGCTGTCGGGGTCCAAAGCCTGGGCCCGCAGGATCCGACTGGCGCCCACCGGGACCTCCAGGTCCCCGGGCGTCACCATGACGGTTGTGACCACCCGGGGCAGCTTGACGCAGACGCGCCGCAGACTCGCGATCAATCCCCAGGATGCACCGGCCTCGCTCAGTCGCTGCGTCGCCTCCTCATCCATGCGAAAGCCGATACAGCTCTCACGCACCAGCATCAAGATGCGCTGGTCGGAAAAGACCCTCGACTCGACCATCTGGACCAGCTGGTCTATGGAGTACGGGAGCCGTTCCTGTGCGTGCACACGTGTGGCGCCAGAGGCCAACCCGGTGAGACACGCGACCGCTGTGATCCAAACGTACCGCTGCGTCATCTCGGTCGACGGGTTACCGATTCAACAGATGTTGCTTCGTTGCGATTACAGACGGACGAAGTTGCCAGCGTTGCAATCTAGGGACAGACGGGCTGCTTCTCTATACGACAGGCCTGGCGCGCCTTCTCCAGTTCCTCAACCGCCTTGTCAACCCACGTCCTCAGTGCCTCGGCATCCCGGTACTGCCCGAGGGCCTGTTCAGCGCGACTTCGGACCTCTTTGAACGACTCGCCCGCCTCCAGATAGCGGCCAATCGTATGCAGTACTCTGCCCTCATCCATGATCGCCTGCAACTCGTCCAGCAAGCCGGCGGGCAGTGGCGGCCGCGTGTCTCGACGGGCAACAGGCTGAGCCGCAGGTCTTGCCGCCGGCTGCCGTTCCAGGGACGCCCGCAGCCCGGCCTCAGCTCCCGCCTCGACATAGACGTCGCGGCTGAAGGGGCTGAAACCTGCGGCGGATATCACGACGCTGTGGGACCCGGCGGGCAACTCGATAGTCGCGCCGCCGTCGAGTGGCACATCTAGCGGCGCACCGTCGACTTCCAGCCTGGCACCCGGCGGCAGGTCTCCGGCTATCAACAGGCGGCCCATCACCGCTGCCGGCGCAGCCTCCTCCGACCCTGCCGGCGGCGTGCCCGTCTCGTCGCGACCGGCCAGTGCCGCCCCAGGAGCTCCCGGCTCCAGACCCGCCTGCGACACCGCGTCTTCACCAGCGCCGCTCGCGTCTCTCCCCAGGGATCCGGCCAGCCCCGCGCCCCGCGACAGGGCGAGCACCGCCACGGCGCCTACGGTGAGCACCGTCACGGCCAGCGCGCCCATCGCACGCCGGTAGACCGACGTCCGCGAATCGACGAGCGCCTCACGGCTGCCCTCCGACATCCAGGGCGACTGCAACAGGCGCTCGGTGGTCGGCGGATCGGTCGCCCGCCGGTAGAGCTTGCCACCCGGTGGCGTGCGCCGGCGCTCCTCTCGTCTGTCGATCCACTTCACGAAGATCGGCGGGCCCTTGCCCTCGATCGCCATCGCGAAGTCTTCCATCGTGTCGAAGCGGTCCACCGGATCCTTCGACAGCGCCTTATGGATGGCGTCTCGCAGTCCCAACGGCGTGTCGGGCCGCAGCGCGTTGATCGGCCGCGGCGGCGTGAACAGATGATGGTAGAGTAGCTCTTTCATCGACCCGGACTGGAACGGCGGCTGCCCCGTCAACAGCTGGTAGCCCACCGCGGCCAGCGAGTACTGATCGGCCCGCCCATCAACCAGCCGCCCCTCGCACTGCTCCGGCGCCATGTACTGCGGCGTCCCGATCACCGCTCCCGTCTCGGTCAGCTGAGTGCTCCCCACCAGCGCCTTGGCAATGCCGAAGTCGGTGAGGTGTACATGCCCCTCCGCATCGATCAGGATGTTGGCCGGCTTGACGTCCCGGTGAATCACGCCGCGCTTGTGCGCGTATCCGAGGCCCGCCGCCGCTTCCAGCATGGTCCGCTCCACCTCTTGCAGCGACGGCACCCGGTTCCGCCCCATGATCTCGCCCAGCGAGCGGCCCGGGACGAAGTGCATCGTGTAGAAGACGAGGTTGTGGCTGTGATGGACCCGATAGACCGGTATGATGTTGGGATGGTGCAACTTAGCGACCATGCGGGCCTCGCGCTTGAAGCGCTCGATCAGGCCCTCGTCAAACATCAGGCTGGGCGGCAGCACCTTGATCGCGACCAGCCGATCGAGGCCGATCTCCCGGGCCAGGAAGACCGAGCCCATGCCACCGCGGCCCAGTTCGTGGTGGATCTCGTACTCGCCAGCGGTCGCCATCTGCAGCGCCTGGCGCAGATCGGTGGGATAGCCGTTGACCCAGCGTGGCTCGCCCTGTCCGGGCACGGGTGTACCGCACTCGTTGCAGTACTTGCTGCCCGCCGGCAGCGGGCTCGAGCAATTGTTACAGACGGGACCGTCCATAACCCGGGTCGCGTCAGTTCGAAGTGTTGTAGTTGGGCCCCCGAACCTACGCGTCGACCGACACTTACGCAATGGGTCGCGCGCACCCGCGCCCCACCGGCCAGGGAGTCACTTCACTTTGACGGCGTTGTGGAGGGGTCAATAGTATACAAGAACCACTTCGATCACGCCAGGGACCGCTTAGCTGGCCGCGCCGCCGTCTTTTCGTCGGCCTGGACAGCTCGGCTGGACGATCCCCGCTGGCACGGGTAGCGACGGCGCCGACCGGCCGTCTATCTTGTGGAGCTTCTGGAGCACTCGAAGCCCCGGCTGGCTTGTGCCAGCCCAACCCAACAACGTCTGACACAGCTACATGACCACACGCTCGCCGTACACTGAGAGGACGGAAGACCGCTACCACGGGCTCAGCGCCGAACAGCTCGTGCAGATCTACCGCATCATCTACCTGTCCCGTCGCATAGACGACAAGGAGATCCAACTCAAACGCCAGAACCGCATCTTCTTCCAGATCAGCGGCGCAGGACACGAGGCCGTTGGCGTCGCCGCGGGCCTCGCCCTCAGACCGGGCTACGACTGGTTCTACACTTACTACCGTGACCGAGCGCTCTGCCTGCAGCTGGGAGTCACGCCGTATGAGATGTTCCTCCAGGCCTTCGGGGCGCAGACGGATCCCGCGTCGGGCGGCCGTCAGATGCCGAGCCACTGGAGCAAGAAGGAGCTGAACGTCGTTACCTCGTCCAGCCCGACAGGCACGCAGTTCCTGAACGCCGTCGGCTGTGCCGAGGCCGGCTACCGCATCCAGTTGATCGAGCAGCTACGAGAGCGGAACGACCTGTTCAAGGCGGATGAAGTGGTGCTGGTCACGTCTGGAGACGGGACCACCAGCCAGGGTGAATTCTGGGAGGCGATAAACACAGCCGCGAACCTGAAACTGCCCGTTCTCTTTCTTGTCGAGGACAACGAGTATGCCATCTCCGTGCCGGTCGAGGTACAAACGGCAGGCGGAAGCATATCGAAGTGCATGAGCGGTGTGCCTGGCCTCTACATCCTGGAAATCGACGGATGCAACCCCGTCGCCAGCTACGAGGTGATGACCCGGGCGGTCGCCTACTGCCGCGAGCGCAAGGGACCGGCACTCGTTCACGCGCACGTGATCCGCCCCTACTCACACTCGATGTCCGATGACGAGCGCCTCTACCGGCCGCAGCTCGAGCGTGACGAGGAAATGAGCCGCGATCCGGTGAACCGATTCGCTCAGTTCCTCATCGAAGAAGGCATCCTAACCGAGGAGGGAGTGGAGCAGCTGCGCCGGGATGTCGATGCGGAGATCGAGCAAGCGATGGAGCGCGCGCTACAGGTGCCACAACCGCCAGCGGACTCGGCCAAACTGTACGTCTACTCGCCGGACGTCGATCCGACGTCAGACGAGTTCTCCAGCGAGCCGCAGTATGGAGAGGGTGATCCGACGACGATGGTTGACCTCCTCAATGCCTGCCTCAGGGAAGAGATGGAGCGCAATCCCGCCATCCTCGTCTTCGGCGAAGACGTGGCGGACGCTAGCCGCGACGCGGCACTCGCGGAGGTCAAGGGTAAGGGCGGCGTCTTCAAGGTGACGTGGGAGCTGCAAAGAAGGTTCGGCTCGGAACGCGTCTACAACTCGCCGCTGGCCGAGGCCAACATCGTGGGCAGGGCCGTCGGACTGGCGCAGCGCGGCATGAAGCCCGTCGTCGAGATACAGTTCTTCGATTACATCTGGACGGCGATGATGCAGCTGCGCAACGAGGTCCCGCTCATCCGCTGGCGCTCCAACAACGCGTTCAAGTGCCCGCTGGTGGTCCGCGTGACTTACGGCGGCTATCTGAAGGGCGGCGCCGTCTATCACTCGCAGACAGGCGCAAGCATCTTCACTCACACTCCGGGGATGCGCGTCGCATGCCCAGCTGTGGCCGAGGATGCCAACGGCCTGTTGCGCACCGCCATACGTTGCGACGACCCCGTACTCTTCCTAGAGCACAAGCACCTCTACCGGCAGACCTACAACAAGGGACGTCATCCCGGTCCCAACTACATGATCCCGTTCGGGCGGGGCAAGAAAGTGCGCGCCGGGCGCGATCTGACGATTGTGACCTATGGTGGCACCGTGGAACGCAGCCTGCGCGCGGCCAAGGCCGCCGCCGAGACAGCGGGCGTCGAGGCGGAAATCATCGACCTCCGGACGCTGAGCCCATTCGACATGACGATGATCGCCGAGTCAGTGAAGCGAACGAGCAAGGCGCTCGTCGTCTACGAGGACCCCATCTCCTGGGGCTACGGGGCCGAGATCGCGGCACGTATCGCGGACGAACTGTTCGAGTGGCTCGACGGCCCGATCCGTCGAGTCGCCGCTCTCGATACCTTCGTCGGATACGCACCGCAGCTCGAGGACGCCATCCTGCCACAGGTCGAGGACATCGAGTCGGCTATTCTCGACCTGGCCAGTTACTAGTCCAGATGCGAGGCGACGACAGTCCTTTTCTCCTGCGTCGCCGATGACTGCCTACGAGGACTTCAACCTGACTCGCCGCCGCATCCGCCATCTGCGGACGTCACGGATGAACTCCTGCCGCGAAACCGCTTGCCCGCAAAAGCGGAGACGGGTGCGGAAAGCGTCGAAGTGCGGTAGGTCGTTACGGAGATCGAGATAGGCACGTCTCCATCCACGGGCCTCAGCCCAGGTCACCAACTCCTCCACGGACGTGTCGCTGTAGACGTGACAGAGCCGATCACCGCGTCGTATGCCCAAGGGCGGGATATCCCTGGCAGCCTTGTGGTAGTGGAACTTGATCGCCAGTGACCTCTACCCTGTCACCTCGTCGAACGACCTGGCCGCCGAGATGTCCTTTTCGGTGATCCCGCCCTCGCTGTGCGTCGAGAGCACCAAAGTCACCTTGTTGTAGTCGATCGTGATGTCGGGATGGTGGCGCGCGGCCTCGGCACGATCAGCCACGCGCCGCACGAAGCCGATAGCCTCCACGAAGTTGGGGAATTGGTATCGTTTGACAATCGCGTTACCCTCGCGTCTCCAACCGCGCAGGCGCGCGAGTCCATCCTGAATCTCGGTGTCGCTGAGGAGGGCCACCAGCCCGTCTCCCGTCTATGATCGTGGCTCTGAGCGAATTCGCTGGGGCGCCTAGAACAGAGTCGCCCGCAGCAGCTCCCAGGTAGCTCTACCCTTCTGGTAGATCACTACGGCAAGGATGATCGGCGCCACGATCCTCACGACCCACAGCCAACCTCTCAGCAGCCCTTCCGAAGCGAAGCCTTTCCGTACCTCGCCCAGTGGATCCGACATCCGCCAGCCGACGAACAGCGCGAGCGCGAAGGCGCCGACGACCAGCAAGAACTCGCCGGCGATCTGATCGAACAAGCCGAGAATATCCTGGCTGTAGGCGCAGGGAAGGCCGATCAGCATGATCACGAGGCCAGCGCCGAGTGCGGCCCGGCCGCGATCCAATCTCCAGTTATCGATGAGGCTCGCAGTGACGACCTCGAGCAGCGAGATGGCCGAGGTGAGCGCGCCTACGAAGAGGGCGGCAAAGAAGACGAGCCCGACGAACCTACCCGCGGCACCCATGGCGATGAAGGCCCTGGGCAGACTGATGAAGAGCGCACCGAGGGCGCTTTCACCGATCTCCTGCGATAGGCCGAACGCGAAGATCACTGGGAACACCACCAACCCGGCGCAAAAGGCCACTCCGAAGTCGGAGACCGCTATGGTGGCGGCGGACCCCGGCAGGTTCTCGTCGCGCGACAGGTAGCTGGCGTAGGTCAACATCGCCCCCATCCCCAGGCTCAGACTGAAGAAGGCCTGGCCCGCCGCGGCGCTCAGGGTATCCAGCGACAGAAGCTTTGCCGGGTCGGGACGGAGGTAGAAGCTGTAGCCCGCACCCGACCCACTGAGGAACACCGCCCATATCGCCAGGCCTACGATCAGCAGGAAGAGCACTGGCATGAGTACCAGAGAGGCCCGCTCGATGCCGCCTCTGACACCACCAACGACGATCGAGATGGTGATCGCCATGAACACGATATGGTAAAGCACGGCGGTCGTCCCGGTGGCGGTGTGCTCGAAGTACTCGGAAGGGCTACGAGTGAAGCCACTCAGCAGAGCCTCGAGAGTGTAGCGCATCGTCCAGCCGGCGATCACCGAGTAGTAGGCGAGTATCAAGAAACCGGTCAAGACGTACAGGTAGCCCAGACCGGCGAGGCGCGGGCCACCCACCTCGCGAAGCGCGCCGATCGGGCTGAGACGCGTCCGCCGCCCCACGCCGAACTCCGCCAGCATGATGGGCACACCAACCACAAAGACCATGAGGATGTAGAGGAGCACAAACGCGGCGCCGCCCCGATCTGCGGTGATATACGGGAACCGCCACATGTTGCCGAGTCCCACCGCGGAACCCACGGCTGCGAGGATGAAGCCGAGTCTCGTACCCCAACCTTCGCGGCTGCGCGCTTCCATCCCTTCCTCCGTCGTGCAGGTATGTGGAATCGACCGGCAGGCGGCCGACCGCCACGCTACGGTCGGCGCACGGTCCCGTCAAGCGGAGTAGCGGGCAACGTGAGTTGGAAAGAGGTGATGAGAAGGAACGATCCTGGCACCGCTGAGCTCTCCTGACTACCGGCGAACGCCGAACTGGGTAGCGTTGAGCGGGCAGGTAGCGGACTAGATGCCGGTCAGCCGGCACGGAGGTGCCTGCGGCACCAGGATCGTAATTGGAGGTCGACGGCTCAGCCGCGCCCGACGCCCCCGGTCGTACCCAACTGGGGGCTCAGTCTCCCCTGGCCAACCATCAGCCACGCTGGCACAGGCTTGGCCGGGCCCGGGCCGTTCAGCAGCGGCGCGTCCTTTCGGTTCCGCCAACACCAGATGAACGCCCGGAGCTGCGGATGCGGCGGCGGCGGCAGACGGTCCACGGCCAAAATACCGACCCCCCAGCCGTCATGCCGCTTCGGTCTTAGCATCAACATCAATGAGCTTCTCCCGATTCACTTGGCCCACCCCGACGCAACCGCGCCGGAGCGACGTCGCCGGGCACATAGGCAGGCTCCGTGCCCGAAGCGATCAGCTCGGGAGTCCGCGCGAATCCAGGGATTTTGGGGGATAGGGAGTTGCCGGGAAGGCGTCTTGCGTGTCTTTCGGACGCGCAACGACGTGTCCCAACGACACACAACCCGTGGACACACCCCGCTGCGCTCGAGGGACCCAGCGCTCCGAGGGCAGAGGAAGAACCCTAGCGCGACCGCTTGAGCTCGGCTGCAAGCCGGTCCGCTCGACGGGTGGTCTCGGGGAAGCGATAGCGGCCGCCAGGGGTCAGCCGTAGGACGAGCTCTGCAGCTGTAGGCAAGTCCATGAGATGTCCGACCGACAGGTAGACGGGACGCACGCCTGTACGGGTGCGCAGGGCCCAGCCGATCTCCTCGCCCGTGCGGGGATCCGCCAGCGGGGCTTTCGCTCCCCGCTCCTCGGACAACGGGCTCGGCTCGCCGCAGAGAATCGATTTGGCGCAGCCGATGGTAGGAATGCCGAACTCGAGTCCCGCGTGGCAGGCCAACCCCATACGTCGCGGGTGGGCATAGCCGTGGGCATCGAGCACCGCCAGATCGGGCAGCGCGCTGAGCAGCTCCCACGCCGCCGCCAGCACGGGCAGCTCCCTGAAGCTGAGATAGCCCGGTACGTACGGGAAGGTTATGGGCATGACCGCTGTGGCAGTCTCCACCGTCTTCATGGTCTCGAGGTCGATAACCACCACAGCGGCAAAGGCAAGGTCACGCGCCCTGTCGAACGCGACATCCGCGCCGGCTACCCGGCGGGGAGCGAACCCCGCCGGCGGCTCGAAGCGCAGACGCTCGCGCAGCCTGACCTGGATCTCCCGAGCCTCGGCTACGGTACGTGCCTGCTCCATGTCGCCGCTTCGCAAAACAGGGGCGCCCGGCCGGTACCGGGCGCCCCACCCATCGAGGTTGACCTGGACTTTCCTCAGCTGGCAGGCGGCTCCAGCTTGAAGAACACGTAGTTCTTGGGGATGAACGAGAGCCACTCTTCCGGCACTTCGTCGTCAGGGAAGATCGCGTCCACCGGGCACTCGGGAACGCAGGCCCCGCAGTCAATGCACTCCTCGGGGTGGATGTAGTACTGATCGGGCCCCTCGTAAATGCAGTCGACGGGGCAAACCTCTACGCAGGCCGCGTCCTTAACATCGATACAGGGTTGCGCGATGATGTAGGTCACTTTAGTCGATGCCTCCTATCGCGAGACCGTGGAGACAAGAGCCTTGGCTCGGTCGGCTGAGACAGAACAATGGTCGACCCGAAGATAGGAACCGGCTTGCGCGAGAGCAAGGCTTTCTGGATTGACGAGGCAAGACTCCCAACCCTAGGTTTGACCTGCAGTTAGCACACTCGTCCTCTCCGCGCTCTGCCGTCCAGAAAGGAGATACCGGCCATGCATCGAAGGCCGCCAACACCGCTCGCGCTTGCCATCCCCGCGGCAACCATCTTGACGGCTGCCAGCGTAGCTCAGGATGGCCCGCCCTCTACTCCCTCGACTTCGGCCTCGTATGCCGTTCTCGCCCGCGATCCCCTCACCGGCGAGTACGGAGTCGCCGCCGCGAGTCACGCACCGCTGATCGGCCTGAACCTCGAGTTTCTGGATCCCGACGCCGGAGGTGTCCTCGTGCTCGGTGGTCCCTATCTAGAGATCAACGACAAGGCCCTGATCGCCTTGCGCGACGGCCTTCCACCTGGCCGCGCGATCGCGGTCGGCCTCGTCGGTGATCCAGATCCGGAGGCGCGCCAGCTGCTGGCCCTCTCACCCTCCGGAGCAGCGGCGTTTACGGGCAAGAACCTGCCCGAACACGCCGGCCACGCCGCAGGAGACAACTTCGTCGTCGCCGGCCATCATCTCGCCAGCGAAACCGTCATCCCGGCCATACAGGAAGCCTTTTCCGCCTCCGACGGCCCGCTCGCCGATCGCTTGCTCGCGGGGCTCCAGGCGGGTCGCGACGCCGGCGGCGAGGAGGGGGGCACGCATTCCGCTGCTCTCCTGGTGGTCGGGCCCGGCGCGCGCTTCGCTACCCGTCACCGGCTCGTCGATCTGAGAATCGACTTCGTGCCTGGCGATGCGGTCGCCGCACTCGCCGAGCTGCGCGCCCGAATCGACTCTGTCTACGGGAGCATCAGGTAGCTGCTGACTCAACCACGGCTCTCTTGATCTCATCGAAGGGCGGTAACTGGCCCGGGTCGTCAGAGACCCAGCGGTAGCGGACGACGCCTTCCCTGTCGATGACGAAGGCAGCTCGCTTCGCCACACCCTTCAGACCCATAAGGTCCTCATGCAATGCGCCGTACGCGCGGGCCGTCTCCCTGTTGAAATCACTGAGCAGTGGGAACGGCAGCTCCAGATGCTCGGCCCAGAACTTGAGAGTGAACGGGCTGTCCACGCTGGCGGCGAGAATTCGCGCGCCCGCCTGAACGTAAGTCTCATATTCGTCACGTAACGTCGTCAGCTCATTCGTGCAGACCGGCGTGAAGGCGAGGGGGAAGAAGAGCAGCACGGTCGGTCCCTGACCGCGGTACTCATCGAGCGTGACCTGCTCGCCCGACGCCGACCTCAGCTCGAACCTCGGTGCCGGCCTGCCGACCTCGACAGCCATGTGACCTCCGCGAGTTGGCCTGGTGGTGCCCCCTGAGTCGCTGCTTGGAAACGCCAAACATGTAAGCCACGGCCCGAGTCTGGCAAGCCATCCCGACTCTGGTGGACGCTGAGAGGAAGAGTGTTAGCTTTAGACGCTCTGAAAGGCCATCGCTCCGTGCCTCGACCGGCTGTCGACCCGGGCTTGGCCAGCTGCTTCTGCATACGCAAGGGATGCGCGAACTGAGAGTCCTGCAGCCACACGAGCTGCCCCTAGAATACGCGTCGCTACGGCGGCAGCGCGAAGACATCCAACCGCTGCTCCAGGAGCGTGTGCCCGAGAACGCCGGGCCCGACGGTCGCAAGCCGCCCTGGCTCAAGGCGCGGGTGCCGGGTACAGGGGAGTACACAAACCTTAAGCGCCTGATGCGGGCCAAGACCCTGCACACCGTCTGCGAGGAGGCGCACTGTCCCAACATGGGCGAGTGCTGGGGTCAGGGAACAGCGACCTTCATGATCCTGGGCGACATCTGCACACGTTCCTGCTCGTATTGCGCCGTCACCACTGGCAAGCCGAGCGCCCTGGACGATGACGAGCCGGCCCGCGTTGCTGAGGCCGTGAAGGCCATGCGGCTCAGTCATGTGGTGATCACCTCGGTCAACCGCGATGACCTGCCGGATGGCGGGGCCGGCGTCTTCGCGGAGACGATCCGCGAGATCCGCCAGCTCGCCCCGGCATGCTCGGTCGAGGTCCTTACTCCCGACTTCAAGGGAGACCGGGACGCAGTCGCAAAGGTCATGCAGGCTCGACCGGAGATCTTCAGCCACAACCTGGAGACGGTCCGGCGGCTGTACCGCTTCATCCGTCCCGGCGGCCGCTACGATCGGGCGCTCAGCGTGCTTGAACATGCCAAGTCCCTTGAACCGACGGCGCTGACGAAATCGGGCGTCATCTGCGGGATGGGTGAGACGCGCGACGAGCTGATCGAGGCGATGCGGGACCTCCGGGGTGTCGGTATCGAGATACTGACTCTCGGCCAGTATCTGCGCCCGTCGCCCCAGCATCTCCCCATCGACCGGTACTACACTCCGCAGGAATTCGCCGAGTTGAAGCGTTTCGGCGAGAAGGCGCTCGGCTTCAAGCATGTCGAGGCCGGGCCACTGGTCCGCAGTTCCTACCACGCACGTGAGCAGGTGGAATCCATCGCTGGCGGCTCGTTCTCGGAGCGCGAAGCCCCACCGCCAGTCGGGCGCTAGGCGAGTTGGCACAGCAGAGCCACGGAAACTTGAGCGCCGTCTAGGACCCGCAGCAGCAGCGCTGGCACTACCGGTGTACACCTGCTCCGTTGCGCCGCATTGCGCATCATCTAGTTTTTCTAGCCTCGGATGCCTCTCCAACACAGACCGCGGGGTGAGAATTGGCTAAGAAGGCGGAAGGCATAAAGGACTCGTACGACGTGGTTGTCCTGGGCGCCGGACCAGGTGGCTACGTGGCCGCGATCCGGGCCGCCCAGCTCGGGTTGGACGTGGCGTGTGTCGAGTCCGAGTCGCGCGAGGGTGGACTCGGAGGCGTGTGCCTGAATTGGGGCTGCATACCAGCCAAGGCGTTGCTCGAGAGTGCCACCCTGGCTCGCCGCGTGAAGGACGATGCCGCTGACTTCGGTGTGAGGATCAGCGGCTATGAGCTCGACATCGCCGCAGCGGTTAGCCGCAGCCGTCAGATCAGCGATCGGCTGACTAAAGGAATCAAGTACCTCTTCGACAAGAACGGCGTCATGCCCATCTTCGGCCGCGGTCGGCTGGCCGGCGGGGTGCAAGTCGAGGTGGACCTGAAGGCCGGGGGCAAGTCAGTGATCTCCGCCAGAAGCATTATCATCGCCGTCGGATCCCGACCCAAGACCTTCCCCGCATTCGAGTTCGATGGTGCGCGTGTGATATCCAGTCGCGAAGCGCTCGAGCTGACGAAGCTACCCGAGAGAATCGTCATCGTTGGAGCCGGCTCCACTGGGATGGAGTTCGCCGACGTGTTCAACGCGTTCGGCGCCAAGGTTACGATCATCGAGATGCTTCCGCACATCTTGCCGAACGAGGATGAGGAAATCGCTGGAGTCGTGAGCAGATCGTTCAAAAAGCGCGGGGTGACGATCAAGAAGGACACGGCGGTCAAAGCGCTCGAGAGACTCAAAACCCAGCTGAACGTCACCCTTGAGGGGCCTGGCGGCGACGAGATGATTGAATGTGATCTCCTGCTCATGGCAGTAGGCAGGACGCCGAACGTCGAGGATATTGGCCTGGAGAGCGCGGGGGTACAGCTAAGCGATCAGGGCTGGATAAAGGTCGACGAGTTCAATCGGACGACGGCCGACCGAATCTACGCCGTCGGGGATGTCGCCGGACCGCCAATGCTTGCCCACAAGGGTTCGCACGAAGGTATAGTCGCTGCCGAGCACATCGCCGGTGTCGCGGCGCACCCTGTGGCTCGTGACAACATTCCCTCCTGTACCTACTGCCATCCAGAAGTCGCCAGTGTTGGACGCACAGAGAAGCAAGCTCGTGAGGCTGGCCACAATGTGAAGGTCGGCAAGTTCCCGCTCAGCGCCAACGGCCGTGCGCTCACGGCTGGTGCCCCTGACGGCATGGTCAAAATCGTCGCCGACGCCAAGTACGGGGAGATACTCGGCGTGCACATGGTCGGCCACAATGTGACCGAACTCATAGCGGAGGCGGGCCTGGGGCGGGCCCTGGAGTCGACGATCGCGGAGCTGGCCAGCACAGTCCACGCGCATCCGACGCTGGCTGAGAGCGTGATGGAAGCGGCCCTCGCCGCGCTGGGGCGGCCGATCCACATCTGAGCATGAAGCAGAAACGAGGCGCAACGAAGCCGCCGATGGAGGCGAAGCCAGATTGACAGCGGAGAGGATCTGCAGACTGCTTCGACTGCCGGGCCTCACCGACTACGGCGAGGCCCTCTTGCTTCAGCGTCAGTTGGCACAGGCACGGTCAAACGGCCAATTGACTGACGACCTGCTGATCCTGCTCGAGCACCCCCGCGTGATTACACTCGGTCGGGGCGCGCGCACAGCAAACGTGAGGGCACCGACCGAACTGCTGACCAGCCTGGGCTTACAGCTCCACGAAGTCGAGCGGGGCGGAGACGTGACCTACCACGGCCCGGGTCAATTGGTGGGGTACCCTATCGTCGATCTAGGCCGGCACAAGAAGGACCTGCACTGGTATCTGCGGCAGCTGGAAGACGTATTGGTGGAGGCGCTGAAGACCTTCCGCATCGCCAGCGGCCGCGTTCCAGGCTATACCGGCGTATGGGTAGAAGATCGCAAGATCGCATCCATCGGTGTGCACGTGAGCCGCTGGGTCACCTCGCACGGATTCGCGCTCAACGTCAGCACCGACCTGGCCGACTTCGATCTGATCATCCCGTGCGGGATCGAGGCGGTGAACATGACGTCGGTGCAGCGAGAAACCGGCCGCACCTACAGCATCGTCGAGGCCGGTGACGCGGTCGCGCGAAGCTTCGCAGAGGTGTTCAATCTCGGCGTAGAGCAGGCCGAGCTGGCGAGTATTCGCTGATCCTACTTGCCCTTCAACGCCCTCAGGACGAAGAGCAGGTTGGCTGGCCGTTCCGCCATCCGCCGCATGAAGTAGGGATACCACTCGGTGCCGTAGGGGACGTAGATCCGCATCCGATAGCCTTCCTCGACCAAGCGTGCCTGCAGATCGCGGCGAACCCCATACAACATCTGGAACTCGACCGGCGCTTGGCGGTTCGGGTGCTCGTCCATCAAGCGCTTCGCTGCGTCAATCATGCGGGAGTCGTGCGTGGCCACGGCAAGCGGCGACTCCGAGGGCATCAGTATCTCCAGCAGTCGCACGTAGCTGGCGTTGACCTCCCTCTTCTTCTGGAAGGCGAGTTCCGGCGGCTCTTTGTACGCGCCCTTGCACAGCCGGACGGAAGCGCCGCGGGTAGCAAGCTCGCGAACATCGGCCTCGCTGCGTCTCAAGTACGATTGAATCGCCGCTCCTAAGTTCTTGAACTCCTCAGCCAGCCCGTGGAAGAGATCGAGAGTGGACTGTACGTATTCAGAGCCTTCTATGTCGATGCGCACGAACTTGTTGAAGTCGCGTCCTGCCTCCGCTATACGGCGTAGATTCCTGCGACAGAGATCGTGGTCAATGGCCAGCCCGATCTGCGTCAGCTTGATCGAGATCCCTGTCTTCACCTTCTCGCTGTCGATCCGCTCGAGGATCGCGATATAATCGTCAGTCGCTTGTTCCGCCTGATCCTCCCGCTCCACGCTCTCGCCCAGGTGATCCAGCGTCACATGCATGCCCCGAGCGTTGAGATCGCGCGTGACCTGGATCGCCTCGTCCAGCGTCTCACCGGCGACGAACCGTCGCGACAATCGCCGGGCGAGCCTGCTCCGCAGGATGAACTCCTGCAGTCGCTTCTGTTCACTCAGATAGAGCAGTAGGCTGCGCAGCATGGGCCGGATCCAGAGCTAGGTGAGACGGTACGTGGGGCCATCGGCAAGGATCGCTATAATAAGGACCCTCCTGAGCAAAGGCCACCGTTGCAAGCAGAGCTCAGCCATCAGTCCGTATCTCCCACACGTTCACGGAGTTCCGACAGCTTCACCAGGCTGAGCACTCGATAGCCCGCTTTCTCAAGGCTCTCGCGCCCGCCCTCCTCACGATCCACCAGCGCCAAGATGGCCAGGATCCGAGCGTTCGCAGCCTCCACAGCCTCACACGCCTTCAGCGCTGAGCCTCCCGTAGTGATCGTGTCCTCGATCACTACGACCGACTGGCCGGATTCCAGACAGCCCTCGATCTGCCGACCCACTCCATGCTCCTTGGGCTGCTTGCGAACGGTGAACGCCTGGATCGGCCGCCCATCAAGGAAGCTCCGATGTGCCATAGCGTAGGCGATGGGATCCGCCCCCATCGTGAGGCCACCCACAGCGTCAGGCTTGAGACCGGCCTCATCCAGTACCTGCAGCGCGAGCGCGCCGATCAACGCCTGTCCCTCGGCAGACAGCGTCGTGGTTCGGGCGTCCACGTAGTAGCGGCTCTTGCGGCCGCTGACGAGAGTGAAATCTCCAATCCGAAAGGAACGCTCCGTCAACAGATCAACAAGTCGCTCGTGCTCATTCATTCCGCTCCCCTTCCCTTTCTAGCGAAAGAAAAAGCGCCGCCCCGATCCCACGATCGGACCAGCGGCACCAAGCAAGATCTGCCGTAGCTCAGCCATAGGGCTCGCGGACTGCTCAACCTCCTTCCTCACCGGTCTCGACCCCAGCCGCTTCCCCAGCTACGGTCACATCACCGCCGAACCGCCGCCTGACACTCCCTGCAAAGACCGTAGATCTCCAGCCGACGGCTCTGCACGGTGTAGCCGAGTTCCGCGGCGATCTTCGCCTGCAACTCGTCCACGGCGGGACGGACAAAGCGGGTCACCGCACCGCAGCTCGTGCAGATCAAGTGGTCGTGCCGCGCCTCGCCCGCTTGCAGCTCGTAGCGCTTGAACCCCTCTCCAAAGTCCAGTTCCCTGGCCAACTCTGCCTGGACGAGCAGGCTCAGCGTCCGATAGATGGTGGCCTTGCCTACATGCTCACCCCGCTCGCGCAGCAGGTCGGCAAGATCGTCCACCGACAGCTGCTCACCGCTTTCGAACAGGGCCATCGCGATCACCTCACGCTGGCGCGTCAACGGCAGCCGCTGCTGATGCAGATAGCTGCGGAACAGGTCCATCAGCAGGAGGGCACAGCCGTGCGGCGGCCGAGTCGTGACGCGGGGGGTCACAGGATCGGTGTGACTCGACGGGGACATCGACGGGAGCGTTGGTCCTCCGGTCAGCTGGGTCAGGGCTGAGATCAGTTCTCAACCATGATAATTGTTCGCGCTACCCCGCGCAATTGCACCCGCCCGCCCCCATCCGGCAGACTGCAACCGCGAGCCTACTCCGCGCGGCTCAAGCGCACCGGCGTGTTGAGCGCCAGCAGCAGAGCGAGGCTGGCACAAGCGATTGTGTAAAGCACTATGGGCTGCAGCTCGAGCAGCGCCGCGCCGACGCTGCCGGCGCGAAGCAGGCGCACTGCCTCCAGCGCCGCCCAGCTGGGCGGCAGGATCAGCTCGAGTATGTCGTAGGCCGGGCCCAGCCACACGGCGTCGGCGAAACCCGGAGTCGCGAAGCCTGCGAACAGCACGCCATAGGCGAACAGTCCGCTGTTGCGGGCGCCGAGCGCCGAGCCGCAGAAGCTCAGGACAACGAGCAGCGTGGGTATCCAACCAGTGCCGAGAAGCACGCCAGCGATCTCCCAGGGCGACCCCGCAGCGCTGGCAAAGGCGGGGAGGCAGGCGAGACTGAGAGTCGCAGCGGCGACGATCGACCAGCCAACGAGGGCAAGTAGCCAGGCGAGATAGAATTCGAAGGTCGTCAGCGGCTTCTGTAGCCAAAAGGCGGCGTAGCCCAGGCGGACATCCTCGTCCAACCACGATCTGCACAAAGGCGCCGCAACGATCCACAGCGTCAGCATGTGGATGGTGGCCAGACCCTCGAGTCCGGGCTCTGGCGCTCGCAACGCGAGGAGCATCTGGACGCCAGCGACGGAACCCAACAGCACGGAGAAATAGATGCGGCGGGTGCGGATGACGTCCTGGCCCAGAAAGCGGAAGATGGCCGGCGCCAACCGCAGACCATCGCGCATCAGCGGGTCTCCCCCTTCCGGTGCTCCTTCTGCACGAGTGAGTGGAACAGATACTCCAAGTCGCAGCGTCGCCGCTCGATCGACTCGACGGTACCGTCGCCTGCGACTGTCACCCTCTCCGCCCAGCTGCGGGCAGCCTGTTCGTCAGCGAACGCCACCTCGTCAACGGCCATGCGCACACCGCCAAGCGCCGTGCACACCGCCTCTGACCGACGCCCCACGGCGACTGCTCCCGGTGTCATCTGCACCACCCAGACGTCGGGTCGACCTTCGATCTCCTCTTGCGACCATCGCCCAAGCAACTCGCCGTGCCTCAGGACCAACACATCATCGCATACACGCTCGAGCTCGAGCAGGTTGTGTGAGGAAACGACAACCGTCCGACCCCGACGCTTGAGTGCCCGCAACAGGCTCCTCAGCACGGCGACCGATGACGGGTCGAGGCCGTTCGCCGGCTCATCGAACAGCAGCAACTCCGGATCCCCCAGCAGCGCGGCTAGCAGCCCAACCCGCTGCCTGTACCCGTGGGAGAGCGCGCCGATCAGGGCGTCGGCCTTGTCCTCCAGGACCAGTGTTCGTATCAGCCCATCGATGGTGCCGCTCAGCACTGATCCCTGCAGCCCGGCCAGGCGACCCATGAGGACTGCGAACTCGCCGATCCGCACGCGGCCGGGAAGCCTGACCTGTTCGGGCAGGTAAGCGATGCCCTGCGTCTTGCGGTAGACCGCCGGCGCCATGCCAGCCACCTGCACACGGCCCTGCTGCGGCGGCATGAAGCCCAGGATCAGACGGTAGAGAGTCGTCTTCCCCGATCCGTTCGGACCCACGAGGCCGACGACCCGGCCGCGCTCGATCTGCACCGAGATGTTGTCGAGCGCCCAGACCGGGGCACGGCGATAGCGGTAGCGCACGTTCTCGATCTCGACCAGCAGCTGACCCTCCAGCCCCCGTTATCGACCGTCTGTACCCCGCAAGCGCGGCCGCGTCGCTACGGCGATACCGGGCACATCGAGCGTTGAGTGCGCCAGGAAGTAGATGGCATCGCGCCCGACTGCGAGTTCGCTGACCCGAAGCAAGACACGGTAGCTGCCGGAGAAGCTGCCATCCTCATCGAAGCGGTCGATGACGGCCACGTCGCCGCCGCCCCGTTGGGTGAGCGTCCAGATCGTTCCATCAGGCGCGACCGCCAAACGCGCCACATGCGACCGGTACAACGGCACCTGGAGCCTCGTCGGCACTGTACGGCCCGCCGCGGCGAAGCCCCTTCGTATCCGTTCCCGAATCGCCTCGACCTCGTCCTTGCTGCGCCGCAGGGGCGGGATCTCGGATCGTCGAATCCTCTGTCGCAGCTTCCCTTCAGGTCCGATGCGCAGGATGAGATACTCCTGGCCCGGAGGCGCCAGCAGTAGATCCCCACTCGCCGTCGCGGCGACGGCATACGAATGGTTCCTGAGCGCCCGGCCCGGCTCCTCCGTGCCCGCAAGCCCGCTATCACGGTAGCGCGGCTGATCGAGCACGCTGTCGCGGGTGACCACGCGGAACTCCGCAACGTCCTCGGGCGGAAAGCGATCGGCCTTCACGTAGAAGCTATCCCCGCGCGCCGCCACGATGTCGGTCGCCAGACCTCCCCCGCTGCGAACCACGCCCGCCAAGCTCGCGTCCGGCCCCCAGTAGGTCACGCGCCCACCCACCGAGAGGACAGCCGCCAGGCCGCCTCCGCTCACCGCCAGGTCGATGGGATGCCGGTACTCACCCGGCCCGTCGCCCTCCCGGCCCAGCCCCGCGATCAAACGCCCGTCCAGCAGATCGTAGACCCTGAGCTCGGGCGGCTGCAGCTCGAGAACGAACAATCGACGGCGCCCGGCATCGACTTCAATCGATACTGGCGCAGCGAGTGGCGGATCCAGCCCAGGATCCGGTGGAACTAACCAACGCGTTGTCAGTGCAGCCGCCGTATCAGCCACCGCGCCAACCGCCTCCACTGCAGACGGCGAGCTCCCTCGCAGATCGATCTGCTCGCTGCAGGCTGCCGTCAAGAGCGCTGCGGCCAGCCCGCCGGCCGCAGCGCTCGCTGACAACACGCCCGGACGCGGCCAGCGCAGCCTCATTTCTCCGCTTCGAGCAAGGCCGTCACGCATCCGTCGAGGCATCCTCCATACATAGCGTCGCACTTCTCCCTACCGACGAAGATGCTGGCCACAACGTAGCAACCGACCGCCACCGTCCCGCAGTAGCCCTCGCAGACGGCCTTGCCATCTGCTTCCGCGGTCGCCGTCGCCGGCGCGGCTGTCAAACCGAGCCCGATCAGGGAGAGCGCCAAAAACAGTCGCCGCACGTCCACCACCTCCTCACACTACTCTTTCAACAGTATGTACAACTGGCCCACGGAGCAGCCGGCCAGACAGCCCATGATGTAAGCTGCGCACCTGAACGAATCGATGTTTTGACAGTTCGCCGCCGCCTTGTCACCGCAGATGTCTTCGCACGACCGGGCGAGCGCGGGCGACGGTTGACCGAGGGTCAGCGCCAGGAGCGCTCCCAGCAGCACTAGCTTCCTCCGCATCGTCTCCATCCTTTCTCTATGAGTTTGAAGAGGCCGCCAGGGCCCCCAGCGCGCGTAACAGCGAGCAGACAGCCAGGGAATCGAGGCTGCCCGGTCGCACAAACTCGAGCACACCGTCCCGGCCCACCAGCGCGGTGAACGGCACGATGTCAACACCGAGCGTGCCCGCAAACTCGCGTGCGTCCTTCGGGACGACGGCCATCGCCGCCGGGAGGTGCCGCCGCGCGTAACCGTGTGCCGCAGATCGCTCACGCTCGAGCGCTACAGCCAGAACCGTCGCCTTGCCGCCCGCCGCATCCATCACTTCCTGCCACGCGGATAGATTCACATAGCAGGCGGCACAGGTCGAATTGAAGACGAACAGCAGGGTTGGACGCTCGCCCGGCACTGCGATGTCTCCCGATGCACCTGTGCCCAGCTCACCCTTCGCCAGAGTCCGGAACTCCAGTGCCGCGGCCAGCTGCCCTCCCACGCCTAGCCGCTCCGGCGCGCCGCGCAGGGCGGGGAGCAGCCGCTCAGTGGTCAGCAGGTAGAGCGCCGCAACCGCCACGAGCAGCATCGCCAGGTTGAGAGCCCGGTCGAGCCAGACCTTGTAGTCCCTCACATCCAGCACCCAGTCGCTGCGGGCGCCACCAGCGCATGACCTCGGCGACTGCAGACAACTAGCCAAGCCGCCAAGCGAGACGAGTCTAGGCCGTAGGCATCAACAGATTGTCATCCTGGCGAGCGCGCGAACGCGGCCCTCTGCTAGGACGAGTACGCCTCTCGGGTACAGCGAAGCGGTGCCCTGCCTTGATTTTTGAGGCCCGCCAGATTAGCTGTTCGTCGCGCTCGAGCAGGTGCAAGCCCGACGGCAATCGGCCAACGTTCTTCGAGAGAGTTTGAGCGGGCGAGGCCGCGAGGAAGCCTTGCCGACCGCACAGCCGGACGCTCGGGTCCCTTTAGTGGGGCCAGCACAGTCAGCCCGATAGACAGGATCCTGCAACCAATCATGGCGACGGCATTGCCGCCAAGGAGAGTATACGTCTGCGTGGCCCTCGCGGCTGCAGCCCTGTTCTGCGGCCGCCCATTAGCCGCACAGGTCGAGTCGAATGGCGAGCCTCCCACCGCCGAGGCAGCATACCGGGACGGTGAGATCCGCATCGACGGCCGGCCGGACGAGACCGTGTGGCAAAAGGCCATGCCGGTCACCGAGTTCGTGCAGGGCGAGCCAGTAGAGAACGCGCCCGCCGAGCAGCCCACCGAGGTGCGCGTACTGTTCGACCCGGCAGCCCTCTACGTCAGCGCCATCATGCACGACCCCGAGCCAACGTTGATCGGTGACCAGCTGGTGCGCCGTGACGAGAACGGGCAGTACGACTACTTCGAGTTCTCGCTCGACAGCAACAACGACCGCCGGACCGGCTACCGTTTCCGCGTCAGCGCCGCAGGCGTCCAGCGAGATGTCTATATGTACGACGATGTCCGCGAGGACCCGGCATGGGACGCGGTCTGGCAGTCGGCGGTGCAGCGTGACTCGGACGGCTGGAGCGCCGAGCTGCGGATCCCGCTGTCCCAGCTCAGGTACAACACTTCCGATTCCGCCCAGTCCTGGGGAGTAAACTTCTCGCGCCGCCGCCTGGCGAGCAACGAGGTCACATACTTCGCCCTGGAGTCGCGCGTGCAGTACGGCAAGGTCAGCGCCTTCGGCCGGCTGGACGGGCTGCGACTCCCGCACAGCGCCCGCCGTATCGAGGTTCGGCCCTACGCGCTGGGGCGAGCCCACACCGCGCCAGCCGAGGCGGAGGATCCTTTCTTCGACGGTTCGGAAGTGGGCAGCCGGATCGGGCTCGACGTGCGCTACGGGCTCGGCGCGGGCTTCACGCTGGACGCCACCTTCAACCCGGATTTCGGTCAGGTCGAGGTCGATCCTGCAGTGATCAACCTGACGGCCTTCGAGACGTTCTTCCCGGAGAAGCGCCCCTTCTTCGTCGAGGACGCGCAAATTTTCGAGTTCCGCTTGGCAGGTCGGACGAACGAACTCTTCTACAGCCGCCGCATCGGGCGCGAGCCCCAGGGCTCAGCGCCGGACGACGCAGACTTCGAGAAGCTCCCCGGCGAGACGACCATCCTGGGCGCGGCCAAGCTCACGGGTCGCAGCTCGAGCGGCCTGTCGTTGGCGGCCTTGGCGGCAATCACCAGCGAAGAGACCGGACGCGCCTTCTTCAGCGACGCCGCCCACACCGAAGAGTTCGTCGTCGAACCGCTCAGCGAATACGGCGTCCTGCGCGTCCGGCAGGACTTCCGTTCCGGCGCCTCACAGGTCGGGGCCATTCTGACCGCGATGCACCGCGAGCCACCCGGTGACGGCAGCCTCGACGACCTGACCTCGAGCGCCTACAGCCTCGGCCTCGATTTCGAGCACAACTGGGGTGGCTCCAGCTCGCGGGATTGGGCGATCCAGGGTTTCCTAGCTGGAAGCCTCATCCAAGGATCGACCGCTGCGCTGCTCCGGGTGCAGGAGTCGAGCAATCACTACTTCCAGCGGCCGGACGCGACACGTTACTCCGTGGACTCGACGGCCACGTCGATGAGCGGCGTCAACTGGCGGCTCGAACTCGAGCGGCAGAGTGCCAAGCACTGGACCGGCGCCGTCTGGATCGCTGAAGTATCGTCGGGCTTCGAGATCGGCGACCTGGGCTTCATGCAAGGCAACGACCGCCTGGACGCCGGCTTCCGGGTCGGCTACCACGAAATCGCACCCGGCTACCTGTTCCGAAGCTACCGGATCAGTCTCTCCACCTACCACAACTGGCGGCATGAGGCGCTGGACGATGCCCTCTCGTGGAGCTCCTGGAAGCGCGCTCACGAGACCGGCTGGTACAACCTGCGCAGTCATTTCGAGTTCCTGAACTACTGGAGCCTGGAGCTCAACGCGCGCTATTCGCCCGAGTCACAGAGCGACAGTGAGACGCGCGGCGGCCCCCTGATGATCAGACCGGGATCGACTTCCTTCGAAGCCAGCCTGGGCACCGACCGCCGCGGGGCGCTCTACATCCAGCCAACACTGGAGTACCAGAACGGCCACCAGGGCGGCTACCGCTGGGAATCGCAGCTCCAAATCGTAGTCCGACCAACACCCAGCCTGGAGATCCAGCTTGAGCCTCAGTTCGCAAGTGAACTCGATCCCGCACAGTACGTAACGACGACAGACGACGTCGCATACGAGCCCACCTACGGCCACCACTACCTGTTCTCCGATCTGAGACGACGGCAGCTATCACTGGAGACCAGGCTGAACATGACTTTCAACCCGAAGCTCACCTTCCAGCTCTTCGCCCAGCCGCTGATCTCGTCCGGCGACTACCTTGCCTACAAGCAACTGCAGGAGCCGGAAAGCTTCGACTTCGATGTCTTCGAGGAAGGTGCCGCCGCCGTCGCCGGTGACGAAATCACATGTGTCGGCGGGCGTACCTGCGTCAGCGATGATGAGCGTTACGTCGACTTCGATGGCGACGGCTCTGTCGATGACTCCTTCTCTGACGAGGACTTCAACGTGCGATCGCTGCGGCTGAGCGCAGTCCTGCGCTGGGAGTACTTGCCCGGATCCACACTGTTCCTCGTCTGGCAGCACAACCGCCGTGAGCGGGCGGACATCGGCTCCTTCGACCTGGATCGCGATCTCGACGCCCTCTGGGCCGCCGATTCTGAGAACGCCTTTATCCTCAAGGTCAACTATTGGCTGGGACTCTAGCGCCTACTGCCCTCGGCACCGCCCGCGTTTGCCTTCTCCAGGCTCCTCGCCTTCGCGACGCGGATCAGCAGCCAGCTGTAGATCGACAGGTTCACAGCCAACACGAAGATGCCCAGCACAATCTGGAGCTCGCGCGTCAGCGCCCGGGGATACAGCACGGGCAGGATGTAATGCTCGACGAAACCGCCCCGGTAGCCGCTCGCTCCGCTGCGCACGCGAAACCAGTTCTCCAAGGGCGTGAGTGGGCACAGCCAGCCGTAGAACTCGATCAGCGCCGCCCATACCGCCGCCGGGACGTGTAGCCAGACTACGCGCCTCCATCTGAGCACCAGCAGCCCTCCGGCCACGGCGAACAGGACGAAAGCGAGATGCACGACCACCGTGAGGTCGGCGAGCAGTCGATAGGAGTCCATGCTCGATGTTCAAGTGAAGCGAGCCGCCCCATACAAGCTAGTGAGATCGACACTGATTGCGCCAACCTCTCGGTCCGTCCATTCTTACGTCCGCATCTCACAGACTCCAGGAGGCTCGCAATGACCAGGTCGGTTGCAGCGATCCTGCTCGCCTGCACTCTGACAGCAGCCCCGACGACCGGCGCCGCCGAAGTCGTGCGCATCGAGGTACAGCGGCGCGAAGATGTGCTCGACGGCCGTCCCTTCGGTGCGATCGGCCCCTACGAGAAGATCGTGGGCAGAGTCTACTTCGCCTTCGATCCCGCCAATCCGCTGAACGCTCGGATCGTCGACCTAACGCGGGCCCAGCGTAACTCTGACGGGCTGGTCGAAGCGTGGGCGAACTTCATGGTGCTCAGACCGAAGCGACCGATTCCCGGCGGCGGGATCGCGCTGCTCGAGGTGAGCAACCGCGGAGGCAAAGCCTCGCTGGCCTACTTCAACGGCGGTGCCCGCAGCCTCGACCCGTCGCAGGCCGAGCATTTCGGGGATGGCCTCCTGATGCGTCTCGGCCTGACGATCATCTGGGTTGGCTGGCAGCACGACGTGCCGCTTCAGGAGGAGTTACTCCGCCTGCAGGTCCCTGTCGCCGTCGCCGAGGACGGCACGACGCTTGAGGGGTTGGTCCGGGCCGATTGGACTGTGGACCAGGAGACGCAGACCCTCGATCTCGGCCACCGGGACCACATCGCCTATCCCGTCTCCGACCCCGATAATCCGGAAAACGTCCTCACCGTTCGCGACGGTCGCCTGGCGCCACGCCGTGTCGTCCCGCGTGGTGAATGGCGCTTCGCCCGCACGCGTGGCCCGTTCGTCATCGGCGACCGCACCCACATCTATATGAAGGAGGGCTTCCAAGCCGGGAAGATCTACGAGCTGGTCTACCGCGCCCGCGACCCTAAGGTCGTCGGCCTGGGGCTGGCGGCGATCCGCGACATGATCTCCTACGCCAAGTACGACCCTTCCTGCCCCTTCCCCGTCAGGTACGGGGTCGCCATCGGCATCTCGCAGACGGGACGATTCCTGCGCCACTTCGTCTACCAGGGATTCAACACCGACGAGCGGGGCCGCAAAGCGTTCGATGGCTTGATGATTCACACCGCTGGGGCCGGTCGCGGAAGCTTCAACCATCGTTTCGCGCAGCCGTCACGCGACGCACACCGTTACTCCGCGTTCTTCTATCCCACCGACATCTTCCCGTTCAGCAGCCGGGCGCAGACCGATCCGGTGACGGGTTGGACCGACGGGCTCTTCGCGCACCAGCACGATGACGCGAACCTCCCGTACATCTTCTTCACGAACACGGGTTACGAGTACTGGGGCCGCGCCGCATCGCTGCTGCACACGACGATCGATGGCACACAGGATCTCGAGCTCTACCCGAACGAACGTATCTATCATCTGGCCAGCGGCCAGCACTTCGTGGGACGTTATCCACCGCCGGCGGACAGCCGGCTTCCAAATTCCCGCGCCTATCGCGGCAACCCGCTCGACTTCCTCGTGCAGATGCGAGCCTTGCTGGTACGGATGCTGGAGTGGGTGAGGGACGGCAGCGAACCTCCGGCCAGCGCCTATCCCCGAATCGATGCTGGAACGCTCGTGTCGATTAACGAGGTCGACTTCCCGAAGCTACACGATGTGGAGTTCCCCAGCGTCGCGCACGAGGCCTACCGCGCGGACTATGGATCTCGCTGGCCCGAGGGGATCGTCGATAAGCAGCCGCCTGAGCTCGGACCCGCCTTCCCGACCTTAGTCCCTCAGGTGGACACACTCGGGAACGAGCTGGGCGGTGTCGGAACCGTAGAGATCCTGGCGCCGCTCGCCACCTACGCGCCGTGGAACCTGCGCACCGGCTTCCCCGGCGGCACCGACGAGCTCACCGACTTTATCGGCACTTATATCCCACTGCCGAAGACGGAGGAAGAACGCCGAGCCACGAACGACCCAAGGCCCAGTATCGAGAGCCTCTACTCGAACAAGGAGGAGTATCTGGCGCTGGCCGAGCGCGTGGCGCGCTCCCTAGTCGAGCGTGGGTTCCTCCTAGAGGAGGATGTCAGCAGGGTGGTCGGGCGGGCGTCGAATCACTGGGATTGGATTTTCGACAACTGAGAGCGGTTCCGCCCAGCCGCCACGCCAAAAGAAGGGCCGCCCCGATCGCTTCGAGGCGGCCCCGTTTCATCATGGCGCCGAGTTCGGCTCAGGCGCCAATCTTCGTCACGTTCTGAGCAGCCGGGCCCTTCTCGCCTTCGACCACATCGAACTCCACCTGCTCGCCCTCCTGGAGAGACTTGAACCCCTCACCCTGGATGGCTGAGAAGTGAACGAAGCAGTCCTTCCCACCGTCCGACGGCGTGATGAAGCCGAAACCCTTGCTGTCGTTGAACCACTTGACCGTTCCGGTAGTACGCATCTGCCGTACCCCCTTGTGCTGATGTTCCGTCGGAGTCGGCC
>Ga0111181_1044_pt1 | contig 31947 bp, 25 predicted proteins | sample DeeMarSWOR324_28_FD_80236 | JGI IMG/M metagenome (GOLD analysis project Ga0111181, IMG submission 80236) | Gemmatimonas sp. SM23_52
GAGGTACACGTCGTTACCACGCTAGAAGAAACCGCCGGATACGTTAAGTACGTCCGGTGGTGTGGGAGGACGGGAGCCGTGAGGCTCCCTCCTACCCGATTCCCGGCGCCCCGATTCTTCAAACCCCTGGTACCTCCAGGGGCTTACCGCCTGTGTGATCTAAGTTGCCGTCTTGCGTTTGAATGGGGGGCAGGCGGTAACCGTGGGCTGGCCGAGTCGGCTCCAGCGAGTCGTTAGCCGGCCGGAACGTCAGCCTGGCGTGCCCGTCACCCCTTCGGTAAGGATGCGATGAACTTGCCCACCAGATTGATGTTCGCCCTTTCGTGCCTCCATGATTCGTCATCATGTTGGATGTAGAAGGGATCCGCGGTAACGACAACAACCATGTCGAGCTCATCCAGCAAGACAATCAGCTGTCCGCCATGTCCCCACGCGAAGTGGAAATGATGCTCGCCTGCACTGGCGGACCACCACTGATAGCCATACCCGATGTCGCGGAAGTAGCGGCCCACTTCACCGGACACAATCCCGCCTTCATTGATACGCTCCGAGTAGCTTTGCAGGGATTCCCTGACCCAATCGGCGGAAACGACCCGGTTCCCCTCGTATTCACCGTCGTCGAGATACAACAGGCCGAACTTGGCCGCATCACGTGCCGTAAAGCGGAGTTCCGCCAGGCCGATGTAATAGCCGTCCCTATCCCGTATCCACTCGCCAACCTCCGCGTCCATCGGCGAGAAGAGATGCTCCTGAGCGAATGACTTGAGATCGGTGTTACACGCCCGCGCCACAATGACCCCCAGCCAGTGGGACGTCAGATTGCTGTAATGGAACTCGGTTCCCGGATCGCTGATGAGTGGGAAATCAACTATGAGGGGCAGAAGGTCGCCCGTCAAAAGCGCCTCCCAAAGCGCAGGATCGGTCTCCTCCCAGGGATATCCGGCGCGCATCTGCAGCATCTCCCGGATCGTGATCTGCTCCTTCCTCGGATCGGTTATTTGATCGGCGAATTCCGGGAAGAATTCCATCATCTTTTGATCCACGCTCGACAGACAGCCGCGATCCAGTGCAATCCCGACCAAGGCCGAGGTATAACTCTTCGTCGCCGACTGCAGTAAGGCCTTCTGCTCGACGGAGCCTTCATTGAAGTAGCCTTCAGCGATCAGATAGCCATTCTTGATCACCAGCAGTCCATAGAGCGTCGACAATCCAGTCGCATCGAGATAAGGCTCCGCCACAAGCATCGGATCGAGCCCCTGCTCTGCAGGCGTCGACACTTTCCAATCATCCCCAGGTAGCGGTGTGTATTCAATCGCTTCTAGCTCCTCAGTCCCAGGGCGCAGCATCTCCCAAATCTGGGGACGAGTCATTCTGATTTGCCCGTAGTCCAGTTCCAATCCCAGCGGCCCAAGCGCCTGTGCGAAGCTGTCGTATATGCCTTTGACATCATCGAAAGGATCTGCAACGGATTCCGACGCAGTATTCCCGAAGTTGTCCCTTAGATACTTGTTCGCACCTTTGTCCAGCAGGGCCTTGACGATCTCTGTACGGCAAAGGAAAGCGGCGGTATGCAGCGCAGTTGCGCCATCGTTGTTGGTGATGTTGAGATCGGCCCCGGCCTCAATTAGCGCCCTGGCCACCTCAGTCTTGCCAAATGCTGCTGCAACAATCAGGGGAGTGGATCCCCACGCATCTTTCTCATTCAGGTCCGAACCGGCCTTAATGTGTTGCCGAACGGCTTCAATGTTCCCCTGCAGGGCTGCCATGTGCAGGCTTACACTCGGAGTCGGCGTCTCCTGCTGTCCGCAAACGGGCGACGGTGTAAGGAGTGTGAGTACCAGCATTGCTGTCGTGACTGTTTTCATTTCCACTTTCTCCATGCGGGGTCCCACATCGCGGACTGGAGAGAGGGAACCTAACGGACTTCCGGCTGGCCAACTAGTATTGAACTGCGAGTGCTTTCCTGTGTGTACGAGGAGCATGCCGCACGCGCTCGGCACCTTCCGTGATATCTCGGGGGAGAACTCCACGCAGGCCGAATTCGGTGGCCCAGTTGGCTATCGTGTCCAACAGTCAGCGCAGAATCGTCGAAAACCAGCGCTCAGCAGCACTGGTGGGCGCTGGTTTTCGGCTTTGGGGAGCAGGAGGTCGTCGGTGGAGACTCACACCGCGCGTCATAGGTGGAGGCCGAGGCCTGCCAGAAGCGCTGCGTGGGTCCAGTTGGGGCGAAGCGTTATCGGTACAGTCCGGCCATGTTCGACATTCTTTGCTGGAACGAGATGGAGTCGAATGGCAAGGTCCAGGAAGAACCTGCGAGCGGCCGGCACTTCCGCACCTACCTCAACCATCAGGCCAACTTGCGAGACCTTGACCGCCCTCGCATCGTAATTCTCTAGCTGGTACCAACCCGGACCACCGCCGAGACGAACGGCAGGATGCGGCTTCCAGAACGCTCCCACCCACGCCATCGTCGCATCCCAGTGGCTGATGACGTGCTCACCACTGAACCACCCCGGTGGTTCCGCATTCGCCCGGTAGCCCATCGAGCCGCCAAGCGACGTGTTGCTGTAGCCGGCACCGACAGCCACCGCGCCACTGATAGCGAAGCGGGCGGTCAGGCCCACGGCCCCCCCGGGGCCGGCTTGCGTCGGATAGGCGGTCGGCCCGCTGCAGAGATCCCCCCAGCATAGTCTCGGACGCGTGTCACCGAACCCGGCCTGGCGTAGCTGCGCGGCAAGGCCAGGCCCCGGCCCACCTAGGGAACGGCCGAGTTCGAGGACAAGCGAGAGCCGCCTAACCCGGTGGTCGCGGCCGATCCGTGTTCCGGCCGGTGATGCCGATCGCTTGCCTCGACTGACTTCAAGTCGCTTGACCGAGACTATCGGAAGGGCGACTGAGCTGTGCCACCTATCGAGGTCTAGGTACAGCGAAGCCGCGTCCTCGGCGACCGCCGTAGCCGTGGCCGTCATGCAACCGACGTTGTCTGCTGCACAGACGCTAACGCGGAAACCTGGTGCAAGCGGCGGTTGATCCTGCGCAGGCAACTCGGCGGTCGCTGCGAGAGCTAGGACAGATAACAGGCTGGCGATCCTCGTACCGTTCATGACTTCTACTTCCTACCGGGCTCCGAATCAGTGTAGGCTACGGGCCAAGCATGGCGGTAGGCGGTCAAGCGCGAGTCAAGCGATAGGACAAGGCGAGGGTATTGCGGACTACTTTGTATTACCACGACTGAAGCTCCCGACTGAGCGGGACGCTACTTCGCAACCTCCTCAGCCCGTTGCTGCGTGGTCCGATTTCCCGCCTGCTGGGAGTAATAGCAAAGGGAATCGATAACCGTCAGCAGGTGCCTGACGGCGCCTTCCACGCGAATCGCGGCGGCCCAATCGATAGAGGACAGGGCCAGTGCGACGACCCCCAGCACGAGTGCGGCCGCCGCGGTTTCGAGCCGTTTCACAAACGTGAGCGATCGGCGACGATATCGGGCGTTGTGGGGTTGTTTGTTAGAGTGTTGACTGGCACTGGCCTTGCCCCCCATTGATCTATGATCGTGGGTCGGTGACGGTGAGGAGCGTTCAAGCCGTGACCGGCCGTGACCCTTGCTGGCCACCGGACAGCACCAGCGAATGCGTTTCTTCGTCGCGTCCCTGAGAGGAAGGTCTCCATGACAATAGCGCGCCGCACCGTGCTCAAGATGGGTCTGGGAGTTGGAGCGACGCCCCTGTTGGCTCGCCTCCCTCTGGCTCCGCAGGAGCCCGATCACGGTTCGGGGACTCTCGAGGGACAGCTGCTCCGGGCTCGGCCCCTACCTTTGAACAGTGTCCGATTGCTCGGTGGCTTGAACGCCCGCTATCTGCTCCGACTCGAGCCCGATCGGATGTTGGCGTACTACCGCCAGCGTGCCGGGCTGAGGCCGAAGGCAGAGCCGTACGACGGCTGGGACGGGGGAGGCAGGAATCTGACGGGGCACGTCGCGGGCCATTACCTGTCTGCCGTGAGCCTGATGTGGGGAGCGACCGGGGACGTCCGGTTCAAGGAGCGCGCCGACTACATCGTCCGGGAGCTGAAGGAGGTGCAGGATAGGCACGGCGACGGCTACCTGAGTGCGTTGGAGGGAGGTCGGGAAGCCTTCGGCGCGCTCGCCAGCGGCGAGATCCGTTCGAGCCCCTTCGATCTCAACGGCGAGTGGTCGCCGTGGTACACCCTGCACAAGACCTATGCCGGCCTGCGTGACGCCTACCGGCACACGGGCAACCGCACCGCGCTGGAGGTCGAGATCAGGTTTGCCGAGTGGGCTGAAAGGATCCTCACCGGGCTCGATGACCTGCAGATCCAGCACATGCTGAACACCGAGTTCGGCGGCATGAACGAGGTGTTGGTCGACCTCTATGCCGACACCGGCGACGATCGCTGGCTGGACCTCTCTCACAAGTTCGAGCACATGGCTTTCGTCCAACCTCTGCAGCGGCATCAGGACAACCTCGCCGGCAAGCACGCCAACACGCAGATCCCCAAGCTGATCGGCTCGGCGGATCGCTTTGTCTGTACCGGCAACCCGGCTGACCTCATGGCCGCCAGCTTCTTCTGGGACCGGGTGGTCCAGCACCACAGCTTGGCCACCGGCGGCCACGGCAAGGACGAGTACTTCGGGCCGCCGGATCGGTTGAGCGATCGGATCGACGGGCGCACCGCGGAAACCTGCAACGTCTACAACATGCTCAAGCTGACGCGACTGTTGTTCTCCCTGCGACCTGACGCCCACTACGCCGACTTCCACGAACGAGCCCTATTCAATCACATCATGGCGTCGATCGACCCGGAGGACGGCAGGATGTGCTACATGGTGCCGGTGGGCCGGGGGGTGCAGCACGAATACCAGGATATGATGCGCAGCTTCACGTGCTGCGTGGGCACGGGGATGGAAAGTCACGCCCTGCACGGGTACGGGATCTACTACGAGTGCGGTGATCGACTCTGGGTGAACCTCTACGCGCCCTCCACGGCGGAATGGTCCGCCGCGGGCCTCCACCTCGCCGTGCAAACGAGCTTCCCCGAAGGCGAGACGGCAAAGCTCGCGTTGACCCTCAAGGCGCCCAGTGAGTTCACGCTGGCGCTGCGGCGTCCGTACTGGGCCGGCGAGAGGTTCTCGCTGTCGGTCAACGGTCAGGCTGTGAGCGAGCCGGTTTTGCGAGAGAGGGGAGCCAGTGACGAGGAGCGGGGTCGCACACTTTACGATTGGCCGTATGTGGCCAGCTCATTCGTCGAGCTGAAGCGCACCTGGAGGAGCGGCGACACAGTTCAGGTCAGCCTGCCCAAGTCGCTTCGACTGGAGCCCGTGCCTGACAACCCGCGGCGTGTTGCCATCCTGTGGGGGCCGCTGGTGCTGGCCGGGGATCTGGGGCCAGAGGTGGAGCGCGGAAGCGGCAGCCGAGAGAGCTCAGCGCCGCCGAAGGTGCCGGTGTTCGTCGCGGCCGAGCAGCCGGTGTCGTCCTGGCTGAAGCCGGTTGGTGGCGCACCGGGAGTCTTCCGCAGCGACGGTGTAGGCCGGGAGGCGGACGCCGTGGGGCGAGTGCAGGACGTAACGTTCGTGCCCTTCTACCGCCTGCACCGACGGACGTACTCCACCTACTGGGACCTGTTCACGCCGGCCGAGTGGGAGGAGCAGCGGGCCGCCTACGCGGCCGAGGCGGAGCGGCGACGGCGGCTCGAGGCGGCGACGGTCGCCTACCTGGAGCCAGGCGAGATCGTGTTCGAGCGGGAGTTCAACTATCAGGGTGGCGAGGACGCGAGGCCGCAGCGGATCTTGGGTCGCCCGGGACGGAGAGGCGGCAGCTGGTTCTCGTTTGACGTGCCCGTGGAGCCGGCTCACCCTATGGCCATGATCGTCACGTACTACAGTGATGACCGGCGGGGCACACCCGCGGAGTTCGAGATTCTGGTAGACGGCCAATGGGTGGCTGACCAGGACCTGCGCCTAACCGAGCCGCCGCGCTTCTTCGATGTCGAGTATCCCGTTCCAGCGGAGTTGCTCCAGGGCAAAGACAGGGTGACGGTGCGGTTCGAGGCCAAGCAGGGCAGCCAGATCGCAACGGTATTCGGTCTTCGGATGATTCGTGCCGACGCCGAGCGGTAACACACCGGTCCCTTGAGATGCGCCTGGGGGACCGTGGCCAGGCGCGGCGTGGGGGCGCGGATTAAGCAACAACAGCGGCGAGTTCTCGAGTCGGGGCGCCTGGGGTCCAGTCTGCGACTATCTCAGGAGCAACGCGCGGGCAGTCGGCGGGCAACGATACTCACTCGCGGCGCAAGGCAACCATGGCATCAAGGCGGGCGGCGCGCACGGCGGGCACCAGCGTCGCGAGGAAGGCCACGCCGACAAGCAGCAGCGTCACTCCGAGAAAGGTGGTCGGGTCCGACACATCCACACCGTAGAGGAAGCTGCCCAGCGGGCGCGAGGCAGCGAAGCCCAACGCGAGCCCGATAGCGGCCCCGACGCCCACCAAGATCATACCCTGCGCGGTGATCAGGCGCACCACATCGCGCGGGCGGGCGCCAAGAGCGACGCGTATGCCGACCTCACGCGTGCGCTGCGCTGCCGCGTAAGACACCACCCCGTAGAGGCCGATCGTCGCAAGTAAGATGGCCAGGCCGCCGAACACGCCCAGCAGTATCCCACCCATCCTCGGCGCGAAGAGCATGATGCCCAGGTGCTGCTCCATCGTCTTCGACTCCATGATAGGCAAGCTCTCATCGAGCAGCAGCGCCTCGCGCTGCATTACCCGTACCATGGGCTGCGGATCGCCGCTCGTCCGCACTATCAGCGACATCATAGAGCGGTAGTTCTGACTGAGCGGCCGATAAAGGTAGGGGCGAGGCTCTTCACCCAGGGTCCGCACCTTGGTGTCCTGCGCGACGGCGATGATCTCGCGAAGCTCCCCGTCGGGGGCACCCAGCCGCAGTCGTTTGCCGATGGGATTCTCGCCGGGCCAGAACCGTCTTGCCGCAGCCTCGCTCACGATAACGACGGACGGTGCCGAGTCGTCATCCTGGTCGTTGAAGTCGCGCCCCTGAAGCAGCGGGATGCCCATCGTCTCGAAGTAGCCCGCACTGACGACGGTCACATCGATCGAGGGCGCATCTTCCGGCGGTGTATCGGCGCCTTCTACATAAAGCGCGTTGATGTTGACCGACACGCCGAGTGGTAAGCGACTGGCAAGCGCGACGTTCTCGACGCCGGGGACGATCCGGAGACGTTCGCGCAGGTCGGAGTACAGGTTTTCCGCTCGGGTTCGCTCGTAGCCGGCCAGCTCAGGGGCGACCACCATGATAGCCGCCCGCTCCCGTTCGAAGCCCGGATCGATAGCCTGCGCTCCGATCAGGCTGCGCAGGAACAACCCGGCGCCGACGAGCAGCACCAGCGAGACGGCGACCTGGACTATGACCAGCGAGCCGCGCAGGCCGAACCGGCGGAATCGCTGCGCGACGGTGTCCAACTCGTCCTTGAGCGCCGGTACGAGCTGCGGGCGAGTGGCCTGCAGGGCCGGCGCGAGGCCAAAGAGCACCCCTGCGAGCAGGGAGACAAGGAACGTGAACGCCAGGACCCGGCCGTCGATCCCGACATCGAGGGCCAGCTTGAAAAGTACAGGCGGCTGAAAGCTGACCAAGAGCTTCGCCGTCCACCAGGCGACCGCCAGGCCGAGTACTCCGCCCAGCAAGCCCAGCAGCACGCTCTCGGTCAGGAGTTGCCGGATGAGCCGCACGCGTGCGGCGCCGATGGCCAACCGGATCGCGATCTCCTTTCGCCGGGCGAGCGCCCGGGCGAGGAGCAGGCTCGCGAGGTTCGTACAGACGATCAACAGTAGCAAGCCGACAACGGTCATCAGGAGCGCCGCCACGGGAGCCAGCGCGCGATCGATCATCGGATGCAGCCTGACATCACTCGTCGGGATGACCGGGAAGCGCCGAGTCCCGTTGCTCTCCGGATAGGCCTCGGCCAGCTGGCCGGCCAGCACATCGAGCCCGGCTTGCGCCTGCTCGGCCGTCCCCCCCGGTCGCAACCGTCCCTTGACGAGCAAATAGCGTGACTCGCGGTCATCGAGCAGGTCGTCAGCCGCGGCGAAGGACGCGTCCGCGTTGAGCGGGATCCAGAGCTCCGCGCTGAAGCCCATCATCAGCCCCTTGAACTCCGGTGGCAAAACGCCGACGATCTCGAACGGCCGGCCCCTCACCCGCAACGTTTGTCCCAGCCATGACTGATCACGACGACCGGCGGCGCGCCGCGCGCATCGTCTTCCCCGGGAATGAAGACACGCCCAACAGCTGTGGGCACGCCGAGCACGTCGAAGTAGTCGGCCGTCACGGACTCGCCGAACATGACCTCGGAGCGCGTGCCCATAGTGACGCTGAAGAAGTCCGGGGTGTAGGCCGTAACCCCCGAGAACAGGTCGTCTCGAGCCCGAATATCGAGGTAGTCGGGATAGGCCTGGGTGACCGGAACGTCATCGTCCTCCTCCTGAGAGTAGATCTCCACCAGCCGCTCGGGCGAGTCGACCGACAGGGGACGGAGCAGGACGGCGTTGACGATGCTGAAGATCGCGCTGTTGGCGCCGATGCCCAGCGCCATGGTCAGCAATGCAATGGCGGCGAATCCCGGACGCTGGGACAGCCGGCGCAGCGCGTAGCGCAGGTCGGCAAGCAGGGTATCCATGATCTAGAGTCGGCCTGACCGCTTCAATGGACTGAAGGAGGCGCAGCGACATCCTCCCGTACGGAGTCAGCACCACAGAGGTGTCAGATCTGGGTGGGGGCTCGCGCCGCGCGTATTGCTTGCCCGGCGATGTGACGCCTCGCATTATGTGGACTTGGCACTTCCCCAGATAGAGACGAGCCCCCGCGTTTGGCGGCTGACGCTATGCAGGTGCGTGGCGGGGCCGTGTGGAGACCGGGATCAGCACGGGAGATCCGTCTACCAGGAGGACACCTATGTTTGGGCGCTCGGCGTTACTGGCCGTGCTCGCGGCGGCGTTAGGAGCTTCGCCGCTGTCGGCACAGGAGACCTACCTTGGCGCGGCCGTCTTCGGCGGCGCCTTCTTCCCGACCACCGACCTCGTCGCCGACGACTTGGCACAGACGACCGGTTTCGCCTTCGGTGGGCGCTTGAGTGTGTGGGCTCTGAGGCGGTTCGGCGTCGAACTCGAGGGTGTGTACGCGATTAGCGACGTGGATAGCTATCTGGGCAAGCAGTCGGGCTGGGCTGGGGCCTTCAGCATGAACCTCGTGTACTCGATCCTCAAGCCGCCGCTGGAACCGCTCGACATCTATCTGTCCGGCGGCCTGGGGTTGATCAAACGGGGCAGCGACTTCTTCGAGGAGGAGGACGAGCTGCAGGAGCTGACCGATGTAGCAGGCGTAATCGGGACGGGTATCCGGTATGGGGTGCGACGGAACCTGTACATCCGGGTGGACGTGAAGGATTACATCTCCTCGTTCACGAAGCCGTACGAGGACTCCGAATTACAAAACGACCTGCTGGTCACTGCGGGCATCGAGGTGAGGACGAAGATCGGCTCGCAGTGAGCCGCTTACCGGGCAAGCTCACGTACGGGGGCTGGCAGTGGCGGGCCGCCCCGCTCATTCAAATGTGCAGGTATCAGCTGCTCAGGATGCGCTCGATCTCGCGCTTGAGCGCAGGTATCTTGGTGTCGACCACATCCCAAACCAGATCGTAGTCCACACCGAAATACCCATGGATCAGCCGGTCCCGCATGCCTGCCATCGCGTGCCACTCCGCCTCCGGGTGTTTGGCTCGGAACTCGTCGGGCAGCTTCTTTGCCGCCTCTCCGATGATCTCTAGGCTCCGCACGAAGGCACGCTTTAGCGTCTCATCGCGAAGGAAGCGCTCGCGGGAGAGGTTCCGGCTGGAGTCGAGCAGATAGTCGGCTTCGGCGAGAATATGCCGAAGATACTCACGCGGCTCGAAGGACATCCTCCGCCTCGGCCAGGATGTGCGGACCGACGTACGGGCTCAAAGCCTCGGTTGTGACGAGCTCGACCCCGCGTTCCAGAAGGGTCTCCAGCAATTCGCACAGCTGAAGGAAGGCGTCGAAGCTCTTCGCGTTGGCATGGAACTCGACCAGGAGATCCACATCACTGTCGGCGCGCGCCTCGCCCCGGACGATCGAGCCGAAGAGCGCCAGGCGCCGCACTCCGAGCCGGCGGATCTCCTCCTCGGCGTTCTGCAGACGCTTGATCGCCTCACTGCGGGTGAGTGCGGAGGTGGTCATGCAGGCAAATCTAGAGAGCGAGCCCCGACGGCGCTACAGCAGGCGGGGCGGGCCGAGCGTGGGCAACGGGTTGTCGCTGATCTCGTCACTGCCATCCGCGTCAAACGCAGTGCCGATACACGCAGCGCAGAATCGCGTGGCTCGGTGAACGGCCGCTCAGCTCACCCGGGCCGGCAGCGTTGCCGCCACGGGACCCGCCGGGCAGATTTGAGGCGTCTGCTGTAGCTGGGAGACCGAAGCTTCAAGCCGTGAAGTAGACCTGCGTCGCCACGGTCGCGATAGGGAGGTGACCCATGCTTCGCCGGCTCCGGGCTGTTGTGTTCATCCTTGTCCTCGGACCCATTCTGCTCGCTCCTTCTGGCCGTCCGGCGACTCTGGGAGGGGAGATACGCTACACCGGCCCGGAGTCCGGGCCGGTGGTCGTCCAGGCCTACTCGCTGCGGGTCACGGCAGAGGGTTCGGTCTGGCGGTTGACGAAGGCGGACGTCCTGGGTGGGAGGGAGGCCGCCCGAACCGCATCGCTTCCGGGTCGCGGGGAATACCGGTTCCTGGACCTCGAGAATGGCTACTACAGCCTCGTGGCCTTCATGGATTTGGACGGGGACGGCGCGCTGGACTTCGATCCGCCGGAGCCGCTCGGCTGGTACGCCGCCGAGCTGGGCGGCTGGATCGATTCTGTCGACCTGAGCGGCGGGGGCGATCGTCGGGCCGACATCGTGCTCCGGAAGCCCCGGCGCTTTCCCGCGGACGACCGCCGGGCGGAGCACGGGGCCCTCCGCTGGCTGAAGGGACTTCCGGTGCTCCAGGTTCACGGGACCGCGGAGGAGCGAGGGTTCGCCCACGGGTATCTCGTGGGCGAGCAGATCATCGACTTCTTCGAGTTCTACGTTCTGGAGGACAGTTGGCGGTCGGCCCGTCGGTACGAGGCGGAGTTCGCTCCGTTCCTGGAGAGCCACTTCGACTACTCGCCCGAGTACCTGGCGGAAGCGGATGCGGTTGTCCGAGGGATGGAGGCCTCCGGGATCGACATGACGGTCCCGTGGCTGGGCCGGGAATTCCGCCGAGTCGACCTGTTGGCCATCAACGCCTACATCGAGCGGCGCGCGACCCAGCCGTCCGCTGCGGCCGGGGGCGGCTGCTCGCAGTTCGCGTTCTGGGGGCAGGCCACGGAGGGGAGCGATGTGGGCGGGGGTCTCATCGCGGGCCGCAACATGGACGGGGAAGTGGACTTGCGGAAAGTCACGGTGACTCACTTCCTGCTGTTCGCCGTGGACCCGTCCGAGCCGGGGCGACGGCGCTGGGTCTCGGCCATGTGGCCTGGCTTTGTCGGGACCATCAGCGGGATCAACGAGGAGGGTCTCTACAGCATGGAGAACGCCGGGGGCACAGGTCCCGGTCCCGTGGTCGACGGCCTCACGCCTTGCTCCTGGGTCCAGCGCTTCATCCTGGAAAACGCTGGAAAGGAGAGCACGCCCGAGTCTATCGGTGAGATGATCGACCGGTTCCGATCGGCTGGAGGTGGAGCGTTCGGCGCCGGATCCATCATCCTCTGGGCCGTGCCGTACGAGGGCCAGCCGGTGCCCGCCTTCGTGTCGGAGGGTGACCGCTTCGGGACGGCCATCCGCCTACCCACCGACGTCGCGCCGGCATCTCCGTGTGATATCATGGCGACGAACCACCACCTGGTCTACGGAGTCGATCCCGATCGAGCGGGGCTCTACTTCGGCAAGGAGCCATCCTTCTCGTCCCAGTGGCGCTACGAGACCGGCATGAACACCGTGGAGGCGTGGACTCGCCAGCGGAAGCCCCTGGGCACGACCGAGATGCGGTGGCTGCTAGAGAGCGTGGCCCATGGGACCACGGAATACTCCGTCATCTTCCGGGCCAACGAGATGAGCGTGGACGTGGCTGTGGACGATCTAGCCGCCGATCTGTGGGACGCTCCCTACCAGAGGTGGGTCAGCTACGAGTTCGAAGAGCTCTTCGCGGGAGGGGGATGAGCGGAGGGCGGGGTTTGACCCGCTCTTCCCCGGTGCCCCCCTGCGGACCTTCTCTACCTGTCCACAACCTTTAGGCGCTGCGGTCGCTGAGTATCCGCTGCCCGGCCGCCGGCCCGCGTCCACCGGTTGGCCGGGCGTGCTCTAACACACGGCAGGTGGCCTTGCAACCTCCGTCGGCATCGAGCGATCCAATGCTTGGCGCGGGTGGTGGGCGCGCGGAGATGGGGATTCCTCGCAGCGCAGGAGCGAGTCGGCGCGGACCGCTACGGGAAACCGCGCATGTCCCCCGCGCGTAGGGCGTGATGACAGCGGGAGGCGCGCCGCGTCGGGTCGTGGAGGAAACCGGGGGCCGGGCCGACCGGGCAACTGCTGGAGGAAATCATGTTCTCGGCCGTTACACAGGATCTGCGGTATGCGGTCCGCAGTCTGCTCAAGGCGCCGGGGTTCACGCTGGTGGCCGTGCTGACGCTGGGGCTGGGGATCGCAGCCAATACGGCGGTGTTCAGCGTGGTCAATGCGGTGCTGCTGCGGCCGTTGCCGTACGACGACCCGCAGCGGCTGACGCTCATCTGGACGAACTTCGGGATCGACCTTCCGCAGAACTGGATATCGGGTCCCGAGTTCGAGGAGATGCGGGAGTTCAACACGACGTTGGCGCGGCCGGCGTCTCCGGCGACTTCTTCGCCGTGCTGCGTGTCGAGCCGCAGCTGGGCCGACTGCTGACGGAGGAGGACGATCGCGGCGGCGCGGAGCTGACCGTGGTGTTGAGCGATGGGTTCTGGAAACGGCGCTTCGGCGGCGACCCCGGCGTCATCGGCAGTACGATCGACCTGGACGGCCAGGTCTTCACCGTGATCGGCGTCCTGCCGCCCGAGTTCCAGATCCTCCACCCGGACGCCCAGTTCCCGAAGAGTGTGGACGCCTGGGTGCCGCTCCTGCCGGTGTTCGGGGCGCAGTTCGGGCTGAACGCCTACTCGGGTGCGCCGCGCTCGAGCCACGGGATGCGCGGGTTCGGGCGGCTGAAGCCCGGCGTCACGCTGGCCCAGGCCCAGGCCGACATGGACGCGGTGGCCCGGGCGATGCGCGAGAAGTCGCCCGACTGGTACGACTTCGAGGGGTGGGGGATCACCGTGCTGTCGCTGCACGGCGACCTGGTGGAGGACGTGAAGCCGGCGCTCATCGTCCTGCTGGGTGCCGTCGGCTTCGTGCTGCTGATCGCTTGCGTGAATGTGGCGAACCTGTTGCTGGTTCGCGCGGCGGGCCGCGAGCGCGAGATCGCGGTGCGCTCGGCGTTGGGCGCGGGCCGCGGCCGGCTCTCCCGGCAGCTGCTCACCGAGAGCGTCACGTTAGGCGTGGTGGGTGGCGGCTTCGGCCTGGCCTTGTCCTTCCTGCTGGTTCGGGCGGTGACGTTGTTCGCGCCGGTGAACCTGCCGCGCGGGGACGAGATCGGCCTCGATGTCGGCGTGCTATTGTTCACGCTGATCGTCTCGCTGCTGACCGGGTTGGTCTTCGGGCTGCTGCCGGCGCTTCACGCCGGCAGGCCGGACCTGGTGGAGTCGCTGAAGGAGGGCGGCCGAAGCGCCACCACGGGCTTACGCGGCCGGGGTGCGCATACGGCGCTGGTCGTGGCGGAGGTCGCGCTGGCGCTGGTACTGCTGGCGGGCGCCGGGTTGATGGTCAGGAGCTTCGGCCGCTTGCTGAGCTCGGACCCCGGCTACAACCCGGAGAACGTGCTGACCCTGAACGTGCCGCTGCCGGCGGGCACGAGCGGCGCGCGGGTCGTGTCTTTCTGGGATCAGCTGTTGCAGCGCACGGCGGCGCTACCGGGCGTGACCTCGGTCGGCGCGATCTCGCAGCTGCCGCTCAGTGGCGGCGCCATGTCGGGCACGACGCGCATCGAGCGGAGCGAGACGGTGCCGGAGGATCAGCGCTCCTGGGAGGTCGACCGGCGGGTCGTCAGCCCCGACTACTTCCGCGCCATGGGGGTGCCGATCCTGAGAGGGCGGGCGTTCAGCGAGGCGGACGACGGCGCTGCGCGACTGGTCGCCATCGTCGACGAGCTCTTCGTGCGCCACTTCTGGCCCACCGAAGATCCGATCGGCCAGCGGATCGCCATCGATCGCGACGCGCAGGGCGAGCTGCGCTGGCGCGAAGTGGTCGGCGTCGTCGCGCACTCGAAGCACAACGACCTCGCCACCGTCGGCCGCGAGCAGGCGTACTTCCCCTACAAGCAGCGCCCGTTCGCCCGCATGTACCTGGCGGTGCGCACGACCGTCGAACCGCTCGCCCTCGCCCGCGCCGTGCGGCAGGAGGTGTGGTCGCTCGACTCCAGTCAGCCGGTCGCCGATGTGCAGACGATGGAGGCACGGGTCGGGTCGGCCCTGGCTCAGCCGCGCTTCGCGCTCCTGCTGCTCGGCAGCTTCGCGTTCCTCGCCCTCCTGATGGCGGCGGTCGGCATCTACGGCGTCATCTCGTATACGGTCAGCCAGCGCAGCCACGAGATCGGAATCCGCATGGCCATGGGCGCCGATCGGGGCACGGTGCTGTCCCACGTGATGCGACAGGGGTTGGCCGTGGTGGCCGTGGGCCTGGCCATCGGCGTGGCGGCAGCGCTGGCGCTCACCCGCCTGCTGGGCGGTCTGCTGTTCGAGGTGAGCGCCAGCGACCCGCTGACCTATGCCGGGGTTATCCTGCTGCTGGCCGCCGTGGCCGCGCTGGCCTGTGGCCTGCCGGCGCTGCGCGCCGCCCGCCTGGAGCCGGTGGAGGTCCTGCGGCGCGAGTGACTCCGGTGGACGATTGCTGGCGGATGGAGCCGTAGCACTGCCGGCCGTCGGCCGGGAGGTCACCCCTCTGTTGTTCGACCCCTTTCAGTGTCGGTTGACGACACGTGTGCACTACAGCAGAATCGACAGGCCAGGGGCTGTAGCGCTGGTGGCGCCGTGCCTTCCTGGCTGGTGCGAGACACGGCATGCCGAAGCGGTGATTGGACCCTTTCGACCGATAGGAGACACCTGCCATGCACCTCCTCCCGCGCTCACGCCGGTACCTGACCGGCCTGATCTCCCTTGTCCTGTTCTCGCTACTGGTCGGCCTGTCCGGCCGAGCGGACCAGCAAGCCCGATCGTCGGAATGCGTCCAGTGCGAGTCTTGCACCAGCATTCTGGTGGGCCGGCTCGCCTCGGAGGACGGATCGACCATGACGAGCCACTCCTGCGATTCCGGGACCGACCGCACCTGGATCAGCATGGAGCCCCGGCGCAGCCACGCTGCCGGCGCCATGGACACGCTCTGGATGGATGCGAAGCGGACGGCGGGGCCCGAGGACACCGACCGGATCCCCTGGGGCGTGATCCCGCAGGTTGCCGAGACCTGGAAGTTCATGAATGCCGCCTACCCGATCATGAACGAGCATCAGCTGGCCATCGGGGAGACGACGACGGGCGGCAAGCGGGAGCTGAAGAGCAACGAGGGGATGATCGATGCTCCCGAGCTCTACCGGCTCATCCTGCAGAGGGCGCGGACCGCCCGTGAGGCGATCCGGGTCGCGGATGAGCTCACAAAGGAGTACGGGTATAACGATTGGGGCGAGTGCCTGACCTTCGCAGACCCGGAGGAGGTGTGGTTCTTCGAGATCCTGGGGCCTGGTCAGGGGAAGGTAGGCGCGGTGTGGGCGGCCGTGCGCATCCCCGACGACCACGTGGCGGTGAGCGCGAACTCGAACCGCATCCTGGAGCTCGACCTGAGCGATCCGGATCGCTACCTGGCCTCGGAGAACGTGCTCTCGCTGGCGGAGGAGATGGGCTGGTGGGACCCCGAGGGCGGTGAGCCCTTCCGGTTCGCCTACGCCTATGCGGATCGGAATAGCCTCTACTCTCGGCGGCGCGAATGGCGCGTCCTCAGCACACTGGCCCCTTCCCTGGGCCTGGATCCGAACTCCGAGAACTACCCCCTGTCGGTGAAACCGGATGAGCAGGTCTCGGTCCAGGAGGTGCTGGCGATGTTCCGGGACACCTATGAGGACACTCCCTTCGACATGACCCGGCGACTGACGGTGGTGAACCGGGAGGGGGAGACGGTAAAGAGCCCGGTGGCGAACCCGTTCATGAACGCCGACCTGAGAGAGCTCTTGGGTGTGGAGCGGGAGCGGACCATCGCCTCCGCCTATGCCACCTACCTTCAGATTACCCAGTCGCGGAGCTGGCTGCCCGATCGCATCGGCGGAGTCGTCTGGCTGGGTTACGACAACCCGGCCACGACTCCGCACCTCCCCTTCTACATAGGGATCTCGCAGATGCCGCAGTCCTACATGGTGGATGGCCGTCGCGCCTTTCGGCGCGACTGCGCCTGGTGGGCGTTCCGCCGGGCCAGCAAGCTCTCGTACTTCCGCTACCAGGAGATGAAGGGAGCGCTGCATGAGGTCTGGGAGCCCATCGAGCGGGAGGCGTTCGCCCGGCAGGCGGCGCTGGAGGAGGAGGCCCTGCAGCTCTATCGCCAGGACCCCGAGCGGGCGGAGGCATTTCTCACGCAATACTGCCACCAGCTGGCCGAAGGGACGGTGGAGCGCTACTGGCAGCTCGGGGATGAGCTCTGGACGCGCTTCAACCTGGCGTTCTGAGGAGATGACGAACTTCGCGACGGCTCTCCTGATCGGTCAGACGGAACAACACTTGTGCTCAGCTGCTCAAGCCGAGTTGCTGGGCGCACGCGTTCACCGTGAAGTCGTGCGGCCGTTCCTCCAGCTGAAGGACGAAGCTTGGAGGGCTGATTTTGATCTCCAGATTCTCAGTGGGTTTCGCAGCTTCGAGCAGCAGCTCTCGATCTGGAACCGCAAGGCGACGGGTAAGCTCGCCGTGCTGGATAGCAATGCCGTGTCCCTGGAGATCGAGCGGTTGAGCGAGAGGGAACTGGTCTTCGCGATCCTGCGCTGGTCCGCCCTGCCGGGTGCCTCACGGCATCATTGGGGGACAGACTTGGATGTCTACGATCTGGCTGCCCGGCCGGAGGGGTACGAGATCGAGCTGATCCCGGAGGAAGTCGACGCCGGCGGGATGTTCGGTCCCTTGCACGCGTGGCTGGATCGGAGGATCGCTGCCCATGCGGCGTTCGGTTTCTTTCGACCCTATGACCAGGAGCGGCAGGGGGTGGCGCCGGAGCGATGGCACCTGAGCTATGCCCCCGCTGCCGCTGCCTACGAACGAGGGCTCAGCACCGAGCTCCTTCGTGAGACCATCCAGACGGCCGAGATCGAGCTGAAGGACGTGGTGCTGCAGAATCTGGATGAGATCTACGAACGCTTTGTTGCCAACACCAGCAGGCCGGTCGCGTGAAGCTGCGAGCTCGCGAGCAGCGCGGGACCATCCTCTGGGATCCTGACACGTACGGACGCTCCCACCTGGGCATCCGGCTGGAAGTCTGGCGCCCTCGAGGCGCCTGCCGACTCCTGATCTTCGCTGCCATCCACGGCGAGGAGCCAGAGACGACATTCGCGCTCTCTCGCGCCCTGCGCCACCTGTCCGAACCGTCCTGGGACTGCGCGGTGGTCCTGGCCGCGAATCCTGACGGTCTGATTCGCGGAACGCGGGGCAACGCGCGCGGCGTCGATCTCAACCGCAATTTCCCGACACGCGACTGGCAGCCGGACCCAGTGGCTCACCGCGCCACGCTGGACGAGCGCAGGGACGTGCTGTTGAGCCCGGGCCCTCATCCGGGCTCCGAGCCGGAAACCCAGGCGCTCATTAGTCTGATCGACGAGCTGAAGCCGGAGACCGTGATCGCCCTTCATGCCCCACTGGCCTGCATCGACGACGCGAAACACGGACCCGTGGCCCACTGGTTGGCCCAGCGAACGGGCTTGCCCCTGGTGAAAGACGTCGGCTATCCGACGCCCGGCTCTTTTGGCACCTGGGGCGCCGAGCGAGGCCTCGCGGTGGTCACCTATGAGTTGCCGCTCGCATCGACAGACGCACTGGTGCGCGAGCATGTGCCCGTGCTATTAGAATTGCTCACCGGCGCGGACCTGTGAGAGTAATACCCGTCTCGCGACCTTCTATCGCCCCAGGCGCCGAGAACTAGGCGAGCTCTCATGGTTCTCAACTACATCTGGATCGCGTTCTTCCTGATCGCTCTTGTCGTGGGGCTGGTCCGGCTGATCTTCCTCCACGATACCGAGGTCTTCACGACCATGGTCAACAGCACGTTCGAGATGGCCAAGGTCGGCTTCGAAATCTCTCTCGGCTTGACGGGGGTGCTGACGCTGTGGCTGGGGCTGATGAGGGTGGGAGAGAAGGCCGGTGCGATCAATATCCTGGCGAAGCTGGTGCGGCCGTTCTTTCACAGGCTGTTTCCGGAAGTCCCGAGGGACCATCGCGTTCATGGATCGATCATCATGAACTTCGCGGCCAACATGTTGGGCCTCGACAACGCGGCGACGCCGCTGGGCCTCAAGGCGATGCAGGAGCTGCAGGAGCTCAACCCCAGCGAAGACACGGCCTCCAATGCCCAGATCATGTTCCTCGTGCTGAACACCTCCGGCCTGACGCTGATTCCCATCAGTATCATGGTTTACCGCGCCCAGATGGGAGCCGCGAATCCGTCCGATATCTTCCTCCCCATTCTGTTGACCACCTTCTTCTCCACCCTTGTCGGATTGATCGCCGTCGCCGCCGTGCAGCGCATCAACCTGTTCGACAAGGTGGTCATGGCCTATCTGGTCGGTCTGACCAGCCTAGTGGCAGCCACCATCCTCTACTTCTCCCGGCTTCCCCAGTCGCAAATCGAAACGCTGTCGAACGTGGTCGCCAACCTGATGCTCTTCGGCGTCATCGCCGGCTTCATCTCATTGGCGATGATTCGCCGGGTCAACGTCTACGAGGCCTTCATCGAAGGAGCGAAAGAGGGGTTTCCGGTAGTCATCAAGATCATTCCCTATCTCGTGGCCATCCTCGTCGCGATCGGCGTTTTCCGCGCCTGTGGGGCCATGGAGCTTCTCGTCGCGGGCGTCGAGACCACGTTCGCCACGTTCGGGATCAACACCGACTTCATCGGAGCCCTGCCCACGGCCCTGATGAAGCCGCTCAGTGGCAGCGGCGCGAGAGGGATGATGGTCGACGCCATGCAGACCTATGGGGCGGACTCGTTCGTGGGCCGGCTGGCTTGTACCTTCCAAGGGGCGACGGACACAACGTTCTACATCATCGCCTTGTATTTCGGGTCGGTCGCCGTACGCAAGACGCGGTATGCGGTGACCTGCGGGCTGATTGCTGACTTTGCCGCGGTCGTCGCTGGCATCTTCATAGCGTACCTGTTCTTTCACTAGCGGCACGACCGCTCAGACTGTAATGAGCTTGAGGTCCATCATGAGGGACGCAAAGACCTGCAGGAGGAGAGATGAGCGACACCATCCGCTTCACACTTAACGGCGAACCGGTGACCCTGGACACCGATGGTGACCGGCTGCTGCTCTGGGTGCTGCGCACGGATCTGGAGTTGACCGGCACCAAGTACGGGTGCGGTGCGGGCCTCTGCGGATCCTGCACCGTGATCGTGGATGGCGAGGCCGTTCGATCGTGTTTGACGAGCCTTAACGACGTGCAGGGCAAGGAGGTGACCACGATCGAGGGGCTCGCCCGAGACGGGGAGCTTCACCCGTTGCAGGAGGCGTTTCACGAAGTGGGCGGCTTCCAGTGCGGCTACTGCACACCGGGGATGATCATGAATGCCTACGCCCTGCTTCTCAAGAGTCCCAGGGCGGGGCACGATGAGATCGTCCAGGGGATGGAGGGCAACCTTTGCCGCTGCTCCGCATACACGAGGATTATCGAGGCGATCGAGACGGCCTCCGCGCAGATGGGAGGCGGCCATGAGTGACATGACGCGAATGGACCGGCGTGAGTTCGTGAAGCTGCTGGGCGGCGGCATCGTGGTCGTCGTGAACCTTGGGCCTCTCACGCTCATTGATTCTCGCGCTGCTGAGGAATTGCAGCGCGGCTATCCCGAGGATATCAACGCCTACCTGCACATCGCCGAGGACGGGAAGGTGACGCTCTTCTCGGGCAAGATCGAGATGGGGCAGGGGGTCATGACGTCCCTTACGCAGATGGCGGCCGAAGATCTCCGTGTGTCGCTCGACACCATCCACATCGTCATGGGGGACACCGACTCCTGTCCGTGGGACATGGGTACGTTCGGCTCGCTGACCACCCGGATGTTCGGGCCGGCTGTGCGCGCTGCGGCAGCCCGGGCCCGTCTGGTCCTGACCGATCTGGCCGCCGAGCGTCTCGGTGTGTCGAGAGCCTCTCTGACGGTCGAGAACGGTGTCGTCTACGTGAAGGCCGACCGGAGCCGGCACGTGTCCTATGGCGAGCTGGCCAGGGGCCAGGAGATCACCCACACCGTGGACGAGGAAGCGGTGCTCCGGTCCGTCGAGGAGTTCACCGTCATGGGCACGTCTCCGAAACGGCTGGATGGCTATGAGAAGGTGACCGGCGCGGCGCAGTTCGCCGGCGACATCCGGATTCCCGGGATGCTCTATGCCCGGCTCCTGCGTCCCCCGGCGCACGGTGCGACGCTGAGGCGGGTCGATACGTCGGCGGCCGAGCGGATGCCCGGCGTCAGTGTGGTGAACCAGGATGGACTGGTCGCGGTGCTCGCCTCCGACCCTGAGACGGCGGAGAGAGCCTTGAGACTCGTAAAAGCCGACTTCGATGTGCCGACGCCCACGGTGGACACCGAGAGCATCTTCGACCACCTGGTGGAAGCCGCTGCGGCTGCGAACACGACCGAGCAGGAGGGCGACCTGGAGGCTGGGCGGAGTCAGTGTGCGCAAACGTTCGAGGTCACCTACTACAACAGCTACGTCGCCCACGCCCCCATAGAACCTCACACGGCCGTGGCCGAGATCAGGGACGGCAAGGCAACCGTCTGGTCCTCCACCCAGGCTCCCTTCAGCCAGCAGAGGACGATCGGCGGGGCGATCGGTTTCGATACCGAGGACGTCCGTGTGATCACCCCCTACGTGGGTGGCGGGTTCGGCGGCAAGGTGCCGGGTCAACAGGCGGTCGAAGCGGCGCGACTGGCGAAGATCACCGGTAAGCCTGTGCAGGTCGCCTGGACCCGGGCGGAGGAGTTCTTCTACGACACCTTCCGACCGGCGGCTGTCGTGAAGGTCTCCTCCGGGATCGATGGGGACGGAAGGATCAAGCTGTGGGACTACCAGGTTTACGCCGCCGGCTCGCGCGGCTCCGACGTCTTCTACGATGTCCCGAATCGCAGCGTGCGGGTCTACGGCGAGTGGGGAAGGGCTGCGGACGGGATGCACCCGTTCGCGGTCGGGGCATGGCGTGCGCCCGGGGCGAACACCAACCGTTTTGCGGCCGAGCAGCAGATCGACATCATGGCGTCGGCAGCCGGCATGGACCCGCTGGAATTCCGCCTCAAGAACACGACCGACGCGCGGATGCTGGCCGTATTGAGGGCGGCGGCCGAAGCGTACGGCTGGCAACCGGCGGTCGCTCCCCGCAAGAGCGGCCGCGGCCGTGGGCTGGCCTGCGGGTTCGACGCCGAGACCTACGTGGCCCATATCGCCGATGTCAGCGTCGACGTCGAGACCGGCACGGTCAAAGTGGACCGGGTCGTCTGTGCCCAGGACATGGGGATCGTGGTCAACCCGGACGGCGCCCGGATGCAGATGGAGGGGTGCATAGCCATGGGGCTGGGCTATGCGCTGGGTGAGGAGATCCGCTTCCAGGGTGGGAAGATCCTGGATTCGAACTTCGACACCTACAAGCTGGCCCGGTTCTCCTGGATGCCCCGGATCGATACGGTGCTCGTCCGCAACGATGGCCTGGCACCGAAGGGCGGGGGCGAACCGGCCATCATCAACGTGGGGGCTGTGGTCGCGAACGCGATCTTCGACGCCAGCGGCGCTCGGATCCACCGGCTGCCCATGACGCCGGAGCGGGTCCTGGAGGCGATCCGCAGTACTTGATGGTATCTCGGTAGCACGAGTCGGACGGCTGCGCCGCGCCGCGTGTCACGGGAGCGGAGTCTTCCCGTAGACCACGACGTCAACGTCTTGCAGCACCCGCTTCTCTGTTACAGCACACCGGCCATCCTCGGGGCCGTGGTCGCGAACGCGATCCTCGACGTCACCGGACGACCAGCTCCAGGAGACAGCCCTCCGCACGGGTCCGTGCTGTAGCGCGAGCAGCAGGCCTGCTCTCGGGTTTCCGGAATTGAGAGTGGCATCACTCGGCCCGCATCACCGCGACCGGATCGATGCGGACGGCGCGCAGCGCCGGCACGGCGCTGGCGCTCACCGCCACCAGGATCAGGAACGCCACGGCTCCGATCAGGAAGGTCGGGTCGAGGGGGCCGACGCCGTAGAGCAGGCTACCGACAACGCCTGAGGCGACAAAGGCTCCGACCAGCCCCAGAGCAATCCCCGCCAAAGCCAGGCGCAGGCTCCGCCCCAGAACCAGCCCTACCACCCCAGTGCGGCTGGCGCCGAGCGCCACGCGTACCCCCATCTCGTGAGTACGCTGCCGCACGAGGAACGCCATCACACCGTACGTGCCCGCGGCGACCAGTGAGAGCGCGACGAGCGCGAAGAGACCGATTAGCTGCGTCGTCAGACGACGCTCGGTCGCCATGAAGCCGTAGAGCTCCTCCGCGGTGAAGACCCGGGTGAGCGGCAGATGGGGGTCGAGCTCCGCCAGTTGCCGGCGCAGCGCCGGAACCAGGGCCATGGGCTCGCCCTCGCTGCGCAGGGCAATCCACCGGTTCGGCAGGAAGGGAGCGAAGAACGGGAGGTAGACCGCGGGCTCGATTCGGGACTCGAGACCGTTGTGCCGGACGTTCTCCACGACCCCCACGACGACGGCCTCGAACCAGGGGGTGGCCGAGTTCGCGCGGATCCTCTTGCTCAGGGGGTTCTGACCGGGCCAGGACTGCTCGGCGAAGCGGCGATTCACCACGACGCCCAGGTGTCCTTCCTGCGAGTCCTCTGGCAGCAGGTCGCGCCCCCGAAGCAGGCCGATCCCCATCGCCTCGAAGTAGCCGGGGGAAGCACAAACCATGTGGACGTAGCCGCGATCGATCTTGGGGTCGTAGTCCTGTCCCTCCGCGAGAATCCCGGCGGTCCATCCACCGATCAGCGGAAGGTGTGTAGAGATCCCAACGCTCTCTACGCCGGGAAGACTCTGGAGCCGCTTGCGCAGCCGCTCGACGAACGGGTCGGGGAGGATGATCTCCTCGCCGCGTTCACGCGGGCTTAGGTAGCCGGCGATGAGCACCTGTCCCGGCTCCCGCAGCTCCCGCGAGTTCGTCGCCTGCCACAGACTCCGCAGCATGAGTGCGGCTGCATCGGCCAGCACGAAGGTGAGCGCGAACTGGGCGACGATCATCGCACCGAGAAAGCGGGTTCGAGATCGCCCCGCAGTCACAGTGCGAGCGCCTTCACGGAAGGCGCCGGCTAGATCGACCGCCGAGGTCGTGAGCGCCGGGAAGATCCCGAATAGAACCCCGGTGAAGAGAGCCAGGCCGGAGGCGAAGAGAACCACGAGGGTATCGATCCGTACTTGGTCGACACGGGGTAGGTTGCCCGGCACGACCTCACCCAGCTTCCCCATCCCCCACCAGGCCAGCGCGAGGCCCACCGTGCCGCCGACAAGCGCGACCACCAGGCTCTCCGTCAGCATCTGGCGCAGCAGTCGGCGTCTCCCGGCACCCATCGATGCGCGCACGGCCATCTCGACGTTCCGCCCCGCGTTGCGGGCCATGAGAAGCCCGGCAACGTTCGTACAGGCGATGAGAAGCACCATCCCCGTCACACCCAGAAGAATCCAGAGGCGCGGCCCCGAATCCCCGAGCACGATGTCCCGGAGCGGGACAACCTGCGCGATCCGCCGGTCGTTCGTCTCCGGATAGGCCTCGGCGAGGCGGGTCGCGATGGCGTTCAGCTCCTCCTCAGCGCGCTCCACCGACACCCCTTCACGCAACCGACCGATCACTTTGAGGTAGTAAGCCCCTCTTTCCGTGACCTGCACGCCCAGAGAGAGAGGGATGAGAAGACCAGGCTCGGCTAAGCTCTCCCATTCCGGGAAGCGGAATTCACCCGACAGGATGCCGATCACAGTCCGGCTCTCCCGGTTGATCAGAATCTCTCGACCGATCAAGTCCGGGTCCGCGCCGAACCGCCTTCTCCACAGTCCGTCGCTCACGATCACCACTCGCGCGACAGGATCTTCCGTCTCCTCTTCCGTGAACAGGCGACCCCGGGCGGCTACGGCCCCCAGCGCCCGCAGCACGTCCGCCGTGAGCTTCACGCCCATCACCCGCTCCGGTGTCGCGTCACCCGACAGGTTCACTGCCTCCATCTCGTAGACGCCCCACGCCTCGAACGACTCGCTCGCTTCCCGGAAGTCGAGCCAATCTGGGGCGGAAAGCGGGTTGTAGCTGTAGCCGATTTGTGGGGTCCAGACCGTCACCAGTCGGTCCGGCTCTGCGTAGGGGAACGGTCTCAGCACGACGCTGCGCAGGACGCTGAAGATGGCCGTGTTGGCACCGATACCGAGGGCGAGCGTGATGACCGTCACGGCCGTGAAGCCGGGTCGTTTGCTCAGGCCCCGGATCGTGTAGCGGAGGTCTTGAAGCAGATCGTCCAGGATCCGGGCCCCGCGGACGTCACGCACCTGCTCCTTGGTCCGCTCCACGCCCCCGAACTCCACCAGCGCCACCCGGCGCGCCTCCTCGGGGCTCATCCCCGCCCGGAGGTTTGCCTCCGTCTCTCGCTCCAGATGGTAGCGAATCTCCTCCTCCAGCTCCGCCTCGGCCCGCTCTTTTCGGAACAGGACCTCCAAACGCCAGTACAGTCGCCTCAACCAGTGCTTCATGGCGTACCTCTGGAATCCGAGTCGCCTCAGACGGTGCCCAGGACTCGCTCCATCGCCCCAGCGAACACGCGCCACCTGTCTCGCTCTACTACCAGGGCCTCTCGTCCCGCTTGCGTCAACTCATAGAGCTTCACCCTCCTGTCATCCTCGGAAACCTCCCAGCGGGAACGAATCAGTCCCCGGTCCCGCAGGCGGTACAGCGCCGGATAGAGAGAGCCCTGGTTCACCTCCAGGACATCCCCGGATAGCTGGCGGATCCGCTTCGATATGCCCCACCCGTGGAGCGATTCCAGCGCCAGGGTCCTCAGGATGAGGAGGTCCAGGGTTCCTTGCAGGACATCGGCCTTTCCGGGACTCACAACGCTTCTCCTGGATAAGCGAACCGGCAGCTCGCTGCCGTGGGTCGGGGAACGGCGCCTTGGCTAGGTGTGGAGCGTTGCGCAGGTGAACCGTTCGCTGCGGTGTATTGTCGATCATCAAAATACCTTGCCGCCCGACAAAACGCAACGATTCCTTGCCCCGACTTGCCTGACGGACCCCATGGGCGGACCCAGATTACACCGGCCACTCGGAGGTCTGCGAACCGATCAACTGGGTGGCGTTTGCCCGGCAATCGTCACTAAAGGAAGAGGCTCTAGAACGACCTGGCCGAGCGGACCGTGGAGCGCTACTGCCAGCTCGGGGTTGAGCTCTGGAAGTTGCTCTAGTCTGGCGTGTCGACGGGGCGCCGTTCTGAGCCTATTCGCGAGAGCGAGCGGGTCACTCGCTGCGCAGGGCGACCATCGGATCGATCCCCGACGCCCTGCGCGCTGGGACCAGGCTGGCCAGCAGGACAACCAGGAAGAGCAGCAGGATCGCGGAACCGAGCGACATCGGATCCACAGGGCTCACCCCCAGCAGCATGGACCGCATCCCGGCTGCGGTTCCCACTGCAATGAGAGCGCCAACCACCAGGCCCGGAGTGGCCAGCCGCACCGCATCCCGCAGCACGGCTCCCAGGACCTGCGCGCGCGTGGCACCGATCGCCATCCGCAGGCCGATCTCGCGGGTACGACGGGCGACGGCGAAGGCCACGACTCCGTATACGCCGATGGCCGAGAGCAGAAGCGCCAGCAGGCCCAGCGCGGCAGCCATCTCGGCCGTTCTGCGCTGGGCCTCCGTGCTACGGCCTAACAGCGACTCGGAGGACACGATCGAAGGGAAGGGAAGTGTCGGTTGGGCGGCGAGGATGGCGGACTGGACGGGCCTGGCCAGAGCCGCAGCGCTCGCCGTCGCCTTGACGACGAGCATGACTTGTGGTCGGTAATTCTGTCGCAGCGAGACGAACACGTGCGGCCAATCCTCTGTGGCCCGGCTGGAGGCCACGTGGCCGACAACTCCGACGACGGTGTGCGCCCTCGCCGAATCTCCGCTGAGCACGTCGCGATGGGTGAAGAGTTGGTGAAATCGAGCCGAGAACCGCAGCTGCCGACCCACCGCCTCTTCCCCCGGCCACAGCCGCTCGGCCAACGCCTGCGTGATGACCACGACCGGTTCGGAAGCGGGCTCGTCCGTGCGCTCGATTCCGCGCCCTCGGAGAATCGGAGTCCCGATGGTCTCAAAATACGCGTCGCCGACCAGCGTGAACTCGACGGTCGTGCGGCCGCCCGTCTCGTCAGACCGATCTGCACGCGAGACAGACGTGAAGTTACCGACTAGATCTAGCGGTATTCCGTCCGCGACGGTCACCGATGTCACTCCAGGCAACGAAGCGACCGACTCCTTCATACGGTTCAGAACGGCCTCTCCCGCCTCCGGGGTGCTGTAGCCCTGCTGTGAGAGGTCCAGCCTCGTCAGCATCAGGTTGTGCGGCTCGAACCCGAGATCTCTCCGCTCCATCACGCCGAGGGCGCGCACGAACAGGCTGCAGGTGACTATGAGGCTCAAGGCGACCCCGGCCTGGGCCGAGGTGGCGACCCGGTGGATGCGACCTACGCGGCGACCGCCGCCCCCGGTGTCATCCTTCAACGACGAGACCATGTCCGGCTGACTGAATCGCAGCGCTGGGAATAGACCGAACACCAGTGTCGTTCCCAGCGTCAGCAGCAGTGAGAAGGTCAGTATCGTGAGGTTGGGTCCCAAGCTGAGGTCGGGGACGTCGCTGAAGTATGCGGGTGACAGGGTGCCGGTCGCCCAGAAGGCGAGAAGGATGCCCACGCCTCCGCCGATGAGAGCGAGCAGCAGCGCTTCGGCCATCAGGTGCCGAACGAGACGCCCGCGGCCCGAACCCAGCGCCATTCGAACCGCGATCTCCCGTTCCCTCGTAGCGCTACGGGCCAGGACCATCCCGGCCACGTTGCCGCAGATGATCAGGAGAACCAGGCCCGCCAGGCCGACCAGTGCGCCTGTGGCCATCATCGACTCGGCTCTGCCGTAGGCCGGTACCGGCCCGAAGGCAACGGCCCGGGCCCCACGGTCCTCGTTACTTTCAGGGTACTCCCGGGCCAGCCAGGCGAAGACCGTCTGAAGCGCCGCGTTGGCCTCGTCCAGCGTGGCGTCGGCCCGCAGCCGTCCCAGTACCTCGAGCCACAGCGGACCTCGATCCTCTCGAGGCTGTTCGGGCCCGCCATAAAGGGATGCTGCGTGATCGGCACCCACAGATCCGTGCTCGTGTAGGTACGGTGCCCCCTGAACGCCTCCGGAGCAACGCCAACCACGGCGTAGGGGTCGCGATTCAGTGTGATCGTCAGGCCGACGATGTCCTGGCGCCCGCCCAGTCGGTTCTGCCACATCGCGTGGCTGACCACCGCTACCGGATGCCCTCCCGGACGCACGTCCTCCGAAGGGAGAAACGGCCGACCGCGTGACGGGACGACGCCGATCACCTCGAAGTAGTTGGCCGACACGTACATCACACGGACACCCTCCGTGCCGTCGTCCGTGGTGAGGCTCCCGTCTCGCGGCTTCAATCCAGCCAGAGCTTCGATGGGGGTCTCGGCGTCTCTCACATCCTGGAAGTCGCGATACGCCCAGAGCTGGATGTCGCTGCCGCGGCGCGTGGTTAGCACTTCGACAATCCTGTCGGCCTCGCCCACCCCCGGGACCGGCTCCAGCCACGTCGCGTGGACGACGGTGAAGAGGGCCGTGTTGACACCGATTCCCACGGCGAGTGACAACACGGCGATCAGCGTGAAGGCGCGAGACCTCGCCAGGCGCCTGAGCGCGCCTCGAAGCTCCTGCGCGAGGTCTCGAAGCCACCCGCTTACGAATGACACCCGTCCTGACTTCTTCATCGACCTTGATCGCATGAGTCTCGTTCCGGGCCCCAGCGTTCAAACGTCCGCTCAGCCGGGCGACCGAATCCACCTCTCGCTCGAAGCCATCGAGCTTCGTATGGCTGCTCAGGCTCAACTACGTCTGCCGCGCAGTCGCGGTTTCGTACGGAATGCGGCGAGCCGGGAGGGGGTAGCGTGTTGAGCGGCAATGCATGCGAGGCTGAGGCGACCAGTGGGATTGAGCGGGCAGCGGTATGAGGGAGGGTTGATCCGGTGGGTGGATCATAGTCGGGGTGGACAGGGCTGGGGAGCGGGGTTAAGTTGGGAGATGTAAGAGTAATACTAGTAGGAGTATTACCATGCGCGTTACCAGCAAAGGCCAGGTGACCATTCCCATCGAGATCCGGCAGGCACTCGGGTTGCTCCCATACACCGAGGTCGAGTTCGAACTGATGGATGGCTGGGCCAAACTGAGAAAGAAAAAGAGCGGGCAGGGAGCCCGCGGCCGCCGCATAGTCGCCGCCCTGCGCGGTCGCGCCGTTCCCGGTCTGAGCACGGATGAGATACTGGCGCTGACGCGAGGTGAGGGCACGTGAACCGCGTATTGGTGGACAGCAACGTGCTCCTCGACGTGCTCACCGAGGATCCCGCCTGGTTCGAGTGGTCCGCCGCCGCCCTCGAGGAGCTGGCGGAGGACAACGTCCTCGCCATCAATCCAATCATTTATGCGGAGGTTTCGATCGGCTTCTCACGCATCGAGGACTTGGACGCGGCCCTCCCGGCGGAAGACTTCGAGCGAGAGCCGCTTCCCTGGCCCGCCGGGTTTCTCGCCGGGAAGTGTTTCCTCGGCTACCGAGAGCGGGGCGGGGCACGACGATCGCCGCTGCCGGACTTCTACATCGGGGCGCACGCCGCTTTGACCCAATGCGTCCTACTGACTCGCGATGCAGCCCGGTACCTGACTTACTTTCCACAGCTGAGGATCTACGCCCCCGACACTTAGCCGTCTATCTGGCCCTCGAGCGTAACACCATCCGCGGCAGGGTCACGGCGGCTGTGTGGCCGGAAGTGCGCTACTGGCACGGCGCTGGTTGTTCCGCACTCGCCAACGACACATCTTGGAGCAGTCCCAACATCCTCATCTGAGGAGCGATCAGGTCACGCACCCACACGACAAGGAGAACCGCGATGGTGAAGGCGAGCGCGCTGCTCTTCTCGGTATGGCTGCTTGGCTTCGCGCCAGGTCTTGCGCAGGAGCCCGAGGCGATTCAATTGCCGCCACCACAGACGGAGATCGGGGTGCCCCTGATGCAAGCGCTGAAGTTGCGCCAATCATCGAGGAGCTTCGACACCAGGCCGCTGCCTCTGCAAGAGCTATCGAACCTTCTTTGGGCGGCGGACGGCATCAATCGGCCCGAGTCCGGCAAACGGACTGCGCCGTCGGCACGCAACTTCCAGGAAGTCGATGTCTACGTCGCGCTGCCGGAGGCGCTGTATCTGTACGAGGCGAAGACCCACAGCCTGACTCCGGTCGTGGCCGAGGATCTCCGGGCGATGACGGGAGTGCAGGCTTTTGTCGCGGACGCACCGCTGAATCTCGTCTACGTTGCCGACCTGGCCCGGATGGGTAACGCGTCGGGGGACGACAAGAGGCTCTACAGCGCCGCGGCCGTGGGATTCATCGCCCAGAACGTCTACCTCTACTGCGCGTCGCAGGGACTGGCAGCCGTCGTTCGCGCTTCTGTCGATCGGGCGCCGCTTGCCGAAGCGATGAAATTGCGTCCCGAGCAGAGGATCGTCCTGGCACAGACGGTGGGGTATCCGAAGTGAGGGACGGGTCGGGCTGGCCGATCCTGCCGGCTTAGCCATGGCCAGAGTCGTGGATTGGCTGGCCCGCTCACCGTGCCGATCCTTCATCATCATCTTTCTCCTGGCCTTCGCGATACGCGGCTTCTTCCTGACTAAGGTGTCGCATCGGTACATAGTCCCGCACACCCGCTGGGAGATGGAGGCGACCGCGTTCTCGCTGGCCGAGAGAGGCGAGTTCGCGGACCCCTACATCATTCCGACGGGCCCCACCGCTCATCTGCCGCCGATCATGCCGGGCATCCTCGCTCTGATCTGGACCCTGTTCGGGATGGGCCTGGCGGCGGGTTATGCGGCATGGCTGTTCAGAATCGCGACCTACTCGGCGATGTACGCCATGCTCCCCTGGCTCGCCGGCAAGCTCGGCGTGGGCAGGCAGCCCGGGGTGCTCGCGGGCGTCGCCGGCGCGCTGATCGCCGTGTGGCCCGGGCACGGCGAGGGGCTCACCGCCATCGCGCTCGGCCTGCTGCTGATCGCATCCGTGCGGCGCTGGACCGTGGGGCACAGTTCGTGGGTCGGTTCGCTGCTGCTCGGGTTGGCCTGGGGCGTGGCCTTTCACCTTCAGCCCGCCCTCCTGACCGTGTTATTGGGTTGCGTCGCTTTCGAGCTGTGGTGGAGTCGGGATCGTCGGAAGTGGACGCTTTCGGCCGTGATGGTCTTGGGTGTCGTGCTCGCCTGCGTACCCTGGTGCTGGCGGAACTACGCGACGTTCCACGAGGTGTTTTTCATCCGCAGCAACCTGGGCCTGGAACTGCGGATGGGTAATCACGAAGGTGCCGCCGCGGCGATGGACGTGATGGGTGTGCCTCAGGAACCTCGCCACCCGCGCACGCACGAGAGGGAAGCGCTGGTGCTCCGCGAGGTGGGTGAAGTTGCGTACATGCGGGCGGCGGGGTGTGAGGCTCTGGGTTGGATCAGATCGCATCCGGGGGAATTTCTGCGGCTCACCGCATCACGCGTGGTCCACTGGTGGTGCGGTCCGCTACACGATCCGATGATTGCCCTGCTTGTGACGGCGCTCACCCTATTGGCGTTAGCAGGTGCCTGGCGGACGCTGCCCGGGCTGGCGATCCCGCAGCGGGCGGCGCTGCTGATTCCCCTGGCGACCTATCCACTCATCTACTACGTCGTCGCCTACATGGGCCGCTACCGAGTACCGCTGGACTGGATTCTGCTCATGTTCGCGGGCGCAGAGGTGTGGCACAGGATCAAGCGACGATGAGGCCGGGCAAGGAGGGTTACGAGAAATGGCGATACTGCTGACTGTTCTTCAGGTTCTCGGCATCATCGTCGGAATCTTTGGTGTTTACCTCTTGATTGTGGCTCTTGTCCCTGGCCTTTCGGTGCCGGCGCAGCGATTGGAGGAGGCGAAACCCACCAGCGAGCCGGACGCGCAACCCTCTCGGTCGAGAAGGGATGTGAGTTTCGAAGTCCGAGGGACATCAGTGAGCGCCTGGCTGTTTCTGCCTGAGGATCTGTCGGCTCCGGTTCCTTGCATCATCATGGGGCATGGCTTTGGGGGCACCAAGGACATGGGCCTGGAACCTTATGCCCTTCGTTTTCAGCAAGCCGGCTTTGCCGTGCTAGTATTCGACTATCGACATTCTGGTGACAGCGATGGTGAACCTCGACAACTCGTATGGATCCCGTACCA
>Ga0111181_1015_pt1 | contig 31440 bp, 29 predicted proteins | sample DeeMarSWOR324_28_FD_80236 | JGI IMG/M metagenome (GOLD analysis project Ga0111181, IMG submission 80236) | Gemmatimonas sp. SM23_52
GGTCGTTTCCCCGGCTCGAAGACGACGAACGGGTTGATGTCCAACTCGGCGATCTCAGGGAAATCGCCCACGAGCTGGCTGATCCGCTGGATCGTCTCCTCCAGCGAGTCGAGGTCGACGCCCTTCTCGCCCCTCGTCCCTTCCAAGAACTTGTATCCTTTGACCTGACGTATCATCTCGGCCGCATCGATGTCGGAGACCGGGTGAACTCTGAAGATCACGTCGCCAAGCGCCTCGACGAAGACCCCGCCGAGACCGAACATGATTAACGGGCCGAAGCTGGGGTCGAACAGCGTCCCGATGATCGTCTCCCGACCGCCAGTCACCATCTGCTGAACCAGCACACCCTCTACCTGCTCAGCCTGCACGCCGCCCTCAGCCAGGCGATCCATCATCTCGTAGTAGCCGCCCCGCACCTCTCGCGCCGACTGCAGCCCGACGATCACGCCACCGACATCCGACTTATGGGAAATCTCCGGCGCCATCACCTTGAGCACCACCGGGAACCCGACAGCACTAGCCGCTTCCACGGCTTCGTCCGCATCGCCGGCCGCTCGGGAAGGCACGACCGGGATGCCGTAGGCCTCCAGCAGCGAAAGAGCGTCCGCCTCGCTCAATCGCCGCCGCCCAGCCCGCTCCGCCGCCTCCAAGATATCGTGCGCCCGACCGCCGTCCACGTCCCCGAAATGACGAACTGTGCCCGCCGGGCGCTCGAGCCAGCGACGATATCGGTTCATCGCGCTCAGCGCGCTCACCGCCGACTCTGGGAAGATGTAGGCCGGCACGCTGGCCGTGTGTAGCAAGGCACGGCTTTCCTGCAGGCCCTTTCGCCCCATGAGCACGGCGAGCGTAGGCTGCTCGCGGCCCGCCGCGGTGTCGGTGATCGCTCGGGCCACATCCGCCGCCTGCACACCGAGCGGTGGCACGAAGGACGCAATGACCGCGTCCACGCTGGGATCGTCGAGAACGGTCTCCAGCACGGCCCGGTAGCTGTCCGCATCGGCGCTGGCGATCATGTCGACCGGGTTATCCACAGATGCCTCCTCCGGCAACGACTTCCGCAAGCGCTCGCGCGTTTCCTCCGAAAACTCCGCCACCTTGAGGTTCTGCGACTCGAGAGCGTCGGCGATGATGATGCCCGGTCCGCCGGCGTTGGTGACGACCGCCACGCGATCGCCTTTGGGGAGCGGCGCGTTCCCGAATCCCATCCCCATCCCGAACAAATCCTCCACCGTGTCCACCCGGATCACGCCGCACTGGGCAAACAGCGCGTCCGTGGCCACGTCCAGTCCCGCCATGGCACCGGTGTGGCTGCTCGCCGCTCGCGCACCGGCCCGGCTGCGCGCCGCCTTCACTGCGATCACCGGTTTCACCTGCGTCAGTTCCCGGGCGATACGCGTGAAATGGCGCGGGTTGCCGAAGCTCTCGAGGTACATGAGGATGACCGAGGTGTCCTCATCGTAACGCAGGTACTCGAGCACATCGTTGCCCGAGATATCCGCCTTGTTCCCCACGCTGATGAACTTGCTCACCCCGATCCCGTATTCGCGGGCGTAGTCGAGGATGGTCACGCCCATGGCACCCGATTGGCTGAGGAACGCCACCGGTCCGCTCGGCGGTGTGGTCGGGGCAAACGTGGCGTTCATCGAGACGCGCGGATCGGTGTTGAGCACGCCCATGCAGTTCGGCCCGACCATCCGCATGCCGTACTTCCGCACCACCGCAAGCAGCTCCCGCTCCCGCTCCACCCCCTCACCGCCCACCTCGCGGAACCCGGCCGAGATGATGACCAGCGCCGACACCCCGGCCTCGCCGCATTCCTGGGCCACCTGCCGTACGAGCTCCTTGGGCACTACGATCACGGCCAGATCCACCGGGTCCGGCACATCCACAATCGAGGGATAGGCCCGCAGCGAATGTACGACCTGGGCGTACGGGTTCACCGGGTAGACCGCACCCGCATAGCCGTCGCGCAAGAGGCTGTCGAGAATCGTGTAGCCGATCGTCTCCCGGTGCCGGCTAGCACCGATGACCGCGATGGAGCGGGGTTCGAAAACCGCCTTCAGACCGCTGGGTCTCGTTGCTTCCATGTCGTCTATAATAGCCCGAGCACGCTCCACGTGGGAGCAGCCTGTGAGTCTTGGAGGCGAAGGTCTATTCCAGTAATACAGGCGTCCGCGCCAGTCGCGCCGCGCCCCGACGCAGCCGCAAGATGACCGCCGCGGCGTACAGCGTACCGCCCAGCACCACAGTCCAAAGGAACAGTTCTAGCGCGAACTCAAGCCGCCGATAGCCGGCCAGCGTGTACAGGTTCAGGATGAGGATCTGCAGCCCGGGCCCCAGAGCACTCACAGCCGTCAGCAGGACCCGGTCGTCACGCAGCGCATCGGCCTCCTTTTGACGGCCGTCCGCCGTCAGCGATCGCACCGCCCACGCATCGATACGCTGAACCAGGACATCCTGCCAACCGTATATCCAATTGTAGGCCACGATAAGGCAGCGGAGGAGGGCCAGGGCAAGTGGTCGATCCTCGTAGTAGACCTCGTCGTACTGGGTGAGCTCCTCCTTGACCCGACTCGTGGTGTCACCGCCCCGGCGGCTGCGGAAGCGGACATAGTAGAAGTTGTAAAGGGATCCCTGCAGCAGGCCCAGCAGCAGGGCAGCGGCCGAGAGGCTGACCGCGTAGAGGACCGGCCGGCCCCTGGCGACGGCGATGGCCAGTGCCACAGCGAGCGCCGCAGCGATGACGGCGTCGCCAATCGAGTCGAGAAAGCGCCCCACACGAGACGGCCGGTTCTGCAGACGGGCGAGGGAGCCGTCGGCGGCGTCGAGGACGTTCTTGACTTGCAGCGCCACGGTACCGATCAGGGCGTACCCGTAGCCGCCGACTCCGTAGCAGAACACGGCGATCATTCCAATGACTACCCAAACAGCCGTAACGTCGGGGGCCGTCACCGACGTATCCCGGAGTCGGCGCGCGATCCAGACCGCCAGAGGGCGCGCGTAATCGCTGAGGTCGAGGAACTGTGCCCCCTCAGGCAGTTTCCCGGCTGTAGCTCCTTCTCGCATCGCCGTCTAACTTATGGACAGCAAGCGCAGCACACCAACTCCCTGGCGACTATGACTACTGGCTATCTGACCCGCGCCGTGCACTTCTCCGCTTCGCACCGTTACTACCGAGCGGAGTGGAGCGTGGATGAGAACCGGCGACGTTTCGGCCCAGCCGCCTTGCCGGAAGGCCACGGGCACAACTACCGCTGTGAGGTGACGGTCTGCGGCCCCATCGACAGCGAGACGGGGATGGTCATGGATCTGGAAGAACTCGACGCGCTGCTCGGGGACGAGGTGGTGGCGCGCTTCCAGTTCCGGAACATCAACCTCGCCGTCCCGGAGTTCGGCCCCGGGGCCCTGCTACCGACCACCGAGAACCTCGCCGCATTCATCCTGGACAGACTGAACCCGCAGCTACCTCCCGGCGTGAGCGTCTACCGGGTGCGCGTTCAAGAGGACCGCGATCTTTGGTCCGACGTCTATGGGTCAGAGCACGTCTAGGCGGGCCAGCGCGTCACTGAGGCCCTCAAAAGCGAGCCTGTAGCCCGGCACGCTTGCCGCGAGGCGGGCCAGGCATTTGAAGTCCCGCTCCGGCACGTCCTCCAGCCTCGCCACCATCAGGCGCACCAGCGTCTCCGCGGCGCTCAGCCGCTCGCAGGAAAGGCGGGTATCCGACTCCAGGAAGACAAACGAACTCGGCCGAGACGGCTCACTCACTCCGACGCCTGCCCGAGGGCTCAGCCACAAGTACGGCCGGCAAAGCGAGGCGCGCTCCACCTGCGCCGGATCCACGCCGAGGCCCCTCAGGCTCGCCTCATGGACCCGGACCGAGCGGTCAAACGGCTGCACCTCGCCGCTCAACGGATCGATGAGCAAGGCGTCGTCCGCGAGTATCTGCCGCCCGCCCAGGAAGAGTCCCAACGCCAACGTCGATTTGCCTGCGCCCGACCCTCCCAGCAGCAGCAGACAGCGTGACCCTGTACACACGGCCGCCCCATGCAGCTGCACGAAAGAGCCTGTGTCTTCGAGCAACGCTGCGGTTAGCTCGTACTCGTAATAGAGCACGGCCTCGCCGGGCGTAACGGCCCGCCAGTCCCCGTTAGGCCCGCTCACCCGATAGGCACCGTCATCACGCTCAAGCCTGAGTACCCTGGCGACGTCCTGCTGCGAGTGGGGCGCGGGGCAGCGGTAGCCCGCATAGAAGCTTTCAATCAGTGGGCCGAGCTCAGGAGCGGCCAAGTAGACGGCAACGCAACGCTCGGCGTGCGGAAAGCGGTAGTGGAGGAATGACGAGGCGGTCACTCGCGCTACGACACTACTCGGGCTGCCTGCTCGGCGGGGGGTGCCTCTCTGACGGCGGCGGCGCACCCGGCGACGGACCCGGCTCTGACACCGCGTGGGGGTGATGACCCTTATGGCCCGGGGGCGAACCCGCCTGGGCCAGCAAGTCCGGCGCGACCGCAAAAGTCGCAATCAGCGGCGTTGAATACGCGGCCCCGCGAGCCAGCTTCAACAGGAACTCGCGGCGCGTTGGGTCTGCTCGGCTCATCGTCCCAACCTCGCTCCTACCGGCCGGTCCAACTGTCCGGTTGGCACCTCCCCGGTCCCGGCCTCCAGCTCACGTGCTACTGCCTGATAACCATCCGCGTCCCTGCGCAACTGCTGGGGGAATCGCTGTCTCAGGGCCCCTGCGATCTCAGCGACGGTGCGCTGCCCGTCCATCAGCTCCAACACGGCCCGGCGGATTTGGCCGCGCGGCGTGAGGGCAGGCCGATTATCCAAAATAGCCCGTCGCAGGCGCGACAGGGAGAGCGGCACGCCCCGAAATGTGTCCATCTCCTGGCGGTCGCCGCCGGTCTCAACCCGCCATCTCCACCACTGCGGCCGGCGTGGCGACGAGCCCAGCGTCGCCACCTGCGCCTCCACCACATCTCCCGCCCTCACCCGCCGCGCCTCGAGCACCGGCAGAAACATCTGGTTCCAGCCGCTCGCACGCCCGGAAGGCCGGTTGGAAAATGATACACCACCGGCAAGCTCGAGGTCGATCCAGAGCCCCAGGCCGTGCAGCACACCCTCGCGCTCCACATTCCAGCGCGCGGCCACATCGAAACCGAACGGCGCCAGCGACAGCGGGTCGACCCGGGCAACCTCAAACGGCTCTCCCAGCAACACACCCGGCCCCCAACAGGCCGCGTGCAGATCGTTCAGCACTGCGCGCGTGAAGCGCCTGATATCGAGCCCGTACGGCGAAGCCTCGTCCCAGGCAGCGATCGCGCCGTGGCTCTCCTGGCTGCAGACTGGTGCCAGCATGACGCGGATGGTCTGCGGAATCGCCAACGCTTCAGCCGCCAGCCAGCGGTGGCCAACGTCCTCAAGGATCTCGGCCGTCTCCGGATGGAAGAGATAGGCGCAGAAATCCTCAAAGATGAGGACATCAGCGCGCTCCGGGGCCTGCAGTGCTTCCACCCGGCCGCTCAAGAACGTGATGCGATCCGCCAGGCCGTTGTCAGCAGCCAGCCCACGCGCGATCTCGATCACCGGGTCGACCTCAACGGCGAGAACACGTGCCCCCGCGCGGGCCGCGAACATGGCATAGGTCCCTATGCCTGTCCCCAGATCGAGCACCACCTGCCCCGGCCTGACGGTCGCTTCGATCGCCCGTCGGAACGCTTCCACCCGCGGCGCATCAAGCAGGTAACTCAGGTATTCAATCGTGCTCATCGGCCGCGCTGCCGCGATGAACGGGCGGCGTCACTGTGCGTCGGCGAGAAGACCAGCCTCCCGGAACCGCTGCAACGTCGCCTGCACATCGGCGCGAGCGCGTTCCGGCTCGATGTCGTACGCCGCGCCCACGGCTTCGGCGATCTGCTCCGGCGTCAGCTCCCCGGTACAATGACTCCAGATGAGCGCGGCGGTAAGGTTCAGAACGTGCAGCTCACTCGCGGCGGGGTCGAACACTACCCACTCGTCGTCCACCTGCCGGAACAACAAGTCTTCCCGGGCCCGGGGCTGGCCTGTAGGCTGCGTTGCCATAAGCTTCAAGCTAGGCAAATCCGCGGACGTTTCAAGCTGGAGCTGCCCAACGCTCCGGCCAGATCAAGTGTTAAACTGGTGAGGCCCATGGCCGCCACGAGCGAAGGCGCCAAGCCGGTCCGAGACGAACCGCAGCTCGTCGAGCGAGTGCGTCAGGGCGACCCTGAAGCCTTTGCTGACCTGGTCGATCGATATGCGGACCAGGCATTCGCTGTGGCCTATGGGTTCCTGCAGCACGCTCAGGATGCCGAGGACCTCGTGCAGGACGCGCTGCTGCGCGCGCTGGAACGCATAGATTCGCTGAGGCCGGGCAGCCCATTCGGGCCGTGGTTCTACCGGTTGCTCGTCAATACGGCCCTCAACCGGCGCAAGTACCTGGCCCGCCGACGCACAGCGGAGCTCCCACTCGCGGCACCGGCGCAGGACAGCCCGGCCCTGGATTCCGAGCGAGCCCACTTGCGAGCGCGGCTCGCCCAGGCCCTCGGGCAGCTGCCAAGCGAGCTGGAAACGGTGGTGATCCTCCATGACTTAGAGGGGTTCACCCACCCGGAGATTGCCGGCATACTCGGCATTCCAGAAGGGACGTGCCGGTCGCATCTCTTCCGAGCGCGGCGCGTGCTGCGGGACCTGTTGAAAGACTACGAGGAGTAGCAAGCGAGGCGTGACGATGTCCCAACGATACGACGAGCTTCCAGTCTCTGAACTGCAGGCGCTCAAGGCCCCGCTCCGCTCCGACATCGCGCGGCAGCGGTCGCGACAACGCATCCTCGCTCGTGCCCAGCCACTGCTGGCGCAACGCAGGCGCTCGGCTTCGTCATGGGAGGTCCTCGCCGCCTGGGCCCGGCCAGGGCTGGTTGCGGCCAGTATCGCGCTGGCTATCCTCGCGGCGACCATGAAACTCAGCGGGGATGCGAGGTCGGTGCCCCAGCCGGTGCCGCTGGACGATGTGCTAGCAGAAGGGACGAACGGTTCGGTCCCGGCACTGCTCGTGGCGATGAGTGAGCCTGATGCGGATGCCGTCGTAGCAATTGCGCTGCTGGAAAACAACGGCGGCGGTGCCCTACCGGACGAAGAGCCTCAGCGGCGGTGAGAACGATGAACGGCAAGTCCAAGGCCTGGGCGCTAGCCCTGCTGCTCGGTGTACTCATGCTCGGCGCGGTCGCCGGGATTGGGGTAGACCGTTTGCTCATCAGCCAGCCCGGTGCCGCGGTGCAACCCAGCCGCGCGCGTGGTGAGCGGGATCGTCGCCAAGCACACCTCGACTGGCTTGCTGCGGAGCTGCAGCTGACTGAAGAGCAACGTGCCCAGCTCGAGGCAATCGTGGAGCGCAATCGCCAGGAGATGGCCGCTTTATGGCAGGACATGCAGCCCCGCTTCGAGGCACTGAAGTCGCAGGCGCGGGCCGAGACGCGGGCGCTGCTCAATGAAGAGCAGCTTGCAGCCTACGAGGAACTTTTAGAGCGAGAAGCCGAGAGGCGGCGGCGCGGGCACGAGAGACGCTGATTGGCTCAGTGGTCGAGCCCGCAGAAGCGCAGAAGGGGGCCGTAACCCCCCTCCGCAAAGCAGACACCCCCTTAGCGCCGCTGCTATTCCATCAAGCGCAACGGCATCACGAGACAGAGGTAATCCTGCTCAGTTCCCACCGGCTCAAAGGTGGCCGGGCGCTCAGGCGCTCCCAGCGAGATGCGCACCTCCTCGGTCCCGATATACCGGAGCACCTCCAACAGGTAGTTCGCGTTGAAGCCGATATCCAGGGGCGGCCCCGAGTACTCGACGGGCAGTTCGTCCTCGGCTTCGCCCAGATCCGGGGTCTGGACGCCTAGAGCCAACCGCTCTGGCGCGAAGCTCAGGCGCACCCGGTGGGTCTGATCGGAGGCAACGATCGCCACCCTCCGCAAGGCAGCCGTCAGCTCTGCCCGGTCAGCCACGCAAATCTTGTCGTTGTCCTGCGGGAGCACCTGCTCATAGTTTGGGTAGGGCCCTTCAATCAAGCGGGTGTACACCTCCACCCGCTCGGTCTGAAAGCCGAGGTGGCTCTCAGAACGCGCGATCTGGAGTTCATCCTCCGCACTGAACAGGCGCTCCACCTGCAGCAGGCCCTTAGGCGGCACGATGAGGTCATCCTCCCCCGCCGGGGCGCTGGCCAGCTTCACAGCCATCTTGGCCAGGCGGTGGCCGTTCGTCGCCACCATGCGCATCTCGTCGCCGCGGATCTGCCAGAGCACGCCGTTCAGCACAGGCCGTGTCTCCTCGCTGGAAACCGCGAAGGTCGTGTGCGAACTCAGGCGCTGGAGTTCACCGCTACGGAGACGCCAGGCCTCACGGAAGCGCACCTCTGGGAACGTCGGGTACTCCTCGGCCGGCAGGCTGTGCAGCCTGAACCTGGAACTCCCACAGACTAGTGCAACCCTACCACCATCCGACTGCAGCTGGACAGGAGCGTCAGGAAGCTCGCGGGCGATGTCAGCCACCTTCTTGGCAGGCAGCGTGATAGCGCCCTGACGCTCGACTGCCGCTGGCGTCTGCACCGAGACGGAGATATCCAAGTCCGTACCGCGCACCCTCAGCCCGTCCTCCAACGTCTCGACCAGAATGTTCGATAGCACGGGTAACGTCGTACGCGTGGGAATCGTGGCTGCCACCGCGGATAGGCCCTTCTGGAAGTTTTCCCGCGTGATCGTGACCTTCATCTCGGCTCACCTGTCTGGGTTAGGGGGCTAGAATCCCCGGGCAGATGCTCTGGTACTTCTGGTCTATAGTATCCACTAGTAGTAGTAGCAGATGTGTCGATTCGTGGGCAAGTGGGGGGGAGGGGGGTGGTGGGCCAGCGGGCTGGGGCTGTGTCCGGGGGCGAGGCGACGTGGAAGGCTTGACACACCGCAAGGCTCCACTGGGGTTGGGTGTGCAGAGTATCTGGCCCTCCCCATAGTGAGCACGGTTGTCCACGGACTCTCCACGGGATGTTGCACATGAGCTAGGACAGTTGCGCGCGCAGGGCATCGACCTTGCGGCGGAACTCTGGATCGCGTGCTAGTAGCTGCTCGACTTTCTGGATTGAGTGGATCACCGTCGAGTGGTCGCGGCCCCCGAAACGCTCTCCAATGCGGGTGTATGGTAGGTCGAGCAGTAGCTTCTCGAGATACATCGCAACCTGCCGCGGATCCGTCACTCGGCGCTGGCGTTTTTTCGACTGCAGGTCAGTCACTGTAACAGCATAGGCACTGGCCACCGCAGCCTCGATAGCTGCCGGTGTGAGTTCGCGCACCGGGCCAAGTGCACCGCGCAGGACCTCCGCAGCGAGCTGGCGCGTCACGTCGCGGCGGGTCAGTGAGCTATAGGCCAGCAGCTTGATGACGGCGCCCTCCAGCTCGCGGACCGATGAACGGCAGTGCTCTGCTATGAAGGCCAGGACGTCGTCAACGATCTCCAGCCCATCCTGAGTGGCTTTGGAGCGCAGGATTGCTACGCGCGTCTCGAAGTCCGGCGGCCGGATGTCAGTGACTAGGCCCCACTGGAAGCGTGAAACCAGCCGCTCTTGCAAGTGAGGGATTTCCTTGGGTGCACGGTCACAGGTTAAGACGATCTGGCGCTGGCCGTCGTATAGGGCGTTGAACGTGTGGAAAAACTCTTCCTGCGTGCCCTCCTTGCCAGCCAGGAAGTGCGCATCATCGACGAGCAGCACGTCGATGCGGCGGTAGCGCCCGTGAAACTGCACTGTCTGGCGCGCCTGTATGGCTGCTATCAGCTCGTTGGTGAACTGCTCGGTCGGTACGTAGGCAACCCGGCTGCCGGGGAACCGCTTAAGCACGGCGTTCCCGATCGCGTGCATCAGGTGCGTCTTGCCCAGGCCGACCCCGCCGTAGATGAACAGGGGATTGTAGGTGTGCCCGGGCGCGGCGGCCACGGCCTGGCAAGCTGCAGCGGCGAGTTCGTTGCTACTCCCGACCACGAAGTTGTCAAGCGTGTAGCGCGGGTTCAGGTTCCCTACGACGGGCGCAGGCGCCGGCCGGTCAGGGTCAGCGCCCATGTCGCTCGGACTGACTTCCTCGAGCCCCACGACGGGCAGGGGGTGGAAGGCCGGTGGTGTGTCGGCCAGGTCGCTGCGCGGCTTGAGCCTCAGTTGGAAAGCCTCACCCAGGAGCTGGCGTGTCAGAGAGAGCAGCAGCTCGCCGTACTTGCCCTCGATCCATTCCACCGCGAAGTCGCTGGGCGCTGCGATCACGAGTTCGTCGCTTGACAGGGCGACGGCCTGCGTGCGGGCCAGCCAGGTGCGAAAGCTCTGCTCTGGAAGCTTGGCTCTGGCACCTTCGAGGATTTTTGACCAGGCTTCCTGGGCCGTCAGCTCCATCAACTCCGGACGCGGGCGGGAGAGGTAACTTGGTTACACTTGAATGTGTGTGGCGGCGGGTAGGCCGCGCGCCATCTTAGACCAGCCGGGTAGCGAAGTCAAGTTGGGCGGACTGGGGATGCCTATGCGATTGCGTGATCTGCGGGTCGGTCCCGGCGCCATGGTCGCCGCTGCCTTCATCGGTCCTGGGACTGTCACTACAGCGACTGTGGCGGGTGCCGAGTACGGGTATGCTCTGATCTGGGCACTCGCGTTTTCGGTGGTGGCGGCCCTGGTCCTGCAGGAGATGTCGGCGCGTCTGGGCGTGATCGGCGGTACGGGACTCGGCGAGGCGATGCGGCGGCGGTTCCAGGGGCGGCTGGCGCGTCTGGTTTCCGCCGGGCTGGTGATTGGCGCGATTCTGGTCGGCAACGCGGCCTACGAGACGGGCAATCTGCTCGGGGGCGCCCTCGGGCTGGAGCAGCTGCTGGGCGGTAGCGGCCGACTGTGGGGTCCCGCTACGGGCCTGCTCGCGTTCGCCCTGCTCTGGTCAGGGCGCTACAGGTGGGTGGAGCGAGTCTTGGTCGGGATGGTCGCAGTCATGGGCGTCGTGTTCCTGACCACGGCTGTCGCCCTTCGGCCCGATCTGGCTCGCCTGCTGGGTGGTTTGCTGCCCCGGAGGCTGGGTGATGAGGCGATGCTGCTCACGGCGCTGGGGTTGGTGGGAACGACGGTGGTCCCCTACAACCTGTTCCTGCACGCATCGGCGGTGCGCGAACGTTGGAGGGGGGAGGCGGGGCTCGCTGCTGCTCGCGCCGATACGGGGATCTCCGTCACGCTGGGCGGGGCCATCTCCATCGCGGTGCTGGTCACGGCGGCCGCACTGCCAGCGACTTTGCGAGTAACGAACGCCGCTGATATGTCCCGTGCCCTGGAGCCTCTGTTGGGCCGCTGGGCAGGAGGCTTCTTTGCCTGCGGGCTGCTGGCTGCGGGTTTGTCCTCGGCTATTACGGCGCCGCTCGCAGCGGCGTATGCCACGTGCGGGGTGCTCGGTTGGGGGGGCGGGCTCAGATCGGCGCGAGCTCGAGTGGTGTGGATCCTGGTTCTGGGGACCGGTGTGCTCTCTTCGCTGCTTGCGCTGCGGCCGGTACCAGCGATCATCTTTGCGCAGGCGGCCAACGGCCTGTTGTTGCCGATCGTCGCCGGCTTCCTGCTCTACCTGGCGAACGACCGTGGTCTGTTGGGTGGCCGAGTGAACAGCCGAGCCAGCAACGTGTTGGGTTTGCTGGCGGTGGCGGTGGCAGCGATCCTTGGCCTGAGATCTTTGCTGACGGCGCTGTTTGGGCTCTGAGGCCCGCTCGAGTCGGGTTGATCGGGTGGGCGGTAGCGCATATATTCGGGCGCTCATTGCGGAAACGTGAGAAGTCTTTGGTTCGCAACGTCATCGGGGGGCCGACCCCATGAAACCGACGTACCGCCCTCGGAATCGGAAGCGTCTGCGCAAGCACGGCTTCCGGGCCAGGCAGAGGATCAAAACGGGCCGGCAGGTTTTGAGACGGCGCCGCCGCAAGGGCCGCAAACGCCTCGCGGTGGCGGCCCCCAAGAAGTAGGCCGCGCCCGGGGCCGTCAGCGGCTACCGCGAGGCGCGCGGCTCAGACGCAGGTCGGAGATACGAGCGGTGTTGCGGCGGGGGAAGCGGCGGCGAACGAGTCACCTGGAGGTGTTCGCCGCTGATTCCCCCGCTTCGCGTCCACGCATGGCGCTGGTGGTTCCGCGCCACGGGCGCAAGATTGTAGAGCGGAATCGCTTGAAGCGGAGGTTGAGAGAGGGCGCACGGCTCGAGCTGCTGCCCCGTTGCCGCGACCGCGGAGTAGCTCTCGATGTCGTGATCAGGGCGCGACCTCAGGCGTACGACGCGGAACCGCGCCAGCTCTGGCAAGAGATCGCGGAACTTGCGGAACAGCTATGCTTGCACGGTTGCTCGTAATGCTGATCCGCGGCTACCAGCTCGCCGTATCACCGCTGCTGCCGCCGTCGTGCCGCTACACACCGAGCTGCTCCCAGTTCGCGGTTGAGGCGCTGCAGCGTCATGGCGCCTTGAAGGGCAGCTGGCTGGCGGTGTGTCGCGTCTGCCGCTGCCATCCGTTCCGTCCAGGCGGCTACGACCCGGTGCCCTAGTATGGGTATGGAGAAGCGCCTGGTCCTGGCGATCGTCTTGATGATGGCGGTCGTATTCGTCGTCAACATCCTGTTCTCACCGCCCGCGCCCCAGCGGCCTGCTGGCGAGCAGGAAGCGGCCCTGGCGCCCGCTGAGACGCTCGCCACGCCACGCACAGAAGAGGTCGAGCGAGAGGCCCCAGAGATAGTGGGCGCGCAGGTGCCGGCCCAGGAGGAGCTCGCGCTTCCCGCCGTGAGCGAGCCGACGGAACTCGGGCCCGAGGACACCGTCTGGGTGCGCAGCCCGCTGTACCGGTTGGCGTTCGGCGAGCGGGGCGCGCGGCTCATCTCGGCCGAGCTGCTCGAATTCGAATCGCTAGCTCCTGACAGCAAGGGCGAGCCTGTGCAGCTGGTGCCGCCACTGGCGGAGGACTTCTTGACCCACCGTTGGCTGGTCGGCGATGACACGTTGGACCTGGGGCTCGCAACCTTCGAAGCCGCGCGGACGGAGCTCCACCTCGGCACAATCGGCGAGCCGCAAGACCTCAGCTTTGTTTATCAACATCCGCGGGCGTCATTCCGGCTAGAGCTGCGCTACACCTTCCACCCAGGCAGCTATGTGATTGACCTGGAGGGCCGCCTGCTGGGCGTGCAGCCGATGGGATGGTGGACGTTGGGGCTGGGCGCGGGGCTGCTGAGCAACGCGTGGGACCCTGAGGGCGACTACAAAGCCAACCTGGCGTTTACGGCAAAGGGGCTTGGTGGTGTGAAGTCGCAGAAGATCGGAGGGCTGGAGGCAGGTGAGGGGGCGAACCTGGACGGACCCTTCGATTGGGTGGCGGTGCGGACCAAGTACTTCGCGATCGCAGTGGTGCTGCCGCCGGATGCGGACGCGGAACGTCGCTTCGGTGGCTTGCTCATCACGGGCCTTCCGCAGCCATACCGCGCCGAGGGCTTGGCCAGCTTCCCGGTCGGACGCGATGGCAGCTTCGCGTACAGCATCTACGTGGGGCCGCTGGATCCCGGTCAGCTCTCCGCCGTCGGACACGAACTCGACCAGGTGATCCCTTACGGGTACAAGTGGTTGCAGCCGATCCTCAGGCCGCTGGCCGGCGCCATCACAGCGGCGCTCGTGTGGATGCGCAACGTGCTGCACCTCTCGTACGGGTGGATCCTCATCCTCTTCGGCATCGGTATCCGCGTTGTGCTGTTCCCGCTCTACCAGAAGAGCATGCGGTCGCAGATGGCGACGATGCGCGTCCAGCCCCTGATGAAGGAGATTCAGAACAAGTACAAGAACGATCCGCAGCGCTTGCAGCAGGAGATGGTCAAGCTCTACCGCGAGCACAAGATCAATCCGCTCGGCGGTTGTCTGCCCATGCTGCTTCCCTTCCCCATCTTGATCGCTCTCTTCTTCGTGTTCCGGGATACGATCGAGTTCCGTGGCGTTCCTTTCCTCTGGCTGCCTGATCTCTCGCGGCCGGATCCGTACTACATCGTGCCGCTGCTGATGGGTGCCTCGATCTTCCTGCTCCAGTGGATCGGCCAGCGGTCGATGCCGCAGACCAACCCACAGATGAAAATGATGATGTGGGTGATGCCGGTGATGCTGGTCATTCTGTTCCTTAACTTCGCGTCGGGGTTGAACCTGTACTACGCGACGATGAACCTGGCGTCCTTGCCTCAGCAGCTGTACCTGGCCAAGGAACGCCGCGCGGCGGCCGCGCAGCCGGCGCTGGCGAACCCGAAGAAGCCGTTGAACCTGAAGAGCTAGGCGACGCTGCCGCCCACCCGCTGGCCGCGTCTTGCCCTTATGCACCAGGACACCATAGCGGCGATCTCCACGGCGCCGGGTCGGGCGGCGATCGCGGTGGTGCGCGCATCCGGGCCTGAGGTGACCCGGCTCATCACCCGCACCCTCGGCGAGTCGCTGGCGGAGCGTCGACCCTCGCTGCGCTGGCTTCGACACCCGGAGACGGGCGAGCAAGTGGATCGGGTGCTCAGCACCTACTTCCCTGGACCTGAGAGCTATACCGGCGAGGACATGCTGGAGCTGGGCTGCCACGGCGGGCCGTTAGGGCCCCAGCTCGTGCTCGACGCGTTGCACGCCGCCGGCGCCCGCCTGGCCGAGCCCGGCGAGTTCACCCGACGGGCCTACCTGAACGGGAAGCTCGACCTGCTCCAGGCCGAGGCCGTCCTCGACCTGGTGGACGGCCGCTCCGCTGCGCAGCAGCGCTCCGCCCTGCATCAGCTGGACCGTGGCCTCTCGAGGCGGATTGAGGAGCTGCGTGCGGCGATCATCGGCTGTGAGGCGCTGCTCGTCTACGAGATCGACTTCCCCGAGGAGGATGAGGGCCCGGTGCGGCCTGAGCGAATTGAGATGGCGGCCGAGGACGTCGTCGCGCGCATCGATCACCTGCTGGAGACAGCCGCAGAAGGCGAGCTGCTCCGCGAGGGCGCACTCACGGTGATCGCTGGCCGGCCGAATGCGGGAAAGTCGAGCCTGTTCAACGCGCTCTGCGGTGTGGAGCGAGTGATCGTGACCGAGGAGCCCGGCACCACGCGCGATGCTGTGGAGGCGCTCGTTTCCTTGGGCGGTTATCCCTTCCGGCTCGTGGATACTGCGGGCCTGCGCGACGCGTCGGGCAAAGTCGAGCGCCTGGGAATCGAGGTGGCGCGCCGCTATCTGGCCAGCGCCGACATCGTGCTGTTCTGCGCGGAGGCCGGACGCGCTCTATGCGACGAAGAGCTGGGTTTCCTTGAGCAGGTCGACGCCTCGGTCTTGCTCGTGCGCAGCAAGAGCGATCTCGTCTCCACAGGGGCCAGGGACGCGGCGGGCACGGCCGACCTACCGCAGGTCTCTGTATCGACACTGACGGGCGAGGGATTGGGGGAACTCCGCGACCACCTGATGAGCGCAGCCTTCTCCGGCAGCCTGGCTCTTGAAGGAGGGGCGCCGCTCATCACCCGCGAGCGCCACGCGCGCGAGCTCCGACGCGCGCGGACTGAGATGAATGCGTTTCTGGAAGCGCGCTCCTCAGAGCTGGCTCCCGAGGTGGCCGCGACGCACCTGCGTGGGGCTGCACAGGCCCTCGAGGAGATGCTTGGCGTCATCGCGCCCGAGGACGTGCTTGAGCGAGTGTTCGCGGAGTTCTGCATCGGCAAGTGAGTAGGTCTCGCGATTGCGGTCCCTGAGTCGCGAGCTGTATCCTGTCAGGAAAGCCCCGTTTCAGCCCTGCTCTTCCGGGAGGCCTTATGTTCGGTATCCGTGCTTTACTGGTCCTGGCGCTCGTCGTGTCTGCCTGCCGCCCGCCCGCGGACTACGACATTGTGATACGCGGCGGCACAATCTATGACGGGCGCGGCGACAGTCCCTTCGTGGCGGATCTGGCCATCGCGGGCGATACGATCGCCGCCATTGGCACGCTGGAGCGTGGACGCGGCCGCACCGAGATCGACGCCAGCGGCCTGGCTGTCACACCCGGCTTCATCAACATGCTCAGTTGGGCCAACGAGTCGCTGATCGAGGACGGGCGATCACAGAGCGACATTCGTCAGGGTGTCACCCTAGAAGTGATGGGTGAGGGGTGGTCGATGGGCCCGCTCAGCGAGCGCATGAAGCGGGAGGCAGTCGAGGAGCAGGGTGACATCAAGTACGACATTGAATGGACGACACTGGGAGAGTACCTCGATTACCTGGTCGAGCGGGGCGTTAGCCCCAACGTGGCCTCGTTTGTGGGGGCGACGACCGTGCGGATCTATGTTGTGGGCTACGAGGACCGGCCGCCCACGCCGGAGGAGCTTGCGGAGATGCGCGAGCTCGTGCGCCAGGCGATGGAGGAAGGCGCAGTGGGGCTCGCCTCCTCGCTCATCTACACCCCCGCCTTCTACGCCGACACCGACGAGCTGATCGAGCTCGCCAAAGTCGCCGCTGAGTACGGCGGCATGTACATCTCGCACCTGCGCAGTGAGGGGAACCAGCTGCTGGAGGCGCTGGAGGAGTTCATCACCATCGCCCGTGAGGCAGGGATCCCGGCGGAGATCTACCACCTGAAAGCGGCAGGCCAGGCGAACTGGCCCAAGCTGGATGGCGTGATCGAGCGGGTGGGGCAAGCGCGGGCCGAGGGCCTGCAGATCACGGCGGACATGTATACCTACACGGCCGGCGCCACCGGGCTCAACGCCGCCATGCCGCCTTGGGTACAGGAGGGTGGGCAGCGGCAGTGGGTGGAGCGGCTCAAGGACCCAGCCATCCGGGTGCGGGTCGTGGAAGAGATGAGGACCCCCACCGATCAGTGGGAGAACCTCTACCTGGCGGCGGGCGCGCCGGAGAACATACTGCTCGTCGGCTTTAAGAATGAGACACTGAAGCCGCTGACCGGCAAATCTCTCGCCGAGGTCGCGGTGCTGCGCGGGACGTCGCCGGAGGAGACGGCGATGGATCTCGTTATCGAAGACGAGAGCAGTGTGGGGGCCGTCTACTTCATCATGTCGGAGGAGAACGTCAGAAAGAAGATCGCCGAGCCCTGGGTGAGCTTCTGTTCCGACGCGGAATCGCTGGCGCCTGAAGGCGTCTTCCTCAAGTCGAACCCGCACCCGCGGGCCTACGGCAGCTTCGCACGACTGCTGGGCAAGTACGTGCGCGAGGAGAGGGTCATAACACTCGAGGAAGCAGTGCGTCGCCTGACCTCGTTACCGGCGTCTAACCTGGGCATCGCGCGGCGTGGCTACCTTGCCCCAGGCTACTTCGCCGACGTGGTTGTCTTCGATCCGTCGACGATCATCGACCACGCCACATTCAGCGAGCCGCACCAGTACGCCACCGGCGTGCTGCACGTCTTTGTCAACGGCACCCAAGTGCTGAAGGATAGCGAGCACACCGGGGCGATGCCGGGTCGGGTAGTGCGCCGGGCTCGCTGAAGCTTCTCAGTACGGCACGCGGGCCCTGCCACGGGACACTGTCCACTCGCCGGCGGTAGACGGCACCGTCCACCGCCCCGCCTGAGGACCACCAGTGGCAAGGCTTCCCCAAGCTCGTGTTCCGTTGGAAGCCACCACCGGTCTGCCAGACTCTTGAAGTCGACGATCACGGCACTATCCGAGCCCAAGCGGTCGTGCAGCTCGGCTAGTTCGTTCTGTGTAGCGCGCGTTGTCCTGGCCCGCTACCAGGGAGGCCGCGAATAGCACAGCCTTGAGCCAGCGGCACGGCGCTAGCGTGCCGGGCAGGGGCTGTAATCCATTGTCTGCCAACAGGTTAACCGCAGCGTCGAGTACGTTACCGAGTCAAGGCTTATGCTAACGCCGTGGCGCGTTGCCAGCAGCGAGAGGCGAATGCGGCCAGGGCAGGAGGGGTCTTGAGCGCTGCTGTTAGGAGCTGTCTTCGTGGGGGGTGCGGTTCCATTCGGAAGCCGCGGGCCGGTTCAGCGTCCTGCACTCAGAAGCCGATTCGGAAGTCCGCGGGCAGCTCGACGGGCGGCGGCAACTCCTCTAGGCGCACCACCTGAGCGGCGGGCGGACCGGTCTTGAGCCGCTCCGACATCGCTCGCACCGCATCGAGGGAGCCGGCGAAAGCGATCTCCACGGTCCCGTCAACGCAGTTGCGGACGAGTCCACGCAGACCAAGGCGGCGGCCTTCGCGTTCGGCCCAGAAACGAAAGCCGACGCCCTGCACCATGCCGTGAACCTTGAAGGCCTTGAAGATCTCTTGATCGGCGCACATGAGGGCGTATGCACGTCGGGTCTGGTCAGGAAAACGTGCTGTGCTAATATGAGCGTTCGTTGGGCAAAGAGCCACACGTCGGCGGGCGCAGCACGTCCGAGGGCAAGCGGCGCGAGGATCGCACGAGTGAGATGACCAGGGATTACGACGTCATAGTCGTGGGTGGTGGCCACGCCGGATGCGAGGCGGCCGCCGCAGCGGGGCGTCTGGGTGTGCGAACGCTTCTCGTTACGTCCTATCTGGCGCGGGTGGGGCAGCTGTCCTGCAACCCGGCGATCGGTGGCGTGGCGAAGGGCACGGTGGTGCGCGAGGTGGACGCGCTGGGCGGTCTGATGGGCCGCGCCACCGATCGAACGTCCATTCAGTTCCGGATGCTCAACCGTCGCAAGGGACCCGCCGTCTGGGCACCGCGTGCCCAGTGCGACCGCTGGCTCTATCCCCGGGCCCTGCGGGAGCTCCTGGAGGGTATCGCGAACCTCGATCTCTTCCAGACCACGGTAAAGAGCCTCCTCTTCCAGGGTGATCGCGTCGCCGGCGTCGTCGGGGTGGAGGGGTCCGTCTTCCGAGGGCACCGTGTCGTGGTTACCGCAGGAACGTTCTTGCGCGGCGGCATTCATATCGGCGGCGGCATCCGCCAAGCGGCGGGCCGCGTCGGTGACCCCCCAGCGATCGAGCTCTCGGAGCAGCTCGAGGCGCTGGGCCTCGAGCTGGCTCGCTTCAAGACCGGCACGCCGCCTCGCGTGGACGGCCGCACGGTGGACTACGCGAAGCTTGAGCGACAGGACGGTGATCCTGGGGGCTTCCGTTTCTCGTTCTGGGAGCGGGCCAAGCGCCTGCCGCAGCGCCCCTGCTGGATTACCTGGGCCGGCGAGGAGGTGAAGGAGATCATCCAGAGGAACCTGGAGCGTTCAGCGCTTTACGGCGGCGAGATCTCCGGCCGTGGTCCCCGTTACTGCCCGTCCATCGAGGACAAGATCGTCAAGTTTCCAGACGCGGCACGCCACCAGTTGTTTCTGGAACCGGAGGGTCTGGAGACGACCGAACTCTACCTCAACGGCTTGGCCACCTCGTTGCCCCCGGACGTGCAGCGGGAACTCCTGGCGGCGGTACCTGGCCTGGAACAGGCACGCATGACGCAGCCCGGGTACGCGATCGAGTACGACTACTTCCCTCCTCACCAGCTCACCCCGACGTTGGAGGTCAGGGGGCTGTCGGGCCTGTATTTCGCTGGCCAGGTGAACGGCACCACGGGCTACGAGGAAGCTGCGGCCCAGGGGATCGCCGCTGGGATCAACGCTGGACTCGCCGCGCTCGATCGCGAGGCGTGGGTGCCTGACCGTGACGAAGCCTACATCGGGGTGCTTATTGATGACCTGGTCACCAAGGGCGTCGATGAGCCTTACCGGCTGTTCACGTCCCGGGCCGAATTCCGGCTCCTGCTCCGGCAGGACAACGCGCTACGCCGGCTGGGGCCGCGGGCCGCCCAACTGGGGCTGCTCAGCGCTGCGCAGCGGCGGGTGCTCGACGAGAGGCTGAAGCGTGCGGAGGAGGCCGCGGCCTGGGCGGCGAGTACCGTGGTGCAGCCCGATCTGGTGAACGCCTATCTGGAAGCCCGGGACAGTACACCCATCGCAGAGCCGACGGCGCTGGCCAAGTTGGTCCGCCGGCCGGAGGTGAGCCTCCTGGATCTTGTGGGACCGGGTGGGCTCGCTACGGGCAACGGCGCTCCGCACGCGGATGAGCTCGCGACGCTGGAGATGGAGATCAAGTATGCCGGGTACGTGGCCAATGAGCGGGCGCGCGCCGAGCGACTGCACCGGCAGGCTGAGTTCAAGTTGCCGGCGGGTCTGCCCTATCTGGACCTAGACAGTCTCTCCACCGAGGCGCGTCAGAAGCTCGAGCGCATCCGCCCGCGCACGTTGGCGCAAGCGGCACGAATTCCCGGCGTCTCTCCCAGCGATCTCCAGAACTTGATGATGGAGGTGCGCAAGCGTCAGCGGGCAGATCGCGCAGGTGAAGGTCGGCCCGCTGGCGGCTGATGGGTGGACCCTGCGCAGTCCCGCTGCGCAGGCGTGCGGGGAGGCGGCCTATGAGCTGTGCACGTTTCACGTGAAACAATGGCTGGGCGATCGGACCCAAGATGTTGGGTCAGCAGACTTGGCCACTCCTATATATAGTAGTGAGCCTTGCCCCGCTGCCGATCGCGGGTCGGACTCGGCTGCCGATGATCCGCTTGGCGGCCGACCTCGCCAGGGCGCTGCCGCCACCCCCGATGTTTCACGTGAAACACCCACCCCTTTCCTCGGCCGCGCCGCCCGGGTATAATGGGGGCGAACCTGAGCCCACCCCGCCTCGCTCCTGTCCGGGCCTGGTGTTCCAATGTCGAGAGTCATAGCCATCGCCAATCAAAAGGGCGGCGTCGGCAAGACCACCACCGCCATCAATTTGGGCGCCTGCCTCGCCGTCGCCGAGCGCCCGACTCTGCTTGTGGACGCGGATCCGCAAGCGAACGCCACGAGTGGCCTCGGCGTCGAACGCGACCAGCTCGCCAAGACGATCTATGAGGTTCTGCTCGAAGGGACGCCTGCGGAGGACGTTGTGCTGCAGTCGCTGCACTTCCCGCTGCTCGACCTCCTGCCTTCGAACCGCGACATGCTGGGCGCCGAGGTGGCCCTGGCCAGGCGTGCGGGTCGGGAGACGCTGCTGCGAGATGCGCTGGAGCCGATCCGGGGGCGGTATGAGTACATCATCGTCGACTCGCCGCCGTCGCTCGGCCTGCTGACGATCAACGCGCTGGCGGCCGCCGACACGGTGCTGATCCCGATCCAGTGCGAGTACTACGCCCTGGAAGGACTGACGCAGTTGCTGAACACGGTTCGGCTGGTACAGCGCAGCCTGAATCCGCGGTTGCAGATCGAGGGTGTTCTTCTGACGATGTACAGCGACAGGTTGAACCTTTCGCGGCAGGTGGCGGAAGAGGCCCGGGAGTACTTTGGGCCGAAGATGTTCCGGACCTCCATCCCCCGCAACATCCGCCTGGCCGAGGCGCCGAGCTTCGGCAAGCCGATCGTTCTCTACGACGTTCTCTCATCCGGTGCAGCGAGCTATCTTGCGCTAGCAAAAGAACTTATGGGCAGGAATGGCAGTGGCCAGAAAGCAACAGAAGCGACTGGGTAAGGGGCTGGGCGCACTTCTCGGTGACTACCTGCAGGAGGAGAGCGCTGAGGCACGCGAGTTCGAGGAGCTCCCGGTAGCTGAGCTGCGCCCGAACCCGTTTCAGCCGAGGCAGGGCCACCCCGACGAGTCTTTCGACGGTCTCGTGGCGTCGATTCGCGAGAACGGGCTGCTTCAGCCCTTGGTGGTGAGGCCTACCGATGGGGGCTGGGAGATCGTAGCGGGGGAACGGCGCTGGCGGGCGGTTCAAGTTCTGGACTGGTCGCACGTGCCGGCGGTCATCCGCGACGTGGACGACCGGACCATGCTCGTGATGGCGCTCATCGAGAACCTGCAGCGCGAGGACCTCAGCACCCTGGATGAGGCGCATGCCTATCGCCGGCTGATCGATGAATTCGGCTTGACCCAGGGTCAGGTGGCTGAGCGCGTGGGCCGGGACCGCTCGACCGTCGCCAACACGCTCCGATTGCTGGGGCTGCCGAATCGCGTGCGCGAGCTGCTGGCTGCGGGCAAGATCTCGGCTGGGCACGCTCGTGCGCTGCTCGGGCTGGCTGACGAGACGCGCGTGATCCAGCTAGCCCGGGCCGCGGCCGAACAGGGGCTCTCCGTTCGCGAGATCGAGCGGCGGGTGCGGCAGGGCCGGGCCAAGGGCAAGCCGGGGGCGCCGAAGGTTGGTTCGCGCGACGCGCGCTCGGCGGCGTACATCGACCGTGCCGAGCAGGCTTTGGCCCGGGCGCTGGGCACGGCGGTGCGAGTCAAGCTTGATGGGACTAGCCGCGGTCGGATCGAAATCCCATTTCGCGACGCCGAGGACTTCGAGCGCATCGTGGAGATCATCGTCGGCGTTGGCGGTGTCGTCTAGGGCAGGGAAGATGAAGAACAGCGAAGGCGGATACACGGTGGTCATCGTTCCCAGCGACACGCAGCGCACCCGCAGCCTGCGGCTGACCCCCAGAGGGTTGCGTATTGCGGCTGCGTTGGCCGCGGGCGGCGGCCTGGGGCTTGCGCTGCTGCTGGGGAGCTGGTGGTATTTCGCTGCCCAGACCGTGCGCATCCCGGAGCTGGAGGAGCAGATCGCGGGCCTGCAGGCTGACAACGCCAAGGTCGGGCAACTGGCTGAGAACCTGGTTCGCCTGCAGGCGGAATACGAGAAGATCCGAAGCATGCTGGGGGCCGACATTCTTGCCTCGGGCGTGACGCCGGAGATTCTTCCGACGGAGGAGCCGGCGCTGACCGAGGCGGGCTCGGCGCTCACCGGGCTCTCCCCAGAGATCCCCACCAGCTGGCCGCTGGCTACCGCCGGCTTCGTGACCCAGGTATTGCAGCAGGCTCAGGTGGGTGCCCATCCCGGCATCGATATCGCGGTCGCCCAGCACTCCTATATCCGCGCCGCAGGTGCTGGCGTCGTCGCCGAGGCTGGGTTCGACTCGATCTATGGCCTTTACGTGCTGATCGAGCACGGCAATACCGGCTACAGCACGATGTACGGACACGCATCGCGGCTCTTCGTTGCCCCGAACGATACGATTCGACAGAATCAGGTGATCGCCCTGTCGGGCAACACGGGACGCTCGACGGCCCCGCACCTGCACTTCGAGGTTCTGCAGGACGGAACGCCGATCGACCCCTTCACCTTGGTTCAGCAGACCGGTTCCTGAGGTTTCGAAAGGTTTCCAGAAGATGCTTGGACGCGGCAAGAATCCGCCTGAGGAGAAGCGAGCAGCTATGACGAAACCCGAGCGTGACACTGCAGAGGGCGCCATCTCGCTCATCGCACCTGGCATGAAGATTGTCGGTGATTGTGAGACGGACGGAACCATTCGCATTGAGGGCCGGATCGAGGGAACGATCCGCGCGGGCAAGTCGGTGGTGGTCGGACGCAGTGGCGAAGTCATCGGCGACGTCTTCACGCAGGACGCTGTCATCAGTGGGCGCGTGTCCGGTAACATCACCGCCGAGAGTCGTCTGGAGCTGCAGGCTACCTGTGACATCCAGGGCGAGCTGCGGAGCCGTCGCGTTCAGTTGGACGAGGGCGCCCGCTTCAACGGCCAGGTCCACATGGAGGAGGCCGGTGGCTCACGGGTGATCAAGCCGGCGCTGAGACCGAGCGAGACAAGTGCGGCGGCCAGCAACCCGGAGAGTCCACCGGCAGGTGGCTGAGGCTGCCGTCGTCTTGAGACGTCGCTTCGAGCCTATCAAGGGCGGCCAGCAGCTCGCGGCCGCCCGGTCCGTTGTGGAAAAGACTCCCCAACGATGACCGAGCGTTTTCCGGGCCAGTCGTGAGTTTTCCACGCCCTTCCCCACCTTTCCCACACCCGCCATTGTGGAAGGAGGAAACTTTCGGCTGCGTCTGGCCTATCATCTATTCCGTTTCTTCGAGTCGTGCGCAGCCGCTGCATACGGCAGTGCAGGGGAGGGAGTTGGTTGGCGATGGAGAAGCGCAGGAAGGGCGTCCACAGTAGGCGGAAGCGCAGTCCGCACCGGGCGAAGGTGAAGCGGCTGAAGCGCAATCCCTACACGGAGGACGAGCGGCTGTTCAGCCGGCAGATCAGCGAGCCCGAGCTGGCCGAGGTTCGTGAGCCGCCAGCTGTTGAGAGGCTCGCCGAGCCGCTTCCCGAAACGCTCCAGGACCCCTGGCGCGTCTTCCGGATCATGGGCGAGTTCGTGGACGGCTTCGACACACTGGCGCGTGTGCATAAGGCAGTCGCGATCTTCGGTTCGGCCCGGACGTCGTCCAGCGATCCCGACTATCAGGCGGCCACCCAGACCTGCCGACTGCTGGCGGAGGCGGGCTTCGCCATCATGACCGGCGCCGGTCCCGGCATCATGGAAGCGGCCAACAAGGGTGCCAGGCTCGGCGGCGGACTGTCCATCGGACTCAACATCGAGTTGCCCTTCGAGCAAGCCGTCAATCGGTATGTCGATTTGAGCCTCACCTTCCGCTACTTCTTCGTGCGCAAGACCATGTTCGTGAGGTACTCGGAGGGGTTCGTCATCTTCCCCGGCGGTTACGGCACGATGGACGAGCTGTTCGAGGCCCTCACGCTCATTCAGACCGGCAAGGTCCACAACTTCCCGCTGGTGATCTACGACACCCACTACTACGCTCCGCTCGTGCGCTGGCTGCGCAGTCGCGCCCTCGAGGAGGGGAAACTCTCCTCCCCGGACCTCGATATCATCAGCATGGCCAACACTCCCGAGGCGGCGGCCAAGATCATCATCGACGCCTACGAGGCACGCAACGGCCAGGGGAGTGCAGTTGGGGGAGTCGGTTGACCGTCTCGATGTAATCTATCCTACACCCTAGCTCCCCACTGGCCCCGCTTGCTCAATGTTAGGTCAGGTCTCTAGCTTCCTTGCGCAGTTCAGCCACTCACAACCCGGACTAGCCATGCCGAAACAGCCTGAGCCTGGCCGCAGCTCCTACCTGAGCGGGCCGCTGATCGATCCTCAGCCGCTCGACGGCTCCGAGGGTGTTGCCGATCTCATCGACCGGGCGTTTCTCGCCTACAACGCGGGCAGATTGCGGGAAGCGTGTCGGCTATTCGTGGAGAAGCTGTTGGGGCCGCAGGTGACCATCGGGCTCGGCTTGAGCGGCGCGCTCACCCCGGCCGGCCTTGGCATGTCAGCGCTGATACCGCTGGTCGAGGCAGGCTTTGTGGACTGGATCGTCGCGACAGGGGCGATCCTTTACCATGACACGCACTTCGGCATCGGCCTTGAGCTGCGGCGTGGCCGCCCCAACGTGAGCGATGTGGAACTGCGTGAGGAAGGTGTCGTGCGTATCTATGACATCTTCTTCGACTACCAGGTGCTGCTCTCGACGGACGCGTTCTTCCGCCAGATCATTGAGGGCCAGGAGTTTCAGCGGACGATGGGGACGGCGGAGTTCCACCATCTCTGCGGTCGCTACGTGGCCGAGCGTGAGAGAGCGCTGGGGCTCGAGCGCAAGTCGCTGCTCGCGGTGTGCCACGCGATGGGCGTGCCGGTGTATACGTCCTCGCCGGGCGATTCCAGTATCGGCATGAACGTGGCTGAGCGTGCCCTCGCGGGTGGGCGTCTCCGCATCGATTCGGCGATCGACGTGAACGAGACGGCAGCCCTCGTGCTGGCCGCGAAGCGGTCCGGCGGGAAGAGCGCCGTGGTGATCATGGGCGGCGGTAGTCCCAAGAACTTCATTCTGCAGACGGAGCCGCAGATTCAGGAGGTGCTAGGGCTGGAGGAGGCCGGGCACGACTACTTCATTCAGATCACCGATGCCCGCCCTGATACGGGCGGGCTGTCGGGTGCCACGCCATCGGAGGCAGTGAGCTGGGGTAAGGTAGACCCGAACGCATTGCCGGATACAGTGGTCTGCTACCTGGACGTGAGCGTCGGGCTACCGCTGTTCGCGGCGTACGCGCTTGCGCGGCATGAGCGGCGGACCCCGAAGCGACTGTATGACCGCCGCGGCGAGCTGCTGGCGCAACTGGAGCGCGAGTACCGGGAGGCGCGTGGATAGCCGAACCGCTCCCTAAGGGAGCTGGCCTACTGCGTTGGCTTAGCCGGGGAGATCCGGCCAGCCAGTGATCGGGTCGGTAGAGCGGACGATGTGCATACCGGCGTCCGCGAAACGCCGGAAGGCATCGTCTGCCTGCTCGGTGAAATCGACGACGCCGGGGACGACTACGGGCGAAGTGCAATCCTCAAGCAGGTACACCTTCCTGACCAGCCCTGGATCCTGAGCGGTTACCTCGGTCAGTAAGTCGTGGATCGTCCAGGCCACACAATGGCTCTTGGCCTGGCCGGCGATGATCACGGCGTCGAACCCGAGCAGCCTATCGATCAGCGGCGAGTTCTTTTCCTCGATGATCTCTCCGTCTGGCCCGTCCAGCACCTCAGGGTGGAGGGCCGAATAGTGCTCGGTCAGCGGGTTGCCACCCTTGATCTCGAAGCGGGGCTGGCTGCTGCGTGCCAGGCCGTGGAAGAACAGAGCTTCCTCGACGGCGGAGACCAGGGCATGGCCGATGCCACCCAGCATGGCGTGGTAGGGCCAGATGAGAAGGGGATACTTGCCGCCCTCCGTCAGCGATCGAACATAGTGCAGCGCATGGCGCTTCAGGTAGTCGTAGTCGCCAGCGCTGACACTCATCGCCACCGCCGGGTTCACTTGCCACACGCCTTGCTCTACATCTTGCGCTGAGATGATCGTCTGGCCGCCTACCGGGTGCTCGCCATCGGCGTTCACCCAGAACACCGGGTGGAAGATCTGCATTGCCGTGTGGGTATCCAGCGTAGGGGAGGTCTGGGTGATCATGCCCAGGTTCCGGTAGATGAACTCGCACAGCCGAACGTTGTCCTCGACCGCACCGCGGCCGGACTGGCCGGCCACGAACAGCTCGAACCCCGGGATACAGAAGGTGTTCTGGCAGTCGACCAGCACCAGGCACAGGGTGATTTCGTCTTCCGCAGCTGGGCGGAGTCGCTGTTCCTGGGCCCAGGCCTCCGCTTCCGCGGCCCGCTGTGCGTACGGTACCTGCCACACTTCGCCAACACGCGCAGCATCGAAGTGGGGGGGGATGGGCAGCTCCCTAGGCCTCATGGTGATTCTCCTTTGCGGGTCAGCTCGCCGTGCCCGGAAGCAACCAAAGCCCGTCACGGTGCATCCAAACTAGTGAGGCGATCAGGAAAGCGGAAACCTGAGACGTCCGCGCTGGAGCAGCACGCAGAGAGCGCCTCACTTCCCGCCTTGAGCAGTTGTGCAGGTATAGATCGAGAGCGGCACACGACCTGGCAGACTGAGTCGTGGAGATGCAGAACGGGGCGCCCTAGCGGGTGCCCTTCTTCTTGCCCTCCCGTAGCATCCGTGCGGCGCCTCGCCTGCTACGCTTCTTTGACCTCACGGCAGGCCCCGTACTGCCGGGCCCCAGCCGGCACCGAGCCGATCGCGCGCAACAGGCGAAGAGTGTCGCGGTCTCGAGATCTTGCATAATCTTCACAGCCAGCTGATGCAGACGCTGGAGCCGTCGCCTCGGGAGGGACGCGGCTCAGGTTATGGTCATGGGTTGGCCGGGCGGCGTGTTCAGCTAACTGGCAGGCAACGGACGGCAGAGGTGGGGCGATGCGACTTCGTGACGTGTGGCGACCGAGCGGGACCCGGGGCCGGTCCTTAGCGGTCGTTGCGATAGTGTCGTTCTCTGTCGGGGCAGCGATCCTACTGCGCATCGAGGCGATGTCGGCCAAGTACGTGATCACTCGCGACGAAGCCATCTCCTACCTCTCAGCGACCTGCCATCAAGGCGCCTATCAGCAGAAAACGGCAGATTTCGAACCGCGGCCCGTGCCGGCGGCCCAGTGGAAGACCCTGTTTCGACGTGTTGAGCGTCCCTTCTGCTTCGGTCGCATCAGCGCCGACCTTCGCCGGACTGACATTCACCCACCCCTCTATTTCTGGATGCTGCATGCGTGGTCGCTCCTGGTTGGCGTGGAGTTGTGGACTGGCCCTTCGTTGAATGTGCTGATCGCTGTGTTGGCAACGCTCTCGTTGTTCGGCCTGGCGGCCTACAGCCTGCGCAGCGACTGGGATGCGGCGCTCGTCGTGTTCACGTACGCGCTGAGCCCGGCTGTGGTCTTCGTCTCGCTAGAGGCGAGACAGTACGACCTTCTGGGTCTCTGGGCCGTGTTGGTCGTCTGGCAGCTACTTCGCCACACCGATCCGGCGAGGCGACCACGAGCCCGGGACGGCGTCTTGTTGGCAGCGCTCACGCTGGGCGGTGCGCTGACGCACTATCATTTCATCATTCTGCTGACGGCCTGCGTGGTCTACGCTGTCGTGCAGCTTCACGCTCGTGACAGGCGGCGTCTGGCAGCGACGCTTGTTGCCCTAGCGAGCGGCTATGCGTTGTCGTGGCTGATTCACCCAGCCTTGAGTGCGCCCAGCCGGGCCGCGCAGCAGAACCAAGGCTTCAACCTCGCGTCCCTGCCAGTTCGTTGGGGCGCCGTCGTTTGGAGCTTCCGTTCATTCACGTACGTCGGGGTCCTGCTGCTCGTCCTGCTGATTCTGGCGCTTGCCCTCTATCTCATCCGGCGCGACGTGTTGATCAGCCGGCTGCGTACCGTGGATCGCTCCGGCGCGTACGCACCCTTCTTCTTCCTCTGGACGGCCAGTGCAACGGTTTTCCTCTACCTCGCGTTTCTGAGTCCGGCCCATGCCATGTCACCGAAGTACCTTGCCATGGCCTGGCCGTTCCTGGCGTTCTTCCCCGTCTTCATAGCGCGCCTGATCCCACCGCGCGCGCTGGTGACATTGCTGCTTTATCTGGCTCCACTCGTCGTCGCGACCGGTTTCAGAGCACGTGTGCGCCAGGTCGAACAGAACGCTCCGCCGCTGAGCATTCCGCGGGTGGACACCGTCGTGCTGGACAACACGGCGCGAGCTGTGCTTCCGCGGCTGCTCTGGCACGTGCCTGAAGAACAGCCGGTGATCGCGGGAATGCAGGACTCGTTGCTGCGCCATTCTGACGAGTTTCTCGGCCATCTCGGCGACACCAGCCTCTTCGTCAGCGTGCGCAGCTTCGGGAACACAGAGGCGAGACTTACCGAACTTCTGGCGCGAGTCTCCCAAGCAGGGTATCGCGTGTACAGGATTGAGGGAGGCGTGCTGGCCCTGGGGCCTGTGTTCAGGTTGGAACGGGAGCAGGATTGACGCCTGTCTGGCTGAGTTGGATGAGGAGGGGCGGCGGGCGGATCCGGCTCAACTACACTCCGCTATAGGTCGGTGCGCTTGAAGACGAATTCAGGGAGGAGGCGGATCGCCCACATGATGTACCGCCAGAACCAGGGCACGTAGATCACATCCTTCCGCTTCTTCAAGGCCCTTACAATTGCCTTGGCCACCACCTGCGGATCGGCGGCCAGCCTTGTTGGGACGCTGCCGAAGGTCATTCGCGTGTCGATGAACCCTGGCTTGACGGTCAAGACATGCACGCCGCGGCTGTACAGTCTGTTGCGCAAGCCCTGCAGGAAGAGGGACAGAGCCCCCTTCGCCGATCCGTAGATGTAGTTGCTGGCCCGGCCTCGATCGCCGGCCACAGAAGAGATCCCGACGATAAACCCACGACCTTCTTTCTCGAAGTGGTTGGCCAGCTGGGTGAGCATGCTCGCAGCCCCCAAGTAGTTGACGCGGATGATCTCCTCGGCGTGAGAGAAGTCACCGCGCGCTCGCTGGCTGTCGCCGAGTAAGCCAAAAACGACGATCGCCCCGACGATTGCATTACCGCAGTGGTCGAGAGCCTGCGCAACGAACTCCGCGTGCGAATCGGTGTCTAGGGCTTCGAACCGCGCGGTTTGCACCGTCGAGCCGCTGCGGATGCGGATGTCGGCGGCCACACGCTCCAGCTCGTCTGAGGACCGGCCGGCTAGAAGCAGATCGTAGCCAGCAGCGGCGAATTCAAGTGAAACCGCTCGGGCGATCTGTGAGGTAGCACCGATGACCAGGACGTAGCCGGCCGACGTCGGCTCTTGCGGCCGCCGTGTCATGGTACCAGCCTGAGCCGGCGCGCGAGATCGGAAGTGAGCCGGTTCGCCGGATCGAATCGGCTCTTGATCTGCAACCACTTCTCGAGATCGGGATACATGGCGCGCGCCGCCTCCGCAGACAGACGTGCATCTTTCGCCAGGTAGACTCGACCGCGGTGGTCGATGACGATCTCGTCCAGCCCCCTCAGCAACTCGAGTACCGCGGGCCCGCGGCGCGGAATATCGACGGCCAGCGTGTACCCGGGCATTGGAAATGACAGAGGAGCTTCGGGCTCCCCGGGCCCAAACCTCTTCAGAACAGCCAGAAACGCTCCAGGCCCCGACTTCCGTAGCAGCTCCAGTATCTTCACTGCCATCGAGAGGGAAGAAGAACGACTCATAACCGCACAGCACGTCCCGCGCTTGGCGAGGGTGCTTTCGGTAGTACAGTGCGTTGAATGCCCGGATTGAGACTCTGTTCAGGAGAAACGACGGTGTTGTGCCCGGGATGGAGATCGCTCTCCGCCTCTCTGGCCTGAGAACGGTGGCATCGGAGCCTGTAGCCGGGTTCCCGCGCATGAGCACCGAGCGGCCCAGCCTACGCTTGCCGCCTCCTACACAATCGATCCAAGCCACGGAGTACTTGTACCGTTCGTCAGACGCGTGGAACAACTCCAGCGCCCGATCCAGATCCTCGGCGCGATCGAAGTCCACTCTTACGCGCGGGTCCTCGATCGGAATCAATCGCAGGCGCAGCTGAGTGATGATGCCGGTCAGTCCCATGCCGCCCACGGTCGCCTGGAACAACTCGACGTTCTCGTCGCGACTGCAGCGCACCAGCTCGCCGTCAGCTGTCAGAAGCGAGAAGTCTATTACATATCGCCCGAAGGAGCCGTCCTTGTGGTGGTTCTTGCCATGTACGTCACACGCGAGCGCGCCCCCGACCGTCACGAACTTGGTGCCCGGGATGACCGGTGGGAGGAAGCCGCGCGGGATGAAATGCTCCAGTATCTCGGCGATCGTCACCCCCGCCTCACACTCCAGGGCCCCGGTCGACGGGTCGAAGCCGAGAAAGCGGTTCAACCGCTGCGTGAGCACCGTGCAGCCCGTGCTGTTGAAGGAGGCATCGCCGTAACTGCGACCCAGCCCGCGGGCGATCGACGATTCACAACTGTGAAGCGGTACGTTCAGCTCGCCCAGTCGTTCGGGGCGATGCACTTCGCTGATGCCGCTGGGATAGCGACCCCAGCCCGAGAGCAGAGTACGCACCGAACGCCCCTCAGGCGGCTAGCCAGACGGTGAGCAGGAACACCGACATGACGAGGTAGGTGATACGATCCCGCAGCGCGAACGCTACCGGGTCCTCGCGGAGCATTCCGCGTCCGGCGAGGATCCAGACGCGTGCTATCCAATAGAGGAACAGGGGCAGCCCCAGCCAGAGCCAGTCGGGGTTACTGTACAGCCTGAGCACGTCATCTCCGCT
>Ga0111181_1078_pt1 | contig 30956 bp, 33 predicted proteins | sample DeeMarSWOR324_28_FD_80236 | JGI IMG/M metagenome (GOLD analysis project Ga0111181, IMG submission 80236) | Gemmatimonas sp. SM23_52
CGCAACCGGGTGACGTTCGTCCTGCGTCGATCCGGCGACTGTGTCTCGGCCGGCTTCCACGCGGCTCAGACGCCCGGCGAAATCGTCGACGTCGATCACTGCCCCCTCGGCGAGCCGGCGATCAACCGGGTGTGGGCGGGACTGCGGGCCGCCTGGGGCCGCAACGCGGAGCACCTGCCGCCAGGCTCCGAGCTGCGGCTCAGCTTGCGGGCCACCGGCGACGGCGCGGTTGGGCTCGCCGTCGAGGGCGCGCAGGGCTACGGCGAGCCCGGGAAGTTGCTGAGCGAGGTGGGCGGCCTGGAAGTGATCTGGTCGCTGGATCGCGACGGCATGATCGAATGGTATTCGGGGGAGCCCGTCTTGACCGAGCAGTGGGGTCAGCACCAGCTCGAGCTCGCAGGAGATGCATTCGTGCAGGTGAACCGCACTGTAGCGGCAGAACTCGAGGCCTGCGTTCACGAGCGGTGCGGGGACGTGGCGGGTCGCCGGGTGATCGACGCCTACTGCGGTTTCGGCCTCAGGGCTTTGGAGCTGGCCTGGAAGGGCGCCCGTCTAGTGGGCATCGACTCTGACCGCCATGTGATCGCCGTGGCGCGCGGCGCCGCCGCCGAGTCCGGGGCTCCCGCTCGCTTCCTGGCCCAACGGGTCGAGCGTGCTCTGGCTCGCGAGCTGCCGGCGGATCTGGTGCTGCTCAATCCGCCGCGCCGCGGCGTGGCGCGCGAGGTGGTCGAGGCGCTCATCAGGAAGCCGCCGGCGCGAGTCATCTACGTGAGCTGCGACCCGGCGACGCTGGCCCGCGACCTCAAAGCTCTCGCTGAGCGGTTCCGGGTGGCGGCCTGCGAGGCCTTCGACATGTTTCCGCAGACGGCGCATGTCGAGACCGTGGTCACGCTAAGCCGCCTCCCCGTGTTCCTGTGCAGCTCCGGTTAATCGATCTGACCCAGGCTTGCCTGGTAGCGGTCCGCGCTCAGCGCCACGTAACCGACCTGCGGTACGAGTTCCGACGCGTGCGTGAGGTAGTACCGCACAAAGGATTTCACCTCGGGCCGCGTCAACGCGCCCTGGTTCACGTAGATGAACAGCGGGCGCGAGAGTGGCGTGTATTCGCCGCTTTGAACCGTCTCCGGCGTGGGTGCCACACAGCCGGCGCCACCGTCGATCGACACCAGCTTGAGCTTGTCGGTGTTCTCGGCGTAGTAGGCGTAGCCGAAGTAACCGAGCGAGTAGCGATCGCCTGTCACGCCCTGCACGAGGACGTTGTCGTCTTCGCTGGCCGTGAAGTCCGGACGGCTCGCGTCCTCCTCCCCTACGATCGCCTCGGTGAAGTAGTCGAAGGTGCCGGAGTCAGTGCCCGGCCCATAGAGCACGATCTCCTCGGCTGGCCAGTCGGGACGGACGTCCCGCCAGGTCCTGACGCTACTGCCGGGCTGCCAAATCCGTTTCAGCTCGTCTACGGTGAGGCAGCTGACGAAGTCGTTCTCGGGGTTCACGACTACTGAGAGCCCGTCGTAGCCGACGACAATCTCCATTGGATCGATACCCGCGGCCTGGCAGGTCTCCAACTCGCTGCCCTTGATCGGGCGGGAGGCGTCAGAGACGTCGGTCTCCCTGGCACAGAACTTCTTGAAGCCGCCGCCCGAACCCGAGATGCCGACCGTCACGCGGACCGCCTGGTGCCCCTTCTGGAACTCCTCGGCCACGGCCTCCGTGATCGGGAACACCGTGCTGGAGCCGTCGATCCGCACGGCGCCGGTCAGACCGGACTCCTGCTCGATGCGTCCCTGCTGACCGCCGCAGGCACTGAGCGTGAAGGTCAGCATAGAGAGCAGGGCAAGTCCGCTGATCCACTTTGCCAAGCTAGTCATGTTCGTATGCTCCTCTTTGGTCTATCACTCGCTTTAGAAGTGTAGAGACGACTGAACCTTGACGGAGTACTCGCTGTTGCCCTCAGTCGGGCGCCAGATATCGACGTTCAGAGCGATCTTGTTCCGCCCGCTGAAGAAGACGACGACGCCGGGCGTGAAGAGGAAGCCCTCATCATGGTCCGCGTCCGTGTCCGGCTCGCCCCAGCTTACCCGGGCCACAGGCTCGATCGCCTCAACAAACGGGTTGTCGGAGAGTGGAACCTTGTAGGTGAGGATCCCCTGCGCCGTAACGAACGCGCTCGGATCGCCCGACTCGTCCAGGTTCTTCCAGTTGTCCCCGGCGATTACTCCGGCCTGGACATGCAGTCCTTCGTTATAGTTGCCCCACTCGACGTCACCGCCAAAGGCCACCGCGTAGTCGTCATCCTCGGTGATCTCGTTCGGGTAGTCGTGAATTCCAACGTTGCCCGCGATCGTGAGGTCCTCGATCGGCGTGAACTCGAGCCGACCGGAAAACGACTTGGCGTCGTTCTCCTCCGCATTGTTGGCACCCGCACCGTTCGTCGCGGCGGCCATGTAACCCCACTGGCCGTTGCCCAAGCTGCCGTCGATCATCACGCCGATGTCTCGGTCCGAGTACCCGAGCTTCTCGGTGAACCGGCTGTACGAGCAGATGCCGCCTGGGCCGCTGCAGGCCTCTACGCCCCGGATGCCACCGGCTCGCTCGATCACCAGGATCTGGGTGGAGCTGATCAGCTCGAAGACGTCGAACGGTCGCTTAAACTGACCCAGCGTGGCCCGGAATGCCGGGTCGAATGTCAGTCGCAGGTAAGCGTCCTTCAAGCTGATCTCGCCCTCGCCGTAGTCGGGCTGGATCTTGCCGCTGACCACGTCGTTGATCTTCAGCTCAGCGGTAAGCCGGGCTCTGCGAATCAAGAATTCGTTGGACAGCTCGTCATCCACAGAGGTGGTGTTCCACTGAATATGAACTCGCCCCGTCACCGTTACCTCCGTCGCCTTGGACTTCAGTTCGACCTGGGCGGCTGCGCTGGTCGCTGTCAGAGCGTACGCTGCCAACGCCAGTCCAAGTAGTCGCTTGAGCATGATTCCCCTCTACCTCTGGGTAAAGGTGCTGTCGCACCTGGCAGTGCCACGTGCCTGGAGTCGCACCTACGCTACCTGGGCTGTGTCACAAGCAATGGGTGTTCCGGTAACAGTCCTGTATCAGTTCGCCCGGCCATTGTGATCCCTGCGCCGAAACGGAGAAGCGGAGAGCTGGGCAGCGGTCCGGGAGGACTACCAGTCGCTCAGCCCTGGGCGGCGAGTTCGTTGCCCTTTGGGCTCGGCGGTGGCAGCAGAACGTGAGCTCGTGTTCCTTCACCTACTGCGCCTTCTGCCGCGGCGCGGCCGCCCATCGCTTCTGCCCAGTGCTTCACGATTGAGAGGCCGAGCCCGGTTCCGCCGGTAGCGCGTGAGCGGCTGGGATCGACTCGGTAGAAGCGCTCGAAGATGCGCTCGAGCTGGGAGGTCGCTATGCCTCGCCCGTCGTCCTGCACGCCGAGCTTGACCTCGCCCGAAGGTAGCCGCTCGGCCCGGACGTGAATTGTTGACGGATTGGCATGCCGGATCGCGTTGTCGATCAGGTTCTCGAGTATCTGCCGAAGGCCCTCCGGATCGGCCTCCAACTCGAGGTCCGGAGGGCTCACTTCCACCGAAGTCGTGATCGCGGCGGCCTCGAGCCGAGCCGAAAAGCCGTCGACAATCCGTTCCACCAGCGGCCCTATGGCAACCGGCCGGCGGTGGATCTCCCGGCGCGGATCTTCCAGCCGCGCCAGCGTCAGCAGATCGTCGACGATCGCTGTCATGCGGTTCGCGTGCTCGACGATGCGCTCGGCGAAAGTGCTTCGGTCAGCGTCGGGAATGCCAGGATCAAGCAGTGTCTCTGCGAAGCCGCGGATCGCCGTGAGCGGCGTCTTCAGCTCGTGTGACGCGTTCGCCACGAACTCGGTGCGTACCGTGTCCAGCCGGCGCAGCTCGGTGAGGTCGGAGAACACCGCCACTACGCCGCCCGCCGGCAGCCGCCGCGCGGTCACCAACATGGTGCGGCCGAACACCTCGAATTCGCCGGTTCGACCGGCCTCCGGCAGCTCACTAGGCGACAGGAAACTCACAAGCTGCGGGTTGCGGAGGATGGTGGCCAGCGCCCGACCCTCCAACGGTTCGCTGCAGCCCAGCACCGTGCACAACTCGGCGTTCGCTCTCACGACCCGCCCGGAGCGGTCGAGTGCCAGCACGCCGTCGCCCATTTCGCGCAGCAGGACTTCGGTCTCGCTGCGCTCTGCCCCCCGCTCCTCAAGCCTGCGCCGGTGGTCCTCCGCCAGGCGGTTCAAGGCGCGATACAGGTCACCCGTCTCACCCGCGGCGGTCTCCGGGAGGCGCGGGGACGGCACGCCTCGGGTCAACTGTTGGGCGAACTCCACCGCCCGCCGCAGCGGCTCGGCGAAAACCCGGGCCAGCCAGGCGGCGAACGCCAGGCAGATCGCGACGCTGATGACGGCCGGCGCGGGCACCCCGCGGTCGGCGAGCAACACATAGAGAAGGACGGCCAGGGCCGACAGCCCGGCGAGGCTGAGAGTCAGCCGGGCGCCCATGTACCGTCAATCCTCGGGACGGAAGCGGTAGCCGAAACCGCGGACTGTCTCGATCAGCTGGCCCGCGGACCCCAGCTTCGCCCGCAGTCGGCCCACGTGCATGTCCACAGTGCGTGTCTCGATGTCCGCCGTCGTGTCCCATACGGCTTCCAGGAGGGACGATCGACCTCCCGGTCCTCCACCGTCACCTGATTCGCCTCCACGTCGACCACCAGCGATCCTGCCCGCAGCACGCGACCACGGCCTCGGCCCGGCCCGACGGTCACGGAGCGCCGGAGCACGGCCTTGACCCGCAGCACGAGCTCCTTAGGGCTGAACGGCTTCGTGATGTAGTCGTCGGCGCCCAGTTCGAAGCCGCGCAGCCGATCCTCCTCATCCACACGCGCGGTGAGCACGACAACGGGGGTGCGCTCGCTCTCCTTGCGTGTGCGGAGCGACCTGAGGACGTCGATCCCGCTGACCTCCGGCAGCATCAGGTCCAGGACCACGAGATCGGGCGGATCGAACTCCAAGGCGCGCAGCGCTTCACGCCCAGTGGACGCCGTGCGGACCTGGTAGCCGGCATGGGCCAGCTGGTAGGCGACCAGCGCAGCAATGTCCGCCTCGTCCTCGACGACGAGAATGCGCGCAGACGTCTGGTCGGACATGGGGGGGCAATCTAGACACCTTGTCCGGGTTCGGACAGGCAGAGTGGCACGGGAGTCATCACGGTGCGCGACGGTCGGTTGGCGGAACCACCCGGCCCGGTTGCGCAAGCGGGATAACTCGTTGATTATGAGGCGATTGGTTCTTCCGGCTCCAACGGCGTCTCAAGGGGCGGTCGGTGAAATACATCGTCGAGATTGAAGGGCGAACCCACGAGGTCGAGATCGGGCCTGACGGCGTGCGCCTGGACGGGCATCGGGTCGAGGCCGATCTCCGGGCCGATCATGGCCAGCACCTCTTCAACTTGGTGCTCGACGGGCGCTCCCATACGCTGCGTGTCCGGCGGCGCGACGGCCGCGGCGCCTGGGAGATCGAGATCGCTGGCCGGCGCCACCAGGTTCTGGCGCTCGACGAGCGGCGCCGGGCGATTCGCGAACTTGCGGGCTCCCCCGCCACCAGCCACGGGGCCGTCGAGGTCGCAGCACCGATGCCCGGGCTGGTGATCAAGGTCGACGTGTCCCAGGACGAGCACGTCGAGCGTGGCCAGGGGCTCATCGTCATCGAGGCGATGAAGATGGAGAACGAGTTGAAGGCGACGCTGGCGGGCCGGGTGACCGAGGTGCGCGTCGTCCCCGGGCAGGCGGTGGACAAGGGTGAGACGCTGTTGGTGATCGATCCTGGCGAGGCGTGAAGCTCGATGAAGGGAAAGCTTGAGAACACCAGCGGCATCGAGATCCGCCCGACTTACAGCGCAGATGGCGTGACGGCAGCGGGCGCCCCGGATCCTGGCCTGCCGGGTCACTTCCCCTTTACCCGCGGCGTCCACGAGACGATGTACCGGGGTCGGCTGTGGACGATGCGACAGTACGCGGGCTTCGGGACGGCGGAGGAGACCAACCGGCGCTTCCGCTTCCTATTGGACTCCGGTCAGACGGGACTATCGGTCGCCTTCGATTTGCCGACGCAGATGGGCTACGATTCCGACGACCCGATGGCTGCCGGCGAGGTCGGTCGCGTAGGCGTCGCGATCGACACGCTGGACGACCTGCGGATCCTCTTCGACGGAATCGATCTCGCCCAGGTGTCCACCTCGATGACCATCAACGCTACAGCGGCGATACTCTTGGCCATGTATGTGGCGCTGGCCGACGAGCGCGGTGTGGCCCGCGAGTCGCTGGCCGGGACGGTGCAGAACGATATCCTCAAAGAGTTCGTCGCTCGGGGCACCTACATCTTTCCGGTCGAACCCAGCCTGCGTCTGGTGACCGATATCTTCGAGTTCTGCGCCCGGGAGCTGCAGCGCTGGAACAGCATATCGATCAGCGGCTACCATATGAGAGAGGCGGGGTGTACTGCGGCGCAGGAGATCGCCTTCACCCTCGGCAACGGTCTCGAGTACGTCGAGCGGGCAATCCAGCACGGCCTCGATGTCGAGGACTTTGCCCCCCGGCTCTCCTTCTTCTTCGCCGCTCACAATGACCTGTTCGAGGAGGTCGCCAAGTTCCGTGCCGCCCGGCGTCTTTGGGCGCTGCTCATGCGCGAGCGCTACGGCGCCTCGGACCGGGCCTGTCTGCTGCGTTTCCACACGCAGACGGCCGGGTCCTCACTGACGGCCCAGCAACCCCTCAACAACGTGGTGCGGGTAGCGGTGCAGGCGCTGGCGGCAGTTCTGGGCGGAACCCAGTCACTGCACACCAACGCCTACGATGAGGCGCTCGCGCTGCCGACCGCCGACTCGGCAGTGCTGGCCCTGCGCACGCAGCAGATCCTCGCCCACGAGGCAGGCGTCGCCAGCACCGCCGACCCGCTGGGCGGCAGCTACTACGTGGAGACGCTGACCGCGCAGCTCGAGGAGCAGGCCGGGGGCTACCTGGCGGAGATCGAGCAGCGCGGTGGGGCGGCCCAGTCCATCGCCTACATGGTCGACGAGATCCAGCGCGCCGCCTACGCCTACCAGCTCGAGATCGAGCGCGATGAACGCGTCGTCGTCGGTGTGAACGAGTTCCGGGAGGAGGAAGCGGAGCCACGCATCGACCAGCCTGCGTTCCCCGAGCTGGAGGCCCGACAGCGAGCGCGTCTCGAAGAGTTCCGCGCGAGCCGCAACGCCCGGGAGGTCGAGCGCGCCCTGAAGCGGCTCAGGGAGCTCGCCGCGGGCGATGGCAACCTGATGCCGCAGATCGTGGAGGCGGTGAAGGCTGGCGCCACGCTGGGTGAGATCAGCGGGGCCTTGCGCTCAGAATGGGGCGAATATCGGGCGGCAAGTTGAAGGCCTTCCTGCCTTCGGATAACTTTCCGTCGCGTGTTCCCAGAGCGATGACACCAGCGGTGTGACGAGGCATGCCGACATACGAATACGAGTGTGGTAGCTGCGGGCGCCGGTTCGAGAAGTTCTCGCCCAAGATCTCCAACGCTTCCAGCCTGGAGTGCCCCGACTGCGGTGGCGTGGCCGAGCGACTGATCTCGGGCGGCGCCGGTGTGCTTTTCAAGGGCTCCGGGTTCTATAGCACGGATTATCGAAGCGAGTCCTACAAGGAAGCGGCCAAGCAGGAGACGAGAGAGAGCAAAGAGAAGGCTCCCTCCGGAGAGGCCGCCACGACCTCCAGCGGTAAGGAACAGAAGTCGAAGAAGGGCTCGAACTAGATGCATCTCCCCGAACTGGCCAGGGCACTTGAGCGAGCCGCGCAAGAGCTGGGTGCTGGGGATGAGCTGGAAGTCCGGCTCGAACGGCCGAAGGAAGTCAGCCATGGCGACGTGGCCACCAACCTGGCCATGGTGCTCGCGGGCCGCCTGGGCCGGGTGCCGCGCGAGCTGGCCGAGCGCTTGCTGGGCGCGCTCGATCTACCCGCCCTCCACATCGAACAGGCGGAGATCGCTGGGCCCGGATTCCTGAATTTCCGCATCAGCCGCGACTACCTACGTGACCAGCTGCGCGAGATCTGCCGCGCCGACCGGGATTACGGGCGTAGCAGCTGGGGCGCTGGGCGTTCCGTCAACGTCGAGTTCGTATCGGCGAATCCCACGGGCCCCCTGCACGTCGGCCACGGACGTGGCGCCGCCGTGGGCGACGCCATCGCACGCCTGCTTGAGTTCACAGGGCACCGGGTGCAGCGCGAGTTCTACGTCAACGACGCCGGCGCCCAGATCGACAAGCTCATCGAGTCCATCGATGCCCGCTATCGGCAGCTGCAGGGAGGCGACCGGCCTATTCCCGAGGGCGGGTATCACGGCGAGTACGTCAGCGAGCTGGCGAGCCAGCTCAGAGCGGAGCACGCCGATCAGCTCGATGGCGAATGGGGTGCGGCGGAGCGTCAACTGGTGCGGCGCTACGCCCTGGAACGCGTGCAGCAGGAGCAGCGGGACGACATGCGGGTGTTCCGGGTGGAGTTCGACGAGTTCCGAACCGAGAGTTCGGTTTACGAGTCCGGCCAGATCGGGGCGACGCTGGCCGAGTTGCAGCGTCGGCGACTGAGCTATCAGCGTGAGGGCGCCGAGTGGCTGCGCACCACGACGTTCGGCGACGACAAGGACCGCGTCTTGGTCAAGAGCGACAGCAGCTACACCTATTTCCTCCCCGACATCGCCTATCACCGGGACAAAGCGCTGCGCGGCTTCGACACCGCGATCGACGTCTGGGGTGCTACTTCTTCGAGGCCGTGATCGTCCAACTGGTGCGCGTCGAGAGGAGTGGGGAAGAGGTCAAGTTCAGCAAGCGGGCCGGCGAGTTCGTGACCCTGCGGGACCTGATCGAGGAGGTGGGCACCGACGTCACCCGCTACTTCTTCCTCGAGCGTGGGCCCCAGCAGCAGATGGTTTTCGACCTCGATCTCGCCAAGGAGCGCTCGGAGAAGAACCCCGTATACAAGGTGCAGTATGCGCACGCGCGGTTACGCAGCGTCTATCGCCGGGGCGGGATCGAGCCGGCCCAGATCGATCTCGATATCGATCTGTCGCCTCTGGTGCAGCCGGACGCGCTCGAGATGATCAAGACGTTGCTCGACTTCCCCGAAACCGTTACGGCTGCCGCGCGCAGCCGTGAGCCTCACCGGGTCACGGCCTATGTTGAGGGGCTCGCCAACCAACTCAACAGCTGGTACCACATGGGCACGCGCGACCGTTCCCTGCGTGTCCTCGGGCAGGAGGAGCACGTGACTGCGGCACGGCTCGTGCTCGCGCGGGCTGCGGAGATCGTCTTGCGCAACGGGCTTGGGGTGCTCGGCATCGAGGCGCCGGAGCGCATGTGAGTATAGTTGACGCCGGAGGCGGTGGATGAAGCGTGGGGCACAGTTGCTGACGATAGCCTGGCTCGGGCTTGCGGCGCCGTCGATGCTACGCGCCCAAGACGAACTGGACCGTGAATTGGAAGACCGCTGCCGTGCGGCCGCGCCCAGCGAACTGCTCAGCCTGTGCAAGGATGTCGTCGCCTCGCTGCAGCTCGTACAGCCGGAGTTCGGGCTGCTGCTGGCTGGCGGCAACCCGGTGCTGGGTACGGCCAGCCCGATCGGGGCCAGGTTCCGGTTCATCCCCCGCGTCCATATCGGCGGCCGCATCAACTTCGTCTGGGCGGATATCCCTGACATCGTCGACTACCCGTCCGATACCCTCAGCCCGCTGGGCTCACTCGGGTTCGTCGTGCCCATGCCCCAGGCCGACATCTCGATCGGCGTGTTCGAGGGCTTCCAGCTCGGCACGACTCTGAGTGGCTTCGCTTCAGTGGAGCTGCTGGGCAGCCTGAGCGCTCTTCTCTTGCCGAGCGGGGACGGATTCGAGGCCGATGTCTCAGGGTTCGGATTGGGTGCCCGCCTGGGACTGCTACGCGAGTCGTTCACCGCACCTGGCATCTCCGTCTCTGGGCTCTACAAGTGGCACGGCCGGGTCCAGCTCGGGGATCTGGATGAGGGCGATGACGCCCAGTTCGGTGCGGATTTGCGTGTCGCCAGCTTTCGCGCCGGACTGAGCAAGAGCTTCGTGGCCCTCGGGGTCGCGCTGACTTTGGGGTTCGACAAGTACTTCAGCGACGTCGATCTCGCACTTGCCACCGGCCCTGGCGAGGTGAGCGAGATCGTCTCCGAAGATTCTCCTCTCGAGCTGGAGAGCGGGCGCTGGTCCGCCTTCGTGGACGTGTCCTACATCGTGCTGTTCCTGAACATCGTCGCTGAGATCGGCTGGCAGGAGGAGCAGAGGCTCGCCGGTTCGAGAGGGGGTGAGCTCGAATCAGGTAAATTGTTTGGAGCATTAGGGATACGTCTCACACTGTGATCCGCGATCTCGACCGCCACTACATGCAGAGGGCCCTGCAGCTCGCCGAGCGCGGCTGGGGTCGTGTGGCACCCAATCCCATGGTGGGCGCGCTGGTGGTCCGTGACGGCGTGGTGGTCGCTGAAGGGTTTCATGCCGAGTGGGGCAAGCCGCACGCCGAGATCAAGGCGCTGCAGGCGGCGGCAGGCAAGGCGAAGGGCGCCACGCTTTACGTGAACCTGGAGCCCTGTCACCACATGGGGAAGACGGGACCGTGCAGTCGTGCGATAGCGGATGCGGGGATCGCGCGAGTGGTCTGCGCGGCCCGCGACCCGAACCCGGAGGCGGCGGGCGGTGCTGAGTGGCTGCGTGAGCAGGGCATCGAGGTGGAGGAGGGCGTTTGTGAGGTGGAAGCCAGGGATCTCAACGCCGTGCACCTGAACGCCTTCTCCGCGAAGCGACCGTTCCTGGCGTTGAAGTACGCCGTCTCTCTGGATGCCCGCCTCTCGGAGGTGCCGGGGACCCGGACGCGGGTGAGTGAGGGGGCCGCGATCGTAGAGGCTCATCGGCTGCGGGCAGGATATGACGCGGTGATGGTCGGGGTTGGCACCGCGCTGGCGGATGACCCGCAGCTTACTGTGCGCGAGTGGGGACCAGTGCGGGTAGCGCCGCTACGCGTGGTCCTCGATACCGAACTTCGGTTGCCCCTTGAGTCGAAGCTCGTGCAGACCGCCCGGGAATGGCCGGTCTGGGTGTTCGCCGCTCGCGGCGCCGACGGCAAGCGTGCGGCGTGCTTGCAAGGGCAGGGCGTTGAGGTCGTGCAGGTCGGTCGCGAGCCGGGCTGCGAGCGGCTCGACCTTGGCGAGGTTCTTGCACGGCTGTGGGAGCGGAATGTGCGCTCCCTGTTGTGTGAGGGTGGCGGTAAGCTGGGATCGGCGTTCCTGATGGCCGGATACGTTGACCGGCTCTACCTCTTCATAGCGCCCCGGCTGTTCGGCGAACCCGGCGTGCCTGCTTTTCAGGGCGGGCGAGGGCGCGGGGCGCGCGACTGGCGAACGATTCGGCGGGTCGAGTTCGCGGAGGTCACGCTGTTCGAGCTTAAACCTGAGGGCGCCGCCAGCGCCCCGTCGGAACCGTGAGCGCTGCAGATGTTTAGTGGAATCGTCGAGGAAGTTGGAACCGTCGACTCGGCCACCGATGTGGGCGGGCGCCGCGATATCGTCATCGCCGCGGACAAGGTATTGGAGGACCTCCGGGTCGCTGACAGCATCAACGTCGATGGCGTCTGCCAGACTGTGGTCCAGGTTGGCCGCGGGGTCTTCAAGGTTCAGGCGATCGCGACGACGTTGTCGCGGACGACGCTCGCTGAGTTCCGCCGCGGTCGGAAGGTGAATCTGGAACGGCCCATCGCCGCGGGCGGCCGCTTCGGAGGCCACTTCGTTCAGGGCCATGTGGACGGTGTGGCGACCGTGACCTGGGTGAAGCGACAGGGCGAGATGTGGCTGGTCCGCTTCAGCCTGCCCGACACGGTGCGGCCCTTCACGGTCCTCCACGGCTCGATCGCGCTGGACGGGGTCTCGCTGACCGTCAACGCCCTACCGGACCCCGGGACTGCGGAAGTGGCCCTGATACCTTATACTTATGAGCACACGAACCTCTCGCGCCTGGCAGCGGGCGATCGGGTCAACCTCGAGGCGGACATGATCGGGAAGTACGTTGCCCGGGCGCTGGGCCAGCACAGGGAGTTTGGGACGACGAACCTGGAGCAGAAGCTGTCAGAGTGGGGGATAACCTGATGGCTGCCGCCGCGCTCCTGGCGATGAGAGAATGAGCAAGATAGCGTTCGACTCGGTCGAAGAGGCGATAGAGGCGATCCGACGCGGCGAACTGGTCATCGTGGCCGACGACGAGGATCGTGAGAACGAGGGAGATCTGGTCTGCGCTGCTGAGAAGATCACTCCCAGCGTGATCAATTTCATGGCCACGCACGGACGTGGCCTCATCTGCCTCTCGCTGACACCAGAGCGCGTCGAGCAGCTCGTGCTCACCGCGATGGGCAACCACACGACCGATTCCCACGGTACCGCCTTCATGGTCTCCATTGACGCCGACACGAAGCACGGCGTCACAACCGGCATCAGTGCGGCCGACCGAGCCAAGACGATCCAGGTCGCGATCGATCCCAACAGTCGGCCCGACGACCTCCGGCGTCCCGGTCACGTCTTCCCGCTGCGAGCGAGGCCCGGCGGCGTGCTGCAGCGTGTCGGGCAGACAGAGGCCTCGGTCGATCTGGCGAGGATGGCGGGGCTGACGCCAGCGGGCGTCATCTGCGAGATCTTGAACGAGGACGGCACGATGGCGCGCCGGCCGCAGCTCGAGGTCTTCGCGCGCCGCCACGGCCTCAGGTTCGTGACCGTCGCTCAGATCATCGCCCATCGCTTGAAGACGGAGCGGCTGGTTCATCGCGTGGCGGAGGCGAAACTGCCGACCGAGTTCGGGGAATTCTGCGTGATCGCGTATACGAACGACGTCGATCGGCGCGAGCATGTAGCACTGATCAAGGGTGATGTCGCTGGCCGGGAAGATGTGTTGGTCCGCATGCATTCCGAGTGCCTGACCGGCGATGTGTTTCACTCACAGCGCTGCGATTGCGGTCAGCAGCTCCACACAGCCCTGCGCCGCATCAATGCGGAGGGGTGTGGCGTCCTGGTCTACATGAAGCAGGAGGGGCGAGGGATCGGCCTGCTGAACAAGATCAGGGCCTATCAGCTCCAGGAGAGGGGTGTGGACACCGTGGAGGCCAACGAGATGCTGGGCTTCCCGGCTGACCTGCGCGACTACGGGATTGGTGTTCAGGTGCTTCTCGACCTGGGTATCAAGTCGATGCGGCTGATGACCAATAACCCGAAGAAGATTATTGGCCTGCAAGGTTACGGCTTGTCGGTGACCGAGCAGGTGCCCATCAGCGTGAGGCCGAACCGTCACAACTGGAGGTACCTGAAGGCGAAGCGGGACAAGATGGGCCACCTGATACCAGCGGACGAGACAGTGGCGGGCTGAGGGCTATGCACGAGAGATACGGGGTATTCCGAGTTGAGAGCCGACGCTTCGCGTTGGTGGTTAGCCGGACCAACGAGCTGGTCACCCGCCAGCTGCTGGCGGGTGCCGTGGACTGCCTGCGCCAGCATGGCGCGAGTGACGAACAGATCGACGTTTTCTGGGTACCAGGGGCATGGGAATTGGCGCCGCTCGCCGCGCGTTTGGCGAAGGGTCGTCACTATACGGCGATTGTGGCGCTCGGTGCGCTGATCCGCGGTGCCACACCGCATTTCGACTATCTCGCTGGCGCGGCCAGCCAGCGACTGCAGAACCTGGCGACACATTCAGAAACCTATGTGTCCCTTGGTCTGCTCACCGCCGACACGATGGAACAGGCGCTTGAGCGTGCCGGTAGCAAGGCGGGCAACCACGGCTGGAAGGCGGTGCTGGCGGCGATCGAGATGGCCGACCTTCTTGACCAGCTTGATGGGGAGTCGGACTAAGGCTGCAAGAGCTGGATCGTGTACTTCGCCCGCCCCGGCCGCGGCCTCCAGATCCCGAGGTTCAGGCATACACCGAGCTTCTGCTGGCCGTGATCGAGCGTGAGCGCGCCGTTCTGGACGCTCGCATTCAGGCGCTCGCCGACAATTGGCGCCTCTCGAGGATGGCGTCGGTCGATCGCAACATCCTGCGGATCGCGGCCGCCGAGATGCTCTACCTTGATGTGATCCCGCTGCGTGTCTCCCTCCAGGAAGCGATCCGTCTGGCTGAATGGTTTGGCACGGATGAGAGCAGGCGCTTCATCAACGGCGTGCTTGATGCTCTGCTCCGGCAACTGGAACCTGAACGCCAGGGCGAAGGCAGATGAGCAAGGGCCGCCTTGACTTGCTGATCGTCAACTGGCAGGACAGGCGTAATCCGCAGGCTGGCGGCGCCGAGATTCACTTGCACGAGATCTTCGGCCGCATCGCCGAGCGGGGGCACCGGGTCACGTTGCTTTGCTCCGCTTGGCCTGGTGCGCCGGCGCGTGAGGTCGTGGATGGCATCGACGTTCACCGGGTGGGTGGGCGTCATACTTTCACGATTCTTGCCCTGCCGTACTACCGGCGCTATCTGGCGGATGCGGGTTTTGACCTCGTCGTCGAGGATATCAACAAGCTGCCGCTCTACACGCCACTCTGGGTGCGACCGCCAGTGGTGGCTCTCGTACCCCACCTGTTCGGCACGACGGCCTTTCGCGAGGCTTCGCTGCCCGTCGCCACGACCGTGTGGTTGATCGAGCGAGCGGTCCCGCACTTCTACGAGGAGGTACCCTTTCAGGCGATCTCCGAGTCAACGGCGGATGACCTAGCGGCGCGGGGGCTACCGCGCTCGGCCATCCGGGTGATTCACCCGGGCATCGACCACTCGCGCTTCAAGCCTGATCCGGGCCGCGAGGGTTTCCCCGTGCCGAGCTTCGCCTACGTAGGCCGCTTGAAGCGCTACAAGGGCTTGGAGAGAGTGGTGGATGCGGTCGCCCAGCTCGTGGCCGAGGGCACCCCGGCACGGCTCCTGGTGGCGGGCAAAGGCGACCACGAGCCGGAGCTGCGTGACTACGCCGCCACCCGTGCGCCCGGCTCGGTCGACTTCCTCGGCTACATTTCCGAGGACGAAAAGGTGGACCTATTGCGGAGAGCCTGGGCGACGGTGTACCCATCCCCCAAGGAGGGCTGGGGCATCACCAACATCGAGGCGGCTGCTTGCGGCACGCCGGTCCTGGCCTCCGATTCACCGGGGCTGCGCGACTCGGTCGCCCACGGCCAGAGCGGGCTGCTGGTCCGCCACGCGGACGTCGCGGCCTGGGCCGCTGCTCTGCGCCGTATCGCGCAGGACGGGCAGCTGCGTCGCGGGCTCCGGGAAGGCGCCAGTCGATTCGCTGGCAGGTTCAGCTGGGAGCGTGCGGCGGATGAGACGGAGGCCCACCTCCAGGAGGTCCACGCCAATGGCCTACCTACAGGCCGGTCCCACTTCAGTACCCCATCATGGGAGGCGAGATGAAGATTTCCATCACCGCCCGGCGTTTCGAACTCGGCGATTCACTCCGAAAGCACATCGAGAGTCGCTTCTCTGGGCTGGAACGTTACAACCACCGCATGTCGCGGCTCGAGGTTACGCTCACCGACGAGAAGCGGCAGAAGCGCGTTGAGGCACGCGCTGCCGTCGATGGAGACGTAGATATACACGCGGAGACGACCGCAGCGGACTTCCGCAGCGCAGTGAATCGGGTATCCGACAAGTTGGCCCGCCAGCTCAAGCGGCGCCGGGACCGGCGAACCGACCATCAGGCGCCGCGACTCGGTGAAGAGATCGAGCCCGAGGAAGCCTTCGAAGGTACCGAGTCGTGAGCTTAACGGTCGAGGATCTGCTGCGGCTTCGCGGCGAAAGCTTGCGCCTGCGGCTGGCGACGCGAGCTGACCGCGCCGTCAAGCGAGAGATCGTTGAGGGCGAAATATCCAGCCCCGGCCTGGCGCTGGCCGGTTACACGGAACGCTTCGCTGCCGGCCGCATTCAGGTGCTAGGCGAGACGGAGGTCTCCTATCTACGCTCGCTCGACGAGGATCGGCGCCGCCAGGCGGTGGAGACCCTGTTCGGCTTCGACATACCTTGCGTGATCGTGACGAAGGGTCTCGAGCTGCCATCGGTGTTCTTAGAGATCGCGGAGCGACAAGCGGTGCCGGTGGTGGTCAGCGAGTTGCGGACGGCGGAGTTCTATCGCCGGATGCATCCCTTCTTGAATGATTACTTCGCGCCTCAGACCTACATTCATGGCTCACTGGCCGACGTGTACGGGGTGGGTCTACTGTTCGTGGGCCGCAGCGGCATCGGCAAGAGCGAGTGTGTGCTGGATCTGGTCGAGCGAGGACATCGCCTCGTCGCCGACGACGTGGTGCAGATCACTCGGCAGGGCCACGACGTGCTGATCGGCAGGTCCCCTGAGTTGGGCCGCCACCACATGGAGATCCGCGGAATCGGCATCCTGGATATCCGCGCCTTGTTCGGCATACGCGCGATCCGGCAGCAGAAGCGGATCGAGGTGGTGGTCCAGTTGGTCGATTGGACGGACCGGGCGGCGTACGATCGCACGGGTCTGGACGCTGCGCATACCGTGATCCTCGAAGTCCCTATCCGCCGGGTGACCGTCCCGCTCAATCCGGGCAAGAACATTACCGTCATATCTGAGGTGGTGGCGATGAGCCACTTGCTCCGCTACGCTGGCGTCGACTCGGCCGCGGCCTTCGACGCCAGGCTGCGTGAGGCCATGGCACCCGTCCGCGAGTACCTCGAGGAGGACTATGAGTGAGGACGTCCGCGGGATCCTCGTAGGTCACGGCAAGCTGGCAGAGGGGCTGCTCGACGCTGTCGAGGGCATCATCGGCTCGCGCGAGGGGCTCATACCGCTGGACAACGCAGACTTGACCCCCGAGGCGCTGGAAGTGCGCCTGCTCGAGCTCGTCGGGAAGGGTCCGGCTGTCGTGTTCGTGGATCTGCCCAGCGGCAGCTGTGCCTTCGCGGCTCGCCGCATCAGGGCCCACCACCCCAGGATCGCCGTGGTCTGCGGCGTCAATCTCCCCCTGGTGCTTGACTTCGCCTTTCACCGCACACTACCGATCGAGGAGATCCTCGAACGGTTGCGCACTCATGTAGGCGTATCCATAGAGTACTCGACAGATGCCGATTCTTCTGTGCCGGGTCGATGACCGGCTGATCCACGGCCAGGTCGTCGTCGGTTGGGGCGCGCAGACGGGACTCGACTATATCGCGGTCGTGGACGACAAGCTCGTGCAGAGCGAATGGGAGCAGGATCTCTATCGGGCGGGCCTGGCCGAGTCCATCGAGGGCCGGTTCCTGAGCGTCGCTGAGGCGGTCGAGTGGATCCCGAGCTTGGCCCAGAACACCGAGCGCGGTTTCATCTTGACACGGGATATCGCGACCATGCGCCAGCTGGCTGAGCAAGGGATCCTTGCCGATATCGAGATCAACCTGGGCGGGCTGCATGACGCGCCGGGCCGGCACCGCGTTCTCCCCTACCTGTTCCTGAGTGCCGAGGACCGGCGGGAGCTGGAGCGTCTGCGGCGCGTGCATCCCAGTGTCACCGCGCAGGACGTACCCAGCGCGCGCAAGGTCGAGCTCGACGAACTGCTTGAGTCGAGGTCAGGTTAAAGCTGGAACCGACGACCTGTTTGTGGCTGGCTCTGCTGGGCGGGGTTGTAGGCCTCGACACAGCGTCGTGGGCTCAGGCGATGATCTCGCGCCCGATCGTGGCTGGGCCCGTGGCCGGGCTGCTGCTCGGCGACCCCGAGGCGGGCTTCTGGGCGGGCGCAGTCCTGGAGGTCCTCAGCTTGCGCCAGCTTCCCGTTGGGGCCAGCCGCTATTGGGACACGGGGCCCGCCGCCGTCGCGGCTACCGCTGTGTTCGTTCCCACGGGCGGGCCGCTCGCACTGCTGGTGGCCGTCGGCTTCGGGGTGATGGTCGGCTGGCTGGGCAGCTGGAGCGTGCATCTGACACGGCACCTGAACGCGCGGCTGGTGGCGACGGAGGGACGGGTGGCGGTCACACCGATGTGGCTGACGGTCCGACACCTGGCGGCCATGGCCGTGGATCTGCTCCGTGCCGCCATCATCACGTTCCTCGCCGTCTGGGCGCTCCCGCGAACCGCAGTTGGCATGGCCGGGCTTCCGCGGCTCGGCGATGCCGTCGCCACCCTCATCCTGCTGGTGTCCGCGAGCTTGATGCTGGGCGTGGACGTACGGACCATGGCCCGGGACCGCCAGACGTGGGCGGCTTTCGGAGTGGGGGCGGTGCTGACCGCGATCCTTGTCCTATGGTTGCGCTAAGTATACTGCTGCGCTTGCGGCTGCTGCTACGGAGCCTGGCGATCCAGGGTTCGTTCAACTACCGGACCATGCAGGGCGCCGGTATCGGCTTCGCGCTCATCCCCGTGCTCGTTCGGCTGCACCGGGGAGATGGGGCTTCGCTCGCTGAGTCGCTCCGGCGGCACACTCGCTTCTACAACGGCCATCCTTACCTGTCCACTGTGGCCATCGCAGCAGTGGCACGCATGGAGTCCGAGCAGGAGAACGCCGAGGAGATCGAGCGCTTCAAGGGCGCCATCGTGAGCCCGCTCGGCAGCATCGGGGACCGGCTGGTCTGGGCGCGCTGGCGGCCCCTGTGCTCGCTGCTGGCGCTGTTGCTGTTCCTGGCTGGCGCCCCGTGGTGGGTCGCCTGTGCCGCCTTTCTTGTCCTCTACAACGCCGTGCACTTCGGCCTGAGGGTGTGGGGCTTGCACCTGGGATGGCGGGAAGGGCACGAGGTCGGTCGGGCGCTGATGGGCTCACCTTTGCGCCGGCTGCCGGATCGGCTTACGATTCCTTTAGCCGCTGTGGCGGGAGCCCTGCTGCCCCTGTTGGCAGTGGGCCTAGGCGGCACCTCCGGCGCTGGTTCACTTTCCGTAATCGGCATCGCCCTCGTGCTTGGGGTCGTAGGCGCCTGGCGCCCGGCTGTAGCTGGTCGCCTCGCCGTTTTCGTCCCGCTGATCGCGTCGCTCGTGGTGGTTGCTCTGGGAAGTACGGTATGGTGAGCTTGGGAAACCAGGACTGCGTCAAGAGCGTCATCGTAGCCAACGTCTATGGCTTGCACGCCAGGCCGGCGGCGGAGTTTGTCAAGCTGGCGAGCAAGTTCGAGAGCGAGATCCTGGTTCGCAAAGACACTCTGGAGGTCAACGGCAAAAGCATCATGGGCGTGATGATGCTCGCGGCAGAGAGGGGATCCACCATCCACATCCGGGCGCGGGGCACGGATGCCCAGCAGGCTGTCGAAGCGCTGGTGCGTCTCGTCGCGGACGGGTTCGGGGAGGCCTACAGCTAGTGGGCAATACGATGCAGGGGATCCCGGCCTCACCGGGCATCGCTATCGGGCCCGCCTTCGTGGCGCATTGGCCGCACTTCCAGGTACACCATGCCACCGTGACTCCCGATCAGGTCCAGATAGAGATCGCTCGCTTCCAGAACGCCCGCGAGCAGGCGAAGCAGCGCACCCTGCAGCTGCGAGACCAGGTCGAGAGCCGGCTCGGAGACGTCCAGGCCAAGATCTTCGACCCCCAGGTCATGATGCTGGACGATCCGGATCTGGTCGAAGGGACGCTGACTTACATCGCCGATAGCTACCTGACGGCAGAACGCGCTTTCAGCCTGCGCGTGCTCGAGTTCCGCGCCCAGTGGCTCGACGCTACCCATGCCAGGATCATGGACCGCGTCGCCGACCTTAACGACGTGCAGGCGCGCGTGCTGGCCTCCCTGATCGAATTACCCGTGCCCGACATCCTGCACAATCCACCTGACGAGCCTGTTATCCTGGTGACCAAGGAGCTGACCCCGAGTCGCATGGTCGAACTGGACCGTGATCGCGTCTTGGGTGTCGCCACCGATGCAGGCACTCGGACGGCGCACGCCTCCATCCTGGCGCGCTCGCTGGGCATCCCTTGCGTCGTAGGGCTCGGCGATCTCTCACGCCGCGTGCAGAACGGCGTCGAGATGATCCTCGATGGGAGTCGGGGTAAGGTCGTGATCAGGCCGAGTGAATCGGAGAAGCACTGGTTCCACGACCGCGACGTCCAGGCGCGCGAGATGGTGAAGGCACTGAAAGCCATCGCGAGCCTCGAGCCGATCACCAGCGACGGAACCCGGATCGGACTCTACGCCAACCTGGAGTTGCCGGACGACGCCGCAGGCGCGGTCGCGGTGAACGCCGACGGTGTCGGGCTCTTTCGCACCGAGTTTCTCGTCGTCGGCAAGACCGCCGTGCCCGACGAGCAGGAGCAGTACGAGGCCTTCAGGCGCGTCGTTGACACCCTGGCGCCACGCCCGGTGACCATCCGGACCTTCGATCTGGGCGGCGACAAGTTTCCCCTCTTCCTGCCGCCCATCGCCGAGGAGAACCCGTTCCTCGGCTGGCGGGGTATCCGGATCTACGAGATGATGCCTGAACTCTTCCACAACCAGGTCCGGGCCATACTGCGCGTTGCGGCTCGCGGCCCGGTGCAACTGCTCGTGCCGATGGTCAACACGGTGGACGAGGTGCGCGGCGTCCGCAGGGTGATGGAAGAGGCGAGGCGCGAGCTCGAGCGGGAGGGCGCCGAGCAGGGTGAGTGTCAGCTGGGCGTGATGCTCGAGACCCCGGCCTCCGTCGCGATCGCGGAGGTTCTGGGGCAGCACGTCGACTTCTTCAGCCTGGGCACCAACGACCTGATCCAGTACATGCTGGCCGTCGATCGCGGCAACGCCCAGCTGTCACCGTTCTTCGACCTCTACCATCCGGCGCTGCTCCGCTATATCCGCGCTGCCGTCGAGGCAGCCCAGCAGCTGGGACGGCCGCTCTATGTCTGCGGCGAAGCGGCTGCGGACTTGCTGGGGGCGACGCTGTTGCTCGGTCTCGGCGTGCGCAATCTGAGCTGTGCACCCAGCGCGATTCTGGCGCAGAAGAAGCTAATCCGCTCCCTCGATATCGAGTACGTCGAACGGCTCGCCAGCGAGCTGCTGGCGATGGAGACGGGTCGGGAGATCCGCCGGCGCCTGATGGAGGCGCTGAGCGAGCGACTTGATCCCGCCGTCCTCGACGCAGAGCTCGAGGCGGATGCGAGCTTGTCGCACTCTGACTGAGAGAGTACCTTCGTGCGATTTCCTTGACAGGGTTGGCCACTTTTCGGCGCCGGCCAGCCGTCGGGACTGTGACGTGAGGTAGGAGCAGACCTTGTCGAAGAGACGCCTCTTCACATCGGAAAGCGTCACCGAAGGCCACCCAGACAAAGTCGCAGACCAGATCTCGGATGCGATCCTCGACGCGATCATTGGCGAGGATCCCAGCGCCCGGGTAGCAGCCGAGTGCCTTGTGACCACGGGCCTGGCATTCGTCGCCGGTGAAATCACGACCCGCACGTACGTCGATATCCCGACCGTCGCTCGCGAGACGATCCGTGAGATCGGCTACGTAGACGCCTCCTACGGCCTCGACCACAAGACGTGCGCGGTCATTACCTCGATCGATCGGCAGTCGGCGGACATAGCCTTGGGCGTTGATACCGGTGGGGCCGGGGACCAGGGAATGATGTTTGGCTACGCGACCCGCGAGAGCCCCGAACTCATGCCTCTGCCGATCATCCTCGCCCACCGGCTGACCCGGCGTCTGGCGGAGGCACGCAGGTCGGGTACGATGCCTTGGCTGCGGCCGGATGGCAAGTCCCAGGTCACCGTCGAATATGATGGCGACGAGCCGGTGCGCATCCAGGCGGTCGTTGTCTCTGCCCAGCACGACAACGACATCGAGAATGGCGAGATCCGTGAGAAGATCCGCGAGCTTATCATCGAGCCGGCCCTCCCCACGGAGCTCTACGACCGTAACTCCACCCGCATCCACATCAACCCGACCGGTCGCTTCGTCACCGGCGGCCCACAGGGCGACGCGGGCCTCACCGGACGCAAGATCATCGTCGATACCTATGGCGGCGTCGCGCGACACGGCGGTGGTGCCTTCAGTGGCAAGGATCCCAGCAAGGTCGACCGCTCGGCCAGCTACGCAGCTCGCTGGATCGCTAAGAACGTCGTCGCGGCGGAACTGGCCGACACCTGCGAGGTCCAGCTGGCGTACGCGATCGGTGTCGCCCAGCCGGTCTCGGTCCTCGTCGATACCCGGGGAACAGGCAGCGTCCCCGACGCCCAGCTCGAAGCCGCAGTGCGTGACGTGTTCGATCTCACCCCTAGGGGCATCATCGAGGCCCTGGGCCTACGCCGTCCGCTCTTCAAGCGGACGGCGGCTTACGGTCACTTCGGTCGCGAGCCCGAGTCGGACGGTGGCTTCTCCTGGGAGCGCTGCGACAAGGTGAAAGATCTCAGGTCCCACATCGGTTGAACCGAACCGCAGAAGGGCATGTCATGTCTATACATAGGGTCGAACACCACATCCGTGACATCAAGCTGGCTGACAAGGGCAGGCTGCGCGTAGAGTGGGCCGAGCGGGCTATGCCCGTGCTCGGCAGGATCCGCGAGCGCTTTGCCCACGAGCAGCCGTTGAAGGGGCAGCGGCTCTCCGCCTGTCTCCACGTCACGACCGAGACTGCGAATCTGGTGCTGACCTTGAAGGCGGGTGGTGCGGAGGTTGCCCTCTGCGCGTCCAATCCGTTGTCCACGCAGGACGACGTCGCGGCCTACCTGGTGCGCGATCACGATGTCAAAGTGTTCTCGATCTGCGGTGAAGACCACGACGTCTATTACGACCATATTCGGGCCGCTCTCGCGCTTCGACCGAGCATCACCATGGATGACGGGGCCGATCTGGTCAGCGCGCTGCACATGATCGCTCTGGAGCGCCTCGCTGATCTGGCCGAGCCGGTGCGCCGCTGGGCTGGGAGTCTCTCGCAGGAGGAACGCCGTGAGGTCGTGGGGAGCGTGATTGGCTCCACGGAGGAGACCACTACCGGCGTCATCCGGCTGCGTGCCATGGCGCGCGACGGTGTTCTGCAGTTTCCGGTGATCGCGGTCAACGACAGCCTGACGAAGTACATGTTCGACAACCGATACGGCACCGGCCAATCGACAATAGATGGCATCCTGCGGGCGACGAACGTCCTTCTCGCCGGTAGCCGTGTGGTCGTCGCCGGCTACGGCTGGTGCGGTCGCGGCGTAGCCAGCCGGGCGCGGGGCGCGGGCGCGCGGGTGATCATCACGGAGGTCGAGCCGCTCAAGGCTCTCGAAGCTGTGATGGACGGCTTCGACGTCATGCCTATGAGCGAAGCGGCGAAGATCGGCGATATCTTCGTCACTGTGACGGGCGACACGAGCGTCATCCGGGAGGAGCACTTCCGCCTCATGAAGGACGGCGCCATTGTGGCCAACTCCGGTCACTTCAATGTGGAGATCGACCTGGATCAGCTCGCTAGCATGGCGGACGGGCCCCCGCGTCAGGTGCGTGACTTCGTGCAGGAGTACCGTCTCGACGGGCGCTGCATCTTCGTCCTGGGCGAGGGCCGGCTCGTCAACCTGGCGGCGGCGGAGGGCCACCCGGCGGCGGTCATGGACATGTCGTTCGCCAATCAGGCGCTCGCCGCCGAGTACCTGGTGGGTTACGGGCGCGAGCTGGGCCGAGCCGTGCACCGAACACCGGATCCTCTCGACCGTGAGATCGCTCGGCTGAAGCTCGAGTCGATGGACATCGCCATCGACACGCTCACGGACGAACAGCGCAAGTATCTGTCGTCCTGGGAGCTCGGAACCTGAGTGCGGCGGCGGGGTTTACAGAAGGGTCGGGGTTGGTATCTTGGGTGAGACCAGACCTTGGAGCCCGCCGATCGATCTACTGTGAGTCACATGAACCAGGTCAGGGTAGCCAGCCTCGGGCTGGATAAGGCGTCCAACACGCCTGTGGTCATCTTGCAGGAGTTGGACGGCGAGCGCGTTCTCCCCATCTGGATCGGGCCCGGTGAGGCCAGCGCCATCGCCATGGAGCTGGCAGGGATGAAGTTCTCGCGGCCGCTGACCCACGACCTTTTCATGGCTATGCTTCAGGGCCTCGGCAGCGAGCTGCAGCGCGTACTCATCACCAAGGTAGTCGACAACACCTACCATGCCGAGCTGATCATCAAGCGGGACGGGCAGGTGGTCTCGATCGATGCCCGGCCCAGCGACAGCATCGCGATCGCGCTGCGCGCCAAGGCGCCCATCTATGCGCACGACGATCTGCTCGAGCAGGCGTCCATCGAGATCCAGCCGTCCGAGGTTGAGCCGGGTGAGACGCCTGACGTCGTCCCAGAGGCCGAGGAGACCAGAGGGATGGACGCCGAGCAGCTCAAGGAGTACCTGAAAAGGCTGAATCCCGAGGACTTCGGTCGTTTTAGCCCGTGACACCCCGCAGGGCCCTGGAAGCAAGCCGTCGCTGGCAGGCGCCTCGGCGGCTTTTCTATTGCCAGGGACCCGTCCGGTTCCTGCCCGGCGCAGGCGGGCTGTCCGGGCGGCGCGAAGCCTAGGGGCAGGACTCTGGCCGACCGGTCGCCGCCGGCCTAAGTTCGGTTTATGGCGCTTGTTACGACCCTTGCCACCATTCTCAAGACCTACGAGTACAGCGAGACCAGCAAGATCCTCCGGCTGCTCACCCGTGACCACGGTCTCTGCTCGGTTATCGCCAAGGGCGCGCGCCGTCCCAAGAGTCGGTTCGGTGGCCTGCTGGAGCCGTTCACGGATGGGGTCGCCACCTTCTACGCCAGAGAGGGGCGTGAGCTGCACACCCTCTCTGTCTTCGAGTTGCGCCGCGAGCGCCAAGCCCTGGGTGGCGAGCTGACCCGCTATGCCGGGGCCGGCTTGCTGACTGAGATCGCGCTCCGCTTCGCACCCGCCGCGCCCGACACGGAGCTCTTCGATCAGCTCGGTCGGGGGCTTGACCGCCTGTTGGAGGAGCGCGGGGATCTGGAGACGGCGATGCTCGAGGAGACCTGGAAGCTGATCGTCCACCTGGGTTTTGCACCGAACACCGAGCGCTGCTGCTTGTGTGATCGATCGGTGACAATCGGCGAGCGAATCCAATTCGACCTGATGGGTGGCGGCATCATCTGCCGTCGCTGCCAGCCGCTGGCAAAGAACTTGAGCCTGCGCCAGCTGTCATCCACGGCGCGTGCCGAGCTGAGCACGCTCGTCAGAGGCGGCCGAGGCGACGGGCGGCCACTCGAGTCCGCGCGGGTCCAGCGTGACCTGCTGCGCGATTTCGTGGCCTACCACCTCGCCGACCACCAGCCGCTCAACTCCTTCCGGTTCTTGGAAGAACGCTTGGGATGAAGTCCGTCATACTGGGTACGGCCGGACACGTCGATCACGGCAAGACCGTGCTGGTCGAGGCCCTGACCGGGGTCAACACCGACCGCTGGGAAGAGGAGCGGCAGCGCGGCATCACCATCGATCTCGGTTTCGCTCGCTTCCCGACTGGGTCTGAGGACCTGGAGATCTCGGTCGTCGATGTGCCGGGGGATCGCACGTCTACTGGGGGTGGAGCGCGGGGTCGCCGCCATCACGAAGTGCGACCTGGTCGACGCCGACTGGCGTACTCTGGTCACTGAGTCGGTCAGGGACAGGGTCGCTGCCATCATGGGCGTAGCTGACTGGCCTGTGGTTAGCGTCTCCGCCGTGACGGGCGAAGGGCTGGATGCGCTGAATGCGCGGATCCTGGAGGCCGCTCGGGCTGTACGGGCCCGCCGCGACGACGATCTCTTCCGACTGCCCGTGGATCGCTCCTTCAGCGTGCGCGGGGTGGGCACCGTCGTCACAGGCACGGTTTGGAGCGGGGGGATCGAGAGCGGAACGGAGATCCGCATCCTCCCCGCCGACCGTTCGGCACGGGTCCGCGGCATCCAGGTGCACGGTGTTGACGTGCAGCGGGCGCGCGCCGGGCAGCGAGCCGCCTTGGCCTTAGCAGGCATCGAGCGCTTGCAGGTCCAGCGCGGCGACGTGCTCACCAGCGATGCCGTCTGGCGAGCCACGCGCTACGTCGACGCCAGGTTGGAACTCGTGCCGGACTCGCCCCGGCCCCTCAAGCACTGGCAGCGGGTCCGTTTCCACCTGGGCACCGCCGAGACGATGGCGCGTGTCGTGCTCGACCCGCAGCGGCTCCTGCACCCGGGTGAGGCTTCGGCCGTTCAGTTGCGGCTAGAGAAGCCGGTAGTTGCCCGCTGTGGGGATCGCTTCGTGATTCGGTTCTACTCGCCAATCACGACCATCGGCGGTGGCGCAGTCCTCGACCCGTGGGCATCCCGGCACGGCCCTCTTCACGAAGAGGAGGTCGCGGACTGGGGTATTCTGGCGGCGCTAGAGGGGAAGCAGCGAACTCGTAGAGTGCTCGAGCGACTCAGCGACGGCGCCAGCGCGGTCGAGCTCGCTCTGCTCGCAGGAGCGACCCCGTCCGACCTCGAGCACGAGCTTCGCTCGCTCGCAAGAGATGGCTCGGTTCGCCAGCTGGGGGCGCGCTGGTTTCCGGAGGGTGCCGTGCGCGACACCCGGGCTTCGCTGCTGGAGAGGCTCGCTCAGGGCCACAGCCGTGATGTCGCGGCAGCAGGGGTCAGCCTGGAGTCGTTGCGCCGCGCGATCGGCGGCTCGCCCGAGCTCGTCAACGCCGTGCTCGCTGATCTGGAGCGCGAGGGGACGATCCGCATCGAGGGCTCCCTGGCCGCCCTCGCCGGCCACGTTCCCCGGCTCCTGCCTGAGCAGGAGCCGCTGGCGGTGGCCGCGCGAGCCCGCATCCGCACAGCTGGCCTCAGACCGCCGGCGCTCAGGGAACTGGCAGGCGCGCTCGGCGTCCGCGGGGACGAGCTTCTCAGTGTTCTGAAGTTTCTGGCCGCCCAGGGAGAACTGGTGCCGGTCACGTCGGACCTCTATTACGATTCCGGGGTGATCGCTGAGGTGAGGGCGCGCTTGGGCGAGCTGCTGGCAGGAGGGGAGGTGGCGAGCCCGTCGGAGCTGCGCCAGGGGTTGGGGGTGAGCAGAAAGTATCTTATCCCACTACTTCAGTATTTCGACGCTACGGGTTACACGCGGCGCGTTACGGCGGGCCGGGTGCTGCGAGAAGCGCCGTAGCGCGCCACGTGCTTCTTGCTCAGTTTGGCTCGCCTTTCTATTTTGACAATACGGAAAATTGTCTTGGGTACGATTTGTTGACCCGGGAGGCTTGGACCGAACCAACGCTACGGTTTAACGGAGGGGAGAGGGCGAATTGAAGCACAGTTGTGCTGTGCTCCTCGTCCTTCTGGTGGCGCGAGTTCCTAGCTCAGCCGAGCTTTTCGCGCAACAGACCGACAGCACCGCGGGATTTCCGGAGGTCACACAAGACGAGGTCCGCGGTGTGCGACTGGAGCCGAACTACCCGAATCCTTTCAGGCAGGAGACGCGGATCCCGTTCATTCTGGGGGAGGACCTGTTCCAGGATGGACTGCCGGTGCTGGTGACTGTACGCATCTACAACCTGCTCCGCCAACTCGTCGCCCACCCTGTCGCTCTGGATCATCCCACGTCCGCAGGGCAGCCTGTCCGGGAGCTCAGCTACGAAGCGCCGGGCCGCTACTTGCTGTACTGGGATGGGACGGATAGGAACGGGCGCCTCGTCTCGTCTGGGATCTACTTCTGCCAGATCATCGCGAACCGAGCGCAAGACGTTCGCAAGATGATCGTCACCCGCTGACGCAGCTCGAGATCAGTCCACGAAATAGAGAAACGATCCGCAGTGCTCGCACCAGCGGATCTCGTCGTTGCTCGGGGGCACCCCGGTCGGGATGGCCATGAAACACCCATAGCAGATACCGCCCAGCACGGGTGCGACGGCGCGGTTTCGTCGGTCGGAGATGACCCGGTAACGATTCGCGATTTCGGGGGCGAGGGTGCTCTCCATCTCCTCGATCTTCGCCTGCAGCTGCGCCGCAGCGTCCTCCGGTTTCACACGGAAGACCTTCCGCTCGATCTCCTGGCTGGTGTCTTCAGCGCCCCCTGCCAGTTCTCTCTGTTGTGCCTTCAGATCCTGTAGCTCCAGGAGTATCTCAAGCTGGGGATGCATACTACACGTCCTTGCGTCAAAACTGCTTCTGATCCAGCAGCTCAAGGAACTCGGCTGGCGTACTAATCTCGGCCAGCTTTTCCGGTACGTCGGGCTCGCGGCACAGCTGAGCGATCTTGCCGAGCACCGGCAGGTATTGGTTCGAGACTTCCAGAGGCGGTGCGACGATCAGGAAGAAGAAGGACACCGGCTTGTCGTCTATCGCCTTGAAGTCGACGGCTTGCGACCGGCGACCGAAAGCGACGCGTAGGTGGTTGACGACCAGCGACCGGCAGTGCGGGATCGCGATCCCACGCCCGATCCCTGTCGAACCCAGGTTCTCGCGCCGCTTCAGCATCTTGAACAGGATGCCTTCCGACTTCTCGGGAAGTGCGCCGGGCGAACACCCTCTCCTCACCCCGGGCTATCAATATGACACCTTGTGCCCACTGTCAAAACCCGTCGGGGGCCGCTGGTTTGACGGCTTGTCTCCCGGGAGTATATTCGGCGCCGAAGCTCCGCGCCCGCCGCCAGACCCTTGAACGATGAGACCTGAACGGCTGAAGAGCCTGCTGGAACGCTTCCAGCGGGGTGAGTTGACGGTTCGCGACGTGCTCGACCAGCTCGAGCGGGCGCCGTTCGAGGATCTGGGATTCGCCAGGATCGACCATCACCGTGCTCTGCGACAGGGCTATCCGGAGGTAGTCTATTGCCCCGGCAAGACGCCGGATCAGGTGTCCGAGATCTGCGCGCGCCTCGCCGCCGCCGGCGACGGCCTGCTGGCCACGCGCGCCGACAAGGCCATTCGGCGGCGCTTGGCCCAGGAGCACGCTCGCATCGAGATCAACGATCTGGCACGGACCGCCTACCTGCCGCCCGACGAGCCGCTGCAAGTCGCCGTACGCGGACCTGTGCTGATTGTCAGCGCTGGCACCTCCGACCTCCCGGTTGCCGAGGAAGCGGCAGTGGCCGCCAGCGCCATGGGCAATCCGATTAGACGCCTCGACGATGTCGGCGTGGCCGGGATCCATCGCTTGCTCGCCGATCAGCGGGAGCTGCGGGAAGCGGCCGTGATCATCGTCGTGGCAGGCATGGAAGCCGCACTCGCCTCGGTCGTCGGCGGGCTGGTCTCGGCACCCGTCGTCGCCGTGCCCACCAGTATCGGCTATGGCGCCTCGTTCGCTGGGCTCGCTGCGCTACTCTCGCTGCTCAACAGCTGTGCGCCGGGCGTCGTGGTGGTCAATATCGACAACGGCTATGGCGCTGCCGCCGCCGCTACCCGCATCAACCGCCGCACCTAGCCTCTCGCCATGAGGGAATCGGTGCGTGGGTTCGAGAGCGTCGCGGCTGAGCTTCGCTCCTGGCTGGAAGCGTTGCGCCTGGCGCTCGGTGCCGAGACCGCCTGTCTCTGGACGCTGGCTGGCACGGATCGCCTCAGCGTTGCGTTGCAGTCCCCCCAGGAGACCGAGGTCACGCCTGAAGATGTCCCGCTTCACGGACATGCGCTCGGCTGGGTGGTGACTGAGGGCGTGTCGGTGCGGGCCTCCCGCAGGGACATCTTCCGCGGCGCCGAGGAGGGGTGGGTGGTGGCCGCTCCCGTGTCTGAGGTGCGGGGCGGGCGAATCGGCTGCATCGCTTTGGAGTTCGCCGGTGTGCCGCGTTTGGACGCGCCGCGTGCCCTGGAACTCGCCGCCGACCTGGCTGGTCGCTTGCTGGGGGATGTGCGTGCCGCCGAGCGTGCCCTTACGGATCTGCGGAAGTACGAAGCGCTCTACGGGGCGATCCAGGATCTTGACCGAGAGCTCGACCTGGCGGAGCTCGCCTCCAGCGTGTGCCGGCGTGCGCGACGCGTGAGCGGAGCCCGCGGGGCCGTGGTGGCCCGGTGGGATAGCGGCCGCGGCGAGGGGAGCATCGTCGCCAGCGACGGTGAGACGGGCAGAGATCTCGCGGGTGCCCAGCTGGATGGCGAGTCGTCGTTCCTGGGTCTGGCGCTGAGCAATGTGAGCGTACTACCGCGTGACGACCTCACGGGGAAGGCGAGGTTCCCGCTTTACGTCCAGGGCGTCGATTCCAGGGCAGGGTCGGCGATCATCGTGCCGATGGTCGTGGATGCGGATCCGATCGGGGCATTGGCGGTGGAATACGAGCAGCCTCGCCAGTTCAGCGAGGGCGATCTAGAGCGGCTCAAGGCACTCGCCCTCTTCGTCGGCCCGGCGTTTCGCAACGCTGTGGCGTTCGGGGAGGTGAGGGCGCTATCGCTCACCGACGCGCTCACCGGACTGCCCAACCGCCGCGCCACGGAGCGCGCTCTGGCCTCCACGATAGCTGTCGCCGAGCGCACCGGCAGCCCGTTCGCGGTGGCGGTGGCCGACGTCGATCACTTCAAGCGCCTGAACGACCGGCACGGCCATGACGCTGGCGACCTGGTGCTCCGCAGCGTGGCGCGCACGATCCGCGACGAGCTCCGTCCCGGTGATCACACAGGACGCTGGGGCGGCGAGGAATTCTTGATCGTACTGCCGGCGACCTCGCTGGAAGACGGCGCTCGCGTCGTGGAGCGGGTACGCCGGAGCGTCGAGCTGATGCACGTTGAGTGGGAGGGGCGTCCGCTTTCCGTGACGGTATCCGCCGGCCTCAGCGCCTATCCCGAGGTCGTCCGCAGCGGCGCCGCGACCGTGGCGTCGGCCGACGCCGCCCTCTACAAGGCCAAGCGTAGCGGCCGAAACACTGTAGCGTTGGCCGACGTGCGCGGTTAGGGGGGCTGCTCGACTTCCGTTTCCGGGCGCAGGCCTTAACTTTAGAGTGCATGACACTCGTGGGGGCGAACAGGCTTCGACGGGTTTAGTGAACGCGGAGCAGCGTGCCGAGGGCGCCTGGCCCCTCGTAAATCAACTGGGCACAAACACAACTGCCAACCACAACTTGGCACTGG
>Ga0111181_1047_pt1 | contig 30151 bp, 26 predicted proteins | sample DeeMarSWOR324_28_FD_80236 | JGI IMG/M metagenome (GOLD analysis project Ga0111181, IMG submission 80236) | Gemmatimonas sp. SM23_52
TGGCCCGGCCAGGCGCACTCGATCAAGCCCGTCGCGTCCCGGATCACCGCCTGGAAGACACGCAGGCGGCGCCGCGTCGGTATCACACCCTTCGAGACGACCTCACCGATGGCGGTGGCTTCCATGCCGGGCGCGAGCTTGGCGATAGGCGTCACGCTGGTCGCGTCCACGTAGCGGTGCGGCGCGTGACGCAGCAAGTCTCGAACCGTGTGGATGCCGAGCTTGCCCAGAGCTTCCGCCCGCCGTGGGCCCACGCCCTTCAGGTACTGAACGGGACGATCGAGGCTCTCGGATCTGCCCACGGGCTCGCTCCAGTCGAGGCCGCTAGCGCAGCCCGCGGCGTCGCCGCACGGCCCACTCGCCGCAGAAGAGGGCGATCAGGATGAGATAGGGCCAGCCGCTGTTCGCCAATCGCCGCGACCCGTCAGCAGACCGCTGGACAGGCGCAGGAGTCACAGCGGTCAGAGACTCCGCGACCGCTGCACCCGGCAGCAGCTCGCGAGAGAACTCCTCTACCTCTACAGGCCCTTGGGCAGACGCGGCGACGCGTCCCTCGCGATAGCCTCGGGCGACATAGCGATACCGTCCCGGCGGCGCCGCGGTCACCAACGAGTCAGCTGCGGCGGCCACGCCGCGCCACAGCAACCCTGAGTCCGACGCGCTCAGCTCAACGACTAGCGAATCGACACGCTCCGGCGCTCTCCACTGCAACGGTTCACCATTCTCGACGACTCGCTGCCGAGGTTCTACACCGACCGCGCCGTCGCTTCGGCCATCCAGCAGCCAGCCGGCCACGCCGGTCCACAGGGCGCGGTAGAGCTGTCGACCGGCGCCCGGCCGAGACGCCCAGCGCCAGTATCCCTCGGCCGTCGCCACCGCCCAGCGGCGTGCCCCGGCGCTGCCCGCCACGATGGCGGGCAACGGTTCCCCTCTTCGGAAGCGCCGCACGCTGAGGGCCACCCAGGTACGCCGCCCTTCCACCGCCCGTACCCGCAGCAGCGGCGACAGCTCGTCCACCGAGACAGCGGCCAGGTCGAGGGCCATCGGGGATGGCGGAGGGTCGCTGGCGGCGTACCACTCCCCCGGCGCCGGCGCGCCCACGCGGATGCCCCAACCGGGCAGCTCGAAGGCGCGCGTCCCGGCGCTCATCACCAGCAAACGCTCAGCGTGATCCGCCAGGGTCTGCGCCCAGCTCGGCGCCTCGGCGCCGTAGCCGTGCAGGACCAACAGCGGGGCCCCACGCACACGTCGTTGAACCGTCGAGAGAGGGACGGCGCGGTAATCGTCGCTGCTTACCAGACCCTCCGCTATCGACAGGTAGGCCGTCGCCGGCGCGTCACTCAGGCGATCGAGGTTGGGCAGCAGGAACGACGGCTCCCAATCAGGACGCAGCGAGATAAGTACCGGACCTGCCGGTCGTTCCGTGACACGGATATAGAACACCCGCCGATCGTCACGGGGCTCGGGATCCGGTGAATCGAGCGTCAGCCGCACGGTATAGCGCTGGTAGCCAGTTGGTCCCCGCACCGGAAAGCGCAGGCGGAGCGGCGTGTAGCGGCCCGCCTCGGGGAGCGTGGCCCAGCCGGTGGCCCGTACGCGGCCGCCATCGTCCACCACTTCCAGCCTGACAACCCCGCCCTCCAGGGCGGCTGCAAGCAGCTCGACGCCGACCTCGGCCGTGTCCCCAACCTCCGCCCACGGCGTGGCCGTCAGCGCAGCGATCCCCGCCTCTGGAAAAGAGGAACCCATCCGGACAACCGAGAAGCTGATTCCCTGGCGCCGCGCGACCTCCAGCGAGCCCGCTGCGTCCGCTATCCGCGCGTCGCTGAACACCAGCGTCTGCCTGGCACCTGCGCTGGCCGCCGCGCGCAGCGCAGGTGCCAGGCGCGACTCGGGATAGAGCGGTGCTGCCGGCAGCGAGTCGCTGGACACATAGCGGGGAGTGCTGCCTCCGAACAGCCACACCTGCTCGAAGCGGGCGACCGAGTCGAGCGCGGCGCTCCAGACGCTGGGACCGTCAGGAGCGCCGGGTCTTGTCATGCTAAAGGAAGCGTCGAGGAAAGCGACCACGCCGCCGCTGACTTCCTGCCCGGTTACCGGGATCGCCGGGTTCAGCAGGATCAGCCAGGCCAGGAGCAACGCCGCAGCGCGCAGTGCGGCTGCCGGGGCAAGCCCGGCAACCGGCTCCTCGCGGGTGCGGTACCACCAAACGGTGTACACCAGGATCACGGCGGCGCCGCAGATCAGCAGAATCCACTTAAGCGGACTCACAGCGCATCACAGATACACACAGCCCGGCGCGCCGTTGGCCAACCAGAAGCGCACGTACTCCTGATGGGAGAGCTTCTGAGGCACGCGCCACCACGGATGCTCGGCATCTTCTGCAGGACTTGTGACCAGGCTCTCCGCCACAGCCGCCTCACCTTTACAGAACTGGCAGTGGTAGGAGAGCTGATCGGACAGCACCCAGGTGATAAGCGGGGCGCCGGCCAACTCGGGAACCAGCCCGCACGGGTGAACGCACGGGCGCAGCTGCGTGCGCGGTTTCCCGACGTTCTGCAGAAAACCACAGAACGTACACATCCGATAGTGGCGACCGTCCTCGTCTTCCCGCGGTCCGTAGAAGCCTGTCCGCCGGCACGCCGGGCAGGCGCGCGGTTGGCCCCCGCGGTCGCGTTCCCGCACCTCGGTGCTCCAAGCCATCTCGAGGTACTCGAGCGTCGGAGCGGTCGCCACCAGTGGTTCCCGCCGCCTGGGCCGTTCGTACTGGTAGACCAGCATGACGAGCACGGCGAGTACGAGCAGCTCGAAAGCCAGACGGCCAACGTCGAGCGAGGAACTCCAGGGCGGATCCCACAGTAACCTGTAGCGCACGGCACTGATCGGGACGGTGCGCTCGCCGACACGCCAGAGGAATTCCTGCCGCCAGGGGAGGTAGACGCAGATCGGCAGCAGCAGGATCAACCCGAGCCGAAAGGCCCAACTGGAAAGGAAATGCTTCACCCGGTCAGCGCCGACTCTTTCGAGAGCGTCGCCGAGCTTTTCTCGAAGCTTCACCGGACCGCCACGCTAGATGGGAGGACCTGGGTCTCCACTACTCGGCAAGCCGTAGGTCTTCCGTTCTATCACGATCGAGCAGACTCATGAGCCTGTCTCGTAGGCGTCGGAACTCCTGAAGTCGCGCGCCGCTGACCGGTTCGCCGGAGGGCAGGTCCACCCGGCGTTGATCGATGGCCTTGCCGTTGTGACGCAGTTCGTAGTGCAGATGAGGTCCGGTCGCCAGCCCGGATTGTCCGACATGACCGATCAACTGTCCCTGCCGAACCCGAACTCCACGTCTGATCCCCTTGGCGATGAAGCTCAGGTGCGCGTAGCGCGTGACATAGTTGTTGACGTGGCGTATCTCCACGATCCTGCCGTAGCCGCCCCACCAGCCTGCCCGGGTGACCGTTCCGTCCGCCGTCGAATGGACCGGCGTGCCGATGTCGGCGGCGTAGTCCGTTCCCTGGTGCGCGCGGTAGATGCCCAGCGTGGGGTGATAGCGACGCCTGGCGAAGCGCGAAGAGATGCGGCGGAAATCCACGGGTGCCTTGAGGAACACGCGCGTCATCGAGTTACCGTCCGCGTCGAAGTACTCGCGGCGGGGCTCGAACCAGAACGCGCGGTGAGTCACGCCTCGGTTGGTGAACTCAGCTGCCAGTACGCGGGCGTATCGTACGGAGCCGTCCTCGCGGATGTGGCGCTCGTAGACGGCCCGATAGTGATCACCGGGCCTGAGATCGATCCCGAAATCGATGCTCCACTGGAACGGCCGGTAGATGCCCCACATCAGCCGCTCGATGCGCTCCTGGGTGCTGACCTGGGGCGCCGGAAGCGCCATCAAGGAGTGATAGAGCGTGCTGCTGATAGAGCCAACGAGCATCAGCGTATCCACGCGTACCGTGAGCGGCACCAGCTCGGAGGACCAGTCGACGTCGCCAGGCACGAGCCGAACCTCGTGGTCGGGATCGATACGAAGGGCGACTGCGACGAGACTGTCCCAGGCGGTACGCTGGACGCGTACGGTCACGCCGGGCCGCAGTGAGCGTGGGTTCGCGTGGGCGCGCAGCGCGTCCACCGCATTGGCGACCTCGGTCGCGCTGAGCGACTGACGTGAGAGGACCTTAGCGAGGACCTCGCCCCGCCGCAGCGTGTCCACTGCGACCACCGCCTCAGCTTGCTCGCTCGAGACAACGACCGGCTGTAGCCGGGGCAGCCGGCGCTGCGAGCTGGCCGGACGTCCCAGTAGGAGCGTCAGGCCGCCGGTGACCAGCAGTGCGAAGACGAGCAGGCCTCTACCCATGCTGCCTTCGGGGAGGGGTTAGCACGCCGGGCGGGGTCCGGTCCCGTATCACTCGTTACACCTCCTGCGCTAGTCCATCTGGCGCCGAATGAACGTGGGAATCTCCAACTCCCGCGGGTCGGTGATCTCCAGCGGGATCACACTCCTCTCGTGCACTTGTGCCCTCGCCGGTTCCTTGGGCTTGCGAACCGCGAAGTCCGGCCGAATCACCCGGGCCGATCCGGCACTTTCGCCCGGTTGAAATCCCGTGGCGATGACCGTCACGCGGATCTCGTCCTCGAGAGTGGGATCATGCACGGTGCCGAAAATGATCTCCGCCTCATCACCGGCCGCGTCGCCGATGATCGTGCTCACGGCCGTGACCTCATCGATGGTGAGGTCGACGCCACCCGTGATGTTGATCAGCACGGCCTTAGCACCAGAGATCAAGACGTCGTCCAGCAGCGGCGAAGAGATCGCCTCCTGTGCAGCCTCCTCCGCGCGGTTCTCGCCCTGGCCATAGCCCGTACCCATGAGTGCCGGCCCACGATTCGCCATGACCGTGCGCACATCGGCAAAGTCCACATTGACATCCCCGGTTACGCTAATCAAGTCGGAAATGCCGCGTGTGGCCTGCAGCAGCACCTCGTCCGCCTTCTTCAGTGCATCGCGGAAGCTCGTGCCCTTGCCGACGACGGCGAGCAGCCGCTGATTCGGCACCACGATGACGGTGTCCACCGTCTTGCGGATCTCCGCCAGGCCGATCTCCGCCTGGTGCATCCGCTTCTTGCCCTCGAACTCGAACGGCTTCGTGACGATGGCTATGCTCAGCGCACCGAGCTCGCGGGCGAGCTGGCCGATGATCGGCGCGGCTCCTGTCCCGGTACCGCCACCGAGGCCCGCAGTCACGAAGACCAAGTCGGCACTGCGCAGTATCTGGACGACGTCATCTTTGTTCTCCTCGATGGCTTGTCGCCCGATCTCCGGGCGCGCACCCGCACCCAAGCCGCGAGTCAGCTTCTTGCCGATCTGCACCTTCACCGGCGCCCGGCAGTTGTTGAGCACCTGCAGGTCGGTGTTCACAGCAATGAACTCGACGCCCGGCAGGTTCTCCTCAATCATTCGGTCGACGGCGTTGTTGCCGCCGCCGCCGACACCCACAACGCGCATCGTAGCCCCGCGCAGGCGCGTCTCCGCAAGTTCGAACCGTATCATCGCCAGTCCCCTCCCCTCTTAGAAGAACTCCTTCAACCAACCCCCAACCTTGGCGAGCGCCCGCAGCGTCGGGCCCCGTCCATGAGCGAGGTCCTCACGTATCCGCTCAGCAGCGAAGAGCAGCAAGCCGGCCGCCGTCGCGAACTTCGGGCGACGGACCGAGTCGGCCAGGCCGGTGAGCTTCTCACCCGGCGCGCCGCAACGCACAGGCATCGTGAAGATGGATCCGGCCACCTCGAGGATGCCTTCCAGGCTGGCTCCACCGCCCGTCAGCACCACCCCACCACCCAGGCGATTCGCGTAGCTGGCACGCTCAATATCCTGATGTACCAGGGTGAGCACCTCGTCCAAACGTTGCTCGATGATGTGCGCCAGGAACTCACGCGGCATGTGCTTCCTGGCCCCCGGAGCGGGCCCCGGCAAGTCGATCATCTGTTGCGCGTCGACCAGCCGGGTGCTGGCCACTCCGTAACGCTCCTTCACCCGCTCGGCTTCGGCGTAGGGTATCCCCAAGCCCTTGACCAGATCGTTGGTGAAGTTCACGCCCCCGCACGGCACAACGGCCACGTGTCGGATCTTTCCCTCGTGGAAGATGGCGATCTCTGTCGTGCGACCGCCGATCCCCACTACGGCGCTGCCGACCTCGCGCTCCTCAGGCGTGAGCACGCTCAGCCCGTAGGCCAGCGGACTCAGGACCAGCAGGGCGACCTCGTAGCCGGCGCGCGTCACGGCTTTGCGGAGGTTGCGGGCCGCGGCGCCGGAGGCCAGCACCATGAAGACCTCGGCCTCCAACCTCGTGCCCAGCATCCCCACCGGATGCTGGATCCCGCCCCGGTGATCGACTGAGTAATCCTGTGGGATCACATGGATCAACTCTCGGTCGGGCGGCACGACGACGGCACGCGCTACCTCGTGGACACGCTCGATGTCGTGCTCATCGATTTCGTCCGCACCGACCGCGACCACTCCATTGGACGAAGTGGTCTGCACGTACTCGGCGGACAGCCCCACGTAGAGGCTGCGCGGTTGAATGCCGGCCATAAGCTCGGCCTGCTTCAGCGCCTGGCGTATCTCCTCAGTCGTCTCCTCGATGTTGCTCACAGCGTCGCGACGAACCCCGTTGGGCTTAACCTGACCGACGCCGAGGACCTTGACCTGGGACGAGCGGTCACCGTTCGAGACCAGCTCGCCGATCACGGCACAGGTCTTCGTCGACCCGATGTCGAGGGCACCGATGAGATAAGGTGTAGCGATCATCTCCGCTCTCTCCGCACCACGATTTGGTCTGCGTAGCGCGCCTCCAGCAGCGCCGCAGCGATGCCGCGGCTCCGCAAGTCCGCCAGCGTCGCCCGGACCCGTCGGACCAGGGTCTCGTTGATCGCACTGGGCAAGGCAAGGCGCCGCGCAGGCTGTGACGTCGTCAGATTCGCGAACAGCCCTTGATCCAGCGCTAGCTCGAAGTCAGAGATGACTGACGCCAGTCCCGGATCCAGGGCTTGCAGCCTCGCAAAGATCGCCAGGGCGCGAAGCGCCGGGCCTTCGCGCAGTCGGGTTGAATCGTCCGTCAGCTGGGCCTGCGCCGTCAGCAGGGGAAGATCGAGCGACGTGCCGACAGGGTCGATCGGCAGCAGCGTCCCATCGCCGCGAACGACGTGCAGCTCTGGCGCACCCACGAGGGCCACGGGCTCGACTTCTCGTACCACGACACGCAATGTCCGCAGCCCTGACCGCCGTATGTGAGCCTCGTCGATCAGCGGGTGCCGGATCAATCGGCGCTCGATCTCTGTGTGGTCGTCCCACACCGAACGCCCGCGACCGATCGCCGCCAACCTCAGCAGCGAGTCAGGCGGGACCCAGCGTGCCCCCACTACTTCGACCTGGCGCACGTCGAAGTAATCGATGCTCGCCAGCAGCTTCCGCCCCCAGATCGAGCCAGCGATACCTCCCGCCACGACCAGGAGTCCCAAGAGGAACGCCACTCGCGGAAGCGCGCTCCGGCCTTTCACCGCACTGCTCCCAGCTCGCGCAGCACTTCTTCCGGGATCCCCCAGAAGTGGATCTCCGGCTCGAGCAGAATGCCGGTCTCCTCATGCACGCGATGCCGTGTTTCCAACATCAGCTCGATCACATCCTGCGCGCGGGCATCCCCGAGGTTGACGATGAAGTTGGCGTGCTTCAACGAGATCTGTGCGCCACCGCGCCGCGCGCCGCGCATGCCCACGCGATCGATCAACTGCCAGGCAGACGGAGCCGGCGGAGCGGGGTTCTTCCACGTCGACCCGCAGGTCGGCTGATCGTAGACCTGTGCCGCCAGCTTCGCCTCGCGCCGCTGCCCGTGTTCCTCCTCGACCCGAGCGGCGTCAGCGGGCGGGGCAGCGATCTCCGTCCAGACGAAGATCGCTCCAGGATCGAGGTCGATGCCGCGGTAGCGCGGCTTCACGTCGTCTCTGCGAAGTCGCCGCTTGCTGCCGTCCGGCCAGATCGCCTCAGCCCAGAGCGCGCGATCCCAGATCCCCTCCTCCGCCGTACCCGCGTTCAGGCGCAGCGCGCCGCCCACCGTGCCGGGCACTGCCTCCAGGATCCAGAATCCAGCGCGGCTAGCGCGGCGGGCCGCCTGTACGACGCCGGAGAGTGGCGCGGCAGCCCCGCAGTATATGCTGCGCTCGCGCACCTCGTATTCCTTGAACTCACCGTCCAGCATCAGCACCGGGCCGCCTGGCCCGTCATCTGAGATCAGCAGGTTCGCGCCGCCCCCCAACACCAGGACGGGCTGGCCGCCCAGCTCGGCGAGCAGCTGGCGCAGCTGCCTCTCCGAGCTCGCGTTCGCGAAGGCTGGCGCCGAGCCGCCGATCTTCCAGCGGGTCAGCTCGGCTAGTGGCACATCACGCATCCACATGGCTCCTCTGCAGCTCAGCCAGCATGGCATGAGCGATGCCACCGATGTCGCCAGCGCCGATGGCCACCAGGACATCTCCCTCCCTCAAGACAGCTCTCAGCGCTGCCATCAGCTCGTTCAGGTCTTCGGCGTAGTGAACGCGCTCACCGATCTGCTCGCGCGCCGCCGCGACGATGACCTCCGCCGAGACGCCCGCTATCGGTGCCTCACGCGCGGCGTAGATGCCGGTGACGAACACGAGATCGGCGCCTGCCAGCACGCGGGCGAAATCGCCAGCGAACGCGCGCGTGCGGCTGTACAGGTGCGGCTGAAAGGCAACCACCAGTCGGCGATCGCCGAACACCTGACTTGCGGTCTCCAGCGTCGCCGCGACCTCGGTCGGATGGTGAGCGTAGTCGTCCACCACGGTGATGCCACGCGCTTCACCGAGCTTCTGGAAGCGCCGTTCGACGCCCGTGAAGCTCGCCAGCAGCGGCGCCGCGGGACGCGGATCTTCCCCGAGCGCCAACAGGACCCCAAGTGCGGCCAGGGCGTTGCGCACATTGTGGCGGCCGTGTAAGGCGAGCTCGAACTCACCCAGCTTCTCGGTGCCCCAGCGCACCGAGAAGCTCGTCCGCGTGGGCTCGAATGAGATCGACTCGGCGCGCAAGCTCGCGTCGCTGCCGAGCCCATAGGCCAGAGCCCGCGCGCCTGCGACGGATAGCCGCCGACGCGCGCCGGCGTCATCGACACAGGCGATCACACGGCCAGCTTGCGGCACACGGTCCGCGAATTCGTCGAAGGCGGCCTCTAGCTCGGCGAGCGTGGCGTAGGTGTCGAGATGCTCCGCCTCAACGGAAGTCACCACAGCCAGCTTCGGCCATAGCGACAGGAAGGAGCGGTCGTACTCATCCGCTTCCACCACGTAGGTCGTGCTGTGCCCTATGCGGGCGTTGCCACCCCAAGCCGGCACGCGTCCGCCCACCAGCGCGGTGGGATCGAGCCCGACGGCTTCCAGCGCGAGCGCGGTCAGCGCGGCGGTCGTGGTCTTGCCATGGGTTCCCGCGATGGCGATCAGCGAGCCGGTGTTGACCAACTGGGCAAGTGCTTCGCTGCGTTTCAGTACCGGCACGCCCCGCGAGCGCGCCGCCTCCAACTCGGGATGTTCACGGCTGATCGCGCTGGTGTGGACCACGGCTGCCACGCCGTCCGTGTGTGCGGGGTCGTGTCCACGGAACACGGCCATACCCTGGCGCTCCAGGTCTCGAGTCGTCTGGTTCGTCTCCCGGTCGCAGCCGCTTACCTTGGCGCCCCGCGCCGCCAGCAACAGCGCGAGCCCGGCCATCCCGGCGCCACCAACACCCATCAGGTGAACGGTGGATCTCCGGGCCACCAGCGTCGCCAACTCGCCGTTCCCGTTCACCGATCCTCCATGAGCCGCCAGAAGTCAGCGGCGATGGCGTCGGCGGCGTGCGGGTTGCCGCGCGACTCCGCGGCGCGGCTCATCCGCTCGAGCCGCCCCGGCTCGTTGAGCAGTTCGACCACCGTGCGCCACAATAGGCCGGGTGAGTGTGTGACCTCGAGCTCCTCCAGCAGGATGGCCGCGCCCTGCCTTTGCAGAGACCTGGCATTCCAGCGCTGGTGGTCGGCGGCGGCGTGGGGCAACGGGATCAGTAGCGATGGCACGCCCCAGGCACAGAGCTCGGCCAGCGCCAGGGCGCCGGCGCGCGACACCGCCAGTGCCGCGACCTCAAGTGCCTTCTCCATCTCGTGGATGTACGGTACGGTTCTGACCGGGACGCGCGTGCCCAGAAGCGACAGGCGGTTCGACACCGCCTCATGGTGAGCCGGCCCCGTGGACCAGAGCAGCTGCGCATCGCCTGGCAACGGCGGCAAGTCGCCGCGGCCCACAGCCTCAAGGGCAGCGCTGAGCGCCTCGTTGATGGGACGTGCCCCCTGGCTACCGCCCACGACGAGCACGACGGGCCCAGGCCCGAGACCGAACTGGGTACGCACCGAATCAGGATGCGGCCGCTGATCGGGCCAGCGGATTGGGTTCCCGTGCACCCGAACGACGGTGTCCGGGCTCGGCCACAGATGCCTCATTGCTTCCACGTAACCCAGATGCAGTTGATCCACATACGGTGCCAGCCACCGGGTCGTGAGGCCCGGGTAGCTGTTCTGCTCCTGTATTGCCGTGGGCAGGCCACGGATGGCTGCCCAGGCCACCACAGGCCCGGCCGCGTATCCGCCCGTCCCCACCACGAGGTGGGGAGCGAACGTCCCCAGCAGGCGGCGGATCTCCCGAGCGCTGCGGATCCCGGACGGCACCAGCCGCCAGTTCCGCCACGGCCGACGGCGATGGATCGGCTCGAGTGGCAGCAGGCGGTGCGCCACTCCTCTCTCCGGGAGGACCCGCGCCTCGACGCCTCGCTGCGCACCGACCAGCAGTATCTCGATCCCCTCTCCCGCCAAGCGCTGCAGAGCCTCCGCCAAGTTGAGGGCCGGGTAGAGGTGCCCGCCTGTTCCACCGCCAGCGATGATCGCACGGTAGCCCACGTCATCACGCCCGCCAGCTGCCGACGTTGAGGAGGATACCCACCGCCGCCAGCGAGACCACGAGACTCGAGCCGCCATAGCTGATGAACGGGAAAGTCACTCCCGTCGTCGGCAGCAAGCCCAAACTCACGCCCATATGCATCAACGCACTCACCACGATGAGCGCCGTCAGGCCCACGGCCAGCAGAAAGCCGAAGACGTCCGGCGCCCGCCGGGCGATTCTCAGACCCAGAACGCCCAGCGCCACGATCGAGAGTGCAACCGTAGCCACTCCCACGATGCCCCATTCCTCGGCGATGATCGCGAAGGCGAAATCGTTGTGGGGCTCGGGGAGGAAGAAGTACTTCTGCGCGCTCTCGCCGTAGCCCACGCCGAAGATGCCGCCCGAGCCGACGGCGATCAGCGACTGCCGCAGCTGGTAGCCCACCCCGCTCGGATCCGACCCAGCATCCAGGAAGGTGACGAGCCGCGCCATACGGTAGCTTGCGGCCTGGATCCACTCCCAGAAGAGAGGAAGTGCCATCAGCCCCATTAAGATGAAATGCCCGATCCGTGCGCCTGCCGCGAACAGGACGATGGCACAGAGCAGCCCGATCAACGCCGCCGATGACAGATCGGGCTCCAGCACAATCAGAAAGGCGACCGGCAGATAGATGACGCCAAAGGCCGCCAGACCCCATCGTAAGCTTCGAAGCCGCTCCCCCTTCTTCGCCGCCAGCGCCGCCGCCCAGATCACCATCACCAGCTTGGCCAGCTCCGAGGGTTGCACCTGCACCCCCACATCCAGCCAGCGACGTGCTCCGTTGCGCGATGGCGCGATCGCTTCCGTGCCTGGAAGCACCAGCAAGAGCAGCGCGAGCAGCGTCATGCCGAGCAGCGGCCAGGCGAGGCGCCGATAGATCCGGTAGTCGAGGCGCGCGAGCACATAAAGGACCAGCAGGCCGACAAGCGCCTTGTTCGCCTGCTGACGCAAGTAGTAGTGGTCCGGCAGACCCTGCTTCTGGGCAAGGAAAGAGCTCGCACTGTACACGGTGATCAAACCGACGAGCACCAGAAATACCGTGATCGCCAGCAGCATCCCCGCATCGCGCCTGCCGCTACCGGCAGCCGGCACATACGCATCAACCGTTAGAGAAGCCGCGAGGTCCTTCACGTCACCTCTCGGTTCGCTAGTTCCGCGAAACGCTCCCCGCGTTCCTCGTAGTCACGGAACATGTCGAAGCTCGCGCAGGCAGGCGCGAGTAGAACGGCGTCGCCCGGCCGTGCCAGCTCACGTGCCCGACGCACGACTTCTTCGAATGGCCCATCCTCTCTGGCGAGCTGCACCTTGCCTCCGAGTTCCGCACCGATCTGTGGCGCCGCCTCGCCGAACGCCACCACCGCGCGCACCCGACCCGTCATATCGGGCAGCAGACTAGCAAACGTCTCTCCCTTGGGCCGGCCACCGAGCAGCAGCACAACGGGGCGGTCCAGCGATCGCAGGGCCATGCGGGTCGAGGCCACATTTGTCGCCTTCGAGTCGTTGATCCATAGCACGCCGCCTCTCTCCACCAGCGGCTGCAGGCGGTGCGGCAGCGGCTCGAATCCCCGCAGACTGTCGCGAATGGCCGGAACAGGAACACCCACGAACGTCGCGACGATGACGGTAGCCAGGGCGTTGGCCACATTGTGGGCCCCCAGCAGCTTGAGCTCCCTCCTGTTGACCAACTCCACCTCCTCACCGTGGCGGCGAGTCACCAACACGCCGTCCGGATTGAGAAAGGCGCCCTCTTCACCCGGCTCGAGCTCTGACGAGACCCGGAAGTAACGCGCCTTGCCGGGCCGCCCTGCAGCCAGGCGGCGCACGCCTTCATCTTCGCCGTTGAGGACCCAGCGGCTGTCGGAGTCCGCGTTGTCGAACAGGCGTGCCTTGGCCGCGAAGTAGTCCTCTATGTCGACGTGCCAATCCAGATGATCCGGGCAGAGGTTGAGGAAGACGCCGATCGCCGGCTTGAACCTTTCGATCAGCGCCAGCTGGAACGAGCTTACCTCGGCCACGACCCATTCATGTCCCGCCTCCCGATCGGCAGCCAACTCCGAGAGTGCGCGTCCGATGTTCCCACCCACACCCACGCGTGCGCCGCCATGCGCGAGCATCGCACCCGTCCACGCCGTCGTCGTCGTCTTTCCATTCGTGCCCGTAATGGCTATCACGGGCGCGCTGAGAAACCTGAAGGCGAGTTCCAGCTCGGAGATCATCGGCCGCGAGCGCACAGCGGGCGCTTGCAACACGTCGGCGCTCGGCGGGATGCCGGGGCTCACGACGAGCAGGTCACAGCGCTCCAACTGCCCGGAATCGTGCCGGCCGAGCTCGACATCGACTTGCGGGCCGCGCAGTCCCTCCGCTTGCGCGCGGAGCTGGGGCGTATCGGCGATGTCGCTGGCGTACACCGAGGCGCCGGCCTGCGCCAGCAGCCGCGTCGCCGCGCGGCCGCTGCGGCCGAGTCCTAACACACCCACACGGAACTCCGACCACGGCTGGGACATCTTCACCGTAGCTTCAAAGTGCTGAGCGCGATCAACGCACAGAGCACCCCTGCGATCCAGAAGCGAACGACGACTTTCGGCTCCGACCAGCCGAGCTGCTCGAAGTGATGGTGCAGCGGTGCCATGCGGAAGATGCGACGCCCCTGACCGAAACGTTTACGCGTCCACTTGAACCAGCTCGTCTGCAGAATGACGGACAGCGCCTCCGCGACGAACACGGCGCCGATGATCAGCAGCAGGAATTCCCCCTTGATGAGCACGGCCACGGTACCCAACGCCCCGCCCAGGGCGAGTGAGCCTGTGTCACCCATGAAGACCTCGGCGGGGTGGCTGTTGAACCAGAGGAACCCGAGGGCACCGCCCGCCAGGGCGGCGCAGAACACCGAGAGCTCACCCACGCCAGGCAGATAGAACAGCCCCAGATACTGGGAGGCATCTACGCGGCCGATCAGATAAGCGAACACCCCGAAGGTACCGCCTGCGATCGCGGCCAGGCCCGCCGCGAGTCCGTCAAGCCCGTCACTCAAGTTCACGGCGTTCGCACTGCCGCTAACGACCAGGGCGACGAAGGGGACGAAGAACGGCACCCAGATCACCAGCCTCCACTCTTTGAAGAAGGGAAGCGTTGTGTGGTTGACCGGGTACTCGCTGAGCGGGTACGTCCAGATAAGCAAGCCAAGCAGCAGGCCCAATAGCAGCTGGCCCACTAGCTTGTTGCGTGCCACCAAGCCGCGCGACTCGCGCCGCACCACCTTGAGGTAGTCGTCCACGAAGCCCAAGACCCCCATGGCCATGGTGAGGCCGAGGGCGATGAGCAAGTAGGCGTTGTCCATGCGTGCCCAGAGGACCGTCGGAATGACAACCGATGCCAGGATGATCAGACCCCCCATGGTGGGGGTGCCCGCTTTGGCCAGATGCGCGTGCGGGCCATCTAGCCGAATCACCTGACCCAGCCCTCTACGCCGCAGCCAGGACAGGATCGGCGGCCCGGCCAGGAAGGCGATGATGAGCGCCGTCAGCATGGCTCCGCCGGCCCTGAACGTGATGTACTGGAACAGGTTGAAGACGATGTGCTTGTCCGCCAGTGGAAACAGGAATTCGTACAGCACGTCGACCTCACTAACCGTGCGTTCCCGAGATTCTCAGTTGTCCCTTCCCACCGAAGTCACGCTCAAAGAGCGGGATGGCCCGCTCGAACTTCATGGCGCGGGATGCCTTGATGAGCACGACCTCATCGCCCCGCAGCCGAGCCGACAGCTCGCGGTACGCAACCTCAAGCTCGCCGGCCCTGATCAGTCGCTCCCCCAGCTCGTCCTCCAGCCCTGCAAAACCCGCCGTGAATTCGCCGGTCGCGGCGATGAGTTCGATTCCCTCATCGGCGATCCACCGTGCCACCCGCTCGTGTAACGCCAGCGACTGCTCGCCGAGCTCCAGCATCGTCCCCGCCAGCACTGCTCGGCGGCGACCGGCGGCCAGGGCGGAAAGCGAGTCGAGCGCAGCCCGGAAGGAGGCCGGGTTGGCGTTGTAGCAATCGACAAGCAGCGTCAGGTCGCCCAGCTGACGCAGTTCGCCCCGCATGGGCAGCGGCTTCACCATCGCCAGCCGCTGTGCCGCCTGCCGGGCGTCCACTCCGAGAAGCTGTACCACCGCCAGTGCAAACAGCGCGTCACCAATCAGGTGCGTCCCGTAGCCCGCCAGCCGGAAGTCGACCCCGCACCATCGCCAGGCGATTCCGTCCGGAGACACCGACCAGCTTTCCGGCCGCACCTCCGCCGCTTCGCTCAGCCCAACGGTTCGCACATCCGAGAGCCGCTGACGTGCCTGCCGGGCAAGCTCAGCAGGCTCATCGCAGACCAGCGCCCGTCCACCGGCCCGCAGGTTAGAAAGCAGCGCGAGTTTCTCCTCCATCACACCCTGCAAATCGCCCAGACCCTCGAGGTGACCCTCGCTGACCGACGTGATCACGGCGTAGTCAGGTTCGGCGATGCGAGCGAGCTGCTCGATCTCACCGGGCTGATTGGACGCCAGCTCGAGCACCCAGATCCGGGAGCCTTCCGGCGCTGCCAACATCGAGAGCGGCAGTCCTACCAAGTTGTTGTAGTTGCCGGGACTGGCGTAGGCGCCGGCGCCTAGCGCTGCCACGGTCAGCTCGCGCGTCGTGGTCTTGCCGCTGCTCCCCGTGATGGCAACGACGGTGGGATTCAGAGCTTGCCTCCGCACGGCAGCAAGCCGGCCGAGTCCATGTAGCGCGTCGTCGACCACGAACAGCTCGAAATCATCCGGCACCCCCTGCGGTCGCCGCTCCACCACCGCGCCCGGCGCCCCAGCCTGCGCCGCCCTCGCCACGAACTCCAGGCCATCGAACTGCTCCCCACACAACGCAACGAAGAGCTCACCGGGTCGCAACGTGCGAGTATCGGTGGAGATCCCGCTGTAGGTCCTGGGCTCTCGCCCTGCCGCGGGGACTCCCAGCGCGTCAGCGACCCGTGCGCTGGTCCAGGAGAATCGTGACATCACGCCTTCTCCCGTCCCTCTGAGAGGAGCTCGTTCACAATCACCGCCTCGTCGAAAGGCCTGCGCTGCTCGCCGATGACCTGGTAGCTCTCGTGTCCTTTCCCCGCCAGCAACACGGCATCCTCGTGTCCGGCGATCTCGATCGCCCGGGCGATTGCCTCCCGACGATCGGCGATGCGCTCGTACGGCGCCGATCCGAGACCCGGTAGGATCTCGGCGATGATCGCCTCCGGCGGCTCCGTCCTCGGGTTGTCCGAGGAAACGATCGTATAGTCGGCGCCCTCAGCCGCTATCTGGCCCATCAACGGCCGTTTCCCACGGTCACGGTCACCACCGCAGCCGAAGACGACGATCAGCCGCCCCTTCACCAGGGGACGAAGCGCCGCCAGCACCCGACGCAGCGCGGCCGGCGTGTGCGCGTAATCCCGCAGGATCAGCGGTGCCTGGGCCAGGACCTCGAGCCGCCCCGGCACCGGCGGCACCGTCGCCAGCGCCTCCGCCACCGTACCCAGGTCGAGGCCAAAGACGTTGGCGGCCGCCGCGGCCGCCAGCGCGTTCTCGACGTTGAACTCGCCGAGCAGCGGTAGCTCGACCCCCGCTCTGTCGCTCGGCCCGATCAGTGTCCAGCGGGAACCCCAGGCGCCCAGACTGACGTCTCGCGCCGAATACTCCGCCTCGGCCTGCAGGCCGTAGCGGATCTGGCGACCACGCGCGGGCAGGCCGCGCCAGGCCGGCTCGTCCGCATTGATGACGAGCGTGCCGTCAGCGGCTACCAGTTCGGCCAAGCGCCACTTCGTGGCGCGATAGTCTTCGAAGTCGCTGTGGTAGTCGAGATGGTCGCGGCTCAGATTGGTCAAGACGCCGACCTCAAAACTCACTCCGTCCACACGATGCTGAGACAGCGCGTGTGAGGAGACCTCCGCGACCACGCACTCCACACCACCTTCCTTTAGCTCCGCGAGCAGGCGCGCGAAGTCCACGGCAGCGGGTGTCGTCAGCTGTGTGACGTCGCGCGCGCCCGATGCCGTCACAACGCCGAGTGTGCCGATCGATGCACTGGGGAGGCGCCGGGACAGGATGTGGCGGGCAAGATGGACGACCGTCGTCTTGCCGTTCGTCCCTGTCACGCCGACAAGGCGCAATCCGGCCGCCGGCTCTCCAAACACGACTTGCGCGGCGATAGCTACGGCGCGCCGCGCGTCGCTCACTCGTATCTGAGGCAGGTCGAGTCCGGCCTGAGGATCTTCGACGAGCGCCGCTACCGCGCCTGCCGCGGCGGCATCTGCGAGGAAGCGGTGCCCGTCATGAACCAACCCGCGGATCGCGCAGTAGAGATCCCCGGCTTGCACCTCCCGCGAGTCGTCGCTTATCCCCGTCACCGCAACATCCAAACGCGGAGCGGGCACTGCCAACAGTCCGTGGGACTGGAGGCGGGCAAGGATCTGGCCGATCGGGATCACCCCGCACCTGCTGGGTTCTCGGAGCGTCGCGGTGGGCTGAGGTCACCACCCACAAGGAGTACACGCTCGCCTCGGCGTAACTCAGTTCCGACCGCTGGTTGTGTCGACACCACACGTCCGCCTCCCCGCACAACGACTCGCCAGCCCGCCTCATGCAGCCGCTGAGCGGCCGCACGTAGCGAGAGCCCTCGCACGTCCGGTACTGCGGCCGTCAAGCGATCGTCCTGGGCGCGCAGCAACGGCGTATCGAGAGCGAACACATAAGGGCTACCGGCCGGCGCCCGACCCGCTGGTACTCCCGCCTGTTCATCCGGAATTTCCGGCTCCCCCATCAGCGGCGGCGCCGACCAGTAGCTTCCCGCAAGAGCGGCGCGCACCGCCGTGCGCATCACTGGCGCGGCTGTCGCGCCTCCGTGGTATGCGCCGCTCGGTTCATCGAGCTTAACCAGAATCACCAGTTGAGGGTCGTCCGACGGGATCAGGCCGACGAACGACGACGTGTATGAATGCCCCGAGTAACCCTGCCGCCGATCGAATCGCTGGGCCGTGCCGGTCTTGCCCGCGACGCTGAGACCGCGCACACCTGCGCTACGACCTGTGCCCTGCGTCACGGCACGGGCCAGCACACGACGCAGTTCCCCCGCCACCCCCTCGGGCACGACGCGGCGGATCACCTCCGGGTCACGCCTCCAGCGGATCGTGCCCTCAGCGCTCTGCGCCTCGCGCACCAGCAAGGGCCGCATCAGCAGGCCACCGTTCGCCAGCGCGCCGTAGGCCATCGCCAGCTGGAGCGGTGTGACGGCGACCTCATAGCCGATGGCTAGCGACGCCTGGCTCTGCGCGGACCATTCCGAAGGGCGTCGAAGAAGTCCAGGGGATTCGGAAGGGTAAGTCAGACCGGTAGGTGTCCCGAAGCCGAAACTCCGCAGGTAGCTGAACTGGACGCCCTTCGGAAGGCGCTCCGCGAATATGGCCATGCCCACGTTGCTCGAGACCGCCAGGGTCTGCCCCAAGTTCAGGCGCCCGTGCGGTTGCTCATCACGGATCGTTCGTCCTGCGGTCCGATACGATCCGCTGCCCGTGTTCACAGTATCGGAAAGCTCGGCCAGGCTCTCCGCCAGCAAGGCTGCTACGGTGAAGGGCTTGAGCGTCGAGCCGGCCTCGTAGGGCTCAGTGGCCGCCGTCAAATGCGGTACTCTCCAGCTGCGCCGCCGACTCGCTGCGGCCAACAGCTCGCCGGTCTTCGGTTCGATGATCAGTAGGTCACCGCCACTGGCTTCGGTCTCTCGAACTGCGTCCTCCAGCACCGATTCGGCGAGGGCCTGCAGTTCGGCGTCGAGCGTCAGATAGACATCACTACCCGGGCTCGGCGCGACGACCGTCACGGTAAGCCAGTCCGCCGAGGCACCGGTGGCGTCACGTCGCCGTACGCCGAAGCCCGGCTGGCCCGTCAGCAGCGAATCGAAGGCGAGTTCGAGACCGCTCTGGCCATGACCGTTGAAATCGACGCGGCCGACGATCTCGGCAGCCAACGGACCAAGGGGATAGAAGCGATCCACCACGGGCCGCGGGTGAAGTCCCCTGGGGATGCGCTCCTCGAGCTTCTCCTTCTCGAGCGCCGAGTAGGCACCGGGCAGCCGTATCCAGGGTCGCTTACCCTCAACGATCCGTCGGGTCGTCTCCGGCCCGAGCCTCAGCACGCTACGTATCACCTCGGCCGCCGCACCTCTGTCCGTCAGCTCAGCCGGCGCCACAGATATCTCGTACGTCGTCCGGCTCACGACCAGCTCGCGGCCCTCCCGGTCGTAGATCGTGCCGCGTGGAGCCGGCAGCGGGACCCGCGTCTCGTGCTGCGCGATCGCCCGGGCACGCCACTGCTCGCCTTGCAGCACCTGCAGCTGGAACGCACGGCTAAGGATCAGGCCCACCGCAATCAGCAGAGCCAGCTGCAGCAAGCCGTGCCTGAGATGCAGGCGTCGCGCCTGCCGAGCCGCGGACTTCACGGCCCACCTCCCAAGGCTCTCGACGGCCCAGGGCTGAGTTCGAGAATCACCAACTCGTCCTCGGTCGGCTCGTGCAGCCCCAGACGCTCCGCCGCTCGCAGGATCCGGGCTCTGCCGCGCAGGTACGCGATCTCCTGTCCGAGCTCACTCCGGCGGACCTCCGCTGCTTCGAGTCGGTCGTTGGCTGCGCCGATGCGTTCGGCGACGCCGCGGCCGTACGCTCCACGATGGACCGCCACGAACATGCCGGCGAGCAGGAACACGGCAGAGAGAGCGCTGAGCAGGGCCCTGAGCCTCATTGCCCCCGCTCCCAGGCCCGCAGCCGCGCGCTCCGTGCGCGAGTGTTCGTCGCCACCTCCTTGGGGCTCGGACGCAGAGGCGCGCGGGTGAGCTCGCGGCCCAACGCCCGCCCCCGGCAATGGCAGACCGGAAGGTCAGGCGGACACACGCAGTCGCGGCTCCACTCGCGGAAGGCGCGCTTGGCGAAACGGTCTTCTAGCGAGTGATACGAGACCACAACCATGCGGCCTCCCGGCGCCAACAGGTCACGCAGTTCCGGCAGTGCCCGTTCCAGAGAATCCAGTTCCTTGTTGACCGCGATGCGCAGCGCTTGGAAGATCCGGGCTGCGTCGGCAGCTGCGACCGGCCGGCCCCACACCGCCTCCAGCACTCTCAGCAGATCGTCGCTGGTCCGCAGCGGAGCGCGCTTGCGGCTCTCAATGACCCCGGCCGCCACGCGCCGCGCACGCCGTTCCTCCCCATAGGCACGGAAGATCTCCGCCAGCTCGTCCGCCGACAGGCTCGCCAGCAGCTCCGCCGCCGTTGGCTCGGGGCCCAGGCCGGACATCCGCATGTCGAGCGCTACTCCCGGACGGAAGGAGAAACCACGCTCGCGCGTGTCGATCTGGTGGGAGGACACCCCCAGGTCCAACAGAACTCCAGCCAACGCGCCCTCCCCCAGACCGAACAGTTCACGTGCGTTCGCGTAATCCCCCAGCGCGAACGTGACACGCGGCGCAAACGTCTGCAGTCGCGCACGCGCCTCGGCCAGCGCCTCAGGGTCACGGTCCACCGCCAACAGGCGAACGTCCTCTCCAGCCTGCAGAATGGCCTCCGCGTGCCCTCCGCCACCCACTGTGCCGTCGAGGTAGAGGCCGCCGCGATCCGCTGCCAGGCAGCGCACCACCTCTTCCAGCATCACGGACTCGTGAAAGGCGCCCACGCTCAAGGCCCACCTAATCCGCTCCCGCAGCGTCCCGCCAGGCGGCGACGCGCGTTGCAAGCATCGGCGATGCAGGACGGTGGACAGACGGCGTTGCCCTACCCCTAGACCCCACACAGCCCTCCCCCTGCCACCTGCCCACCGTCCCGCTAGACGCGGCCGACGGATCGCGGTCGATGCCCGGTCGACCCGGGCTCCACCCATCTTCCCCGATCCGCCCATCACCTCACCTCGACCATCACCGCCGGCCTGAGCTCCTCATACTAGAATCTGACGAACGAAAGCCTCGAATTCCGGCTTCACCTCTCTCGTCGCGCTATCGAACAATTCGGGGTTCCATATCTCGATCTTCTCCAGCGCCCCGACGATCAGCGCCTCCGTATCGAGCCTCGCGGCCCGCTGTAGACGCTCCGGTATCAGAATCCGACCCTGCTTGTCGGGGACCACCTCTGTTGCGTTGGCCGTGAGACCCACTACAGTCCCGCGCGCCTCCGGTTGCCGGCGCAGCAGCTCGGCTAAGCGTTCCTCCACTCCGGCCCACGTTCGCGCCGGATAGAGGAAGAGCGCTGGCTCGTAGGCATGGATGAGGACGAAACCCTCGTCGCCGGCGCTCCGACGAAACGACGCCGGCAACGCCAGTCGCCCCTTCTCGTCCAGCTGATGGCGATAGCTCCCCAAGAAGCCGGTCAAGTAACCTCCCCCGGCAGGATCACTTGAGCCCGGTGGCGGGGGACCCGGGCGGCGCTGTGGGCGTAAGGGACACTTACCCCCACCTTTCCCCACTCCGCCCCCCAAACTACCGCCTTCGCCCAACTCCGTCAAGGATTTGCTGCCCCCGCCCCTACCTGCCGTCGCCGGGCTCAACAGGTCCAGGGGCGCTCAAAAAAAGAGCCCGGGTCAGCGCCCGGGCTCTTGAGCGGGTGGGAGTCGCAGGGCGACTAGCGGCGCGACAGCTGCCGAATCCGCGCTTCCACGTTCAGCAGCCACCTCTCGGTTGCCTCCCTCAGCTGGGGCACCTCACGTCGCACGCTGCCAGCCTGCTGGAAGTGCCCCATTGCGGCCTGGAAGTTGGCCTGGGCGCGCTGCAGCTGGTTGAGGCCTGCGTCTTCGGGCTGCGCCAGCCGCTCGCCGAGCTGGTAGTAGGTGTAAGCCCACCAGAACTCGAGTTCCTCTCTCTGGCTCGCGGCGACGAACTGCTGAGCACGCTGGAAGTGCTGCACGGCGGTTCCGAAGTCGCCGCGGTTGCGAGCCCCGTGAGCCTCACTCCAGAACAGCCTAAAGACATCGTCGGAGGTGGAGGCGCCGGTCTCGATCGCGTAGTTGAAGTCAGCCATCGCAGCGGCCTCGTCGCCGCCCTGCAGCTTGAACTGCCCGCGCTTCAGGTACCCGTTCGCGTAGCCCGGCTCGAGCTCCAGAACCCTGTCCATCGCGGTGGCGGCCTCGCTGTATCTATCCAGCCGGCTCAGCGCGTCGGCATAGAGCGACCACAGGCGTGGGCTGTCCGGGTGTGACTGCAGGGCGCGCTCGGCGAAGGCGACGGCTTCAGTAATGCGGTTGCCGCGGGTGTAAGCCGCGATGGTGTTCTCGATGATCCGGATGTCCGTCTGTTCGCCCTTGATCTCAAGCACGCTCTCGTAAGCCTGCAAGGCGACATCCACATAGGTGGAGTCTTCGTCAGAGTAGCGCAGCGCGTAGTCACCCAGCTGCTGCAGCAGCGTGGTATCGGTCGGCGCGTGGGCCAGGCCCTCCTGAATGATGGCGATGGCTTCAGCCATCAGGCCAACCTCCGCCATGTCGTAGGCGACTCTCAGCCGGACCGGGACGTTGCCCGGATCGAGCTCCAGGTAGGTCCTGTAGTACTCGCTGGCCTTTTCGGCGTCCCCGACCTGCGAGTAGATGTAGGCGGCGTTCTGCATCGCCGCGCGATGGCCCGGGTCGCTCTCCAGCACTCGGAGGAAATAGGCCACCGCAGAGTCGCCCCAGCCAGCGGACCCGCTGCTGTCGTTCTCGAACAGCTGCCGGAACGCCAGCCCCTTATGGTACAGGGCATTAATGCTGCTGGGGTTGATAGTCAGCGCTTCGTTGCAGTTCCGCAGGGCGTTTTCCGGCTGTTGGCTGTTGACATACTCTGCGCAGAACTGGCGTGCTCTGAGGAAGCGAACCTGCGTCTCGAACGCGTCGATCGCCGCGTCGGTCACCTGCCGGACCGACTCGTCGCTCCTGTCAGCGATCGTGACGGTCGGCACCGGCACCTCTTCTCCGGTCGCCACATCGATGAAGCTCGCCTCCACTTCATAGGCGCGGCCCGCTGCTCTCACCGATCCCCAGAACACGACGTGAGCCCCCATCAGGTTGGCCAGCTGCCGGGCCCGGATGGCGTTGAGCTCTTCCTGTTTGACCTCGTACCGCTTCAGAGCGCGTTCGAACTCTCTCTCAGGGATCGGAGCGTGAGTAGCGAAATCTGCCAGGCGCTCGCTGATCTCTTCGGCGACATCCTCGCCGAACCTCCTGTGCAGCGCGCTGGATTCCATCGGAACCACGAGCACGCGGAAACGCCCTCCCGGCTCCTGCTGCACGGTGATGGCGGCGTGGGATTCGAGGGCCAGCGGTAAGGACAGCGCGAAGATCAGCGCCGCCGCCAGCGCTCCCAGACCACCCCTCCTTGAACCGGCGTCTCCAAACCTCATGGGCTTTCCCCCACGCTTGGGACCTCGGAAAGCGGGCACTCGCCCGCGCCAACTCTGTTCGTTTCGCCCGCGCCGCAGCCTCAGGCTCGCGCGAGCAGCGGTCATCCCCCCCAATGGGCGCGCCTGGACTCGAACCAGGGGCCTCTGCCTTGTAAGGGCAGCGCTCTCGCCAGCTGAGCTACGCGCCCACCTGTCCGAGCCGAACGCGGCAGCTTACGGCCCGACGAACTACGCGTCAACATGCCTGACTCAGAGAATCAGGCCCAATGGGATCAGCACGACGTACGCAGCTACCAGCAAGATCGGCGCGACAACCGTCGAGACGAACGGCGAACTGCTGGCGAGGGCCAGGTAGCCCGCCACGCTGATCACGACTCCGGCGGCGAGCAGAACCCAGTTGAGTCGCGTGAACTGCAAGGCCCTAGGCTCTTCCACCACGGCCCCGGTCATTGGCGCGCCGCCCAATGCCTCATTGCTATAAGCTGAGCGGGCCGCACGCGGCCCTTCTCCACTTTGCTTGCGGGAGCTTGCTTTCGGCATGAACGGCTAGAAGCTATGCCCTACGGTCGTTGGCGTCAATCAGCGGCCCAGGGCACCTGGGTCGTCAGCTGCCTCACCGAGCTCGCTGCCCTCAGTATCCCGGCTCACCGCTTCCAGCGCCGCCAGCTTTCGACGATATCTCTGCTTCTTCCAATACCCCAGGATGAGGAAAAGGATCGTCAGCACGGTCCAGAAGAACGCCGCTTGCGTCAGGACGAGCAGCCAGCCGTACTGGCGGCCCACCTCTCGTCGCCATAGGCGCTCGAACTGTCCGAACGTGAGGCCGTAGGTCCGGCGCATTGCCCTGTCGAGGTCGCCCGTCTCCCGCCAGCGTTCGAGCAGCCGGGCGAACCCGGTCGGGCCACCCAGCCGGTAGAGGAACTCTACGGCCGTATAGGACAGCAGGTAGGCGTGCTCTGCGCGCAGGCGGCTGCTCCTGAAATCGAGACTCAAGGATTCGAGGGCCGGCAGTTGACCCAGCAGGACGGCGACTCGCAGAGCCCAGCCATCGTTGGGTTGCCAGCTTCCGGCCGCTAGCTGTGCATAGCCTTCATGGAACCAACGCGGCACACCGGCGCCCAGGTAGCGATTCAGTGCGATGTGTGCCAGCTCGTGCCTCAGCACCGTGACCAGGGGCTCGCGGCCAGTGCGCGCAGTGAACAGCGGCAGAACGATGTGGTCACGCTCTGGGAACGCCAGGCCCCCGCTCCAGTCCGGTACACCGGGCGCCAGGGAGTCGAAGATCGCCTGGTCCGGCGCCAGGTAGACGACGATCTCTCCGCGGGCAAGCACGTCTTCCGGCAGTCCCGGCATGAGCGGTGGGGTCTCCACCGCTCGGGCAAGCGCTGCCGCTGCGCTCGCCTGACGGGGCCAGAAGCGGAACACGAGCGCGCCGGCACGCAACTCCTGCTGTGCAGCAGCCAGGCGATGATTGAGAGAACCGAGGCAGCCGAGGACGATCAGGCCGCCGGTGAGAATCCCTCGAAGACGGGGGGTTGCCCTGATTCCACCCGGCGCGCTGCCTCCGCACAACGTGTGGCCCAGGGATCGAACTGCCCGGCCGCAGCTCCGTCCTTCCAGGCCGAGATTGCATCTGCCCTCCGGCCCGCCTGATAGCGTGCTCGGCCCAGCTGGAAGTAGGCTTCGCTCATGGCGGAGTCCAGCCCGACGGTCTCCAGGAAGAACGATTCGGCATCGTTGTACATTTCCCGGGCCAGGTAGACGAGGCCGAGGTAGTAGCGACCGTAGAGTACGGCCCGGCGGTCTACCGCACTGCGGACCGCTCCAGACAGATGCTCGATCGCCGCCCCGTAGATCCCTTTCTGTAGACAAATGAATCCAAGGTTCACGCCGGTCACAACGTCGTCTGGCTTCACCACCAGAACATGCTGATACGTGAGCACAGCCCCGTCGTAGTCTCGCAGCAGCGTCTGTGCCCATCCCAAGCACGATAGAGCCTGGGGGTCATCCGGCGCCAGCCGCAGAGCCTGCTGCAGGATCCGCACGGCACCCTCCGGGTCGCCTGCCCTGATGGCGGTCCAGCCCTGTTCGAGGAACTCATCCAACTCGCCGCCCTGCCGCTCAGGTGCCGGCGGCGCCAGAGCCGGGGCCAGGCCGGGAGGCCCGCCGGGCCGCAAGTCGAATCGCTGCATGAGGCGCGTCAGGTCCTCATGCAGCTCAGCCAGCTGCCGCTCGAGCCTCGTGAGGCTCTCCTGCAGCTGCGCCACCGCCGTAGCGAGCCGGGCCCGCTCCTGCTCGCTGCCCGCCTGCTCAAGCGCTGTCTCCAGCTCGCGAAATCGCGCCAGGTACGACGCGAGCAGCTCGTCTCCGATCAAGGCTCTGCCTTCTTCTTGCGACCCCTGGGCCGCTTCTTGCCTTTTGATCCGGCTGCGGCTGCCGACTTCCTGTCGTCGCTGTCGACCGCCCTCTGCATCCTCTCCAGTGCAATCCGTTCTTTGGAACTCAGAATCTCGTTCACGTCAAGCAGGATGATCAGCCGGTCCCCAGCCTGTGCGATGCCCCGCAGGTAACGCCCGGCCAGCCCCCTGAAGAACTCGGGGGGCGGGCTGACGGCGTCGACCGGGATCTGCGTCACACCCGGCACTTCATCGACGACCAGGCCCGCCCGACCGCTACGCAGCGAAACGACGAGCAGTCGAGCGTCGGCTGTCCGCCGGCGCTCCGGTAAGCTGAACCGCTTGCGCATTTCGATAACGGGCACGAGGGAGTCTCGCAGTCGGACGACGCCCTCCACGAAGTCGGGAGCCTTGGGTACACCCCGCACTTCAGGAACCCGGAGGACCTCCTGAACCTCCAGGATATCGATGGCGAACTCCTCGCCTCCGAGGCGGAAGGCCACTATCCGCAGCGGTTCCTGGGTCATACGGTCTTCCCTCATGATCGCGCCCTCGCCCTCCTCTGGTTCCGCCCGACGACCGAGCAGCGGTTCCGGATCGACGTAGCGAAACAGCTCACCGTCGAGATCTACAAGCCCCTCGGACTGCGACGCACCTCGGGTTCCGCCTCTTCCGGCGTGGACCACCTCGCCGATCGCCTCCACCCGGAGACCCAGAGACCCGGCATCGCCGCCGAGCACCAAGAGCACTGATGTCTGTGCCCCAGGATCCAGGCGCTCGGCACCCTCGACCGCCCTGGCGAGCTCCAGCACGGGTATCCATCGGCCTCGCACCAGAGCCAGGCCCAAACGGTCCTCGTCACTCCCAGGCAGACGGTGGGTGAGCGGTCCGAGCTCGACAACCTCTCTCACCGCCTCCACAGGCAGCGCATAGCGCGCATCACCCACACGAAAGGTGACCAGGCTCCTCATGGCCACTGCCCTGAAGCCGGCGCTGAGAGCGAGCAGAGGCATTCGACGACCGCCGCTGGTATCTTCTCCAGCGGAACCACTTGCTCCGCCGCACCCTCCTCGACTGCTCGGCCGGGCATCCCGTACACCACACTCGTGGCACGATCCTGTGCCAGCGTGCGCCCATTTGCCGCACGGATCGCCGCCAACCCGGCGGCTCCGTCTCGACCCATGCCCGTCAGTACGACACCGACGCAACGCTCGGCGTAGGCCTCGGCAACGCTCGCGAACAACGCATCCGCGGCGGGGCGCGTGCCGCAAATCAAGTCCCGCTGGTCCAGAGCGATCCTGACTTCGTGGCCGACCCTGCGGACGCGCATGTGGAAATCGCCTGGCGCGATCCAGACGCGATTCGCCGCCACGCTTTCACCGCCCGAAGCTTCCGTGACGGGCATCGCTGAGACCTGAGCCAGCCGCGTGGCCAGCGTGCGCGTGAAACCGGCAGGCATGTGCTGCACCACCAGCACCGCAGCCCCCAGGTTCGCCGGTAACGACCCGAGAATGTACGTGAGTGCCCGCGGCCCACCGGTCGAGGCGGCGATGGCGACTGCCGCTTCATTCTCCAGAGTCGCCGGACGAACATGGCGAGCCTCGCGTTGCACCCGTTCACGGGCCAGTACTTCGATATCGGCGGCGCAGGCCGCCTGCAGTGCCTCGTAGAGACGAGCCTCTACCTTTGCAACGTCGAAGGAGACCGGGCCCGACGGCTTGGCCACGAAGTCGACAGCGCCGAGATCGAGTGCACGCAACGCCGCCTCCGAGCCGGCTTCCGTGTATGCGGAAAGTACGACGATCGGACGGGCACGCGACGACATCACGCGTTCAAGCACCCCGAAGCCGTCAAGTCGGGGCATCTCGATATCCAGAGTCACAACGTCGGGATCCAGCTCGTCCATGCGCCGCAGCGCCTCCTGCCCGTCGGCGGCGACCCCGACCACACGAAATCCGGGAAAACGCCCGATCATGTCCGATATCATGCGCCGCATGAAGACGCTGTCATCGACTACCAGTACGGCAGCAATCCCGCCCGCCCGTTCAGATCTCGACATCGTTGACACCCTGCGACGAGACCCGGACCCGTCCATCGCTCAAATCGAATTCGATCGAGCGACTGAGCCTTCCACCGACCGCTTCTCCGACGATCGGGACGCCGTGCCGGGCAAGGGTCGCGCGCGCTGCACTCACGTTGCGCTCCCCGATATTGCGCTCAGTCGCGGGGATCAGCTCTTGGAACATGCAAGCTCCACCCACCAGGCGCGCCACGATCCGGCCACGCGGGGCTCCTGCGGACTGAAGCTCGTCCAGCAGGTCCGGTATTGCGGTCGTCGCATACCTCCCGCGCCGATCCGGTCCCAATAGGTCATTGGGGTCCGGCAGCAGCACGTGTGCGAGCCCACCAATCCGGCTAGTCTCGTCATAGAGCAGTACGACCACGCAGGAGCCGACCCCGAGGACCGACAGTACTCCCTCGCCTCTGCGAATACGCTGCTCGCCGGCCGGTACGTATTCTCTCACCGCTTCCTGTAGATCCTCTCTCGCACATCGACAACCTGGAAGACGGGCCGAACCTCCGCGGCCAGTGTCTCGACACGGCCCAACACGAGGTAGCCCTCCGACCGCAGCACGTCCGCGAAGGTATGGAAGACCCGGCGCTGCGCGGTTTGGTCTAGATAGATCAGCAGGTTACGGCAGAGGATGAGATCCGCAGCGAAACCCGGGCGCCTGCCGAGGATGTCCAGCTGCTGGAATTCCACTCCGGACCGTATGGGCTCCTTGAGGCTGAACTCGTCGCCAGTCGTGAACCATCGCCGGCGCACAGCCGGGGGGGTCTCCGAGAGGGCAACCTCTGGGTATGTGGCCGTGCGCGCCGCCTCCAGGCTGAGGTCATCGATATCGGTGCCGACGATGCGTACACCGTTCCAGCCGTCTCTGCCGTGGGCCGACAGCCATTCCCAAACGAGGATGGCCAGGCTGTACGCCTCTTCACCGGCCGCCGAACCGGCGCTCCACATGACCAGCGGCTCCTGCCGACGCAAGAGATCAGGGAGTAGCTTCTCCTTGATCACGGCCCAGGTTTCCGGATTGCGGAAGAACTTGCTGACGTTGATGGTCAGCACGCGCAGCAGGCGATCGTACTCGGCAGGGTCTGCGTCAAGGAGCGCTGCGTAGTCCGCGGGCGTGGCAACGCCCCGAGCCCGCATGCGCACCGCGACCCGACGCCTGAGACATTTCTGGCGGTAGAGATTCCCACAGAACCCGCGCTCCCGCTCGATCTTCGCGAACAGTGCCGCGTACGCCGCCTCATCGCCGCTCACCGGTCGCGCCCCTCACGAATTCCAGGTTCGTGCGTACAATCTCGTTGGCAGGATTGAGTTCCAGGGCGCGCGTCCACATCTCGATAGCCCGCCCTCGCGCTCGGCTCTTGTAGTAGACGTTACCAAGCTTCGCGTAGACGTCGTCCCCCAGATCGGGGTCGGCCCGCAGCGCCCGCTCGTACGCCTCCGCCGCCTCCTCGTGGCGTCCCTCGCGGTACAGCAGATCGCCGAGGTTCTTCGACGCCTGCGCCAGGCCGGAATCCTGCTCGAACGCCCGCTCGTAGAGCTCCCTGGCTCGCCCCAGACTGCCCTTCCGCTCTGCGATGACACCTGCGTTGTTCGCCAACGCCGCAGAGCCCGGGTGCCTTTCCACGCCCCGCTCGGCCACCCTGACTGCCGATTCGAGATCCGCCGACATCGCGTCGGCCAGTGCCCGCGTCGAGTAGTACAGCGGCGTCAACGCATCACCTACGCCCTCCGCGTAGCTGTCCAGCGCACTGTGAGCCGTTGCCGGATCCCCGAGCCTCAGGTGGAACAGAGCCTTGCAAAGTTGGAGCTGCGCGTGGCTCTTGGCGCGCTGCAGGCCTTCTTCAAGCACCTCCACTGCCTCAACCGTCTTGCCCAACATTCCCAGCACCAACGCCAGGTTGTTGTAGGCGGCCGGTTTCTTGCCGCCGCGGTCGATCAGCTCGCGCAACTTCAGCTCGGCCCCAACTAGATCACCCTGGCGCAGTGCCACAAGTCCCAAGTAGAACTCTGCATCGAGCGACTGTGGATCCAGCTCCAGCACGCGCCTGAGCTCCCGCACCGCCTCGTCGAACATCGTGGTCTTGTAGAACGCCACACCCAAGTTCCGGTGCTCATCCACTCGTGCGCGGGTCTCCGCGCGCGCCGTATCGCGCTCGCGCCGCCCCGACCTGCGCACCACACCTACCGCGACCAGCCCGTAGAGCGCCTTCCCGACCTCGAACTCGGGTAGCGCGGTTTCCTCTACGATGTCCCAGCCGCTGTGCTTGCCATCCAGCAGCGGCAGGATCTCTTCCTGCTC
>Ga0111181_1049_pt1 | contig 29714 bp, 28 predicted proteins | sample DeeMarSWOR324_28_FD_80236 | JGI IMG/M metagenome (GOLD analysis project Ga0111181, IMG submission 80236) | Gemmatimonas sp. SM23_52
CCGGATCTCAGCGTCGATGGGACGATCGAGATCGAGCGCTTGAGCGATGTGCTCTACGTGGGCCGACCGGTCTACGGTCAGGCGAACAGCCTGGTGGGACTGTTCAAGGTGGTGGAGAACGGGAATGCGGCGGTGCGTGTTACGGTGCGACTGGGCCGCAGTTCGGTGAACACCATCGAGATCGTCGAGGGCCTGGTCGAGGGCGACGAGGTGATACTGAGCGACATGTCGGCGTGGGAGAACCACGACCGTGTGCGGTTAAGATGAGGGCGTAGTGCACTCGAACCGGCAGCCGGTACGAGAGGGAAAGTCAATGGAGACACAGACAAGATCAGGAAATGGCAAGCCGCTAATCCGACTCGACGGCGTAAGAAAGGTCTTCTTCACGGAAGAGCTGGAGACGCATGCGCTGAGCGACATTCACTTGGAGATCAAGAACGGCGAGTACCTATCCATCGCGGGTCCGTCAGGCTGCGGGAAGACGACGCTGTTGTCGATCCTGGGACTCCTGGATACACCGACCGCCGGCGACTACTACCTGGATGACCAGCCGGTCGCCAATCTCACGGCCTCGCAGCGCGCGCGGATCCGCAACCAACACATCGGCTTCATCTTCCAGGCGTTCAACCTGATCGGCGACCTGACGGTCTACGAGAACGTCGAGCTCCCGCTCACCTACCGGGGCATGCCGAGAAGCGAGCGCGAGGCCCTCGAGAAGGTCGGCATGGAGCACAGGGTCAACCACTATCCCTCGCAGCTCTCGGGCGGCCAGCAGCAGCGTTCGGCCGTGGCGCGCGCGATCGTCGGGCAGCCGCTCATCATTCTGGCGGACGAGCCGACAGGTAACCTCGACTCGAAGAACGGCACCGCGGTGATGGACCTGCTACGGGAGCTGCATCAGGACGGTGCAACGATCTGCATGGTGACGCACGATCCGCGCTACGCGCATTACGCCGAGCACACCGTGAACCTGTTCGATGGTCAGATCGTCAGCGAAGAGAACGGCGAGAAGCTGAAGGAGCTCATGGAGAGTGGCTTCCAGCCGTCCTAGTGACCTCACCCGTCTCAGAGCGGCGCCGCTGCCACGCATGAGCCCGGCGCTCGGCTAGCCCACCACGCTGCCGAGCGCAGCGGCTGCAGAGGTCGCAGCGGTTGCGCTCGGACCAGAATTGCCTAAGGCTAATAGAGATAGCCTCGTGGAGGTGTGTCTTTGAGCAGCGAAACCTCAGCGCCGCGCATCCTGATAGCCGATGACCAGGCTGACGTCCTGCATGCGCTTCGCCTGCTGTTGAAGGGCGAAGGCTACGAGACCGACACAGCCACCTCACCGGCCGGGGTCATGGCAGCGATCGAGTCAACAGACTTCGACACAGTATTACTCGACCTCAACTACACTCGCGACACGACCTCCGGCCGCGAGGGTTTGGACCTGCTCGCCAGCATCCAGGCCCTGGATAGCACGCTGCCCGTGATCGTGATGACGGCATGGGCAAGCGTGGAGACGGCCGTGGAGGCGATGCGCCGCGGCGCACGTGACTACATCCAGAAGCCGTGGGACAACGCACGTCTACTCGCCACCCTGCGGACCCAGGTCGAGCTCGGGCAGGCACTGCGCAGAGGACAGCGGCTGGAGGATGAGTGCAGGCGTCTGCGCACCCAGAACCTCCCCAACCTCATAGCCCAGTCGCGCGCGATGCGCCCGGTGCTCGACATCATGGAACGCGTCGCGCCCTCGGATGCCAACGTCTTGATCACCGGCGAGCACGGAACCGGCAAGGAAGTGGTGGCGCGCTGGCTGCACGCCGCGTCGCACCGCGCGCCCAAGCCGCTGGTGACCATCAACGCCGGCGGCATCTCCGAGACCCTGTTCGAGAGCGAGCTATTCGGGCACGTAAAGGGCGCCTTCACCGACGCCAAGTCCGATCGGATCGGCTGCTTCGAGCTGGCCCAGGGAGGCACCTTGTTCCTGGACGAGATCTCGAACGTCCCGCTCAGACAGCAGGCCAAACTGCTGCGCGTGCTTGAAACCGGTGAGCTGCAGCGAGTCGGCTCGTCGAAGACCCGACACGTGGATGTCCGCTTCCTATCGGCTACCAACGCGAACATCGCCGAGGAAGTCGCCGAAGGGAGGTTCCGTGAGGATCTACTCTACCGGCTGAACACGGTCGAGGTTCACTTGCCACCTCTACGTGACCGCCGCGAGGACATTCCGCTTCTGGCCAACTATTTCCTGCGACGGCAGGCCGAGCGCTACCGCAAGCCCGAGCTACAGTTCGCGGCGGATGCGATGCAGGCGCTGCTCGAGCACACCTGGCCGGGGAACGTGCGCGAGATGGAGCACGTTGTGGAGCGTACCGTCTTGATGGCAGCGGGGGATACGATCAAGGCTGAGGATCTGGGACTCCAAGTGCGAGCCGAGAGTGGCGCGCGACTCGAAGAGATGAAGCTCGAGGAAGCGGAGCGCTACCTCATCCAGCGGGCTCTCGGCCGGCACGGTGGTAACGTCAGTCGCGCTGCAGAGACACTCGGCCTGAGCCGCAGCGCGCTCTATCGCCGCCTGCAGCGCTACGCTCTGTCAGGCCCAGCACACCGCGAGGGATGATCAAGCTTCGTCACGAGCAGCGCATACTCGCGATGACGCTGCTGGCCGGCCTACCCGGCACGCTCGTGGCACTGATCATCCTCTGGGCCGGGGATTACCACACGAAGCTCCAGGCGACGCTCAGCCTCCTCATCCTGTCAGCCTGGTGGGGTTTCGCCTTCGCGGTGCGGGAGCGCGTCACCCGCTCGCTGCAGACGCTCTCCAACATGCTCGCCGGCCTGCGGGAGGGTGACTACTCGCTGCGGGCCAGGCACGCCAGCGCTTCCGACTCCCTCGGGCTCGCGATGCTCGAGGCGAACATCCTCGGCGATACCCTGCGCGAGCAGCGGCTCGATGCTTTGGAAGCGACGGCCTTGCTCCGCCGCATTATGGAGGAGATCGACGTGGTGGTGTTCGCCTTCGACGCGCAGAGCTGCCTCGTGCTCGTGAATCGCGCCGGCGAACGTCTGCTGGGCGCGCCGCTGGAACGGCTCGTCGGCCGCGATGCAACGGCGCTTGGCCTCGCTCGCTGCTTGGAAGGCACGACACTCAGCACGATGGACCTGAGCTTCCAGGGCCGCTTGGGACGCTGGGAGGTTCGGCGCACCACATTCCGGCAGGGCGGCGTCCCCCACCAGTTGCTGGTGCTCGCCGACCTGAGCCGGGTGCTGCGCCAGGAAGAGCGGCAGGCCTGGAAACGCTTGATCCGCGTGCTGAGCCACGAGATCAACAACTCGCTGGCGCCGGTGAAATCGATGGCGGGCAGCCTCTTGAGTGTGATGAGTCGCCAGCCGCGACCGGCCGACCTCGACGACGACCTGCGCCAAGGCCTACAGCTGATCTCCGATCGCTCCGAGTCGCTGAGCCGATTCATGGCATCCTACGCCGAGTTGGCACGTCTGCCCCCACCGAGTCCCGCGCCGGTGAGCGTGAAGAGCTGGATCCATCGCGTCGCCGAGCTGGAGACCCGGTTGCCCGTCGAGATCCGCGACGGCCCCGAACTGATGATAGAGGCGGACGGAGATCAGCTGGACCAGCTGCTCATCAACCTGGTCAAGAACGGGGTCGATGCCGCGCTGGAGACCGGCGGCGCGGTCGAGATAGGCTGGCGACAGAACGGCCAGCAGCTGGAGGTGTGGGTCCAGGATGAGGGCCCCGGTCTCTCCGATACCACCAACGTCTTCGTGCCCTTCTTCACGACCCGCCCCGGCGGCTCGGGAATCGGTCTGGTGCTCAGCCGGCAGATCGCCGAGGCCCACGGCGGGACGCTTGACCTCCGCAACCGGAGCGAGCGAAGCGGCTGCATCGCCCGGCTGACATTGCCCCTCTGAGCGGGCCGCCTGCGGAGCCGGAGACCGCCCTGCCAGGACGATTACAGCCGCCGTGTCGTTCCTCGCTGTCTACATCCCGGCTCGCAGGGTCACGGACGTGGACCCGGCACAGGCACTACGCTGGGAGTAGCGGCAGCTGCCCCTGCACCCCCGCCTACCGGGCCACCTCTACTCGTATCTGAGCGCAGCCAACGGGTTCGAGGCGTGCGGCGCGCTGCGCCGGGACGTAGGCCGCCAGAGCAGCTGCGGCTGTCAGCATCACGCTGGTAGCGAGGAACACGGCTGGATCGGTTGCGCTGGTCCCGTAGAGCAGGCTGGAGATGAAGCGGCTCAGCGCCGTAGCCGCCACGAGCCCGATCCCGACACCCAACAAGACCAGCTTCAGGCCCCATCCCAGGCCCACGTGCAGCACGTCACCCTGTCCCGCGCCCAGCGCCCCAGAGGGGCGCTTGCCTATAACCGCCACAGATACGACGTCTTGAAGAAGAACGCTCTCTTGGTCTCGAGGAATCGATCGCTGTCGACGTACTCGCCGTTCTCCCAGCGAACCTTGTCGTAGAGGGATCCATAGCCGATGTGGATGACCGTGCCTGGAATGTAGGTGAACGAAGCCAGGAAATCGGTGAGAAGCTCGGATCTGTAGTCGTTGTACTCGAGGATTCCGCGGAAGAACAGGTACCGGTTCACTTGATACGTCAGTCTCCCGCGGGTAATGGGATAGTCGTAGATCTTCCTGGAGTCCGAATCCCGGCAGAAGTCATTGTAGATGAAGCTGAGATCGAACCGCAGATTGTCCGATGGCTGATAGATGAGGTCGCCCGTCAGACGATTGCTACTCCCTTGATAGGGATCCTCGGAGTAGTACACCGCCTTAACACGTCTGTACAAGACGCCCGCGTAGAGCTGTCTTGTGAATTGCCCGCCGCCGAACACATGGAAGCCACCGGTCTTGAATTCCTCACCCAAGAAGACTTCGGTCGAATAAGAGTACTTGACCTTCAGAATGATGCTTCCCCAGAGGTAGTTCTGCAACGAAATGTGATTGAAAGTCTCCCAGAGGTTGCTGAACTTGTCCCGGGTCTGAGCCGTGAACAGCTCCGCATCGATCCGCCGAACGATGCTTGAAGCGGGATAGAGCTTCGGCCTGAGAAGCGCGCTGAACTGGAGGATTCCTGTCCGGCTAACGTAACCCATCTCTGCACGGAAGTCCTCGGCGATGTCCTTGACGACTAGGCTGTAGTCGACATCCCGGGTCCCGTGAGCATAGTGAACTCCGATGGCATGCCCGCCTATTCGTTGAGACAGCGTATCTTGCTTCGCTTGCGATAGCAGAGCGTGATACCCCAGGGTACTGGACTCGCTTATCCTGAGCTGGCCATCGGCCCCTAGTACTCGATTGAAGTGGTCTCTCAGCTCTCTCCCGGCATAGATGCCGCCGATGTAGCTGTCTTCGCTCAGAGCCCTCTTGTACCGCACGATCGGGAAATGCGCGTACTCGGCTCCGCTCACGGGGCCTCGGTCCGGCAACTCGTCCACCGCATAGATCGAGGACACCGTGTTCTTGCTGCCGATCTTGCCGGATAGTCTGACTCCTGCAATAGGATCCACGATCGTCCGCGTGTGGATGACCGACCCGACAGGATCCCGCTCGGAAGCCGTCGCGGCCGCGATCGTGAAATTCTCGCGGCCCTCCAGGAAGAAAGGCCTCGCCTCCGGGAAGAAGAGGTCGTAGCGGAGGTTGATATCCACCTGTCCTGCATCGGCCTCGACCTGGCTGAAATCCGGATTGTAGGTTCCGTCGAGAATCAGGTCGGATGTGAGACCATATTTGGCTGTTAGGCTGACATCTCCGCGCTCCTCCTCGGTGGCGAGCCTGCCCCCATCCAGTGCCCGCCTGTGGCTGTAGGTGACGGCCGGGAGCAGTTCGAGCAGGATAGAACGCTCGAGATGGCGGAAGATCAGGGGACTCATCTGAGTCAGCCACGATTCTCCTCGATCCGGATTCAACGGCGGGCAGGTCCCGTACTCGGACCGACGGCTGATGTGCCGTTCGAAGATGACGCCCATCCTCACCGGGTCGGCGCGCGCGAAGCGAATGCTCTTGAGTGGGATTCTGATCTCTACGCTGTATCCACTTCCGTCGACTTGGCCCCCGCTGTACCACACCAGGTCGACACTCCTGTCCTCCACACCGCCTGCATAGCGGCTGTCCCCCTGGACACCTAGGGGGTTGACGTAGAACGCGTAGAGCGATTGCTGGTCATTGAACGAATCGAGATTGATCGCGACCCAGTCATCCCGACTTATGTTATCCCGGCTAGAGATGGATGTCTTGATCTTGTCAGGTTCACTGTCGAAGGCCCGGAAGGCGAAGTAAAGGTTCTCCGCGTCGTAGGCCACGTAGGCTCTCGTTTCACCCGCCATCTCGAGGCCATAGTCGGGTGCGTAAGTCCTGAACTCGGTCACGTACGGCGCCTCCTGCCAGACGGCGTCATCCAGATTCCCGTCGATGACCGGCGCCAGGTCCGTGCGCAGGGGTTCGAGCGGTGCCTGCGCCCTCAGATGCTGTAGGGGGATGGATAGGAGAGCGACCGGAAGAGTCAGCTTCGTGATCAGATCTCTCATCTGCCCTCACCCAGATCGTTCCGTTTGAGGAGCGGCGCGAGTCGGCCGCTTGAGATGGGACATGCCAGCGGCCTGGGGTCGGTTGGGTTTCGCTGGCCGAGGAGGCTCTAGCGGATCACAAGATGGGGCCTTGCCCAGCGCCGATCAATCCAACGATGCGATCGCTGCCGGATGGGCCGATGAACCGCTGCGAGGCGGGCGCAGCTCGTCACGACTCCATCGCCTCAGTATCTCATCCGGCGCGGGCCTGCCATGAACCAGATAAGGAAACCGAATGCCGGCAGTACCAGAATCAGCGCCGTCCACAACACCTTCCCACCGGTGGAGGCGCGGCTCTGGACCACATTCATGATCGCCCAGATGTCAGCGACCAGAACCAGCACACTGAAGAAACCGCCCATCTCCTCTTTCCTCGCAAGGACTTCCCGAAGGACAGATCAGTCACGACCCTAATGTCACTACGCATGAGATCCGCCGAAGGTGTCACGGCCTGTTCACCTCACCGGCCTTTCCCTATCTTGGGCGAGAACTCGTCACGCTTGACCGACCTGTGAAAGGAGCGATCCATGCGGCGCATGACCGGCGGCACGTTCCTATTGCTCTTGCTACCCTGCCTGGCCTACGCGCAGGCCAGCTCGCTGTCACCGGCCACACGGGCCTTTGTCAGCGTCGATGCGCCTGTCATTGCGCTCACGAATGCCCGTGTGATCGACGGTACGGGCAGGCCTGTCCATACAGGCCAGACTCTCGTCATCCGTGATGGCCTGATCCAGGCGGTGGGCGACACCCGTAGCGTCGAGCTCCCGCGAGATGCAGAGGTCATCGATCTGTCCGGACGCAGCGTGCTACCGGGCTTCGTGATGCTGCACGAGCACATGTTCTATCCCGCCGGTCGTAGGGCCTACAACCAGCAGTCGTACAGCTTCCCGCGCCTCTACCTGGCGGGTGGCGCGACAACGATCCGCACCGCCGGCAGCATGGTGCCGTACGCAGACCTGAACCTCAAGCGTGCAATCGACGCCGGTGAGATCCCGGGCCCAAGGATGGATGTCACGAGCCCTTACCTCAACGGGCCGGGCCTTCCGATCCTCAACGTCAAGGCGCTCAGGGGCCCTGACGACGCGCGTCGGATGGTCACCTACTGGGCGGATGAGGGCGTGACGTCCTTCAAGGTGTACATGCAGATCTCGCGCGCGGAACTGGCGGCCGTCATCGAGGAGGCGCACAAGCGTGGCACTAAGGTGACCGGCCACCTGTGCTCAGTGACCTATTGGGAAGCGGCAGAACTCGGGATCGACAACCTCGAGCACGGGTTCTTCGCCAGCACCGACTTCGTGGACGACAAGCGGGAGGACGAGTGTCCGTCTGGGAACGCGGCGATCCAGTCACTTCTCGAGCTGGAACCCGACGGACCCGAGTTCAAGGCGCTCCTCCATGGCCTTATCGAGCACGGCGTCGCGCTCACCTCCACCCTGCCCGTCTTCGAGACGTACACTCCCGGTCGCCCGCCGGTCGACGACCGCGTGCTGGACGCGATGCTTCCCGAGGCCCGCGACCAGTACCTGCGAACCCATGCGCGAATTGCCATCCAAGCAGACTCTCCCTGGTCGCGCCTCTTCCCGAAGCTGATGCAGCTGGAGCGCGCTTTCGCGCTGGCCGGCGGCCTGCTGGTCGTGGGCACGGACCCGACCGGCTACGGCGGTGTCGTCGCAGGATACTCCAACCTGCGTGCCGTCGAGCTGCTGGTCGAGGCGGGGTTCTCTCCCGTCGAGGCGATCAGCATCGCGACGCTGAATGGCGCCAGGTATCTGGAGATGGATGACCGGCTCGGGACGATCAGTGTCGGAAAGCTGGCCGATCTCGTCGTTGTCCGCGGCGATCCAACCACAAACATCCACGACATCGAGAACGTCGAGCTCGTGTTCAAAGATGGGATCGGCTACGACTCCGAGAGCCTGCTCGCATCTGTCGTCGGGACCGTCGGCCTCCGCTAGCGGGAAAGGACCACGCCTGCACGCAGGCCTCAGAGTCGGCAGCGCTGAGCGACGGCCCTGGTAGCCAAGCGCAGTCAGCGATTCAGGATGGCCTGCAGGAAGGCCAGCACGACCTCCCAGTTCCGCTCCACGCTCGCACCGACGCGTTCCGGATTGAGCATGGACGAACCGTGCACGCCGGGGTAGGCCATATAGGTGGCGTGCCCTTGTTCTTGGAACATCGCCAGCTGCCGCTGGACGTCTTCCTCCTGCATCTCCGAGGCGGACTGCAGGATCAGCAACGGGACGCGAAGTACCGCGCTGTAAGCATCCGGACGGCACTCCTCCATCGCCGCACCGGAGGCCGGCGAGAACGCCAATACGCCGTGAACCTCGCCGGGATGCTCCGCCGCCAGGCGCATCGCCAGGGTCGCGCTGTAACTGCTCCCCCAGGCGATACGCACCCCACTGTAACCCTCGGTCATCACGTAGCCAAGCGCCGCCTCCAGGTCGGCGTAAGCATCGCAGTACGAATACTCGGCCCCCTCCAGGGCACCCACCGTGCGGTTGATGCCACCCAGCTGCTCGCCCCCACGCCGTTGATCAATGGCCAGAGCGTTGAACCCTTGCCCGATCAGCCTGGGCACCAACGGACCGTACTCGGCCCGCGCATTAGCCCCGCCCTGGTGAAACAGCAGGATGATGGGCGTCGCTTTGGGCTCGTCCCCAAGGTAGAGGTCTCCGTACACGGTGATCGCGTCGTCGGTCACGAACGAGACCTCCCGCACGATCATCGAGTCGGCTTCCTGACCGAGGCAGCCGGAAGACGAGTTCAGCGCGGCCAGAGTGGCCACGCCAAGCGCTACGGCGTAGTCGCCCACAGGCTGTCTCATGCTGCGCTCCTCCGCGAGATTCGCTCTCGCACTGGGGCCAAGCTATGTTTCCGCAGGAAAGGGGGCCAGGCCGGAGGATGCGAGTCGGTTACATCCAGATCTACACTGGCGACGGGAAGGGTAAGACCACCGCGGCGCTGGGCCTGGCACTCAGAGCTTCGGGACATGGGCTGCGGTCCTATGTGGGCCAGTTCATGAAGGGCCAGCACTACGGCGAGCTGGCTGCACTCCGTGATCATCCCGACATCACGATCGAACAGTACGGTGATCTTCAGTGTGTTCGGCGCGAGGAGATCACCGCCGAGCATATCGCCCAGGCTCACCGCGGTCTGGACCGCGCCCGGCAGGCGATGCACTCAGGCCAGTACCAGATCATCGTGCTGGACGAGGTCAATGTGGCACTCTGGTTCGGACTCTTGGCCGTGGATGAGGTGCTGGCGTTCCTAGACGAACGGCCAGACAACGTTGAGGTCATCCTAACCGGTCGCCGCGCGCCGGCCGAGCTCATCACTGTAGCAGACCTGGTCACCGAGATGACAGAAGTGAAGCATTACTATCAGCGAGGTGTGACCGCGCGCGACGGCATTGAACGCTGACATCGACGTAGAGTAGCCGCACCGCAACGATGCGACTCGACCGCAGACTCTTCCTCGCCGTGATGCCGTTCGCCCTGCTCGCCTGCTCAGCAATCGGGCAAGACGAGTCGAGCTGTGCGGGTCAACTGGAAGCGCGCATTGTCGGGGTCCGTGCTGAGGTCTCGGTTCCGCGCGGCGAAGCCTGCTCCGTGGGCACCTACCAGGTGGCCGTCTGGTTCGAGGACGGCACGGTCCGCAGATTCTCGCGCGAGCGTGACGGTCAACTTGCTGGCCTCTGGCTTGTAGACCTGGCACACGATGGCGTGCTTGACCTCCTCATCAGCACGACATCTGCGGGAAGCGGCTCGTACGGCGCCGTCGCGTTGTTTCAGTGGATAGGAAACGAGTTTGCCGAGCGGAAGCTGGCACCTTTGGACAGCACACAGCGGACGGGCTATGCCGGGCACGACTTCTTCGAGGTCGTCGAGGGCGAGCTCTATCGGAGTTTCCCTCTCTACACGGACGACGATCCGAACTGCTGCTCGGTTGGGGAATTGGCGCGCTTCCGCTATTCCCTCGAACACGACAGGTGGGTCGAAACAGCCACTAATTTGCCAGCCGACGAGGACGCCACAGCCGATGGTCAGGCTGGAGGCGCACGTGCTGGCCTCTCACCCCCGCCAGGGGAGGTAAGTCATGGCAACGCCTGATGACCGCGGTATTTCCCGGAAGGAGTTCTTGAAGCTGGTGGCGGCGACCACGGCCGCGCTGGCGATCGACTGGAACGAGCTCGAGGCGCTCGCCGCCGAGATCGGCCCTAAACAGGAGATGCCCATAGTCGTCATCGGCGGTGGGCTCGGCGGCCTCAGTGCGGCCGCTCATCTGGCCCGGCGCGGCTTCCCGGTGATGCTCGTCGAGCAGCACTTCAAGCCGGGCGGCTACGCCACCAGCTTCGAGCGCGCTAATGGCAAGTTCGTCTTCGACGTCTCCCTCCACGCCACCGGTAGCACCCAGGGCAGCCTGCAGCCGGTCCTGGAGGGCGCCGGCGTCGCCGGGAAGATCGAGACGGTCGAGCTTCCGGAGCTTTGCCGTGTCATCACGCCGGACCACGATCTCACCTGGCCACAGCGTGACCCGCAAGCCATCGTGGACCAGCTGGCCCAGCTCTTCCCAGGGGAGGCCGAAGGGATCCAGGACTTCTTCGACTACATGCTCGGCATCCTGGACGACGCGATGAAGCCGTTCGATGAGGATTCCTGGTGGGACAGGCTGACCTTCCCACTGACGCACAGGAAGATGTGGGGCATTCGCAACAAGACGCTGGCTGACGTGCTGGACGAACACGTCCACGATGACAGGGTACGCGCGATCCTCTCGACCTTCTGGCCCTACTACGGCCTGCCGCCCTCCCGGCTGTCCGGCTTCTACTACTGCATCGCAACCTCGGCGTTCATGCGCTTCGGCGGTCACTACATCAAGCAGCGCTCCCAGGACCTCAGCGATGCGCTGCTCGAGTCGATCGGTGCACACGGCGGCCGGGTATTGCTCGGGACGGAGGCGACGGGGATCACGTTGAAGGACGGCGCGGTCACGAGCGTGATGCTCAAGGACGGTACGGAGCTCGAGGCCAGGGCGGTCATCTCCAACGCCAGCGTTCCGACGACGATGCAGATGTTGGCCAAGGCGAGCGCGCGGGGCGACTACCCGGAGGGTGCAGGCGAGTACCTGGAGACGCTCGGGACTTACCGACCCGCGATCTCGACCTTCGTCGTCTGGCTGGGGTTGAACCGGGAGATCAAGGACCAGGTCCAGGGCTACGAGATCTTCGTCGACCAGACCTACGATCCCGAGCGGGCCTACCAGGCGGCCCTCGCCTGCGATCCTATCGAGAGCGGCCTGGCCGTAACCGTGTACGACAACGCCTTCGAGGGCTATTCGCAACCGGGCACCTCGACAATCGCGGTCCTGATGGCCAGCGGCTACGAGCCCTGGCGGCGCTTCGAGACCGACTACTTCGCCAGCCGCAAGGACGAGTACCGGAGAGAGAAAGACCGAATCGCCCAGGCGCTCATCGAGCGGGCCGAGCAGCTCGTCATCCCAGGCCTGAGCTCGATGATCGAGGTCATGGACGCCGCCACGCCGCTGACCAACGTGCGCTACACGCGGAACCCTGAAGGCTCCATCTATGGCTACGAGCAGTCGCTGGCCAACTCGTACATGACCCGGCTGCCCAACACGACCCCCTTCAAGGGTCTCAGCCGTGCCTGGGTTCCGGAGTGCGAGCGGTCAACGCGCTCATGAAGGATTGGGGGATGGAAGCGTAGAGCTGGCCCTGCCCCAGCACGGACGACTGCTCCTTGACGGCCGGGAAAAGCCGCGTGTATCCTTCAATACTCCGGCACCCCCACCTGTCTCCCCCACAACTCGAGCAAGACCATGTCAGGAAGGCGATCTGCCCGGTTGTGCCTCTCGGCGGTCGCGGTCGTGGGCATCATGCTATCGACCAACACCTGCGGCAGAGGCGGTGAGCAGCGAGACGTCGTGCGCCTCGGGTTTGCGGCCCCACTCGAACAGTACATCGGAGCCGAGACGCTACGCGGCGCCCAGCTGGCCCTCGAGCGAGTGAACGCCGATGGCGGCGTCCGAGGCCGCACCCTGGAGCTGGTGGCGGTGACGGACAGCGCGAATCCCGAGCGAGCCGTGCGCGTCGCGGAGAGCTTCTACACGGACGAGTCCGTGCTCGCTGTCATCGGCCACGTCAACTCGGGAGCGACCCTCGCCGCGGCCACCATCTACAATCGCGGGCTCGCGGCCGTCTCGCCCACTGCCACAAGTCCCGAGGTCAGCGAAGCCGGCCCCTGGATCTTCCGGGTCTGCTCCAGCGACGCGGCGAACTCGGCCCGGCTCGCCCGCTTCGCACTGCGGGAACTGGGGTCACGCGCTGCGATCCTCTACGCCAACGAGCCGTACGGGCGCGGCTTGCGTCAGGGGTTTGCCCTGACCTTCGCCGAACGCGGAGGCACCCTGCTCGAGGAGTATCCTTACATCGAGGGGCAGACGACGGACTTCGAGCCCTACCTGCTCGGGATACGGGAGGCGCGCCCCGACCTCATCTTCATCGCCGGCCTCGACGTCAGCGCCGGGCCAATCATCCGACAGGCGCGTGAGCTCGGCATCACCGTGCCCTTCCTGGGCGGCGACGGGATTCTCGGGCTCGCCGGTCAGGACCCCGTCTATGACGGCACCTACGTCGGCCTGCTGTATCATCCCGACGCGCCGGGCACGACCGGCCAGGTGTTCGTGGCAGCCTACCGGCGTGCGTACGGGGCTGAACCGGACCACTTCCCGGCGCTCGGTTATGATGCCGTCCTGCTAGCGGCGCGGGCCGTCAGTGAGGTGGGCTTCGACCGCGAGAGGATACGCGATTACCTGGAAGGTGTCGGCGGCCGCCGGGAGGCTTTCCCGGGGGTGAGCGGTCTGATCGCCTTCGACCAGAACGGCGACCCGCTGGAGAAGAGCTTCGCCATAGGACGCATCACAGGGGACAGAATCGAACTCGTAAGCATAGAGGGCGGCTCGTGATTCGAACGATTAGAGGCAGGCAGACACTCGCCTGTGCCATCCTGCTCCTCGGCCTGCTGGCGGCAGGGGCGCTGGGTATCAGCTCGCTCAACAGGCTGTCACGCGAGTTCGATACCGGGATGGACCAGGTGCGGCAGGTAGGAGAGCTCGGGACCGATCTGCAGCGGGATGTCCTGGAGCTGATCTTCGCCGGCGAGGGCTACCTCGCCAGCGGCAGCCGCGACGCCAAGCGGCGCTTCGCCCGGCTTGCCGGGCGCACCCAGGACGTCGCCAGGCGTTACCGCGAACTCGAAGGCCTGTCCGCTCAGGACGCACAGCAGATCCAACGACTGGCGACCACCCTGACCCGACTCGAGGTGGAGTTCGCGCGAGCTCACGCGCTCTACGACATCGGCCGGCGGTCGGAGGCCAGGCAGGTGTCCGACGCAGCACACCCGCTGGCGGAGGAGGCAGCAAGGCTGATCGCGGTATTGGGCGAGCGGCAGACGCAGGTGCTCGAGGCCTCTACGGCCGAGCTCAGGGCACGCGCCCGCAGTCGCTCCAACTACGTTCTGCTCATCCTCGTGTCGGCGCTATCCCTCGGCGCCGCACTGGCGTACGTGACGGTTCGCTCGATCGATCGTCCACTAACCCTGCTGGTGGCTGCAGCCGACCGGCTGAAGGCCGGCCAGCTGCGGACCCAGGTGGGCGTGGAGGGCATGCCGCGGGAGTTCGCGAGGCTCGGTGCCGCCTTCAACATGATGGCCGGCACGCTGCGCGACATCGCGGCACGGGTGATCAGCACGGCCTCGCAGCTGTCCTCCTCAGCCGCCGATTTCTCCTCCATATCCGAGCAGGTCGCCGATTCGACCCACGAGGTCGCGCTAGCCATGACGGAGATCTCGGAGGGCGCCGACAGGCAGGCGAAAGCGTTGAGCGAGACGGCCGCCGCGGTTGTCGAGCTCCGCGAAGGGGCTTCCGAGATGGAGTCGGAGGCCAACGACAACCGCGAGCTCAGCCGCTCGATAAGGCAGGAGGCCGACCAAAGTCAGGCATCGGTGCGCCGTGCCCTCGACTTGTTGCTGGCGTTGCGAGAGGTCGTCCACACGTCGGGCGAAGAGATCGAGGGGCTGCAAGCTGCCACCGAACAGATCACCGGCTTTGTCCGACGTATCGGCTCCATAGCGGAACAGACCCACCTCCTGTCGCTCAACGCCGCCATCGAAGCGGCGCATGCCGGGCACGAGGGACGTGGCTTCGCCGTCGTAGCGGATGAAGTAGGCAAGCTGGCGGCCGAGGCGGACGGCGCCGCCCAGGAGGTCGATGAAGTCGTCAACCGGCTACGCGATTGGGTCGAGCATGCCGTCGTGAAGATGCGCGAGGGGGAGGGCCAGGTGGAGCAGGTGGAGGAGGTGGCACGGGGGGCCGATAACGCGCTGAAGGCCATCACCTCCGATCTGTCACGGGTCTCGCAGGCGACTGATCGATCGCTGGTTACCGTCGGCAGAAGCCGGCTGCTGCTCGAACAGGTGGCCGGCCATGTGGAGGCCGTCACGGCGACGGCCAGCGAGCACGCCGCTCGCAGCCAGGACGTGAGCGCGGCCGTCGAAGAGCAGTCCGCCACGACCGAACAGATCAGCGCCTCGGTCGCCCAGCTCGTCGAGGCCGCGGAGAACCTCCGCCAGCTCGCCGGCCAGTGGCAGGTCTGAAGCACAGCTCCGTTCCCAGCCTGGCTGCAGCCGTGCGGTATTGCGAAACTCTTGCCACGCCAGCTCGTAGTGATTAAGAACAACACGTAGCCGAGACGCCATAACGCACGGGAGCAGCGCTACCAAGATGAGACGAATCACGCTATCTACTCTCGCGGTCGTGATCGCCCTGACCGCCCAGTCGGCCCACGCTCAGGGGCTTCAGCTCGGCGCCCGCGGCGGCATTAATCTCGCCAGCTCCGATTTCGATAGTGACGTCTTCACCAGCTCCGTCGGCACGCTGACCGCGTACCATTTCGGCATCCTGCTGAGTGTAGACATCTCCAGGTTCTTCGGGATGCAGACCGAGGTGTGGTACTCTCGGAAGGGCTTCGCCGAGGGGAACGGTGACGTCAGCCTGAAGGTCAATTACATCGAGATGCCGCTGCTCGCGGTCATCAAGATACCGACCAGGTTCTCACCGCATCTCTACGTGGGCCCGGTAGTCGCGCTCGAGTCGGGCTGCAGAGTGACCACGCTCAATGAAGGCGAGGTCGACTGCGAGGAGACAGAGGAAGGGCCGAGGCCGAGGGGATCAGATTCCGGCATCATCTTCGGTGGCGGCGTCACCGTGCCCTTCGGACCTGGCTCGCTATTGCTCGACGCCTTATACAACCTAGGCTTCACAAATCTCAGCGCGACCTCCGAGACCGTGGAGTCCGTCAAGACCCGGACACTCTACCTGTCGGCGGGCTTCCTCATCCCCTTCGGGGCCCCCGGTCGCTAACCCGGATTGCTTTGAGGAGAGCGTTCGTCCCGGTTGGGCCAAAGCTCAACCGGACCTCTCCGTCACGTCTGCGTAAACCATCCTCGAGACGTCCGTAATCAGCCGATCGGCACTGGCGGAGTCCGTGATGCCCCTCGTCAGCACCACGAGCACGTACGGGCTTCCGTTTTCGGGGTACACGATGCCGCCGTCGTGCCGGATCCCCATGATCGAACCGGTCTTGTGCGCGACCTGGGTACCGGGGGGAAGACCGGCGGGAATGCCCTCGTTGAACTGCTGACGGGAGAGGATCGCGATCATCTCCCGGCACGACTCGGGGCTCGCCGCGCGGTGCTCGGCGATCGCGCTGAAGATCAGCCCCATGTCCCGCGCCGTCGTCGTGTTGTTCAGGCCTGCCCGATACGCCTTGATGTCCTCTACGCCGCGTAGCACCGCGATCGAGTCGGCGCCGAGCTGCCGCATCGTCGCTTGGACGCGCTCCGCACCGACGAGCTCGATCAGCATGTTCGTCGCCAGATTGCTGGAGACCGTGATCATCAGCTCCGTGAGCTGGCGGACCGTCTCCTTCTCGCCGACGCGAGCATATAGCGTCGTATCACTGTCATCCGGTGCACCGAGCTCGTACGGCGTGCCATCCACGATCGAGGTGAAGGTCTTGCTGATTGTGAGGCTGTCGTCGAGGCTCAGCCGTCCGGCCTCCGCGTCCCGATACAGCTGGATCATCACCGGAACCTTCATCATGCTCGCCGCATGCACACGGCTCTCGACGTCGAGCAGAAGCGAGTCGCCGCTGGCGAGATTCCGGAAGTAGACGCCGACGACCTCCGCGCCGCTCTCGCTGATGCGAGACTGCAGGCGCGACCTCAGTTCCGCGACCGGCTCAGCCGCGCAGCCGGCGGTGACGGCCAGCAGCAGGCAACAGACTGGCAGGCGGACGGATCGCTCTACGAACCCGGTTCTCCAACACATGATAGGCAACCCCGTGGTGACCTTGGCGTGGCTCACTGGTGCTCAGCTTGGGCTACATGTTGCACACTCTCGCCGATCTCCGGCAACCCACACGGCGCTGGGACCTGCGACTGGCCGTCTGGAAGGGACAGGCACTCACGACGCAACCAAACGGCCACTCGCGGCATCCAATCTGTTGAGGGAGTCGACCGGGGAGCCTGAAACCGTTATCCGCCCCCGCTCGTAGGGCCAGTTGGAGGGACCGTGACCCAAGCGACGAGAGTTGAGCTAGAATATGAAGATATCTGCCTTGGCCACGGGCCTCATGCTACTGGCGGGGCTCCTGACGGCAACCGCGCCCTTGTCTCTGACGGCCGACGGGTGGCTAGCCGGGTCGGCCACGATCACCGCGATGGTCGAGTCCCAGCTGGTGGTTGGCGACCGCCTGACGACCCTAGGTGACTTCGAGTCGGCACGCGAAGTCTACGACGTCGCGGCCAAGATGATGCGCGTTCAGGGGAAGGCGCCGGTCGAGCCGCTACGCCGCATCGCCAACGCTTACTACTTCGAAGGCCAGTACGACAGTGCGACAGCGACCCTCGACGCGCTCGCCGCAGAGGCCAAGTCGTTGGGCGAAACTGTCAGTGAGATCTGGGCAATCGCCGACGCCGCCCGGATGGCCTGGCTGGACGGTGCCGAAGGGGAGGCGGAGCAGCGGTCCAGCCGAGCTCTGGCCCTGCTCGACTCGTTTACCCTACCAAAAGAACTGCGGGCGGAGATCCGGGCGAAGCTGACGGCGGACCTGACAGTGTTCGCTCCTCACCTGGCTTCCTGGTAGGTACGACTCCGGGGCAGGACGCGCGTTCGACCGCAGCCCCGCCGCCAACGAGCTGTCGGCCTCAGAATGTCACCACGACCCAGTCGTGCTTGAGCAGCTCGGCCAGCGGCCCGCCCGTGTATTTCACCTGGACGCTGAGCTCCTCGAGCTGTTCTGATGCTCAGTAACTGTCCGCGCACGCTTTGCACGCGACCAGTCCCACCCCCGCCTCCTTCATCCTGGCGATCTCGGCCTGCAGCTCCTCGTCAAGCGAGAAGGCTTTGACGAGGGTGCCAGCCCAGGAGATCGGCTACCGGCGAAGGGCTGGCCAGATCCCGGTTCGGCGTCCCGGGAAGTGACCCTTGAAAATCCGATCGGGCCGCCTTAGTCTAGCAACTACCTTAGGTCATCGAAGTCGGGACGGAGCTGCCGGATAGCACCGGCCTGCCGGATTGTCTTCTCGGGCGGTTCGCCTGACCGGCTCGGATGGCGGAATTGGCAGACGCGCAGGATTCAGGATCCTGTGGGAGCAATCCCGTGGGGGTTCGAATCCCCCTCCGAGCACTATCATAGGTAGGGCCCACGTGCTGGAATTGGTAGACAGGCCAGCTTGAGGGGCTGGTGTCCTTCGGGGCGTGCAGGTTCGAGTCCTGTCGTGGGCATACACAGCAAGCGGCCGTAATCGCCGGGTCGAGGCGTCGGGGCGGACCCGGCAGTTACGGCCCTATTCGTCCGGGCGCGCCAGTGCCGGGAGGAAGACGATGAGCACTCGTCACAGCCTGTCGCTGCTGCTCGCCGCGCTCGCCACCGCCTGCGTGTCGTCGCCGGCCCCGGTGCCCGTGGTGGGCGCGGCTGTGGATCTGGCGCTGCTGGCCGGCGAATGGTCCGGCACCTACGAGAGCCCGGCCACGGAACGCCGCGGCACGATCATCTTCAATCTGGATGCCGGTCGCGACACCGCCCATGGCGACGTGACAATGATCCCGCGCGGCTGGACCCAGCCCCTGGGCCCGGCCCAGGACCCGGCGGCGGTGGCGCGCGACGCGCCCATCCCCGAGGTGCTGAAGATCCGCTTCGTGCGCCTCGAAGGCGGAAAGCTGAGTGGCACGCTGGATCCCTACCGGGATCCCGATTCCGGTAGCGCGGTCTACACGACCTTCACCGGGACGCTGAAGGACGACGTTATCGAAGGCACATTCACCGCTCGGCCGGCCGACGGCCGGCCCTACAACGGTACCTGGCGGGCAACGCGCAAGAAGAAGGAGGGCAGCTAGCCGCAGTTCCCATCCGAGGCGGGATCTTGTATGATTCCCGGTACGCGCCCGTAGCTCAATTGGAGAGAGCGTCTGACTACGGATCAGAAGGTTCCGGGTTCGAGTCCTGGCGGGCGCGCTTTCTACCTAGCTTTTGCCGCATGTCCGCCGACGATGGAGTAGGTTTGGAGTAGATTCGACTCCGTTCCGAGTCAGCTTCGGCGCCTCCAACACCACCTGCGTTAACGTCGACTCGTCGCTCTGCTGATAGGACGCGAGCAACGTCGCCGTGTCCCTCCAGCCGCCCGCCTCTGCGACGTCCTTCACCGGCATGCCCTTTCGCTCCGTTGCCCATTTGCGCCGCCAGGCATGCCAGAGGCTGCCGTTGAGAGGTTCTAGCTCGGCCTCCTCGTACGCCTCGCGCAGGCACCGGCTCATGACCGACACGTCGACCGGCTTCCTTAGACTGCGCTCGCCTGGGAAGAGCAACTCGCCTTCCGGTAGCTCGCGCAGGTGCGCCAGCAACACTCGCCGCGCGTCTGCAGTCAGCGGCACCCACTGCTCGTGGCCGGTCTTGTCGTGCTCGGCGCGGAACCGGAGCCAACCGTGTGGCAGTCGACTTGCGTCCACGTCCTGACGTCGGAGCTTCAGGATCGCTCCTATGCGTCGCCCGGTAGACTCGGCCAGCGTCAGCGCCAGCGGCAGGCGCCAATCAACCTCACCCGCCACCTCCATGAGCTTCACGTAGCGGTCGAATGTCTCGACCGGGCGCCTCGGGTTCCTCTCCGCTGGCAGCCGCACGCCGCCCAGTGGATTGCGCCCCAGCAACACGTCGCCTCGCCCGTTGCGCTCCCTCGTGGCCCAATTGAGCATCGTCTGCAGGGCCACCAGGTCCGCTGCGACCGCTCTCGCCCGTACCTTCTTTCCGTTCACCTCTCCGCGCGTCCGGGCTTGCCGAAAACGCTCTACGTCGTCCGGCGTCAGCGACCGGACCTCACGCTCTTCGCCGAGGAACTGCACAACACGCTTCAGTCGCCCTCGGTCTTCGCGCTGGGTCTTGTCCTTCTTCGCCCGGAACGCGGGAGACTCCGCGTACATGTCAAACAACGCTCGAAGTGTCACCCTATCGCCGTTCCATGCGTCCTGGCGCGAGTTGTCCCTAGCCAGTAGCTGGAAGGCGTAGGCTTCGGCGCGGGCCTTGTCTCTGTGTCCGAGGCTCTTCTGCGCTTCGACCCTGCGACCGTTGACGTAGATCTCGCGGTAGAGATTGCTGCCAGGCCGCCGCTCGAACACGTAGACCCGCAGGCCGCGCCCGCCCCAAGACTTTCGCCAGAGCTTCATGAGGAACTCCTAGCTTTGGCGATGCTCCGGGCGTCCTCTTCGAGGAAATCTACAGGCTCGCGGTCGCCCCGTCCATCGTGGACGCCTTTGATCGGCAAGTCGCCTCTCCGGACACGCATCCGGCTTTTGCTGCCGTTGGCGCGCTCGACCGGGAGGTCGCCGTCTCGGGCCAGGCGACGCAGGTGCTCCTCGCTGTAGCCGGACTCCTCTGCAGCCTCTGCTATCGTCAACAGTGCGCTCTCGTGCGCCGCGATCTCGGCCTCTAACTCATTTGCCGCCTGCTCCAAGGCTGCGGCTTGACCATGCGCCTCCAGAACACGAAGGCGCTGGGCTTCTGCTCTCCATCTTACCACCAGGTCCCTGAGGCCTTTCATTGTCACGCGTCCTCAGGTACTGGCTCCACGGCCGCGTCGTTGAGCGAGCTAACGGTGCGTCTGTTCAAGCGTCGTTTCTCCTTTGGGCGATTGCCGGTTGTGGCTCGTCGCCTGCGTGCTTCTCGACGGATTCCTCTCGGAGCGCCTCATGGAGAGCGCGCAGGTACTCTGAGAACCATTCCCTGTGCTGCGCCACCGCGGGCCAGGTACGGCTAAGGACCTCCAGGAATCCATCCGGCCCTCCGTGATCGGAAATCGCCGTGTACAGAACCGAGACGGCCTCACGAGGCAACTGATCGACCAGAAGATCGGCGTAGAGGGCAGGGTCGCGGTCGTCCTGTGCCAGCTTGACCATGTCCGCGATGTAGTGTTGGAACAGCGCCGTCCAGGTGGGCCGCCGCGGCGCGGGCTCCGCCGATGATTCAGCCTCGGCCGTGCCGGGTTCGGCCCTGGCCCCCGATTGTACCCCTGGTGCCGGAGCGACCGCCCGCAGGGGCCGGATGGCGTCTAGCAGCTTCTCCATCACCCGCCCCGTGACGGGATCGATGAGACCTCCAGGCGCTTCAGCCAGCTGGGCACGGAGGTGCGCGTTCTCCTCCATGATCTCGGTCTTGGACTCGGCCACGCGGTCCAGGACCTCGAACATCCGGTCATACAGCTTGAGGGTGCGCGACTCATCGCCGCGTCCTTTGCCCCGGACTTCGATGAGCTTCATCAGAAGCTCGCGGTTCTCCCTTCGGGCTTCCTCGGCGTCCGCTCTCGCCTCCTTCACCATTTCGGAGAGCAGCGTGGTCGTCTCCTTCGCTTGCGCCTCACGCTGCGAGTCCACCAACTCCCTCACGGACTGCAAGACTTCGCGCAGCTCGCTGGGCCTATCGTCTGCGCCAGCGACCGGCGGTTGCTTGGACGGCCCATCGATGGTGAAGGTCTTCGATCCCCGAAATTGCTTCGCCGAGTCGATGAAGCGGGCCAAGTACTCGCCGCCGCCATAAGTGTCCTTCAGCCAGTCGAGGCTGAACTCGTCGGCCGGCACGCGATCCAAGTAGGCATACTTGCGGCGGGCGTCCCGCCGGGAGATGGAGATTTCGCTGCAGGCGCCGCCCAACTCCGCGATCGCCTCCAGAACGTCCTCGGGGAGAGACTCGTCCGGCTGGGGCGTCTCCTCGGTGAGAGCGACGCTCTCCGACGGGGTCGGCCGCGGGATAGGCCCCACTAGTCCCGCTCGGGACCCCTTCTGAGTCTTCGGCGATCTCTCTTTCTTTCCCACAGGTTCACAACCCCCTTACGTGGCCAAAAACTCGCGTCAGGCTGGCCTTGGCCACGTTGTCTCCAGGTGCCGAGGCATCTGTGTGTCCGCAACCCGCCCCCACATCGCCGAAAAGATCGGGAATCGACCCGGAGGACGCCGAGGAACATGCCGTGGAATTCCCGAGACGCTCGGGAGACAATGCCGAAGAACACGCCGCAGCAACTCTCTCCCGCTCCAGCCACCGGCGCGCCCGAGCAGACAGACGCGGCGTCAAACCCGGACCCAGTCCCCACCTCCAGCCGTTCGCGGGTTCGCGCCGACGCCACCAGAAAACGCGGTCCAGCGGATCGAACTCGACCATCCCCTCCCCTGGCGGCAGGAGACCTGTCAATAGGGGCGCGAGTTGCAGGAGCCCCCACGTTTTGTACGCGCCGGCGATCTCGCGCTCCAAGTCCTCAAAAGTCCAACCGCTCGCGTCCAGAAGCTTCTGACAGAGCGTCGGCTCCACCGCGAAAAGGTAGGGATCGGACTCGACCTCACCCGGCTCGGCAGCAACTTCGTCATCTGAGGACGCCGCACCGCCCAAGAGTCGTTTGCGAAGCCCAGGACTCCAGTAGACGTGAACGTGCCCCTTCATGGTCTTGCACCACTCTAGCCAGAGCCTGCCGTCAGACTCGCGACGGTGGTAGTAATAGTCTACGAGGATTTGTAACGGTGTGCGGTGACCACCAGCGGCCCACTTGATCGTCATAGTCGCTGTCTCCTTCCCCAGCCCCATCTTCGCCACGTACGAACCCGCGTGGTCCCCGCGCCGAAGCTCGACCCCGTGCTCCCGATTCACGGGCCCGAACGCCCAGAACGACCTATCCAACCCGGGCGAGTAGACGAGCCGATACTCATCGTCGAGCACCCACCGGGAGACAATGTCCGACCATCTGTCGCGCAGGAATTCGACGAACCCTGGGAAGACCTCCTCTGGAATGGGCTTCTCGACGAAGAGGAGGCAGTGGATGTGAGGGTGCCACCCGTTCGGCCCGTGAGTCGAGTCCGTACCCCGAATCGTCCCCACGAGGGCAATCCGAGCAGCCCAACGCTTCCACGGGGCCCCGGCCTTCAGGCGACGAAAGGACTCGTTCAAAGCGGTCCGGACCATAGAGAGAGAATGACCGGCATGATGCGGGATTGTGACAGTGAGAAGGTAAAGCTCACCCCCGGCGTCACGATGACGGTCTATGGCTTGTTGAATCTCTTGACCGCGCTCCCGGCAGATCCGATCAGCACAGACGGGGCAGCCCGACCACGACCCACAGACCTCGATCCCCGTCGCGTAGAGGCCATCCTGGCCAACCCCGTAGTACTCCAAGAGCCGCGTGGGAGCGAGAAACAAACCGCACCTGGCCTGCCGCTCGGACACGCTCGGTCCGAAATCCTTCCGGTGGAGCGCACGCAGCTCGCGCAGAGGCGGAATGGGGGGAAACGAATCTTGCGAGTCTACCAAGGGACGAGGGCTCCGGCGGGGAACTCTGTTCCCCTGCACCCCTTGGACGACTTTTATTGGGGGAGCACCGGCAGCCTCATGGCCGCCGGTGCCGTGACCCAGGACGTACGCTGCCGTACGCCCCCCATCCGGCTCAGGAGTCGTCACAACCTGGCCGGACGCCCTGTAGCCTTGCGCGAATCGGCCCGAAACCGTACTCATGAACACGTGGCTCTTTGTGGGTTTCCCGTGACGAGTCACCCGCCGGCCCTGGGCCCCTTAGCTTTCAGGGCCGGTCGGTTTATGGGGCGCGGCCTAGCACCCCGGATTCCAGTTGGCCGTGCGCGGATCCGCGACTACGGATTCCCGCGCTCGATCTCCCTCAGGGCGAGCCAGAGCCGGCGGATCACGGCGCGGACGTCCTTCCGGTCCTCCTCGCCCAGAGAACCGAAGTCCAGCAGGTTCCCGAGGATCTGAATGGCGTTCCGAATGTGAGCGCTCGCGGTCTCGCGGTCGCCCCGCGGGTTAGCAAGCGCGGCCAGCACCCGGCTAGTCTTCGTCCTCAGCTTCGTCGCTGGCATCCGCTTCCAAGTCGCCGTCCTCGTCCCCGTAGCCCTCGTCGTCGTCCTCGGCCTCCTCGTCTTCCAAGAGCGCGTCCAGCCGGTCGCGAATCTCCTCAACCTCCCGGTAGAGGACCAGGTTTTCGGCCTCTAGCTCGGCTCGCGTGCGCCGTCCCATAGGTGCAGTCCTCCTGTGAGGCTAAGAAGCCACAGCCCCCGGACTACCCACGATCCTCGGGGGCCTCTACCTACTACTGGACAACAGCGTTTACGGCAGGCTAGGCGTCGGAAGGGGCGTCTACAGCGTGCTGCTCACGCAAGAGGTTGCGGAGTTTGACGCAAGCGCGGTGGAGGAGAACGCGGGCCGTGTTGGGGTTCCGACTTGTGCGCTTGCCGTCTCTGATGGCCTGGAGCTCCTCGCCCTCTGCGGGCGTGAGTGACCTGAAGAAGGCTGAGAGCTGGCGCTGGGGTAATTCGTCCAAGAGCTCCCACCACTTGTCACGGCCAGGGCCCCGCCTCGCACGCCTCGCGCGACCGAGGAGTTCGTCCGATACGGCGTCCGCGAGACGGCTGCGTGCGACCGAGTGTACACTCTTGCCTGGAGGTTCCGGTTTGAGGCGCAGGCTTTCGACCACTCGGGGCAGGTGCTTAGCGAGCAACCGCAGGAGTAGGGCTTTCTGCTCCGCGACCGAGTCATCGACGCAACGCTCACGTAGACGGGGCAGAATCTCCTTGAACCGATTCGGGTGTAACGGGCATGTAAACGCTGACTTTGGGTAGGTGAAGTGCGGTATTTCGGTGCCGTCTGCCAGGGTTTTGTACGTGTACTCCGCGGGCTTGCCGTGACAGGTGCATAGGATCAGAACAGCTAAGGCCTCATCGATCGGCACGTCGGCGCGGATGAGGGCAGGCAACACGATGTCCATTGACGCGACCTGGCCGAGCAGCACGTATCTGCCACTGTCCGGGTCCATGGCGACGAGGAACACTGGCCACTTGAAGTCTCGATCCGTGAGAGGCGTGTCGGAACGCGGCGCGATCTCGGCCAAGATCGATGGAGGCCACCCCGCTGCCTCCAGTATCGGCCGCTCGAACTGCTGGAATTGCGCAGCGCGCCGTGCCGGATACTCGCGGATCGCCTGGACGATTCGAAGCTGGGTCGCCCTGTCAGCGTAGATGTCGAAAGTAGGCGCGTGGAGAACCTGGTAGGAGCACAGCCCAAACGCCCATCCGTCCTCAGCCTCGCGCAAGGCCTGCTCGAACCGAGCTGCGTCGCACGGCACACGTTCCAGCACCACCCACGGTATGCGGTGTCGCCACCCGCGCGTGAAGAAGTGCTCTGCCCAATCGGCGGCGTAGAGCGAACCAGGCTGTGGTGAGGGTTCTCGTGGCCTCGGCATGGCGGAAAAGTACTCAACCGCGCCTCGGGCTCAACCCACCGTGCGGGGAGGCACCGAGCGCTTTTTCCACAGCCCGGGACTAGCCCTACTGCCGATTGACGCTCTGATGACAAGGACGATGTAGCGTGTGCTCACACGGCTCGATCCAACGGGATAGGCCGACTCCTCGGTGCCGTCGCTTGCACTCTGGTGCAAGCCGCTCGTAAACTTCTGAGTCCGCCTGCGATTGGGCTCCAAGCGCTGGTTAGGCGCCTCCGGTTTCGGGGTCTTCGGGCGGTTCCCCCACAGGCTGGCCCAGGAGGGTAATCGTCGAGTCTGGCGTGGTGCCATGAAAGAGCATCCGGAGTGCGATGCCATCCTGGACTGTTACTTCCGCCTCTGGGAATCGTACGACCATGGCCTTCCCGTCCACGGTCAATGGGCTGAAACCCTGCGCACGGAGCCGGCGGGCATGCTTCTTCGAGGTCCAAACCAGCGGCAGGCCGAGGGCTTGCGCTCGTTTGGCGAATTCCTCGAGGTGAATGGCAAGGAAAACTCGGCACCTGTCAAATAGCACGTCGAAGCCATGGTCGACCGGAATGTGTCGACAGGACAAAGGAAGTGCTAGCGGGGTGGTCATACACCGCAACAGATTGGCCACTGGAAAGTCGCTCCGAGCACGACACGTGCCCAACCACATTTGGAAGGCGTGGTGGCCCCAGGCCCGCGCATCACTCCTGTAAGCGCCAATGAACAGGCACTCGTCGATAACATCCAGCGCCCATCCGTCCTTGTCGCTGCGCTCGATCAACTCAGACAGGCGGTCATCGTAGCTGTCGAGTTCGACGGGATTCTCGGGGATTCGAATGGGCATCTTTAGCAGAGGGTCGGTGCCCGTTCCTTCGTTCATTATCTTCACGACAGCTTTCATGCGTTCGACTTGACGCAGGACTCGACCGAGCTGCTGGAAGGTCTTTTCGCCCTCTCGTTCACGAAAGGCCTTCAGAGCGTACGCACATCGAGACTTGACAAAGAAATCGGCGAATTCGGCTACCTGCCGGTTCTTCTCGCCTTCCTTCACTTCGACAAGCTGGAGAGCCCCGTTCGCCATGTCGATGACTAGCAAGTCACCTATCTGAACGAAGGTGGTGAGATCGTTTATCAGAGCAAACGTCTGGGGATGGTTTTCGGCGATCTGCGTGGCCGCAAGCTTGACGGCTTCGAAATTCGAATGGGCTAGCGTGGGTTGGTCCCGTCCGGCGTAGAATCGACGGGCGGCGTAGAGTTGAAGAGAGAGAATCTGCCATGCGACACTGTCCATGGCCTTCCGATACAGGAGCTCTCGGTGGTGGTGCTCGCCGTCGCGCGCCTTTGGAGGTACCTGCTGCAGTTGGAGGAGGCGCTGGCCTACTAATTCCTGCGCGCGGGCGAAACCCGAATGAACAGCATCGACAAAAGCGCGCCGCGTGGCCGGGGCCTTCAGAGCTTCGGCTGGCTGGGTCAGGCCGCTGAGGAATGCCGCGCCGCCGGCGCAGGCGTCGGAGTACAGGCGGCGCGCCTCGGGCTCAAGGTCAGCGCTCACGAAACCGCGGTAGGGCGGGGTATTCATCACAATGTTTCAAGTGACTCTGGGCAGAGGCGCCTCGTTAGGATGCAGCTCCCGAAGACCTATCGGGCGACAAGTTCGCGGAACTTCCGGCAGCCCGTCTCCCCAACCTCGCAGAGGATATCTAAGAACTGATCCCAAGCATCGATGTCGAGCAGCTCCTCAGGATACCGCAGATCACTGCCGGGCGTCACGTACTTCCGTAACGGCAATTCAAGCCTTTGGCGTCCTGTCCGATCTGGCATTCCTTCGAAGAAGGGTAAACATGTCAGCGTGATATCCGCGTACTGGGCTTTTAGCTGTAAGAACTCATCGACCTTGTGTTCCGCTAGCTTCCCGGTGGCCAAGAACTTCATAGGACTTATCGGCTCACAGTACGAGAAGAGGCAATCGAGGCACTCGTTCAGTTTGCTCCGGACGTACTCCTGAAAGTAATCCTCTTCAAAATCCTCCTGAAACTCCTCCCAAGACCGCAGCCGAATATTGCTGCTGTGAGCCGCTTCGTGTGCCCCGGACTGGAATCCTACTGTAGAGATGATGTAACCTCGATCGGCCCCCATATCGTTCATCACTGTCCTGAAGCCATGCACCACGTTCTGGTTCACCCGAGTCTTCCAATGCTTGCACTCGCAGGCGATCGTAAACGCCCGCCGACCCACCGGCTGGCTGGCCAGCACATCGACGGCCACCTGGCCGCGGACGGTCGTAACAACACGTCCGCGCTCAGCCTGAAGGCCGCTCCGCCTCAGGATAAGTTCCACAGCCTCCTCGAGTTCCTGCCATGCCTCCGGTGTCGAACGTGTGATCAGCATTGGCAGGATCTCTGTGGCATTTCGGCTAATAACTGTTTCGCGTAATGAGTTTGCCGTACCTTCGCTGCATCCTAACGGATATGCGTTTCACCTGCGCGGCAACGACCGCGCCCGATTGGGAAAGCGGCTGGACTACTGAACACGACTAACGACAATCTAAGGCCGCGTCCCGGTACGGGGCCTGCGTCAGGTGCAAACGCTTGTTAACTCGCTTGCCTCCGTATGATTTCAGGAATGAGAGTGGCAAACCACACCACGTTGAGGCCGAGAGGTTCGTCTCTGGCCGGGTCCCGCGTAATTATGTCCAGACTCGCCGAATGAACCCCCACGAGATAGCTGACCGGGCCCCCGAGGATGGAAGTGGAGCCATCAGTCTGTCTAATCATCTGCGTGGGTTTGGTCATCACTGGGCTTCCGCTGGTCCCGCTGTGAAGCCTGGAGTCAATGAGTAGATGGGGGTGTCCTCGAAAGGGAACAGGGTAGACTGAAGCCAGTGTTGCATTACGGACAATGGGGAGGTTGTGCACTTCGTCGTGAAAACCTAGGGGGTAGCCGATGACCTGCACATCCTCGCCGATGGCAATATCCACATCGGGAGGAATGTGGTCCCGTTCGGCCAAGGCCCTGACAAAGAATCTTCGGTCGATTTCTCCGCGATCCAAGGGCAATGCGACGACGTCGATCTCAGAGCCACCTACGGGGTGCTCTAACCAGGCCGGAGCGTTTCCTTCGTACAACCGCAAAACCAAGTCGGCGTTCTGACGAACATCGTTCGGGTCCGTGTGAAGCCGAAGTTTGATCTGGTCTGGGTAGAAGTTCTCGTCTTCTTTGATGAAGACGTGGCGATTCGTGATGAGGTAGAGTCGATCTTCGAACATGTAGAAGAAGCCTGAGCCAAATCCAACATAGTCTGGACCTCGCAAGCATCGGACCTGGGAGACGACGGCCACAATGTCACTGATCGGCAACGCAGTAACCCCTCAAGAATCGTGAGTATAGGACCATACGCACAAAGCGGGCTAACGGCTCTGCGGTTGAGCTGCCGGCGGCGAAGCCGACCGTCAGCTCCTACCGCCTCGTAGGCTGCTTGCTCTCCACCTTCCCCTATTCCGATGGAGATCGCTCACTTCCGACAGGCCTCACGCGCACGTGCAATCGCGTCGGCGGAGCCGTTGAGCGAGAATCGGAAGTAGACATCACCGGAGCCATACCATTTCAGTTCGATCAGCACTGTCTGGGCGGCTGCGATCTTCGCTACCGCCGTCGCGTCAGATTGAAAGTGGAGAAACCTCTCTCCCCATCCCTGGCTCATCCGCATCGTCTGCAAATCATTGTCCCACCGAACTCGAGCTGTGAACGTACTGTAGCCGCCGCTTTGTGGCTCCGTATTGGTGAGGTTCGGTGCTTCCGTGAACCCGATATACGCCCACTCGTCCTGCCCGTCACACCCGAACCCTAGCCAGCCTCGTACGTCGGCGTACGGGAAGGCCAGCTGCCTGGTTGGCGCGGTCCTCGGCGAGGTAGCAAAAGCCTGGATCTCGCCAGTCATCTCATCCTTCGAAGTGAAGTGGGTCCACTGCTGCCCCTGAGCTCCAGGCGCGGAGCTCGCGAGGAGGAGAAGAAGGCTCGTTGTCACCGCTACTGCTTTACTCATCGGCGTTCTCCGTGTCCCTGGGATTGGGTCTTGGGCCGTGCGTTCCCTGGTTTGGGGCTGCGTGCGGGCCTGATCCCGGCGGCAGAATAGATGAGCGAGGACGCCAGGCAGCCTAACGGCCTGGCGATCACCTGCGGCGAGAAGCGCCGACACGTGCATCGCCATGTTAGGCGCCGATCCAACATGTAGCCTGGCCTTGCAGCGGTCGCTCGCCCATGACCTACACGGCC
>Ga0111181_1016_pt1 | contig 29268 bp, 26 predicted proteins | sample DeeMarSWOR324_28_FD_80236 | JGI IMG/M metagenome (GOLD analysis project Ga0111181, IMG submission 80236) | Gemmatimonas sp. SM23_52
ATGTCCTTAATACGGCTGCGCCGTGAGCGCAAACTGCACGGGGCCAGTGAGCGACGGGGGATGTCCACGCGAATGCTGGTGATCCTGCTGGTCGTCGTGCTCGTTGCCATCTGGTATCTCAGTGCACGTGTCTGAGCCTCGCATTCTTCTGTCGGCGGGCGAGGCTTCAGGAGACTTGCATGGCGCTGCCGTCGCGGCAGCGCTACGGCAGCTCTACCCGGACGCAGAGTTGATCGGTCTGGCCGGCCCCCGCATGGTCAAGGCCGGAGTTCTTCCCGTTGTCGAGTTCGATCGCCTGGCGCTCGTCGGGTTCGTCGAGGTCGTCTCACGGCTTCCCTTCTTCCTGTCGCTGCGCCGCCAGTTGCGCCGCCTACTGGCGGAGCGCCCGCCCGACCTCGTCATCCCCATCGACTATCCTGGATTCAACCTCTGGTTGGCGGAGCAGGCCCATCGGCGGGGGATCAGAGTCCTCTACTACATCCCACCCCAGCTCTGGGCGTGGCGGCCCGGCCGGGCCCGGATCCTGGCCGAGAAGACCGACCGTGTGGCAGTGGTCTTCCCCCAGGAGGAGCCTTTTCTGCGAGAATTCGGCGTGGAGGCCGTTTTTGTGGGGCATCCGCTCCTGGACTGCCTGCCGGGCTGGGAAGCGCCCAGAGAGGCGATTGCGGCCCTCGGGGCCGATCCGACGCGCCCGATCCTGGGTCTGCTGCCCGGCTCGCGCCGCCACGAGATCCGCCGGCTCCTAACACCCTTCCTCGCGGTCGCGCAGGAGGTGGTCAGGCGACGCCCGGAGGTACAGGTCCTGGTCGCGACCGCCCCTGAGGTGCCGATGGAGTACTACGACGCTGCCAGCGCCTATCCCCTGGTGCCGGACGCGGCGCGTCTACTCAGTGCCGCTACAGCGGTACTTACGAAGTCAGGTACCACGACGCTGCAGGCGGCGCTCTTGGAGACACCCTCGGTGATCGCCTACCAGGTCCATCCTTTGAGCTATCTGCTAGCGCGACGTCTAGTCCGTGTCGAGAGTATCGGCATGGTGAACCTGCTGGCCGGCAGGCGCGTCGTGCCGGAGTTCGTGCAAGGCCTCCCCGTCGAGCGCATGGCCGACGCGCTGCTGCCTCTGCTCAAGCTCGGCTCGCCGGAGAGGGAGGCAATGGTCGCCGCGCTACGCGAAGTCGGCGGGATGTTGGGGGAGCCCGGCGCACCGCAACGGGTCGCACGCCTTGCGGCCGAACTGTTGGACACACGCGCGTGAGAGCCCGCGATTGGATCGGCCTCGCTGTCGCCGAGCACGCAGGCCCTTATCTGTTCCGCTGGCTGTACGGCAGCCTCAAGTTCGAGATTAGCGGCCAGGAGCATCAAGAGAGAACCTGGAAGGCCGGACGGCCGGTGGTCTTCGTCACGTGGCACGGCCGTATCCTTCCGCTGCTGTACCTGTATCGGGGGAACGGTATCGTCATGCTCGTAAGCCAGCACCGCGACGGTGAGTACCTCACACGGCTCGGGAGCGGCCTGGGCTATGATGCCGTGCGAGGCTCCAGCACGCACGGCGGCTACCCGGCCCTGAGGGAGCTGGTGAGACGGTTGCGGCAGGGACAGTCACTGGCGATCACGCCCGACGGGCCGCTCGGCCCCCGTGAGAAGGTGAAGCCGGGCGCACTGCAGGCGGCTCGCATCAGCGAGGCGCCCTTGATACCGGTGATGGCTGGGACACCTCAGGCCTGGTGGATCGAAGGTTGGGACAGCATCCTGATTCCGAAGCCGCGTGCTACGGTTCGGGTGGCGATAGGGGAACCTCGATACGTCCCGCGGGACAGCAGCCTGCGCGATCTGGAGCAGCAGGCGCGTGAGCTGGAGTCGCAGCTTCAGTCCCTGCAGGCGCAGGTAGACAGCTAGGGCCGTCGCTTCAAGAGGTGCGATGGGCGAGTGGCGAGAACGACTGTGGAACGCGGCTGAGCCGGCCGGGCTAGGCACCCGAACGCTTTCGGCGCTTCTGACACCCACGGAGTGGCTGTACGGGCTCGCCGTTGCGGCGCGCAACTGGGCATACGATCGCGAGCTGCTGAGTTCAAGCGCCGGCCCGATCCCGACACTCGCGGTCGGCAACCTGACGGTTGGGGGTACGGGGAAGACGCCTGTGGCGGCATGGTTCGCCGGGGTCCTTCGAGCACGGGGACGCCGTCCGGCAATCGTGATGCGGGGCTATGGCGGCGATGAAGTCGAGGTGCACAGGCTGCTGAACCCGGAGGTGCCTGTCCACGTGTCGGCCGACCGCCTGGCAGGGGTGCGCTGGGCTCAGGTGGCCGGTGCCGATCTGGTAGTGCTCGACGACGCATTTCAGCATCGCGCCATCCGGGCCGACCTCGCTGTGGCCCTGATCGCGGCGGAAGAGTGGGTGGAGACACCACGGCTGCTGCCCCGGGGACCGTGGCGTGAGCCGCTCAAGGCGCTCAGTCGAGCCGACCTGGTCGTCATCACCCGTAAGGTTGCCTCAGCCACGGAGGCCGCGCGCGTAGGCGAGCGGCTGGCGGCGCTGTTGCCGGCGCTGCCCCGAGCAGTAGGCCACATCGGCCTGGGCGAGCTGGCGCGCTATCAGGGGCCTGAGGGCGCGCTGGGGGAGCCGTTCGCTGCGCGGGGCTTCCATTGCGCCTTGGCGGTGGCTGGGGTAGCGCACCCCGAAGCGGTACGCCGGCAGCTACAGCAAGAAGGGGTGATGATCGATAGTTGGCGAGCCTTTCCAGACCATCACCACTATTCGCGGGCCGATCTCCTCCAGATCAGACGTGACGCTGGGCCGGGTCCAGTACTCGCCACGCTCAAGGATGCGGTCAAACTGGGTCCAGCACTGGCTCCGGAAGTCGACATCTATGTGCCTCTGCAAGAGGTGGCGTGGGAGTCGGGCAGAGAACAGATTGAGTGTCTTCTCGCACAACTGTCGGGGGCTGGGGATCAACCACAAAGGGACTCGCATGACACCTAGCGACACGGACATCCTGGTCATTGGCAGCGGGATCGCGGGCCTCACATTCGCGCTGCGCGTGGCAGAGCATGCCGATGTCGTTCTGGTGACTAAGAAAGCTCGCCTCGACTCGAACACGAACTACGCGCAGGGAGGAATCGCGGCGGTTGTAGGTCGGACCGACTCGTTCGAGCGGCACATCGAGGACACCCTGCGTGCCGGAGCCGGCTTGTGTCACGGCGAGCGCGTGGAGACGCTGGTGCGAAGCGGGCCGCTGGCTGTCGCGGATCTCGTTGACTGGGGCGTACGCTTCTCGCGCAGCGCTGGGCAGCTGGCCCTTGGCATCGAGGGTGGGCATTCACATCCCCGCATCGTTCACAGTCAGGACAGAACCGGCGCCGCGATAGAGACCGCCCTACTCAAGGCTGTGGCCGATCATCCACGCATCCGCTTGCTCGAACACCATATGGCTCTGTCGTTACGGGTGGAGTGCCTGGGTGGCCGACGGCGCTGCACAGGCGCCTGGGTGCTCGATGTCGAATCGAATCAGGCGCTCGAGGTGCGAGCGCGAGCCACCCTGCTGGCGGCGGGAGGAAGCGCTGCAGTCTACCGCCATACGACGAATCCGGCCATTGCCACGGGAGATGGCGTTGCCCTGGGTTACCGGGCTGGGGCTACGGTCGCAAACATGGAGTTCATTCAGTTTCACCCGACCGCCCTCTATCCGGCGGAGGAACACGCGTTCTTGATCTCGGAGGCCCTGCGTGGCGAGGGCGCCGTGCTGCGTAACGCGAGCGGCGCTGCGTTCATGCTGGCGTACGACCAGCGAGCTGATCTGGCACCGCGTGACATCGTGGCCCGGGCGGTCCATGCCGAGCTCAAGAAGAGCGGACAGCCGCACGTCTGGCTGGACGCGACGGCGATCGAGGCCGACAGGCTGGAAGAGCGTTTCCCAGGCATACTGGAGGGGTGCCAGGCGAAGGGTGTGGATGCCCGTCACGAGCCGATACCCGTCGTACCGGCGGCGCATTACGTGTGTGGCGGTGTGTGGACCAACATCGATGGTCGGACAACGCTACCGGGTCTGTTCGCCGCCGGCGAGTGCGCCTGCACGGGAGTACACGGGGCCAACCGCCTGGCCTCGAACTCGCTGCTCGAGGCCGTCGTGTACGCCGAGCGGGCCGCAGCGCGCATGCTACAGGAACTCCCATTCGTGCCGGAGCCGTGTGGCACGGATGTGCCGGCTCCTGTCGATCTCTCTGGCTTCCCTGCCGAAGAGCTGGCGAGTCTGCGCCAACGCCTGAAGCACATGATGTGGGATCATCTCGGCATCGTACGGACTCGTGACGAGATGCAGGCGGGCGCCGCTCGGCTGGCGGAATTGAGACAGAAGTGGTCGGCGCTGCGCGAGTCTCGCTCGGAATCGGGAAATGGACAACGCTGGTCTGAGGCGGCTCAGACACTCAACATGCTCGACGTGGCACGTCTCGTGGTTCGCTGCGCACTGTGGCGTCGCGAGAGTCGCGGCCTGCATTACGTCACCGATCATCCATACAGAGACAACGAGTCCTACTTGCGGGACAGTATCGTTGTCCACACGGATTAGCGCGAAACGCATGAGGGGGCCGGGAGGTCCGTGAGGATCCTCGTGATCGCCGTAGGCACTCCCAAGCTGCCCGGGCTGGCAGCCGCGATTCGGGACTACGAGTCACGAATCGAACACTACTTCAAGTTCGAGGCGATCGAGATCCGGCCCCAGCGCCCTGGCGCAGCCGGAGATCGGCGCTCGCTTATCGAGAGAGAGTCCGAGGGCCTGTTGGCGAAGGTCCCTGCCGGGCTGGAGATCGTGGCGCTCGATGAGCAGGGCCAGAGCTGGTCGTCGGAACGACTGTCCGCCTACCTCGAGGAGCAGGCGGTCCTCGGCAAGCCGGGCGTTGCCTTCCTGATCGGTGGCGCCCTGGGGTTGAGCGAGTCGCTGCGGCAGCAGGCGGATCGCGTACTGTCATTGTCCGAGTTCACGCTGCCCCACGAGTTGGCGCGCCTCGTATTGGCGGAACAAATCTACCGTGCCGGCACCATCCAGCGGGGCGAACCGTACCACAAAGGCGGATGAGCAGATCTTCCCGGGCCCCGGAGTGGTATCGCGCATGGTTCGGAGAGGAGTACCTCGCGCTCTACCCACATCGGGACGAGGAAGAGGCCGAGGCCGGTGTCGACCTAGTGCTCCGTAGCTGCGGGGATCCGCCGGGGACGATCTTGGATCTGGCCTGCGGTGCTGGCCGACACATGGCGGAGTTCGAGCGCCGAGGCCTGAGAGTGATCGGCCTCGACCTCTCGGGCACTCTCTTGCAGGAGGCCCGCTCAAGAGACACGGGACTCCTGCTGGTGCAGGGTGACATGCGCTACCTGCCGTTTGCTGACGCCAGCTTCCAAGTGGTTGTCAATTTCTTCACGTCGTTTGGCTACTTCGCCGAACCGGAGCAGGACGCGCAGGTCCTGATGGAAATCCGCCGTATCCTGCAACCGGGTGGCTGCTTCGCCTTGGATTTCTTGAACGCCGAGCGCGTGCGGAGCGCCCTGGTGAGCGAGGACGAGCGACCCGTCGGCGAGCGTCGGGTCATCCAGAGGCGACGCCTGGAAGCTGGTGGGACGGTGGTCGTGAAGGAGATTCTCATCCTCTGCCCAGGCCAGGACGAGCCGGAGGCCACCTACTACGAGCGCGTTCGCCTGTATTCACCCGCAGAGCTGGAGGGACTGCTGCGTCGCGCCGGGTTGGAGCCCGAGCACACTTACGGAGACTATTCCGGTGCACCGGCCTGCGCCGATTGTCCGCGCTACATCCTGCTCGGTCATGCCGTATGAGTCTGAAGATTGAGAGGTTGACCCTTCAGGGCCCCGCGCTCTGTTCGGCGTTCATCGAGCACTTCAGCAGCGTGGCGGACTATTACTCGGCAGGCCCACCAAACGAGCTGGATAGCTATCTCCGCGTTGCCCAGCACATCCGTGACGAGTACCCGGATTCCCGCTGGGCAGGGCTCCGCGCCGCCCTGCCGCAGGGTGACGATTCGCTCACAGCCAAGCTCGAGCGGCTGATCAGCGAACGTGGTCTGTTCGTCTCCACGGGACAGCAAGCAGGGCTCTTCCTTGGCCCCCTCTTCACACTGTACAAGGCCCTCACAGCCGCACGGCTCGCCATCCAGCTCGAGGAGCGCCTCGCGGTCCCGGTCCTGCCGCTGTTCTCCATCGCGTCCGAGGACCACGACTGGGAGGAGGTCGCTCATACCTACATCGTCGACATCGAGAACCAGCTCGTCCGCCTATCGGTGCGCGGCCCCGGTCCCGACGATCCCCGTCCCTCGGTAGAGGCGGTCCGTGTGGGCGCTGACATCGAAGACGCATTAGGTAAACTGGTACAGTCGACGCCGAACACGGAGTTTAAGGTCGATGTGCTCACACCGCTTCGAGGAGCATACCGGCCCGGGCGCGGCTTCTCAGAGGCGTTCCAGTTGGCGATGGGGCACCTGCTCCGACGTCATGGCGTCCTCTTGGTGCCCACCGCACACCCGTACGTGAAGGAGACGACACGGGAACTCTTGTGGGCGGAGTGGCAGAAGCGGGTGCAGAGTGAGAGCCAGCTCTTCGAGCGAGTGAGGGCACTGGAGGGGGCCGGCTTCGAGACGCAGGTACCGGTGGCTGAAGATGCGACCAACCTGTTCCTCGAGGGGGGACTAGGGCGCGACCGCCTCCTGCAGGATGGGGCAGGCGGCCGCCTGCGCAGATCCGCTGAGCGTGTAACGGAGCAGCAACTGCGCCTTATGCTCGAGACCGCACCGCAACGCGTCAGTCCGGGCGCGCTTCTGCGACCGGTCACGGAGGCACGGGCGTTCCCCATCGTTGCGTACGTGGGCGGCCCCGGCGAGATCGCTTACCTGGCTCAGAGCCAGGTCCTCTTCGAGCTCCACAACCTACCTGCGCCGGTGGTCGTTCCACGGGCCGCTTTTCGACTGATCGAACCGAAGGTGTCCCGAGTGCTGGAGAAGTACAACGTCGTGCCGGACGACCTGGCCGGCGACCCGGGGCAGGCGATCAGCCGACTAGTCAAGGAGCAGACGCCGCGCGAGCTGCAGCTCACGCTGGAAGCTCTGCGGCGCTCCGTGGCTACGGCGCTGGGGCAGGTCGAGTCGCTGGCACTGGATACGGACCCGGGATCGAAGAGCGCGCTGGGAAGTGGGAGAAGGGCGATCTTCGAGAACATTGAGCGACTGGAGGCCAAGCTGGAAGCGCGGGTGCGAGACAGGCACGCGACCATGAGGCAGCAACTCGAGAAGGTGGCGACGAACCTTTACCCGAACGGGCGGCTGCAGGAACGCGTGCTTAACCCCTATCCGTACCTGGTTCGCTACGGGGAGTCGCTCGTCGATGAGCTGTATGCGAGCGTCGTAACCCCGTTGGAGTAGATCACTTGCCCTGCAAGGAGAACGGGCCTAGGTTTCGCTGACCCAATTCTGCTCGAGGTGCTCACAAAATGGTCTGGGTTCTTGGCGTCGTCGTTCTGCTCCTGATGATGATCCCTCTCACCGCGATCGTGCTGGATTCGGAGGTGGGCCGGGCTTTGGCGCGGCGATTGGGTTCCGGCGCGACGGAGGCCGAAGACGAGGCCCGCTTAAAGAGGGTCGAGGAGGAGGTGCGCTACCTGTCGGAGAGCGTACAGTCGCTTCAGGAGGAGACGACTTTCATCCGACAGCTGCTCGAGAGGCCCAAACCACAGGAGTCGCTTCCGCCTGGTGAGGAATAGGAGCGATGCCCGGATAGGCCGGCGACCCCGCCCCGCACTAGCCGTGGGAGCGGGGATTTTTTTGAGTCGCCTGGTCGGATTCGGCCGGGACGTCGCCATCGCGGCGTTCTTCGGGACGAGCGTGGCCGCCGACGCCTACGCCGCCGCCCTCAGAATCCCCAACATGATCCGCAACCTCCTGGGCGAAGGGACGCTCTCCGCGTCGTTCATCCCCGTGTATAGCGGGCTGCTGGGGCGTGAGGCGCACAGCGATGCCCGCCGGCTGGCCGGCAACGTACTCGGCCTGCTGTTGGTGCTCGCGACCGGCCTTAGCGGGTTGGGCATCCTGCTGGCACCGTGGCTGACCCGAGCCCTCGTTCCGGGCTGGCCACAGGACGCCCTCGCCCTCACGACATGGCTTGTCCGGATTCTCTTCCCGATGGCCGGGTTCATGATTCTGGCTGCCTGGTGCCTCGGTGTACTCAACAGCCACCGCCGCTTCTTCCTGTCGTTCGCTGCCCCGGCCGTGTGGAACCTGTCGCAGATTGCCGGTTTGCTGATCGGCTGGCGGGCCGGCTGGACGCCCCTGGTCGTAGTCTTGGCTTGGTCGACGCTGATAGGCGGAGCGCTCCAGTTCCTGGTGCAGCTACCGGCCGCGCGCCTGCTGGCTGGGCGCATCAGGCTGTCGTTCGGTATCGCCTGGGGACCGGTGCGGCGAGTCTTGACCAACTTCGGCCCTGTGGTCCTGGGAGCTGGCGTCGCCCAGATCTCCAGTTTCCTGGACGTCTTCCTGGCCAGCTTCCTCGCCTCGGGCGCCGTGGCCACGCTCTACTACAGCCAGAGACTCTACTTCCTGCCCTTGAGTCTGTTCGGAATCTCGGTGGCCGCCTCGTCGCTGCCCGAGCTGTCGCGTGAGGCCGAGCTGGACGCGCAGCACGCCCTACGCCAACGACTGGCGCGCGGGTTCCGCAGCGTCGCGTTCACCGTTCTTCCGTCGGCTTTCGTGTTCATCCTCTTCGGTGACTGGATCGTCGGGACGCTCTTCCAGCGGGGCGACTTCACGATCCAGGACACGCAGCTGGTGCACGCTACGCTGGCCGCCTATTCTCTCGGGCTGCTGGCTGGGTCATCGGTCAAGCTGTTTGCCTCGGGGTTCCACGCCATGCTGGATACTCGCACACCAGTGCGCTACGCGGTCGTGGGCCTGATAGTCGGCGCAGCTGCCGCAGCCGTGCTGATGTGGCCCCTGTACGTGCCCGGCCTGGCGCTGGGCGCGGCGCTAGGGTCATGGACATATCTGATTCTCTTGTGGAACGGGTTGCGCAAGCGAGTTGGCTCGCTGTTTGGCCGGGACGACTTCGTCTACCTACTCAAGCTGGTGGCCGCCTGCCTGGCGGGAACAGCCGTGACGCTCGGCCTCCACCTGATGCTCGCTCTGCCGGCACCCGTGGAGGCGGCGCAACTGACGCGCCTGTGGCTGACTCTGGGAACGCTGGGGACCTTCGGGGTAGTATACCTGGCAACAGCATACATCACAGGTTCGGTGCCGGCAGGCGGCCTCAAGGTGTGGACGGAGCGCGCCTCCTGACCAATGCCAGGTTCAGCGTCACTCGAGCAGAAGCTAGCGGCTCTCCCGGCCTCAGCCGGCGTGTATGTCCTCAGAGACAGAAGGGGTAAGCCGCTCTACGTCGGCAAGGCCAAATCGTTGCGTGACCGCGTACGCTCCTACTTCCGTGACGAGCGCTCTCCCCAGCAGAAGCCGCCCGAGATGGTCCGCAAGATCACCGACTTTGACACGATCGTCACGGATTCCGAAGCGGAAGCACTGATCCTCGAGTCGAACCTGATCAAGGAATACGCGCCTCGCTTCAACATCCGGCTGCGAGACGACAAGAGCTATCCGTACGTCAAGGTGACCGTGGGCGAGCCGTTCCCCAGGGTATTCGTGACCCGGCGGCTGGTGAAGGATGGGTCCCGCTACTTCGGCCCATATGCGGACGTGGGCCACATGCGGCACGCGCTGCGAGCGATCAAGGGGCTCTATACGATCCGCTCCTGCCACTACGACCTGCCGCGCCAGGCTCCAGTTCGCCCCTGCCTCGACTACTATATCGGGCGTTGCAAGGCGCCCTGCGTGGGGTACCAGAGCGAGGGCCAATACCGGGAGATGATCGAGGAGGTGCTACTCGTCCTTCAGGGCCACACGGGTAGGTTGGCTGAGAAGCTGAGCGCGCGTATGGCGGAAGCGGCCGAAGCGCTGGAGTTCGAGCGGGCCGCCGAGCTACGTGATGTACTGCGCGGCCTCCAAGAGATCGAGCGTCGTCAGCTGGCGATCGATCCTCGCGGCGGCGACCTGGACGCGCTGTCCGTGGCACGTGACGGCGACACAGCCTGCGGCGTGATCCTCAAGATCCGCGAAGGCAAGCTGCTGGGCCGTGAGGCCCACTTCCTGGGGAACGTCGAGCGAGAGGAAGATGGATCGCTCTTGTCCGCCTTCGTCGCCCGCTACTACCTGTCACAGCAGGAGCTCGGCAAGGAGCTACTCGTACAGTTCCAGTTCAGCGACCGGGCTGCCGTGGAGGAGCACCTGCGGCAGCACACAGGACGTGTGTTCACGGTTCGAGTGCCCCAGCGCGGCATCAAGCGAGACCTCGTGGTACGGGCCGAAGAGAACGCCCGACACCTGCTGGAGGAGCGCCGCTTGCTGGAGGGGGAGGCGAAGCGCCGCGCACCGCCAGCTCTCTATGCACTGCGGGCCAAGCTGAACCTCGAGCGCGTTCCGCGCTCGATCGTCGGTTTCGACGTCTCCAACATCCACGGCTCTGACGCTGTGGGCGCTGCCGTCTGGTTCGAGAACGGTCACCCTCTGAAGGGCGAATATCGGCGCTTCAAGATCCAGTCAGTGGAAGGCGTCGATGACTACGCGGCGATGCAGGAGATTGTCGGCCGCTATTTCGCCCGGCGAAAGGAGGAAGACAAACGCCTTCCGGAACTGGTTCTCGTGGATGGGGGTAGAGGACAGCTCTCCGCGGCCGCCCAGGCACTGGAGCGTGCCGGAGCGCTCGACACGCCCCTGGTGGCGCTAGCCAAGCGGGAGGAGCTGGTCTTCACGCTCGACAGGCAGGAACCGCTGCGCCTCGCGCGGCGCGAGCCTGCCCTGCAGCTGCTGCAGCAGATTCGCGACGAGGCGCATCGCTTCGGCATTCAGTACCACCGCAAGCGGCGCGGCGCCCGGACGGTGCGCTCCGCTCTCCTGGACATACCCGGTGTGGGTCCAGCGCGGGGAATGGCGCTGCTGCGCAGCTTAGGCAGCCTGAAGGCGATCAGAGCGGCGACGGTGGAACAGATCGCTCAGGTGCCGGGTGTCGGTGAACGTCTCGCGGCCGAGATCGTCCGTTGGCTGCGAGAAGGGAACGGGTCGAGCGAGTAGGCGCGTGCTTGTTCCTGCCCCAGCGGGCATCGTATCTTGAGCCACGCTCAAGCCGACCATTCTGTTGCAGCAAAACGTAATGGCAGTCAGGACCCGTTTCGCGCCAAGTCCAACCGGCGAGTTGCATCTGGGTAACGCCCGCATCGCCGTGCTGAACTGGCTCTATGCCCGGCACGGCTCGGGCCAGTTCATCCTGCGGATCGAGGACACGGACGTCGATCGCAACCTGCCGGACTCAGAAGCCGAGATCATGTCGTCACTGCGCCGGCTGGGCCTGAGCTGGGACGAGGGCCCTGACGTGGGTGGAGCCTGGGGGCCATACCGTCAGAGCGAGCGTGCTCGCATCTACCGGGAGGTCGCCCAGCGGCTGGTGGAGTCGGGCGCTGCCTTCCGCTGCTACTGTTCGGCCGAGGAGCTCGAGGCGAAGAAGCAAGCGGCACTGGCGCGGGGCGAGCAGCCTCGCTACGACTGCGCGTGCCGTGATCTGAGTTCCGAGGATGAACAGCGCCACCGCGACCGGGGTGTGGTTCCCTCGGTTCGCTTCAGCGTACCGGAGGGTGACGTAGCTGTTCGCGATGAAGTGAGGGGCACGATTGTCTTCGATGGGGCGGAGTTCAGTGACTTCGTCATACTGAAATCCGACGGGATGCCCACCTACAATTTCGCCGTCGTGGTGGACGACAGCGCTATGCAGATCAGCCACGTGATTCGCGGTGTCGGGCACCTGGCCAACACGCCGCGCCAGGTGATGCTCTATGAGGCTCTCGGAGCGAAGCCACCCATCTTCGTTCATGTCCCCCACGTGCTCGGGCCGGATGGCTCGCCGCTCTCGAAGCGCCACGAGGCACGCAGTCTGCGAGAGTACCTCGACGAGGGCTATCACCCCGATGCGCTGATCAACTACCTGTCACTGCTCTCCTGGTCCAGCCCCAGCGGTGACGAGGTCCTGCCGCCGCCGCGCCTCATCGAGGAGATCGACCTGGCACGTGTGGGCGCCAGCGACGTCAGATTGGATCCCGAGAAGCTGGAGTGGCTGTCCGGCGAGTACATTCGTCGCATGCACGTCGACGAGCTGGCGGCGCGGCTGGCTGAGCACCTCGAGCCCGAGGAATATCCGGACCGTGACGGGCACCGGGTGCGCATCGCCTCGGCGATTCAGGAGCGGATCAACGTCTTTACGGGCGCGGCGCGCTTCCTGCCTCAGTTCTACCCTCCGGATCCCATGCGTTGGGATTCCGAGGCACTGCAGGTTCTGCATGGCCCGGGTGTGCCTGAGTTGCTCCAGGCCGTTCACTCGGCCCTGCAGGCCCTCGAGCACTGGGATGGCGAAGCGGTGATCGCGGCGATCCGTTCCGCCGGCAAGCAGGTCGGGATCAAGGGGCGAGAGCTGTTCATGCCGGTGCGAGCGGCGGTCACGGGGACAACACAGGGACCTGAGCTGGTAGACGTCTTCGAGGTTCAGGGCAAAGTGACGGCCCTTACGGTGATCGAGCAGGCGTGGAACGAGGCGCGGAGGGGAGGCGGAGCGAATGACGCCTGATCTGATGCGATCCAGGCGTCTGTTGGGCCTGCTCGCCTGCCTCTGGCAGCTGCTCCCGGCGACCGCGCTGGCTCAGTGGGAGCTCACCGCTCAGGCCGCGCTTCCGGCGCTGCCCTACTGGGTACCGCTGGATCGAGGACGCGAGATCGACGTCGTACCGCTGCTCTGGACCAACGATATCGACGGCGATGGCAACGGTTGCTGTGTGTTTGGCATCGCCGCGCGACAAAGCTTGGGGCCGGCGAACGTCTGGCTGGGGGTCACCTTCGGTACCGAGCCGGAGGGCGGTGCGCCGGCGGCGCTGGAGGCCGCAGCGGAGATTGATGGTGGGAGCTTCGCATTTCGGAGGCTGCACGGGCGGAACGCCTTCAGCCTACGGTACCCGCTCTTCGCCTCCAGCGCCCCTCAGCCGGGAGGGATGGACCGGCTCTCGGTGGGGCTGGCCGCCATGTGGAGCTACGACGAGCGCTACCTGGAGACGTTGACTTACTTCGACTGCCCCACAGAGGCACCGTCCGTCCCCTGCCAGGAGATCGAAGCGCCCTACGCCTGGAGCCCTGGCCGCGACCACGCGGTAGTCGCTGAGGGGGCGTGGGGCAGGGGAGACTGGAGCGCCCCGCGGCTCGAGGGCAGCCTCGCCATGGGGCTCAAGCTGGCTGGCGGCGATTACGCTTACCTGCGGGCCGAGCTGACGTCGCGGGTCAAAGGACGAGCAGGGCGGGGCAGCTGGACCGGGTGGCTGCGCGGCGGCTGGAGTTCAGATGACACACCTCAGCAGCGGCGCTTCCGGCTGGACGGCGCGGACCCCGTCACCCGCTGGCTCAATCCCTATCTGGATGCAAAGGGGGCACTCCTGTCCGATATCCCCTACTTCGTCCCAGGAGGAGGGCAGCTTCGCGCCTACGAGGCAACGCGACCCCTCGTGAAGCGGTACCTGGCCGCTGGCGGTGAGGTCGCCCGTGACATCGAGACAGACGTCGGTGTCTGGGGGCGTGTCGCCGGGTTTGTCGAGGCCGCATGGACTCCCGGCATCCCCGAGCGGCTGGGCCCCGAGGCACTCAATCCGGATGGGTCGCTCCTCTTCGACTGGCAGGAGCTGCCAGCCGGCGAAGGCGAACCGCTGGGCCGCTTTCGCGCTCGTAGCCTGGAAGTCAACGAGATCTGGGCGGACGCCGGTCTGGCCCTGAGCGCGGGCTACGACAAGCTGGCCGTGACAATTTCACTTCCACTCTGGGCTAGCGAACCGGCATTCGCGGGTGAGCCCATCGGCGGCGGTGACAAGAAGGCTGTGGCTCTGCGCTGGGCTCTGAGCATCACCTTCTTCCCGCAGGGGCGCACGGGGCAATGATGGAAGATCGCTCACGCTGTTTGATCTTCGATCCCTTCTCCGGGATCAGTGGCGACATGATCCTGGGGGCGCTCGTCGATCTCGGCCTCGGTAGCGAGTGGCTCATCGAGCTCGTCCAGGAGTTGCCGATCCAGGTCCGTGCCAGCGTGACCACGGTCAAACGAGGGGCTTTGCTGGCGCAGGCGGTCAACCTGGAAGCGGAAGGGCCGCAACCGGCCCGGGGACTGGCCGAGGTGCTCGAGATCGTGGAGGGCGCGAACATCGTTCAGGCGGCACGCAGCGTTGCCAGCGCGGCCTTTCGGCGGCTGGCCGAGGTCGAGGGGGCGCTGCACGGCGTACCCGCCGACCAGGTCGTCTTCCATGAAGTGGGTGCCAACGACGCGATCGCCGATATCATCGGCACCGCCGCCGGCGTCGCCGCCCTCGAAGTCGAGTCCTGCTTCACCCGGCCCGTCGCTGTGGGGCGCGGTTGGGTAGATGCCCAACACGGCAGGCTCCCAGTGCCCGCACCGGCGACCCTCAAGCTTCTCGAGGGAACCCCCGTCTTCGAGACCGACCTCGAGGGTGAGTTCACGACTCCCACAGGCGCCGTCCTGCTAGCAACCCTCACGCGAGGCCAGCGCGCACCGTCCAGTTTCGTGCCCATCCGCTCCGGGTTCGGCGCCGGCAGCCGCGATCCCTCCACCCACCCCAACTGCACCCGCCTCCTGCTCGCCGAGCTCGACCCCCGTGGCGCACTGTCCCTCCTGCAGGCCGACATCGATGACATGTCGCCCGAGTACCTGCCCAACCTGCTCGAGGCGCTGCAGGAGGCCGGCGCCATCGACGTCTGGACCCATCCCGTGCAGATGAAAAAGGCCCGAACCGGCATTAGACTCGAAATGCTGGTCCCCGAGGCCCGCAGGGAGGAGGTCAGCCGCGCTCTCTTCGGCGCCAGCACAACCCTGGGGCTGCGCTTCTGGCGCGTCGAGCGAGAGGTATTGCCTCGCGCCACAAAGACGATAGTATGGCGCGGGTTGCCCATACGCATGAAGACCAGCTACGCGCCAGATGGGCACGTTCGCTACAAACCGGAGTACGATGACGTACTCGAGGCCTCTCGCGCGACGGGCTTACCGCCGCTGCAAGTGCGGGAGGAAATCGAGCGTGAGCTGGGGGAGGTTGAAGGTTAGCTAGGCTACATTTTAAGCCCAATCGGGCACTTCACGACGAGGGAGGACGACCGATGACCTTACGTCGTTTGGTAATCGCAGCCGCTGCGCTCGCGCTGTTGGGAGTGGGCGCGCTACCCACGAACACGCTAGGCCAGGAGTGCAGTGGCTTCAGGCCCAGAGGTGGGAGGTGGGTCGCTAGCGGCGAGCTGTATCTGGACCGCGCCCGCAGGAACCCGAGAGTGGACGAGAAGCTGGACCTCTACCGGCAGGCGCTGGACGTGCTGATTGAGGGGTTCGTGGAGCAGCCGGAGAACCCACAGAACTACTTACTGGCAGGACAGGCCTTCGAGGGGCTGGGTGACTTCGTGGGCGCGGACAGCGTCTGGCGCAAGGCGGAGGAGATGTGGTCCTGTTACCACGCCAAGATCGACACGCTGCGCTACAGGGCCTGGACCCAGGCGTTCAATCGCGCCGTCGGCTACTACAGGCAAGGCGAGACGGAGAGGGCCGTGGCCGACTACGAGAAAGCGTACACGGTGTACGATAGACTTCCGCAGCCGCTGCTCCAGCTTGGCAACATCTACGCACAGCAAGCGATGAGCGCGGAAACCGAGGAAAGCCGCTCAGAGCTGCGGCAACGGGCGATCGCGGCCTTCGAGACGGCGATCGCGACGATGGAGCGAGCCGAGCGATTGAGTCTGGAGGACCGTCTGCAGTTCAGTCGCGCGGGATACTTCAACCTGGCCCAGCTGCTGGCGCTTCAGCAGAGGTATGAGGAGGCGGCTCGAGCTTACGAGGCATTCTTGACTCAGGAGGCCGACAACGTGGCCGCTCTCTCGAACGCGGCTGTCGTCCTCACGCGGGCCGCCCGCCAGGCCGCTTCGGAGGCGCAGGAGCTGGAAGAGGGGCCCGAAAGGGAGGCGCTGCTCGCGAAGGCTGACTCCTTGCAAGACGTCGCCACTCACTACTACGACCAGCTGCTCGCCCGCGAGGATCTGGACGCAAACGACTATCACAACGTGGGCATAGGTCTCAGCCAGATCGGATTGCACACCCAGGCCGCCGAGGCCTTCGGCAAGGCGCTCGAGCTGCAGCCTTACCGCGCGAATTCCCTCGAAGACCTGGGATTAGCGCTCTTCTACGGTCAACAGTACGACACGCTACGCACAGTCGCCCAAAAGCTGGTGGAGCGTTACCCGCTCAGCGAGAACAACCTCAATCTGCTTGCGAGCGCGTATCGTGAGCTGGATGATACCCAGGCGGCGCTCGAGATTCTGGAACGGCGCAACGCGCTCACCGTTGAGCTTCCCGATCAGCAGCTGAGCCTGGAGGCTGATGAGGGCGTGTTTACGGTTAGCGGCGTTCTGCGCAATATCAGCCTCGAGCCCGGTAGCTCTGTGCAGCTGGTGTTCGACTTCTACAATGATCTCGGTGAGTCGGTTGCCAGTGCTCCTGTGAGCGTCGATGTCCCCGACCAGAACGCCTCAATGCAATTCAGCGTCTCGGTCGAATCGACAGCTCTCATCTCGGGCTTCACCTATAAGCTCGCGGGCAGCTAGCCGAGAGATCAGAAGCACTTCCATTCGCAGATCAGCTTCAAACGGCGACGGGGCCGGCACCGTCCGAACGGCCCCGTCGCCGTCCTCAGTTGTCGTGGCCAGGACACCTGAGGAAGTGAATGTCCCGCATCGTCGCCCGGAGCCTCGGGGAGTCTCCTTATCTCCAGTAAAGCTGTAGTTGACAAGGGTTAAGTTGCGCCTAGATTGGTGCTTAACCTGGCTGATGCGATGGAGCTTGTTATACCACTTATCGGCGACTCGCGCCACGCGACTCCATGTGCGCCCCAGCCTTCTCACCGCTGCCCGCTCGGCGCTCGATCCAGCGCAGCGTTGCGCAGGCGAGTCCAACTGCGATGAGCCTTCCCACAGTGGCAATCGTGGGCCGGCCCAACGTGGGCAAGTCGACGTTCTTCAATCGACTGGTGGGCGGGCGGCCGGCTATCGTGGACAGGCAACCGGGCGTCACCCGCGACGTTCACTTAGCCGCGGCGGAGTGGGCAGGGCGACGCTTCTATGTGGTCGATACGGGTGGAATCGTCGAGGGTCACGTTAGCGAGTTGGAGGATGCGGTACGGCGCCAAGCTCTCGGAGCGCTAGAGAGCGCGGATGTTATCGTGTTCATGGTGGACGGGCGCGAGGGCTTACACCCGTTGGACGCACACATCGCCGGGCTGCTGCGGACACAGAAGACGCGGACTCTGCTGGTCGTGAACAAGCTCGATAACCTGCCTGACGCTACCGAGCACCTCGAGTTCTACGCGCTGGGATTGGGCGAGCCGTGGCCGCTCTCTGCGGCGAGCGGGAAGGGAAGCGGTGATCTGCTCGATCGCATCGTCGAGGGTTTGCCCGAAGTGGAGCCGCAGGATGCGGCTGGAGAGGGACTGCGGTTGGCGGTCATCGGTCGCCCTAACGTCGGCAAGTCCAGCTTCATCAACAGGGTGCTCGGCAGCGAGCGGCTGGTCGTAGCCGAGGAAGCGGGCACGACGCGTGATGCCGTGGACACCCCCTTCGAGCGGAACGGCCGCAGGCTCGTCTTCATTGATACGGCCGGTCTCAGGAGGAAGAGCCGTGTCGATACGGGGCTCGAATACTACGCGACCGTACGCACGCTTCGCGCGATCGAGCGAGCGGACGTCTGTGTGCTGATCACGGATGCCGACCAGGGTGTGGGAGGGCAGGATTTCCGAATCGCCAACCTGGTGTGGGATCGCGGCTGCGGACTCGTGTTTGCCGTGAACAAGTGGGACCTGGTCGAGAAGGACACACATACGGCCTCCCAGATGGAAAAGGCCCTGCGTAAGCGTGTGCCCTTTCTATCGGCGGTGCCGATCGTGTTCATCTCGGCTCTCACAGGCCAGCGCGTTCAGCGGGCGGTCGAGCTCGCCTGGCAAGTGGGAGCGGAACGGGCCAAGCGCGTGGCGACCCACGAGTTGAATAGGTGTCTGCAGAGGCTGACAGAGGCGGTGCAACCACCACAGAGGCGTGGAACGCCCATCAAATTCTTCTACGCCACTCAGGTTCGAACACGTCCACCTGTATTCGCGGTGTGGACGAACTATCCGAGGGACGTACCGGATAGTTACGTCCGCTATCTCATCAAGGGGTTCCGGGAGGCCTGGGGCTTCCTGGGCACGCCGATCCAAATCAAGCTGCGAGCGCGGCGCAAGTGATCGCTATCGTCCTGCTAGTCGCCGCGTACTTGCTGGGCTCGATTCCCACCAGCTGGCTACTCGCCCGCTGGGTAAAGGGGATCGATCTCAGGGAATGGGGGAGCGGTAACCTCGGTGCCACGAACCTGTACCGGGCCGCTGGGCCGGTCTGTGCCGCTGTGTGCATGATGGTGGACGTGGGCAAGGGATTCGTGCCTACCAGGTTCTTCCCCCGGCTGGACGGCATTGAGCTGCCGCAGCTCGCCCTCGCTTACGGGGTTGCGGCGATACTCGGCCACGTCTTTTCCGTGTGGGTTCGCTTGCGCGGCGGGAAGGGAGTCGCCACAGGCGGCGGCGTCTATGTGGCACTGGCACCGGCGGCCGCTGGCCTTGGGTTCCTGGTCTGGGCTGCCGTCATTGCGGCGACGCGCGTGGCCTCCCTGGCGTCCCTAGCGGCGGCGACGCTGCTCCCCGGCCTGGTCTGGGTCACTGGGCATCGCTTCGACTATGTCTTCTGGGCCAGTCTACCGTTGGCGGGGCTCGTGTGGTGGACTCACCGCGCGAACATTCGGCGTCTGCTGGCTGGCAGGGAGCTTCGGGCGGCTCGCGGTTCCGGCGAGCCGAGGTCAGGATCGAGCGGCTCTTCAGTGAAGGCGTGACCATGAGTCGAGCGGCGGTCATCGGCGCAGGTAGTTGGGGCACGGCACTGGCCAAACTGCTGGGCGAGAAGGGGCACCGGGTCCGTGTCTGGAGCTACGAGGCCTCGGTGGCGGAGCAGCTCCGCGAGCGGCGTGTGAACGAGGTCTATCTCCCCGGGATCGAAGTGCCCGCTGAGATCGAGGTGTCCACCGAGCTCGCCGACACCCTGGAGGGCGCGGAGCTCGTGATTGCCGTTGTGCCGTCCCATGCGTTCCGAGAGGTGATGAAGGCAGCGGCGTCCTACGTGCCGCAGGGGGCCATCGTCTTGTCAGCCACCAAGGGTATCGAGGTGGACACCCTGAAGCGGCCCAGCCAGATACTGGCCGAACTCCTGCCGGACAATCCATCCCCGGCCGTGTTGTCGGGGCCGACATTCGCCCGTGAGGTGGCAGAAGGGGATCCGACGGCGATAGCTGTAGCATCGCGAGATCCGGATGTAGCTCGCCACGCTCAGCACTTCGTTAACACTGATCGCTTCCGTGTCTATACGAACGAGGACGTTCTGGGGGTCGAGCTAGCCGGAGCGCTGAAGAACGTGATCGCGTTGGCCGCCGGCATCGCGGACGGTCTCCGTTATCGCAGCAACAGCCGTGCTGCGCTGATTACCCGGGGCTTGGCCGAGATGACGCGGTTAGGCCTCGCTATGGGGGCGCGGGCCTCGACCTTCGCGGGGCTTGCCGGTCTGGGCGATTTGGTGCTGACCTGCAGCTCCGACCTCAGCCGCAATCGGACTGTCGGGGTGCGGTTGGGCAGGGGAGAGATGTTGGAGGAGATCCTTGCAAGCATGAGGATGGTCGCAGAGGGAGTGCGGACCACGAAGGCCGCTCGCCAGCTGGCCCGGACTCACAAGGTGGAGATGCCCATCGTGGAGGAGGTGCATCACATCCTCTTCGAGGGCAAGTCGCCCAAGCGTGCGACAGCGGACCTCATGCTGCGATCGCCGAAACCCGAGTTATGGGGGGGCACCGATGCGACGTGAACGCATCGCACGTCGGGAGTACTTCTCCATTGGAGAAGTCTGCGAGATGGCCGGCCTCAAGCCACACGTGCTACGCTACTGGGAGACCCAGTTCAAGGAGTTGAGCCCGACCAAGAACCGGGCCGGCAACCGTGTCTACCGCGCGCGTGAGATCAAGCTCATCGAGCTCGTCAAGCATCTCCTGTACGAGGAGAAGTTCACGATCGATGGCGCCCGGCGGAAGCTCGAGAAGCTGCGTGAGGAGGGACAGCTGGAAGAAGTCGCCGGTCGGGCGCTCGACCGCCAGGCGGTCCGGAGACTGCAGGAAGGTCTGCAACGACTCCTTGAGATTCTCCAGGAACGTCCTGAAGATTGAGTGATGTCTGCCGGTGTCCGCACGGTGGTGGGGACGGTGATGGGCAGGCCCAGACGGGTCCGGTTGGGCCTTGCCGGCTACAGCTTACTTGAGGAGACGCGGGCGTGGGAAGCAAGTCCCGAGATCTGAATCTGCACCAGGAGCGGCGCCGCCGGCTGATAGAACAGCTTCGAGAATCCGGGATTCGCGATCTGGCAGTGCTCCACGCCTTTGATAGGGTGCCGCGCCATCTGTTCGTGCCGGAGGTGTTCGCGGCGCGTGCCTATGCCGACGAGGCATTGCCCCTGGGATACGGTCAGACGATATCGCGGCCGAGCACACACGCGCTCTACCTGCAGGCGCTGAGACTCGAGGGTGGCGAGCGGCTACTGGAGATTGGGACCGGTTCGGGTTTTCAAACCGCGCTCCTCGCAACGCTGTGCCGACAGGTGTTCTCGATCGAGCGCGTTGCAGAGCTGGCTGCACGTGCTCGGGCCTGCATCGAGGCGCTGGGATTCACAAACGTCATCATCCGCGCTGGTGACGGCACCTACGGCTGGCGCCGCTACTCACCCTTCGATGCGATACTCGTCACCGCCGGCGCCCGGGAGATACCGAGTCCATTGCTGAAACAGCTGCGGATTGGCGGGCAGATGCTGATCCCCATAGGGGACCGCCAGGCGCAAGAGCTCCACAGGATCGTGCGCACCGGCGAGGAGAAGATGGAAGACGAGGTCATCGCCCAGGTGCGCTTTGTAGCGCTACACGGGCTCGGAGGACTGGAGACTCAAGACGACCAGGTGTCGAAGTGATAGCCGACGGCTCGGCAGGGCCGGCGGCGAGCCGGACCCCCAGACGCAAGGGATGGGTTCGATCCGTCTACGATTGGGTACTGGGATGGGCAGACTCGCCGTTCGGGGTAGCCGCTCTCTTCGTGCTGGCAGTCGTGGAGGCTTCCGTGTTCTTCGTGCCGCCGGACGTGCTACTCATCGCCCTTTGTGTGGGACGTCCCCGCCGCAGCCTCTACTTTGCGGGAATCTGCACCGTCGGCTCGGTGCTGGGAGGGATCGGCGGCTACCTGATCGGCTACCAGCTCTACGACCTCATCGGCCGCTCGATCATCGAGTTCTACAACGCCACGGAGGCTTTCCAGCGTGTGGGCGATCTCTACCGGGCAAACCTGGTCCTCGCTCTGGGCACGGCTGGCTTCACGCCGATCCCGTACAAGGTATTCACGATCGCCGCCGGCGCCTTCGCTGTGCCTTTCCTGCCCTTCGTGGTGATATCGGCGGCCAGTCGGGCAGCGCGCTTCTTCCTGGTCGCGGGGCTCATCCGTGTGTGGGGTCCGCAGATACGTGATTTCATCGATCGCTACTTCAACTTGCTCTCGGTCGTCTTCGTCGTCGCCCTCATTCTGGGATTCCTGCTACTCAGGTACGTGCACTGAGGCCGGGTGTCGCGGTTTGACCCGTCTCGGCGGCCGTGTAGATTTGGCCTGACTGGAGTACGGGAAGGAGGTAGGGAAGGCAGTGCCGAGGATTCCAACTCCGTTCATCGGCGGGGCTGACAGCCCCCGTCAGGATCGATCAGCGAAGGACCAGTTCGCGTCTCCGTATGTCCCGGGAGCGGACGAGCCGGCGGCTGAGGATGTCGCCGCGGCGGACGTCGGACTGGAAAGCGCTGAGGAGACGCTCGAACCCATCTCAGCAGACGCCGGCGCAGCTGAGAGGCCGCCTGTCGAGGTCGAAGCCCTCGAGCCGGAGGCGCCGGAATTCGAGGTGCCCGTGGCCGTCGAGTGGGTTGACGCCGAGCCGGAGAGTGCGCTCGGCGAGGAGGTGGCGTTCGAGTTTGTCGAGTTCGAAGAGCTTCAGCCCAGCGAGGGAGCGGCGGCTGAGTGGGCGCCAGACCTGGCGACGTCGCCCGCCGCTCAAGAGGTCGCGGCGACCGCAGAGGCCGAGTCGGGTCTCCCTGACTTCCTCTCAGGGCCAGACGGTGGTGGGCCCGAGATCCCTATTGCGCCCAGCGAGCAGGCCTCCGTGCCCGGGGAATCACTCGAAGCTCTGGCCGAAGAGGCGGAACGGCTGCTGCAAGGTAAGCAGGGAGAGCGCATCCGGGCCCTGATGGCGAGTCTGGGCCGCTACGGAGCCGATATCGCCGTGCCGCGGGCCTTCGCGGCAGGATATCTCGCCGCGAAGCGTAGAGAGGAGAGCTGACACATGGCCGAGCCCGCGCCAACCGGTGAGGATCGTTTCGTTGCGGCAACGCTCAAGATTCTGAGCTGGGCGCAGAACAACACACGCTCGTTGATCCTCGGTCTGGGGGCGGTAGCGATCATCTCCTTCGGTGTGAGGTACTACATAGACTACCAGCAGCGCCTGCGCGAAGTAGCAGCGACGGAGATCCGATCGATCCGCTTCCAGGCCCAGGGCGGCGATGCCAGCCAGACAGTCGAGCAGCTGCGCAGCTTCCTGGTGCGATTCAGAACCACACCGTACGCTCGCGAGGCCCGGGTCCTGCTGGCCCAATCGCTGCTTTTCGGGAACCGAGCCGGCGAGGCGATCGAACCGGCACGGCAGGCCATAGACGAGCTCGGCAAAGATCCGCTGTCCACCCGAGCCGCTTTCCTACTAGCTGCCGCCTACGAGGAGGTTGCTGACACGGCTGCGGCCATCAGCACCTACGAGGCGATCGGGGCGCGCGTCAAGTATCGCAGCCAAGAGACCCGGGCCCTCGAGGGAGCGGCTCGGCTGAGGGCGGCAAGCGGTGATCGCGGCGCTGCCGCGGAGATCTATGATCGGCTCGTGGCACTCGCGCCTGAGGGCGCAGCCCAGCGGCAAGTCTACGAGATGCGGGCGGCGGAAATGCGTGCGCGGGCCGCTTCTCAAGAGGCGGTGGAGGTAACGGCAGTTCCGCCTGGAGGGTAGTGGGAGGCCCTGAATGGCGGCAGTGGCGAGCGCTAAGGCAGAGGAACGGTGGGTTTGTAGAGGTTGGGTTTAGGGGCGCATAATGCATATTATGTAACCTTAGCCCACACCCCCCCTTCAAACCCTCACTACTTGCCAAGTCCACCCCTCTCTCCCCCACATCCCGGCCTACTCACCGCCCGCCCCCCCTCCAGGACCGCACCCACCTCCCCTACACCCGGTGCCGCCGCGCCCAACTTCATCACCGCCAGGCCCGCCGCCACGTTCGCCAGGCGCGCGGCCTCGGCGAACGCCGCACCGGCGGCCAATCCCAGCGTATACATGGCGATCACCGTATCGCCCGCACCAGTCACATCCACGATGTCCTGAGTACGGGAAACCGGGATGTCGAGCCGCCGCTTGCGCGGCTCGAACAGTGCCATCCCACGCTTGCCTCGCGTCACCAGCAGCGCTTTGAGGCCCAGGCCCCGTAGCGTCTCGCGCGCCGCCTCTTCCAGCACCTCTTCCTCATCGCCGATCGAGACCCGGGCCAGCTCCTCGAGCTCGGGCTCGTTGGGGGTGGCCGAGGTCGCGCCGGCGAACTGATCGAGGGAGTGTCGTGAATCGATCACGCTCAGGATGGAGCGCTTGCGCACGATCGAGGCGAAGAGACGCGGCCGCACCGTGCCGAGCCCGTAGTCGGAGACGATGATCGCGTCGGCTCCGCGCAGCGCCGCCTTGAGGTTCTGCCCCATCTTCGCATCGGATACCGCACCGTAATCGCTGCCCGAGTCGATGCGGATGACCTGCTGCTTCACGGTGTGCAACCCACCGGCCAGGACCCGCATCTTGATCGCCGTCTCCAAGGCCGGGTCTGTACGGATATAGGAGGTGTCTACATCCCGGTCCTCGAGCTGCCCCAGCAACCGCTTTCCCATCTCGTCCCCGCCCACGATACCGACGGGCACCGGCGTGCCGCCCAGCGACGCGACGTTCATGATCGCGTTGCCGGCGCAACCGGGCGTGAGGCTGTCCCACTCCTTCTCCAGGATCAGGACCGGCGCCTCGCGCGAGATGCGGGACGTGTCGCCGTAGACCGTGTGGTCGGCGACAAGATCGCCCCAGACCACGATCCGTTTGCCCTTAGCGGCGGAAAGCCAAGCTATGAGAGTCTCGTTCATCCCTTATCACAGCTTCCGGATCGTCCTCAGCAGACGCAGCCACCACACCTTCCACACGGCCTCGCGAATGATCCTGCCGCTCATCTTGCTCGTGCCTTCAGTGCGATCGGTGAAGATGATCTTGATCTCGCCGATCTTGAAGCCTTTGCGCCAGGCACGAAACGTCGTTTCGATCTGGAACGAGTAGCCCTCCGACGTGATCCTATCCAGATCGATCCCCTCTAGGACGTTGCGCCGATAGCACTTGAAGCCGCCGGTCGTATCCGTGAAGGGCAGCCCTGTGACGAAGCGCGAATAGCGGTTGGCGAAGTAGCTGAGCAGTAGGCGCGACATCGGCCAGTTGACGACCGTCACGCCCCGCAGGTACCGGGAGCCGAGCACCAGATCGCAGTGCTGAGCCGTCTCGAGGAACTCCGGTATGTGGTCGGGGTTGTGGGAGAAATCGGAGTCCATCTCGAAGATGTACTCGTACTCCCTTTCCAACGCCCACCTGAACCCGGCGATGTAGGCGGTCCCGAGACCCAGCTTGCCTTCTCGATGGATGACATGGATCCGCTCGTCATTCGCCGCCAGCTCGTCGGCGATTTGGCCCGTCCCGTCAGGCGAGTTGTCATCGACGATCAGGACGTGAATCAAGGGGTCTTGCGCCAGCACCTTGGGCACGATGACGGGAATGTTCTCCCGCTCGTTGTAGGTGGGCATCACGACCAGCTTGAGTTCGGTTTCCGGTGACATGAGCTCACAACCTGCGAGGTTCGACGTCGCCAGCTGACCCGCGGCCCCGCTCTTCGCGCTGCGAAGCAGACTCGAACTGGGCCGCAGGCCGAAGATCGTCCAGGCCGTAGCGGACGAGCAGGAAGCCTGCCACCACGAGCTCGACCGCGGTCAACCAGACGCGCGAGAGCACCGCCACGGCGGCGGCCACGGAGCCGGGAAGGTACAGCGAGAGGAGAAGCGCGTAAACTCCTTCACGCACGCCGATGCCGCCGGGCACGAGGAGGACGAGAAAGCCGGCCACGTATCCGGCCGCGCTGATACCGACGACGGGCCAGAAGCTGCCGGCAGGAGACTCGGCCGTGGCGCCAAGGAAGAGATAGAAGCCAGCCCCGAAACCCAGCCAGGCGAGTGCATAAGCGCCAAGCAGCAGCCCGCGTTCTCGCCAGCGTATGTAGGTGTAGTGGTCGGAGCGCCCGACCGTGCGCAGAGCCGCCCGATAGGCGGCGCCGAACAGCGGCGTGAACAGCACCGCGAACAGGCCGAGGGCAGCAAGCAGGCCCAGCAGCCGGATATCTGCAGGAATCCTCTCGGCGACGCCGGCGAGGGTCAGCACTGCCACGAGCAGTCCGCCGGCGAGCACGAACAGCTGTGCCGCCAGGCTGGCCGAGACAGCGAGTACAGGGCTGACGCCTTTCGCTCGGGCCATGTACGCCGAGCCAGCCAGCTGCCATAGCTTGCCCGGGATGTAGCGACCCAGATTGCTGATATACCAGATGCGATGGGCGTCGCCGATCGACAGCAGGCCGCCAAGCAACCGCAAGATGCGCTGCCACATGAGGACGAAGATGCTGTAGGCCACGGCGATGCACAGGGATGCGAGCAGGAGGCGCGGCCAATCGATCGACCACGGATACGCGGCGATCTGCGACCAGTTCCGAGCGATGTGGCGGCCAAGAAAGAAGATGACGGCGAGCGCCGCCGCCCACTCCAGAGGGCGTAGCCAGCGTCGGTAGGTCACGCGCTCTCCTGCTCCGGCTCCCCTTCCCCACTCGCGCTCTCCGCCGGGGTCGCTGCGCGACCCTGCCGCCCGCGCCAGGTCGCGGCGAGCAGTCCGATGAGCAGCAAGATGCCGATTCCACTGCCCCAGGCACCGTACCGCATCGTCGGATCGCTGAACCGCATTTCGACGCGGTGCGAACCGGCGGGAACGGGTACGCCGCGCAGCGCAACGTCCACCTGGTAGACCGGCACCGGGTTGCCGTCGATGCTGGCGGACCAGTAGGGGTGATAGATCTCAGCGAGCACGAGAAGTCCTGCGCCCTCGCTTTCCACGGAGAGCGCAAGCTGGTCGGGCGTTCGGGTCGCCCACTGAATCCGGGCCGCGACGGCCGTCCGCGCATCCAGCGCCGGTGGAGTGACCCCGGGTTCGAGTATGGCGGTCTCCAGGGGTGTGAACGCCGGGTCCAGGGTGAGCGACTGCGCGCTCTCACCCTCGGCCGGGACCACGGCCTCGTAGACGACCCAGGCCCGGGGCGTGTCCTCGCTCCAGCGATAGACCAGCCGGCCTGCCCCTTCGAAAACGGGTTCCAGGCCGGGCGCCGAAAGCGGCTGCGGCGAAACGACGTAGTCGATGTCCAGCAGCCGCCACAGATTGATGTTGCGCAACAGCCGGCCGAAGTCCTCGCCGACGAGGTCGTCCCACCATTGGAGGCGGAACTTCTGCATCCCGGTCACCGACTCCAACCGATAGAGCATCAACTCGTTCGGCTCGTAGGCCCTGAAGATAGGGAACACGCGCAGCGGCCCGGGCTGGGACTGCAGGAATCTCACGGTCGCATCGGCCTCGAGCCGCGACACGGGGAATGTGGCGTAGAAATCCTTATCCACCCGCCAGAGATCGACGACCGTGACGGCACCCAGCAGCGCGCAGGCGAGCAACGGTGCGAGCTTCCGTCGCACTGCGGCCCAGACCAGAGCGAACGCGACGGCCCAGTAGAGCGTGAAGAGGCCCAGCCCCAGCACGAAGCTGGGCATGGCACTCTGCATCGCGGGCGCCTGTTGCGATCCGTAGGGAATCGCCAGTAGGTCGGCCCAGAAGCCGGCGAAACCGTGCGGCCGGGCCGCGACCCACAACCACAGCAGCAGCCACAGCACCCCGAAACCGGCCAGCAGCTTCCAGGCCAAGTGTCGCTTGTCCGCCAGCGCCTCACCGTGGTCGTAAAGCGCTTGGGCGCCATGGCCGGCGAGCACGACGATCGACAGCGCGACGACGGAGAACATCATCGCCGGCGCCCTAAACGATTTCATGACCGGGAGCGTCCAGTAGAAGATCCGGTGCACCGGGGTCGCGCCGCCCCAGGCGAACAGCAGGCCGACCACGGCGAGCCCGGCGAAGAACCAGACGCGTGCGGATCGCCGTGAGGCCAGCGCAAGGAGCGCCAGGAACACGGGCACGGCACCGACATACTCCGTGTGCAGTTTGAACGGGTTCGCGCCCCAATAGGTCTGCAGGTAACCCTGGAGCTCGGGCCAGATCATGGCCAGCGTCTCGGAGACCGGCAGCGCCCAGGATGATGCGTACGCGTAGCCCCGCGCCTCGCGATGCGAGAACTGCAGCATCTTCAGCGTGGGCCAGACCTCGACCAGCGCGACCAGGCCGGCCAGGACGTAGGCGCCCACGAACCAGCCCAGCAGGGTGGAGACGGTCTTCCAGTCATCGCCCGCACGCTTCATCTGGACGAGACGGAAGAGCACATAGGCACCCACGGCCATGGCCGCGAAATACATGGTCTGCACATGGGGCGTGAACGTCTGCAGAACCACGACCATGCTCATCCAGAGGAACCAGTGGCCGCTACGGCGGCTGAGCGCGCGCTCGGCGAAGAGGAACAGGGCCGGCGTCAACGTCATAGCGAACATGCGGCCGTCGTGTCCACCGTAGAGGTGGCTCACGATGTAGCCCGTGAACATGTAGGCCACCCCGGTGACCGCCGCCGCCCCGGACTTGAGCCCGAACTGGCGTGCCAGCGCGTAGGCGAGCAGTCCGGCGACTAGGAAATGGAGGACGAAAGCCCAGCCGATCGCGCGGTGGAGCGGGAACACGAAATACGCCAGCGTGGTCGGGTAGTAGAGCGGGTATGGCAACGTCGAGAGGAAGGGCTGGCCAGCGTACACGAACGGGTTCCAGCCGGGAAGGCCACGCCCCGCTTGCACCTCCTGAACGGCATAGGAACGGTTCTGATACGCCTCGCCCAGCATATCCGTGCCGAACAGCATCTGCCCTCGATCGGTGACGAACGAGGCGAAGAAGACGAGGGTCGCAAGGGCCATCGCGCCGGCGAAGACCCAGAACACGCGCCGCTCACTCCACGCGCTTCCCGGCTCGGGCGGCGCGGACCGCCCTTCCCTGCCCTCTGGACGCTCCACCTGTTCCCGTCTCTTGCGTTTGGCTCGGCCCACTCTAGGCTCCCGCATCTCTGGCCTTGGCTTGGCGGTACGACGCGCGCCGTGCGGCGAGCTCACCATACAGTGAAGCCAGCCGGGTGATGATCGTATCCCAGGAGAACTCGGCCTCCACATGCGCTCGCCCCCGCTCCGCCAACGCGCGCGCACGGTCCGGCTGCTGGATGCAGGTGGCGATGGCGCGGGCGAGTGCCTCCGCATCCTCCGGCGGAACGACGAGGCCCGTGTCACCGTCTCTCACGATGTCCACGATCCCGCCCACGGACGTAGCCACCACGGGCTTGCCGTAGCTCAGCGCCTCGATGAGAACCACGCCGAGCCCCTCGGTGTCGCCTTTGGCATCGACGATCGCCGGGAGCACGAACGCGTCGCACGCGGCAAATCGGCGCGCCAGCTCGTCCTTCGACACGAACCCCTCGAAGCTCACACGATCCTGAAGCGACAGAGTCTCCGCGCGCGCCTCCAGCCGCGGGCGCCACGGTCCGTCTCCCACAACCCTCAGCACCACGTCATATCTGTCCTGTAGCTGAGCGATGGCGTCGAGAAGATAGCGCACGCCCTTTCGCTCGACCAGGCGGCC
>Ga0111181_1028_pt1 | contig 28874 bp, 28 predicted proteins | sample DeeMarSWOR324_28_FD_80236 | JGI IMG/M metagenome (GOLD analysis project Ga0111181, IMG submission 80236) | Gemmatimonas sp. SM23_52
CGGCGCGTTCTTCCTCAAGCGCCTCGAGCTGGCGGATCTCGAAGACCGAATACTCGCCGCCCAAGACCGCGAAGTAGGCGGCCAGGAACAGCATGGCCACGATCGCGACGTCAAGGAAACGGGCGCCCCGTCTCTCGCGTCGCGCCGCACCGCGCCTCGTCCCGCGCTTCGGTGCGCGTGCGCGCCCGGCCTGGCGCCCGCGCCCTGTGCCTCGTGTCTTCCTCTTCTTCCCCACACGTCCTCCCCACCTCGACCCGTGAATCACGTGGGCTATCAGGTAGCGATCACGTGACGATCATTCAGCTATCACGTGCCTATCAGTTAGCCGGCCGCCGATCATGTAACCTATCATCCTCTACTTCATCCACCCCTTCACCAGAAGCTGCCGCGAGCCGTACTCGGCCCGCTCGCCCAGCTCCTCCTCGATGCGCAGCAAGCGATTGTACTTGGCGGTCCGCTCCGAGCGCGAGAGGCTGCCGGTCTTGATCTGGCCGACCGCGGTCGCCACGGCGAGGTCGGCGATGAAGGTGTCCTCGGTCTCGCCGGAGCGGTGCGAGATGACCGCCGTGTAGCCGGCCGTACGCGCCAGCTCGATCGCCTTGAGCGTCTCGGTCAGCGTGCCGATCTGGTTCACCTTGATGAGGATCGAGTTCGCCACATCGGCGGCGATCCCGCGCAGCAGCAGGTCGGTGTTGGTGACGAAGATGTCGTCGCCGACCAGCTGGATCTGGTTGCCCAGCCAGCCGGTCAGCTCCTTCCAGCCGTCCCAATCGTCTTCGCCGAGCCCGTCCTCCAGCGAGCGGATCGGATAGCGCTCGCACCAGTTCTTGTACATCTGGGTGAGGTCGGCGGCACTCAGGCCTACGTTGCCGCCGATCGTGTAGATGCCGTCCTTTCCCAGCTCGGAGGCGGCGACGTCGAGGGCGAGCACGATCTGACTGCCCGGCTCGTAGCCAGCCCGCTGGATCGCCTCGATCACGAGTTCCAGCGCCTGCTCGTTGGAATCGACGTTCGGTGCGAAGCCGCCCTCATCGCCCACCGCCGTGGAGAGACCCCGCTCCTTGAGCAGCTCCTTGAGCGCGTGGAACACCTCCGCGCCCCAGCGCAGCCCGGTGCGGAACGTGTTGGCGCCGATGGGCATGATCATGAACTCCTGGACGTCCACGTTGTTGTCGGCGTGGGCACCGCCGTTCAGGATGTTCATGAGCGGCACCGGCAGCACACGCGACAGCGGGCCACCCAGGTAGCGGTACAACGGCAGGCGGCGTTGGCGCCGAGCTTCGACTTGTTGGGTGTGCCGTCCAGCTCGATGAGCGTGCGGTCGAGGCCGACCTGGTCCACCGGATCGAGCCCCTTGACCGCTGGCCCGATGACCTTCTCGACGTTCTCGACGGCCGTAAGCACGCCTTTGCCGCGATAGCGGCGCTCGTCGCCGTCGCGCAGCTCGACCGCCTCGTGCTCGCCGGTGGAGGCGCCGCTGGGCACGGCAGCCCGGCCACGGATGCCGTTCTTGAGGATGATGTCAGCCTCGACGGTCGGGTTGCCCCGGGAATCGAGGATCTCGCGTGCGCGTACCTGAGCGATCTCGGACATGGCGGACTCGACTAGGCTGTCGGTTGCGCGGCCAGTCTGCGGGGCCCGCTGTACCCTTCGGGTGCCCGCAGCTGGGCCATCATCTCGGCCATCTGGGCGTGGACGCGCGTGATCAGCGCGTCACGATCTTCATGGCCGTACAGCCGGCTGTCCACGGGCTCACCGAACCACACGGTGATGGGCTGCGGCCGCAGACGGAATCCACGTTTCGGCAGTATGTGAAAGGTCCCGTCGACGACGGTCGGAACGATGGGCACGCCCGACTCGATGGCCATGATGAACGGCCCCTTCTTGAAGGGCTGCAGGTCGCCGGTCAAGGACCGTGTGCCTTCGGGGAACGTGACCGCCGTGCTCCTCTGCTCCCTGATCCTGCGGCCCGCCAGCTCGAGCGACTCGACGGCGGCCATGCGGTTGTCGCGATCAATGAACACGTGCCCGGCGGCTTCGGAGGCGCGGCCGAAGATGGGGATGCCGCGGATCTCCTTCTTGGCCACGAAGTGGTAGCGCGGCGGCATGTGCGCAGCCAGCGCCCAGACGTCGTACATCGACTGGTGCGTGGAGGCGATGACCTGCGGGTGTTCCCGATCGATATGCTCGCGCCCGATCACCCGCACCGGCGTGCCGCCGGCCCAGAGCAGCGCGCGGCTGAACAGGCGGCCGGCCCAGAGGTAGTAGCCGCGGGGCAGGCCGAAATAGGCGCCCAGGATGGCGACACTGCCCAGCGGAATCAGGATCGACAGGGCGACGATGGTCACCCAGATGGAACGAAGCACGGCCGCGCTCTAACCGAGGTTGAAGTGGTCGAACCCGGAGGCGGCAAGCTGCACCGCTTCCCCATCACGAAAAACCCGCACGCCGCTACCGACGACGGCACGGCCAACGCGGGTCAGGGGGAGCCCGAAAGCGTGTCGAAACTCGGAGATCGCCTCCGGCCCTAATATGCCACCGGGGACCGCGACGAGCAATTCGTAGTCCTCGCCGCCGCTCAGGGCGAGCTGGATGTCCACTCCCTCGGCGGCAGGCGTGGCACCCCAGTCGAGCTCGATCCCAACGCCCGAGGCGGCGGCCAGGTGACCGGCATCGGCGATGAGGCCGTCGGAGAGGTCGATGCCCGCCGAGGCGCCGCGCGCCGCAAGCCAGCCGGCCTCGCGGACCCGCGGCTCCAGCGCCCAGAAGCGCTGGCGCCACTCGTCTCTCACCGTACCACCCGCTTTCCAGGCGATCACCGCAGCGGCAGCGCTGCCCAGCACCCCGGTGACCCAGAGCTCGTCGCCAGGCCGCGCGCCGCTCCTGAGCAGCGGCCTCTCGACCCGCCCGACCGCCGCCACATCGAGTGCCAGCTGCGCGCCCCCGCGTGACAGGTCACCGCCGATCAGGGCGGCGCCCTGCTCTTCGGCGGCGTTGCGGCAGCCCAGGCCCACCTGTTCGACCAGCTCGGGCCCCGCGCCGGCCGGCACGTTCAGGGACACCAGCACGGCGAAGGGCTCGGCCGCCATCGCGGCCAGGTCGGAGAGCGCCGCCAGGACGGCGCGCCGGCCGACCAGCTCCGGGGTGCCCCAGTCCGCTAGGAAGTGGGCGCCCTCCACGGACAGATCCACGGTCAGCGCCAGGTAGCCGTCGCCGGCCTGGATCAGGGCGCAGTCGTCGCCGGCGCTGAGGACGACCGGCGCGGCCGCCGGCGCGGCACCGGCGAGGACGCGGCGGATGAGGTCGAACTCGGGCCCGGGGCCCAGCGGCGTCAGGCTCACCGGGGCAGCGGTTGGTCGAAGAGGATGAACGGGAGCGGCGGCGCGCCCGCGCCCGGATTCTCGAGCGCGGCCGGTAGGGTTTCCAGCACCTGGAGCGAACTGCGGCCCAGTACGGGGCCCAGTTGGGCGGCGCGGCTACAATAGAAGAGGGCGACGCCGAGCGCCTCGCGCCGCGGCATGCGGGCGGCGAGCATGGCGCCGGCGGCACCGGAGAGCACGTCACCCGAGCCGCCGGACGCGGCGGCGGAGGACATGGCGGAGGTGACGAGCACCGGCTCGTGACTGAGGGCGATCACGGAGGGTGCGCCTTTGAGGAGCACGGCGGTGCGCAGGTGGCGTGCGGCGGCCGCGGCCACGGCCACCGGATCGATGCGTGTCTCTCCGAGCGTGATCCCCAGCAGGCGCGCCATCTCGCCCGGATGCGGTGTCACGGCGACCGGCCGGGTCTTGCCCAGTTGGGCCAGCTCACCGGTACGCCCGGCCAGGATGTTGAGGCCGTCGGCATCGATGAGAACAGGCAGTGCGCCGGTGACCTGCAGCACTCGGTCCAGACGCTTGCCGGCCAGCTTGTCCTGCCCGAAGCCGGGGCCGACGACGACGGCGTGTGCCCACTCCCCCGCCTCGGCCAGCGCCGAATCGTCATCGATGTCGACGAAGATCGACTCGGGGACCCGCGTCTGGCAGATCTCGCGATTGGCGGCGTCCGAGGCGATGCGCACGATGCCGGCGCCCATGGCCAGTGCCGCTCGCGCGGCGAGCACGGCGGCGCCAGCCATGCCTTTGCGGCCCGCCGCGACGAGCAAGTAGCCGGCGTCGCCCTTGTGCGCATCCGGCGCCCGGCGTGGCAACAGCGCCTTCGCCCAGTCCGGTGTGATGACGAGGGCGGAGACCTCGTCGTCCGCCGCGGGCGGGAGGCCGATCTCGGCCGCGAGAATACGTCCGCACATGGCGCGCGCCGGCTGAAAGAGCAGGCCGAGCTTCGGGTAGCCGAGGGTCACGGTGATCTGAGCGCGCGTGCAGACGCCGGGCACCGCACCCGTACTGAGATCGACACCGGACGGGCCATCGACGGCGACCCGGACAGCGGCGCTTCCGTTCACGGCCTCGATCAGGCGCGCCGGCCCCTGCTCGGGGGCGCCCGTGCTGTCGGTCCCCAGGATGCCATCCAGGATCACGGCGGCACTCGCGAGCGCGGCCTCCGCCCTGTTCCTGGGCGCCACCGGGATGTCCCAGCGGTGCGCCAGCGCGGGATCCGGCGGCCGGTCAGCGGCCTGGACGGCGAGCACCTCACGGCCCCAGCTGCGCAGCGTGCGCAGCGCGATGTGGGTACCGCTCCCCTTGTCCCCGCTCCCTACGGCGCCGACGACCCGGCCCTCAGGCAGAAGCTGCTGGACGACCGCGGCGATCGCGCGGCCGGCACTCTCCATCAAGAGCCGCTCGGGCATACCGTGCTCCTCGCGCGCCCGCCGCTCGATCTCGGCCATCTCGGACGCGCGCAGCAGCGGCAGCCGCTCAACGCCGTACAGATCGCTCATCGGCTCAGCACAGGGGAGCCACGCGGGATCATCGAGTGGGGCACCGCCTCGGGCCCACCCAGGACACCTCCCAGCTGGGGTTCATGATGCGGGCTATTTGTAGGATTGCTGGACTTCGCGGCCGAAGCTGATCTCGCCGTTGTCGATGCGGATATTGAAACCGCACCCCGGGTTGCTGCACACCCATGCCTTGTACATAATGGGCGCGCCGTCGCGTCCGTAATCCGACAGTGGGACCAGCGACCCATCGTTACACTTCCTGCACACCGGGAACTCTCGCTCTCGCTCCAACCGACTCACCCCCTCCCGTTCCAAGGTGGTCCACCAAGTGCTGGCTGCCGGTAAAGCCGACTAGCGGCGCGGCTCGACTCTTCCCCAGGGATAGTCGCGATCGAAGGCTTCGTCGAAGTCGAAGACGGCTCGGAAATCCTCCCGGCTGTCGCACTCCTGCTTGATGAGCACGTGGCAGTCGATCAGGGCATACACGATCTCGCCCATGTCCTCGGTCGAGTGGATACCCCAGTGCTCCAGGACCGTCCGGGCCATCGGCCCGTATCGCTCGATCGCCAAGTCCCGGCAGCCCTCGGCCAGCTCCTGGCCCGTGATGTGCCGCGGCTCGTCCAGCCGATCAATCGCGTATTGCAGTGCGGAAAGGACAAAAAGGTAGGCAGCGTCCGAATAACGCGGATTCTTCTCCCGGAGCTTGGCCAGCAGGTTCTGCCCTACCATACAGCCCCACCCGGTGCTTCACTTTCCACGCTCAGAGCGGCGGCTCCCCCCACAACCTCACGTGGGGCACCCCCTCCGTCAAGGGCAGCCCGCCAGCCCCAGCCGCCAACTCACACCCTCAGGCAATCTCGTTTCGACCCAACCCCCAAGGCCGCGTCGAGCTCCCCTCCAGCCACTCCTCGTACAGCGGGAAGGCGCGGCAAAGCTCCCGCGCCTGGTCGCGCACGCGCACGGCCACGCCCTCGTCCTCCGGCGCCCGCAGGACCTCGTCGATCCAGGCGCCAACCTGCTCCATCTCGGCTGCACCCATCCCGCGGGTCGTCAGCGCCGGCGTACCGATGCGGATCCCCGAGGTGACGAAGGGCGAGCGGGTCTCGAAGGGAACTGTATTCTTGTTCACAGTAATCCCGGCCCGCCCCAGCGCTTCCTCGGCGGCCTTGCCGGTGAGCTCGCTAGCGCTGAGGTCGACCAGCAGCAGGTGGGTGTCCGTGCCGCCGGCCACGAGCGTGTATCCCCGCTGGGCCAGCGCGCCGGCCAGCGCACGTGCGTTGGCGATCACCTGCTGCGAGTACTTCCGGAACTCGTCGCTCATCGCCTCTTTGAGGGCGACGGCCTTGGCGGCGATCACGTGGACCAGTGGTCCGCCCTGCGTGCCTGGGAAGACGCTTTTGTCGATGGGCTTGGCCAGCTCCTCACTGCAGAGGATGAGGCCGCCGCGCGGACCGCGCAGCGTCTTATGCGTGGTCGTGGTCACGGCGTCGGCGTAGGGCACGGGAGACGGGTGCAACTTGGCGGCGACGAGGCCGGCGATGTGGGCGATGTCCACCATCAGCCGGGCTCCGACGTCGCGGGCGATCGCGCCGAACTTCTCGAAATCGATGGTGCGCGGGTAGGCGCTGGCGCCTGCCACGATGAGCTTGGGCTTGTGCTGCAAGGCGAGATCGCGGACCTGATCGTAGTCGATGCGCTGGTCGTCCCTGCGCACGCCGTAGGCGACCACGTCGAAGAGCCGCCCGCTGAAGTTGACCGGCGAGCCGTGTGTCAGGTGACCGCCGTGCGAGAGGTCCATGCCGAGGATGGTGTCGCCGGGCTCGAGCAGGGTGAAATACACGGCCATGTTGGCCTGGGCCCCGCTGTGCGGCTGCACGTTGGCGTGATCGGCCTCGAACAACTCACAGGCCCGCGAGCGAGCCAGGTCCTCGACCACATCCGCGTAGTCGCAGCCGCCGTAGTATCGCTTGCCAGGATACCCCTCGGCGTACTTGTTGGTGAAGACCGAGCCCATCGCCTCGAGCACGGCGGCCGACACGAAGTTCTCGCTGGCAATGAGTTCCAGCCCCTCACCCTGCCGGCGGATCTCATCGAGTATCGCCTGGCGGATCTCGCGGTCGACCGATTCCAGGTTCCTCACCTAAGTTCACCTCCACCCAACTTACCAGTGCCCGGTCTATCCCGGCTCGACGGCTTGCCTGCCGGGCACAGCGAAGCGCAGCTGACGAAGCTCGTCGGCTCAGCTGATCCGCGAGCGGTGCAGCTTGCCAACGATCTCGATCCGCCGCTCGGCGATCCGGTCCGCCGCGTCGGCCGTGGTCAGCTTCTCCTCGCGGGCCAACTCGAAGACCTCGCGCAGCGTCTGGTAAATCTCGCCGGCCTTCCGCTTCGAGCGATCCGTGGTCCAGTCCGCCAGCTCCGAGTAGACGTTGATCAGGCCGCCGGCGTTGATCACGTAGTCCGGTGCGTAGAGAATGCCACGCTCCTGCACCGTCTCGGCGTCGTCCTGCGTCTCCAGCTGGTTATTCGCCGCCCCCGCGATGATCTTGACCTTGAGCTGCGGGATGGTCTTGGCGTTGATGATCGCTCCCAGCGCACAGGGCGCGAAGATATCGGCGTCAACACCATAAATCGCGTCCGGCTTGACCGCCTCGGCGCCGAAGTCCTCCACCGCGCGGTCGACCCTGTCCTGATGGATGTCGGTGACGATCAGCTTCGCCCCTTCCGCCGCCAGGTTCTCACACAGGTAGTAGCCGACATGGCCGACGCCCTGTACGGCAACGACCTTCCCTTTCAGCGAATCGTCGCCGTACACCTCGAGCGCGCACGCCTTCATCCCACGGTAGGTACCGTAGGCCGTCACCGGGGACGGGTCGCCGGAGCGACCGGCGATGCCGACCACGTAGTCGGTCTCCATGTGGACGTAGTCCATGTCCTCTACCGACGTGCCCACGTCCTCGGCCGTGATGTAGCGACCACCCAGCGTATCGACGGCACGGCCGTGCGCCCGGAAGATCATCTCGCGGCGCGGCGTCTCCGGGTCACCGATGATCACCGACTTGCCGCCGCCCAGGTTGAGCCCGGCCACCGCCGCCTTGTAGGTCATACCCATCGCGAGGCGGAGCACGTCGATCAGAGCTTCCTCCTCCGACTCGTAGTTCCAGAAGCGCGTACCTCCGAGCGCCGGTCCCAAAGTCGTGTCATGGATCGCGATGATGCCGTGGTAGTTGGCGGCAGGCTCGCGCGTGAACAGCACCTGTTCGTGCTCGAACTGCCCCATCGCCTTGAAGACTTCCATCTGCGCACCTCGCCTTTCTATGCTCTAGCGCTCCGTCAGTTACCCCTTCGCCGCCCGTTCCTCGTAAAGCGACCTGGCGATAACCAGGCGCTGAATCTCACTGGTGCCCTCGTAGATCTCCGTCACCTTCGCGTCCCTGAACAGCTTCTCGACCGGATAGTCGCGCATGAACCCGTAGCCGCCGAAGATGTTGATGGCCTGGGATGTGACCCAGACGGCGGTCTCGCTGCAGAACAGCTTGGTCATGCTCGAGAGTCGCGGATCCCGCTGGCCCGCGTCCCAAGCGCGCGCGGTCCGGTGAAGCAGGCCTCGCGAGGCTTCGACGCGAGTGGCCATGTCGGCCAGCTTGAAGGCCAGGCCCTCGAAGTCCTTGATCGGGCGGCCGAACTGCTCTCGCTCGCCGGCATAGGCCACCGCATGCTCAAGGGCAGCCTGGGCGATGCCCAACGCCTGCGCACCCACGCCCATGCGGCCGCCCTCCAGGCTGGAGAGCGCGTAGATGAGCCCTCTGTCAGGCTCACCGAGCAGGGCATCCGGGCCAAGCCGCAGGTTGTTGAAGGCGACGGAGACCGTCTCCGAGCTGCGCAGTCCCGTTTTGTTCTCCTTCTTCCCCACCTCGTAGCCCGGCGAGTCCGTGGGCACGACGAAGGCACCGATGCCGTGCGCACCGCGCCGCTCGCCGGGAGCGTCGGTCCGCACCATCACCAGCAGCAGGTCGGCGGCGCCACCGTTGGTCACCCACATCTTCTCGCCGTTCAGGACCCAACCGTCGCCATCCCGGTCGGCTCGCGCCTTCAGGCTCGCGGCGTCGCTACCGGCCCCAGCCTCGGAGAGCGCGAACGCGCCGAGCAGCTCGCCCCGCGCCATCCCTGGAAGCCACTTACGCTTCTGCTCCTCGGACCCGTACTTGAGGATCATCTGGGTGGGCAGCGAGTTGTGCACCGACATGGTGATCGCCACTGACGCGTCACCCCAGGCTATCTGCTCCAGCGCGACCAGGCAGGTGAGCATGCCGAGATCGAGCCCATCGTATTCCTCCGGCAGCAGCATGCCGAGGAAACCCAGCTCGCCCAGCATCGGCATCACCTCGGAATGGAACACCTGCTTCTCGTCCCATTCGACGGCACGCGGGCGGAGCTCCTTCTCGGCGAAGTCGCGCGCGAGCTCGCGGATCTGCTCCTGCTCCTCAGTCAGCGTGAGATCGCGATTCATGCTTGATAGCGCTCGAGCCTAGCTCTCGTAGCTGTAGAACCCGCGGCCGGCCTTGCGACCCAGCCAGCCGGCATCGACATGCTTCCGCAGCAGCGGACAGGGACGATACTTGTCCTCGCCGAGGTCGTTGTGCAACACCTCCAGGATGAACAGGCAGGTGTCGAGTCCGATGAGGTCGGCGAGCGCCAGCGGTCCCAGCGGGTGGTTCATCCCCAGCTTCATCACCTGATCGATCGCCGCGGCGCTGCCCACGCCCTCGTACAGGCAGTAGACCGCCTCGTTGATCATCGGCATCAGCACGCGGTTGCTGACGAACCCGGGCGAATCGTTGACGACGACCGGGGTCTTGCCGAGGTCGGCGGACAGCTTGACGACGGTATCGGCGGTCGCGTCGGAGGTCGCCAGCCCGCGCACCACCTCGATCAGCTGCATCATCGGCACCGGGTTCATGAAGTGCATGCCGATCACCAACTCGGGCCGCCCGGTGTGCGCCGCTAGGCGCGTGATCGGGATGGAGGATGTGTTGCTGGCGAGGATGGCCGACTTCGGCGCCAGCTCGTCGAGCTTGCGGAAGATCTCCGCCTTGAGCGACTCGTCCTCCGGTACGGCCTCGATCACGATCTCCGCGCCGGAGACAGCCTTGAGATCGGTGGCCGTCTCGATCCGCTTCAACGCCGCATCGCGGCCGGCCTCATCCAGAGCGCCTTTCTTGACCTGGCGATCCATGTTCTTCTGGATCGTGGCGAGCGCCTTCTGGAGGATCTCGGAGCTGACGTCGATGAGCACTACGTCGAAACCGCTCTGGGCAAAAACGTGGGCGATGCCGTTGCCCATCGTGCCAGCCCCGAGAACAGCGACCTTCATCGTCTTTCCTGTAGCCATGTCTCTTCCACCTCGCGAGTGTTTGTCCTAGTGCGGCCAGCGCGGCGGCCCGCTCACGGCAGATCGCGTGCGTTGACCAGCGGCCTCAATTCCGCCATGCGCGGCGATTGCGACAGCCAGCGCGTGCGGAATACCCATACGATCAGCAGTAGCGACAGCAGGGTCGTCAACAACCCGCCTTCCGGCCCGAAGGCGCCGCCGGTTGCGAGATCCGGGCCGCTCACCAGGGTATCGTAGCCCGGTACGTCGAAGTCGATCCCGCTCACCGGCAGATCGAAGACGGCCGCCATCACCCAGTTCCAGGCCCAATGCAGCCCGAACGCGACCCAAAGCGATCGCGTGCGCAGGTAGGCCAGTGCCATGAGGACTCCGGCGAGTGCGACGTTCAGGAGCCCGACGGTCGTCACTTCCGGGTTGTTCAGGTGCACCGCGGCGAACAACACACTGGATAGTGTGAGCGCGACCGGCACGCCAGTCCCTTCGACGAGCACCTGGAAGGCGTAGCCCCTGAACAGCAGTTCCTCCGTCAAAGCGGCGAGCGCCATAAGCAGGGCGAGGCCACTCATGCTCTCCAGCCAGCCTATGACCGTTCCCGCATCCGGGGCTGGCCGGAGCCAACCGATGACGGTCTGCAGGACGACGAGCAGAGCGACGAACGCGCCTCCGACTGCGGCGCCCTGCAGGAAACCCGGCAGTGTCTCCTTGCCGAGCGGCAGTCCCATCGCCGACAGAGGTCGATGCTCCACCCATCGCATCATGACGAACGACGCGATAAGCATCGCTACAATCCCCAGCAGGCTGCGACCGGCGATGTTCCAGAACGCCCCTCCCCGCAAGGACACGAGCGGCGCGGACACGGTGGCGAGTACCCAGTACGCGCCGACGGTCAGGGCGAGGAACAGCAGCACGCGCCACGGACTGCGCAGCTTCTCCGGACCGACGACGACATCCCGTGGTCTCACGCGGGCCACCACTCCCTGCAAACAAAAAGCCCTCGAAGCTAAAAGAGCTCGAGGGCTCGGGGACGTATGCTACTGCCGATAAGCAGTGCAAGAATGATCTTGACGACGTCCAGAGCCAGGAACGGACCTACCCCGAATGCCAACGCACGCACGAAACTCCCCGTCATGAGCGCCAACCACGCCGTGCCGCCGGCATGGATCAGCACGACGCCTACGGCGAGCCCGAGGGCGAGCCGCAGCACGCCGAGCGAGCGACCGGCGATCGCGCCGACCGCAAACGCCGCGACGGGAAAGGCCATCAGATAGCCGCCCGTAGGACCCAGCAGGTAGGCCAGGCCGCCGCCCACGGCAAAGACGGGCGCGCCCAGAGCGCCGACGGCGAGGTAGGCGAGCTGTGACGCGGCGCCGAGCCTCGGCCCGAGGGTCGCACCTGCCAGGATCACGCACAGCACCTGCAAGGTGAAGGGCACCGGTGTGCCCGGCAGGGGGATCGCCACCCGCGCGGCGAAAGCCGTGGCCAAGGCGAATACCGAGACGCCCAGGGTCCGCCGCAGCGTCAGGCTCCGCACCAAGTCCTCGCGCGCCCAGCTCAGCGCATGACTCTGTAGTCTCACGGTCTCAGCTCTATCCTTCCTGGTTCGCGGTTGACAGTTGAATCAGACGCGCTCTACGCTCAGGGCGACGGCGCTACCGCCACCCAGGCAGAGGGTCGCCAGCCCCAGCTTCACATCCCGGTCCTCCATCGCGTGCAGCAAGGTGACCAGGATGCGGGCGCCCGACGCTCCGATCGGGTGACCGAGCGCGATGCCCCCACCATGCACGTTGACCCTATCCCAATCCCAGCCCAGTTCGCGCCCGTCGGCCAGCGTCTGGACGGCGAAGGCCTCGTTGATCTCAATCAGGTCGTAGTCGCCGATCGAGGTGCCGTCCTTCTCCATCAGCTTGCGGACCGCGACAATCGGCGCGAAGAAGAGCTCCTGCGGCTCCGTGGAGCCGACCGCGTAGTTCTTGATGCGCGCCACGATGTCGAGGCCGTTGCCCTTGGCGAAACGCTCGGAAGTGACGACCAGTGCGGCGGCGCCGTCGTTCAGCGTCGAGGCGTTGCCCGGTGTGACCGTGCACTCCTTGACGTCGGAGGGAGCGCTGTCGGCGAACGCCGGCTTCAGCTTCGCCAACCTCTCTAGAGTGGTCTCCTTGCGTGGCCCCTCGTCCGTATCGACGACGGTCACCTCGCCTTTGCGTCCGGGGATCTCGACCGGAACGATCTCCTGCTTGAACTTGCCACCCTCGATGGCCGCCACGGCCTTCATCTGGCTGTTGTAGGCGTACTCGTCCTGATCGGCGCGCGAGATGCCGGTCTTCATCCCCGTGTACTCGGCGTGGCCGCCCATGTGGCGGTTGTAGAAGCCGCACCAGAGACCATCGTAGACCATCCCATCGATCATCTCGCGAGTGCCGAACTTCACGCCATCCCGGTAGCCGAACAGGTAGTACGGCGCGCTCGACATCGACTCCATGCCGCCGGCCACGATGAGCTCGTCATCGCCAGCGCGAATCGACTGGGCCGCCAGCGCCACGGACTTCAGCCCGGAGCCGCAGACCTTGTTGACGGCCATCGCTGGCACCTCCGGCGGGATCCCGGCCTTGATCGCCGCCTGACGAGCCGGGGCCTGGCCGACCCCGCCCTGCAGGACGTGGCCCATGATGACGTCCTGAACCTGGCCGGGCTCGATACCCGCGCGAGCCACCGCCTCGCGGATGACCACGGCTCCCAGCTCGGGGGCTTTGAGGCTGCTGAGGCCGCCCAGGAACCTGCCGATCGCGGTGCGGGCGCTACTAACGATCACCGGAGTTGTTCTTGGATCTGCCATATCGCCACACCCTTTCAGTCTGGCCGGTCGGGGACCAGGCTTGGTTTCTCCTCGTGGGGCGCAAGATAGCCCCAGGGGATCTCGGGGTCATGCTCGAACAGAAGCAAGGTTCGTTCCTTCTTGACCCAATCCAGCACGGTTCGCTTCGTCTCCAGGGTGACCAGGGGCGCCACGTCGTAGCCCATGATCCAGGGCAGCGGGAGATGCGCGGTCGTCGGCACGAGGTCACCGAGGTACAGCGCGACCTCGCCCTCGGAGTGGACGAGCACCGACTGGTGATGCGGGGTGTGCCCGGGTGTGGGCAACACCTGGATGCCGGGCACGATCTCCGCCGGCCCGTCAACCAGGTCAAGCAGGCCGGCAGTCCGGAGGGGGTCGAGGTTATGCAGTAGGTAGCTCGCCCGGACGCGCTCGTTCTGCAGGTGCGCGAACTCCCACTCCCCCTGCTGTACCACATGGCGGACGCCGGGGAAAGCCGGGACGACGTTCCCGTCCGGGAGTCTCACCGTATCACCGCCGGCGTGGTCGAAGTGCAGGTGCGTGTTGATGACCACCGTCACATCAGAGGGCTGGAAGCCGGCGTCGCGTATGGCGTCCTCGAGCGCCGTCGGGTCGCCGTCGTTCTCGAGCCCATAGATGTCGCGGAACTTGGCGTCCTCTTTGTTGCCGGCACCGGTGTCGATCAAGACGAGTTCGTCGTCGGCCTGCACGAGCAGGGGACGCAAGGCCAGGGGAACCCGATTCCGCTCGTCGGCAGGCATCTTCTTCTCCCAGAGCGGCTTCGGCACGACGCCGAACATGGCGCCGCCATCCAGACGCTGGCCGCCAGCCGACAGCGCGTGCAGTCGGAACCGTCCCAGCTGGCGAGTCAGCGATCTACCCATGCTCAATGACGCAACTCCTCACGGCTCCTCTTGCCCCTCTTCTTCCGCTCCCTCGCGAGCTCCGGCGGATACTCGCCCCTCAGGTAGGCCTGCAAACGGCCCCAATCCGCCACCCCCTGGTCCGCCAGCTGACCCAAGAAGCGCATGAACAGCTCGGCGGTCGCCCGCGCGTCAGAGCCCGCCCGGTGCCAGCTGTCGACGCCAATGGCGTAGTAGTCGGCCAGCGCGTTCAGGCTGCGGCGTGGGAACTCGGGATGCAGGCGCCGGGCCAGGCGCAGCGTGCAAACGCGTTCGCCGCCCAGCCGGCCCCTGCGGCAGCGCGTGAACTCGGACTGCAGGAACCGCCAATCGAAGCCTGCGTTATGGGCGACGAATACTGCGCCCTCCAGCACGCGGCGCAGCGACTCCGTCAGATCGACGAAGCGTGGCGCCTCGGCGACCATCTGGTCCGTGATGTTCGTCAGCGCCGTCACCGAGGGCGGGATCGGCCGCCCGGGATTGACCAGCGACTCGAGGCTGTCCACGATCTGGCCATCGCGCACCCGCAGCGCCGCCACCTCCGTCACCCGATCGCCCCGGGCCGGCGAGCCGCCGGTCGTCTCCACGTCCACGACTACAAAGTCCAGGTCACGTAGCCGCGTCGACCCGTAGCCGGCCGGCTCCTCACTGAGCAGCCAACGCCCCCGGCTCAGCTCGAAGCGCGGATCAGCACCCAGCACCTCGCGCACCAGCGACGCGGCGAGGCGTGGCGGCCCCTGCCGCCACCCGAAGATCCGCTGCGCCAGCGCCGGTGCACGTGCCGGGCCCGACAGCAGCAGCGAGACCGCCCGCTCCCGGAGCAGAGGGAGATCGTCCCAGCGAACACCCAGCCCGTTGTTCATCCTGTGACCCCCACTGGGACCGCCCGGCGCTACAGCCGTCCCGAGCGCGGCCTGCGCAGGCTCGCGAACGCGTTGCGGCGGGGCTGTCTGGATCTGCGCCGACACCGGGTCAGGCCGCGGCGGTTGGGGAACCAGCGGCGCGCCACCCGGGCGGAGGCAAGTTAGCGTTAGCGGCAAGATAGGGCGGCCGCGGGGGTGGCGCAAACCGCCCCGGAGCGGGGCCATCTTGGCCGTGGGCGGCCGATCTCGGCGGGTGCCGACCCGCGGGAACCGGCTAGCTCCTGCGGGCCAGGGCGGCGGCCAAACATATGTAGTCGACCACCGCCAGCGCGTCGGGCCGGGTGCTCGGGTCGATCCCCAGCGAGCCCAGAACCGCCTCGGCCTCCGCGCCGGAAAGGCGGTACTCAGGGGCCTGGCGCAGCACCTTCTGGATCTGCTTGCGCCTGCGGCTGAACGCCGCTCGGGTGAGCTGGCGGAACGCCGCTTCGTGCTCCTGGGACAGCGGTGACGGCATCTGCGGCACGATGCGCACGACCGTGGAGTCCACCTGCGGCCGAGGGCGGAAGGCCTGGCGCGAGATGCGAAACAGCGCCTCCACACGGCTCACCGCCTGCACCCCTGCGGTCAGCGCACCGTACTGCTTGTTACCTGGCCGGGCGGTCAGGCGATCGGCGACCTCCCGCTGAACGGTCAGCACGATGAGCTGCGGCCGGGGCCGCGCGTCCAGGAGGTGGAAGATGAGCGGCGTGGTGATCGCATACGGGATGTTGCCGATCACCTTCAGAGGTTCGCCGCGGGCGACCTCGCAGAGGGAGATCTCCAAGGCGTCGGCGTGAAGAACCTCGACGTCCGCCCGGCCCTCGTACTCGGCCCGCAGTTCAGTCGCCAGGCCGTCATCCAACTCGACCAGCGTGAGGTGACCGACACGCCCGATGAGGTGACGGGTCAACGCGCCAGTACCGGGACCGATCTCCAGCACGCGATCGCCGGGCAGCGGCTCCAGAGCGTCGACGATCTTGCGCTGCAGGTTGGGATCGGTGAGGAAGTGCTGGCTGAGCGTCTTCCTCGCTACCCGCCGCGCACTCACCGCACCTCTCAGGCTCTCAGAATGAACGCGGTCTGATCGTCGGGGGCTGCTTCTCCGCGCCGGCTGCGTGCCTCGAACATCGCGCCGACGATCTCTGCTGCCGACTGATGGCGCTGCTCGGCGACGGCGCGCAACACCGCTGCCTCGGTGGTTCGCAGCGATGGGTTGGTCAGGCCATCGGTGAACAGGCACAAGAGATCGCCCGGCTGCCAGGGAACGCTAGCGTCACCGTAGGCACCGTACTCGGCGATGCCGAGCGGCGGGCTCGTCGACCTGAGCCGCTGCGGTTCCTCCTCATCGTGAACTCGGAACGCGTGCGCATGGCCGGCGTTGGCGTAGCAGAGCGACCGACGCGCTGGGTCGATCACGCCGTAGAACACGGTCATGAACATCTCCGTGCTCTCGAGCTTCTGAATGAGTGCGTGGTGGATCGCCCTGAGCAGATCGCCAGGGAACGTCGTCTCACGCACGTAGATGCCGCTCACGCTCATCGTCAGCGCCATGATCAGCGAGGCACCGAACCCGTGCGAGGTCACATCGCCTAACATCGCCCCGATCTTGCCGTCCGCCAGCTTAAACAGCTGGTAGAAGTCGCCGCCGACAGGCCGGGCGGGTACGCAGCGCGCCGCTATATCACCGATCTCGCTGAACTCGCTCAGGTCGGGGAGCAGCTTCATCTGGAGATCGTGAGCGAGCTCCAGCTCACCGATCACCCGCTCGCGGGCAACGATCTCCTCAAACAGCCTCAAGTTCTCGATGGCGCTGCCGATCTGCCGCGCCAGCGTCATCAGCAGCCGTGTCTCGCCGACCCCGGTCACGACGGCACCCGACTTGCGACCGATGAGGTTGAGGACTCCGACCGTACGTTTCGCGCCGCTGGGACCCGTGTAGCTGATGGGAACCGAGACCCAAGGCTCGGGCCTGGCGCCGAAGCGCTCGGCGATAGCGGACGGTAACTCGCCCAGCTGGTCGAGGCGTACCGTCCGGTTCTCGCGGAAAGCGAGGGCGGAGAGCGACGAGCTGGAGGTCACGGAGATCCGGTCCACCGGGATGCGTGCGGGCCCCTCCGAGGCGGCCAGCACCAGGTCCTCGCGGCCGGAGTCGTAGATCCAGAGCGATGCACGTTCCGCACCGGTCAGTCGCACGATGCCCTTGAGGATCTGGCTCGCGGCATCCTCGAGGCGCGTCACGGCGCCCAGCGTCTCGCTGATGCTGTGCAGCAACTCGATCTCCTCCTCCCGCTCGGCTAGATCGCGCCGGCTCTCAGCCAGCCGCAGCTCATAGGCGAGCGCCTCGTCGAGGAGGTCGCGAGTGAACTCTGCCCAGCGATCGGAGCACTCATCGCCGGCGGGCCGCACCTCGACGGCATAGCGCATGCCCGGGGTGCGCAGCCAGTGGAGCGTCCCCTCCGGTGTGGCAGCTTTCTCCTCGGCTGGCGCGATGTGCTCGAGCCTACCTTCTATGCCCTCACGCCACAGGTGAAGGTCAGCTTCTGAGCTCAGGCGGATGCGCTCGCTGAGTCCGACCAGCGCCTCGGCATCCTTACTGAGCGGCCGGACGGATTCCCCGACCGTGGCTTCCTCCCACTCGCTGCGCAGCGTCAGGGTGACCGAGTTGCCTGGTTCGTTGAACGCCACCTCGTCGGCGAGCTGTCTGAGCAGGAACAGCCCGCGCCCGCCAGGCGCCTCGATGGCCTCATCGCTCGTCGGGTCCGGTGTCTGCTGGTGATCGAAGCCCGGCCCCTCGTCGGTCACCTGCACCTTGATCTGCCAGGCATCGACGCTGGCACGCAGCCGCACCTTCTTGCTGCGGTCACCGCCGTTGCCGTACAGGATCGCGTTCGTCAGTGCCTCGCTCAGCGCGATGCGCAGGTTCACCAGCGTCCGAGGTCCGTAGCTCCGGTAGTCACGGCAGCAGCCGGCAAGCAGTCTGACCACATGTTCGATGATCGAGATGTCGCTCGGTAGCTCGAGGTTGATCTCGTTCGACATGTAGCGATCCAGCTCGCCGGGCTTGGCACCCGGTCGGCGATCGCTGCCGGCGAACTTCTTGCCGAGCTCGTCCGTTGTGACGGGTAGGGTGAGGCAGTCGTGACAGCCGTGCTTCAGCGCGTAGGTGACATCGCGGATGCTCGATTCGCCGGGATCCGCCACGACCCACAAGGCCGAGCGTGGGAAGAGCTGCGCCAGGGCATGCCACTGCGTTTCCGTGGGCCTGAGGGCGACATCCGTCAGCACCAACGCGGGGCGCACGTCGGCGTGGGTCTCCAGGTGGTCGAGGCTGGTGATGACGCGCGCCGCCAGGCCGAGCCCCTCGATGGCCTCGCTCAGCTGCGCACCCAGCCCGGGTCGCTGGGTGACGACGAGGGCGGTTCGCTGTCCTTCATCCCGCCCGTGCATGGCTGGATCAGAAGTCCTTCAACGCCTGATCGCGAGTCTCGGCGATATGGAAGAGCGTATCCAGCTTGGTGAGCTCGAAGAGCGTGCGCAGATCCTCGTTCAGATTGGACAGCCGCATCTCGCCGCCCTTCTCGCGGATCTTCTTCGATAGACTCACCAGCACGCCCAGGCCCGACGAATCGATATAGGCGGTGTCGCGGAAATCGATCAGAAACTTACGCGATCCAGCATCCAGTAGCTTCAGAACGTCGTCCTTCAGCTCCTGCCGGTTCGCGACGATGAGTTGGCCAGTAACCTCAACGACCGTCACGTCGTTGTGATGGGAGATCTCGAAGTTCATCTGCCCTCCCTGATCGAAACACCACTTACTCTTAGGCGCGACGCCTCGCGAAGCAAGTCCCGGCGGCGGCTACGCTGTAACGTAGGCCACTGTCGAGCTGCCGTCAGCGTCCGCTGTCGTCGGCCCCGGTCCGGGAAGATTAGCACGTTGGCGTGGCCGGCGACAGGACTGTCAGGCGCCCTACGGCGCGCCTGGCGGCTAGGTCCCGAGGCGCTCCTTCAGGCGCCGCAGGACGGGCGGCGACACGAATCGGGAGACATCGCCGCCGAGCGAAGCGATCTCGCGGACCAGCGAGGCGCTGAGGAAGGTGTATTCACCGGCCGGAGTCATGAAGACCATCTCGAGGTCGGGCCAGAGCTCGCGGTTCATCAGGGCCATCTGGAATTCGTACTCGAAGTCGCTCACGGCGCGCAGTCCCCGAACCACGATGTTCGCCTTGCGGCTGGCACAGAAGTCGACGAGCAGCCCACTGAAGTGGGCCACGTGTATACGTGGTTCATCTGCGAAGCATTCCTCGATCATAGCCACCCGCTCCTCGACGCCGAACAGGCGGTCTTTGCTCTGGGTCGGGTGGTGGGCGACGGCGATGATGACTCGATCGGCGAACTTGAGACTGCGGCGCGCGATGTCTTCGTGACCGAGAGTCAGTGGGTCGAAAGACCCCGGGTAGATGGCGACTTTCGACTCGTTCATGTCTCCTCCTCCTGCAGACCGGCGGCGATGAACGCGATCGCCGTGTCACCGTAGCGCCGCTCCTCCGCCCCCGGCGGTAAGCTGAGACGTTCACCCGGATCGTGCTCTACGGACAGGATCCGCGCAAACGGGCGGCTCAGATAGGCCTCTACCAGGCGGCTCGCCAGGGCCTGGCCGTAGGGTGGGTCCGCCAGCGCGAGATCGAAGGCCCTGCCCACCCGGCCCTCCAAGTAGTCAAAAACGTCGCCAGCCACAACCGTGACCTCGAGCTCGGCACCCAGCGCCGCGATGTTGGCGCGCAGGCAGCGCAGCGCCCGAGCGTCCCGTTCCACGAAGGTCGTGTGCCGAGCACCGCGCGAAAGCGCTTCCAGGCCCAGTGCGCCGCTCCCGGCGAAGAGATCGAGAACGCCCGCACCTTCAAGGTCCGGAGCCAGCACGCTCATCCACGCCTCGCGCACGCGCTGGGCCGTCGGCCGCAGCATCCGGCCCCGGGGCACTCTCAACCGGCGCCGGCCCCAGCGACCCGCTACGATTCGGATGTCGCCCAAGCCGCCTCGCTCGGCCGGATATCGACCACCTGCGCCTGTAAGTATTCGATCCCCTGCCAGTAACGGACGCCGAGCTGAAAGGCCAAGTCCACCCGCGCCGACTCGCGCAGCCATTCCAGCTCCCCGGCCTGGCCGAAGGCGATGGCCTCCGGCGTAGCACCCTCACCGACGTCGAGCCGCAGGCGTAGGTGCTGCTCACCCTTCAACTCCGGCTGCCCGAGCAGCCGGACGTTACGGGCCAGGAAGACCGGCTTCGGGTTGCCCTGCCCGTAGGGACCGAAGTGCGCCAGGAAGCGCCAGAGCTCCGCGGTCACGTCCGAGATGGCCAGCTCGTGGTCCACGCGCAGCCTCGGCTGCAGCTCGTCCGCAGCCAGCCGCTCGTGCGCCACAGTGTTCAGCGCCTCTCTGAAGGCGGGGATGTTGTCCCGCTTGATCCGCAGACCTGCCGCGGCGCGGTGGCCACCGAATTGCTCGAGCAGCGTCTCGCAGGTCTTCAACGCCTCATACAGGTGGAAGCCGGGGATCGAGCGGCCGGAGCCGCGTCCGCTCTCAGCCTCGAGCGCGATCAACACGGTGGGACGGTAGTACTCCTCGACGACGCGTGAGGCGACGATGCCGATGACACCGGGGTGCCAATCCGGCGAAGCCAATACGATCGCGCGATCGGCTTCCCGGTCGAACGTCTGCCCCAGCAACTCGCTCGCCTGTTCCAGGGTGGCGCGATCGACCTCCTGACGCCGCTGGTTCTCCTCGTCCACCAGTCCCGCTAGGCCGCTGGCCTCATCCGCGTCGTCGGTAAGCAGCAGGCGAACGCCGCGCATCGCGTCGCCCATGCGCCCGACCGCGTTGAGGCGTGGGCCGACGACGAACGCGATCTGGCCGGCGTTGATGCCGCGCTCCGGCTTCAGTCCCGAGACGCGCAGCAGCGCCCGCAGACCGGGGTTGGGTGTGCGCTGCAGCACTTTCAGCCCGTAGCGAGCGAGGATCCTGTTCTCACCGGTCAGGCGGACCAGGTCGGCGATGGTGGGGATCGCGACGAGGTCGAGGTACTTGTAAAGCTCATCCACCGACCGCCCATGACGCTCGTACAGCGCGTGCAGCAGCTTGAACGCGACCCCTGCCCCGCAGAGCTGCTTGTCCGGATAGCCGCAGTCAGGACGGAGCGGGTTGAGAACGGCGAACCCAGGCGGCAGTTGCGTCGGCGGAGTGTGATGATCCGAGACCACAACATCGATTCCGTCGCGGCGGGCGGCCGCTATCGTCTCGTGGGCCATGATGCCGCAGTCGCAGGTCACCACACAGCCGGCGCCGAGCTGCCGGGCCGTGGCGTGTCCGGCGGGGCCGAAGTCGTAGCCATGTTGCAGGCGGTGGGGAATGAAGACCTCGACCCGCGCGCCCAACTCACGCAGCGCGCGAGCGAGCAGAGCCGAGCCGCAGATGCCGTCCACGTCGTAGTCACCGTGAACGAGCAGGAGTTCCCCGGAGTCGATGGCCCTGGTGATCCGGTCTACCGCCTTCTCCATGTCAGCCATCAACAGCGGATCGTGCAGATCCTGCAGCCGCGGACGCAGGAAGGCTTTGGCCACATCTGGCCGATCGTAGCCACGGCGCGCGAGGATGGCGGCGATCGCTTCGGGAAGCTCGAGCTCGGCGACCAGAGCCTCCACAGCCGCCGCATCGATCGGCGCGGGCAAGCTGAGAACCGGCTTCATGCCGTCAGCGCTTCAGGTCGCCCGGGTACAGGATGACGCCGCATCCCTCACAGCAAACCAGCCCCGACATATCCTTGATCTGCATCTCCTGCTGAATGGTCACGGCGGTGTAGCAGTTGCCGCAGACCGATTCGTCAGTGAGCGGCGCCAACGCGACCTCCGCCCGACCGGCACGGATCCGGTCGTAGAGCCCGAGGGCTCCCTGATCGAGCCGGATGGCCAGATTGTACCGGCGATCACGCTGGATGGCCAGCTGCTCCTCCAGCTGCTCGCGTCGAGGACGCGCCTCGTCCCGAAGCGGCGCTAGCTGCGCACGCGCGCTTTCCAGCTCGCTCAGCAGCCCGGCGCGCCGAACCTCCAGGTCCTCGACGACCTGCAGCTTCTGCAGCGCCCGGTCTTCCAGCTTGCGAAGATCTTGCCTCACGAGGTCGAACTCAAGAGTAGCCGCGCCGTACTGCTTCTCAGTGCGCACCTGATTCACCCTCGTACGCAGGCGATCGAATTGCAGGCGCTTGTCGTCCACCGCCCGCTCGCCGCTGCGCGCCTCCAAGCGAGCCCGTTGCAGCTCGGCTTCGAGTGCTTCGAGAGCCGATTCCAGACCGGCCACACCTTCCTCGGCCGCAGTCAACTCCGTCTGGAATCGCTGAAGCTCGCGCTCGATACTCAGGATCTTCAGATCGATCTCGTGCAGATCCAGCAACTGCTGGAGAACTCCCGACTGTCCGCTAGGCACTGTCATACGTTCTTGCTCACTCTCGCTAACGTCACGCACCCCGGAATAGCCCGCGACCGGGCATCCGATAGCCCAGTGCGCTCAAGTCCTGTCTGATCTTCTTGATCTCCGACGCCAACTCGACGGCAGCGTCCGTATCCGCGACCAGCACCTCGGTCATCAGATCGGCCAAGCGCTTCTCCAGCGCCCGGGCTCGCAGCCGCGCGATCGCGTCCTGCAGGACCGCTTCCGGGTTCGTCAGATCCTCGGGGTCTACCGCGAGTTCCCGCACCAGCTCGAACACGTGTGCCGGAAGCTGGTCCGCCCACGCCAGCGAATCAGCCGCCTCCGGCTCGGCGCCGGGCATGGCGGCCGGCGCAGCGGTCAGCGCCCGGTAGATCTCACGATACTCCGGTGTCCTGAAGTCATCCGGCTCGACCTGGTCGGCCACCCGCGGGACCAGCGAGCGGTCCCTGACCAGCAGCAGCAGCAGCTTGCGCTCGGCCCCCAGCTTCGGCGCTTCGCCAGGCGCGTCAGCCTCCTCCCGCAGCAGCGCACGCGCGCGCCGTCGCACCCCGCCCACAGGGCGCTCGAACTCGCGCTCGAGCGTCGCGCGGCGCACGCCCGTCACCGCAGCCACGCGATCCAGGTAGATGTCACGCAGCGCCTCATCGGCGGTCGCCCGCACGGTGAGCAGCAAGCCGTCGACCGCGCGCCGCTTGCCCTCGCTCGTGTCGAGGTATCCGCGTTTCTGCAGAATCTGGATCTTGCGGTCCAGCACATCGATCGCCGCATCGGTGTGCACCGCCAGCGCCTGCGGTCCGCCCTTACGCACGATCGAGTCCGGATCCTCACCCGGCGGCAGCGTCGCAACGCTCGGCTGCACGCCGGCCTGCAACAGCTCATCAGCCGCCTTGAACGTGGCGACAAGGCCCGGCCTGTCGCTGTCGTAGAGCAGCAGCGCCCTCTTCGCGTAGCGGCTGAGTGTTCGCGCCTGATACTCGGTCAGGCTGGTACCGAGCGGCGCGACCACGTTCTCCACGCCGCAGGCCAGCAGCGACACGAGGTCCATGTAACCCTCGACCACCAGGACGACGCTCTCACGACGGATGGCGTTCCGGCTCCAGTTGAGGCCGTAGACGACGCGGCCTTTGTGGAAGATGGGCGTGTCGGGCGAGTTGATGTATTTCGGGGTGTCCTCGGACTCGGTCAGGCTCCGTCCACCGAACCCGATCGGGCGGCCTCGCAGATTGAAGATCGGAATCATCAATCGGCTGCGGAAATGGTCATAGGGTTCCTTGGCACGCTCGCTCGCCTTGACGAGGCCCGCGCGGATGAGCACGTCGTCACTGATCTCGTGGACGGCGGTCGCGTCTCGCAGTGCGCGCCAGGCATCCGGGGCGTAGCCGAACCCGAAGCGCCGCGCCGTCTCTTCGGACAACGCACGCTGAACCAGCAGGTAGCGGCGTGCCTGCTCACCGTGCTTCTCCTCCCAGAGCTGGCGCTGATACCAATCGGCGGCGAAGGCTACCGCCTCGCGGATATCCCGGTAGGGGTCTTCTTCGGATTCCGTCGGATCGGTGTCTGGCACGACGATCCCACAACGCTCGGCGACGAACTTGACGGCCTCCACGAAGTCGAGCCCCAGCAGTTTCATCGGGAAGGAGAAGACGTCGCCTCCCTCACCGCAGACGAAGCACTTGAAGATCCCACGCTCCGGATAGACCGAGAAGTTCGGGCCCTCACCGCCGTGCAACGGGCAGGGGCCGCGATAGGTCCTGCCTACGCGACGCAGCGGCATGAACTCGCCGATGATCTGCAGGATGTCCGCCTGTGCCCGGATCTCTTCGATCAGTTCGTCGGATACCACGGTCACTCCAACTCGAGCACCGTCACACCGCTGCCCCCCTCATGCGGGGCGCCGAGTCGGTGCGTTTTGATGCGGCCATCGCCCCGCGCGTAGTCGGCCACCGTCTCCCGCAACACACCGGTGCCCTTGCCATGAATCACGCGCAACTGGCCCAGTCCGGCCTGGACCGCGGCGTCGAGAGCACGGATGAGCTCGATGCGGGCCTCCTCGGCGACGAGACCGCGCAGATCGATCTCGGCGCGCGCATCGAGCTCCGGCGCGCCGTAGGTGGTCAGCCGTTCGCCGGGCTGATCCGGCTGTGGGCGCTTGACCAATACGGCTGGCGCCAGCTGCAACTTGACGCCGCCCAGCTCGACCACGACGTCGGCGCCGCGGGTCTCAACGACCCGACCCTCCCTTTCCAGCGAGGTCACCCACACCCGCTCGCCCGCGGCGAAACTGGCAGCGTCCGGCAGAGCGGCGGCTTCCGTCGCTCGCACGCGAAGCGCCTCCGTGTGCGCTCGCAGGCTCGCTTCCAGTTCACTCCTGGCCCGATGCCCGAGCTCGCGATCGGCCTTGAGCGCGGCGTCGAGCTGCTTGCGGGCCTCGAGCAGGAACTCGCGGGCGCGCTGGTGGGCCTCGCGCTCGAGCGCGCGTGCCCGCTCCGCCAATTCCGTGGCCTCCCGCTCCTGTGTCTGCGAACGCTGGGAGAGCTCCCGCTCCTTGCGTTCGAGGGCGTCAATGCGCTCATCCAGATCGCGCTCCTTCTCCTCGAGCTCCGCGAGCAGCCGGGCAGTGTCCAGCTCCTCCTGGCTGAGGCCTGCTCTGGCTTCCTCGAGCACCTTGCGCGGGAAGCCGACCCGCTGGGCGATGGCAAGCGCGTAGCTCCTGCCCGGCCGCCCTTTGACCAGGCGGAAGAGCGGTTGCAGCCGCTCGGGATCGAAGGCGAGGCCTGCGTTGACGATGCCCGGGTACTCGCTGGCCAGCGTGTTGAGCACGCCTAGATGGCTGGTCGCGACGGTCATGCAGCGCCGCGCGGCCAGTTCGGCGAGCACCGCGCGTGCCAGCGCCGTCCCCTCGACGGGGTCAGTAGCGCCGCCGATCTCGTCGATCAGACAGAGGGACTCCGGTCCCGCGCCCTCGAGGATTTCCGTGAGGTTGCGCAGGTGGGCGGTGAAGGTGGAGAGCGAAGCATCGATCGACTGCTCGTCGCCGATGTCGGCGAAGATGCCTTCGAAGACGGGCACCTGCGAACCCGGGCCCACGGGCGGCAGGATGCCCGACTGGGCCATCGCCGCGAGCAGGCCCACCGCCTTGATCAGAACCGTCTTGCCGCCGGCGTTGGGGCCGGTAACGAGCAGCGTGTGCTCGCCCGGGTTCATGAGCAGATCAAAGGGTACCAGCGGCTCCGGGCTCTCCAGCAACAGCGGGTGCCGGCCGTGGACCACCCGGTAGCCCTCGTCCTCCCAGCGCACCAGGCGCGGGCGCGTGCATCCCCGCGCCAGCGCGTAACGCGCCCGCGCGAACAAGGAGTCCAACGTCACCAGGCGCGCAAGGGTCTCGGCCAGCTCGCTCGCACGCGGCCGCAGCGCATCCGTGAGCTCCCTGAGGATTCTGTCGACCTCGCGCGCTTCCGACAGGTGCAGCTCGCGCAGCCCGTTCATCGGCTCGATGGCGGCTGGCGGCTCGACGAACAGGGTGGCCCGGCTGGCCGACTCATCGTGCACGATCCCGCCGACCTCCGAGCGGCCTTCACGGCGAATCGGGATGCAGTAGCGGCCGCCGCGCAGGGTGACCGAGGCATCGGGCACAGCGAAGCGCTCCGGCAGGCCGGCGCTGATCCCTTCCAGAAGTTGCACCAGCTCGCTGCGCGCCGTGCGAATCGCGCGGCGCAGCCGCTTGAGCTCGGGCGAAGCGCCGTCCTTGAGCGTCTCCGTCTCCTCGTCCAGCGCCTCTGCCAGGCGCCCCTGCAGTCTCTCGTCCTTGAGCAGGCCGGAGGCCAGCTGGCCGAGCCCTGGGAACTGGGAGGACTGCGGCAGGATCGACCGGCGCACCCAGTGGGCCCCGACCAGCAGCCGCAAGGCGCCGGCCAGCTCGCTCTCGGACCAGACGCTCCCCTCGACCGCGAGGCGGTTCAGCGATCCGCGAACGTCGGGGATGGTCGGCGGTGCCCAGCTCTCGTCGCGGATCAACCAGCTCACCATCTCGTCGACCTCGTCGAGCGCGGCCACCACCGCCTGCGGGTCGGGCACCGGCTGTAAGTCGCCCACCGCCTCGGCCCCCAGCTCGCTGGTCGCGTAGCTGGCGACGATCTCGAGGACCCGGTCGAATTCCAGCGCGTCAAGCGCGTGCCGGTTCATCGCTCTCCTGGCCGAAGCGACCGGGGGTGCTGGTGTCCGCTCTCACCAGCACCCCCGTTTGTGGCGCACAGAGTCCGAAGTCAATTCGAGCATAGCCTGTTTCAATCACCGGACCTCCGTGCGAGCTCCTCGCGGGCGATGCGGTTGACCTCGCGACCCTCGGCACGCCCCTTCAGCTCAGGCATCACGCGGCCCATCAGGGCGCCGATGTTGGCGGCGCCGGCCTCGATGGCTTCGACGATCTTCTGGCGAACCTCCTCCTCGCTGAGCTGCGCCGGCATGTAAGCGCGGATGATCTCGACCTCGGTGCGTTCCCTGGCTGCCAGCTCCGGTCGCGAGGCCATCTGCTCGGCGGCCTCGTTCCTCATCTTCATGCCGCGGGCGAGCACCTCGGCGACCTCGGCATCATCGAGCTCGTGGCGCTTCTCGATCTCGCGGTTGTGGATATCTGATAGCAGAGTGGAGAGCAGACGCGCGCGGTCCCTGTCCTGCTGGCGCCGCGCCGCGTTCATGTCCTCGCGGATTCTGTCTTTCAGTGTCAGCTCGGCCATCCCCTGGCTCGTAAGCTCGATCTGTGTCTCCCGGCGCCCCCGATACTAACTGAACGAATCGAGCAGCGTCAACGCTACCCGGGCGGCCAGCCCATCGCCCGCCCACCCAGCAGGTGGACGTGGACGTGGAAGACCGACTGGCCGGCACCCGCGTTACAGTTCAGCACGGCCCGATACCCTGACTCGGCGATGCCCTCGTCGGCGGCGATCTCTTTGGCCGCCAGGAGCAACCGACCCACTAGGCCGGCCCCGTCCGGCCCCATGTCGTTGAGGGTCGGGATGTGCTGGCGCGGGATGATCAGGATGTGCGTGGGGGCCTGCGGGTTGATGTCGCGGAAGGCCACCCACTCATCGGCCTGCTTGACGGTCTCCGCGGGTATCTCACCCGCCGCGATCTTGCAGAACAGGCAATCGGCCGACATCGGAGTCCCTCCCTTTCCAGGATCTCGCTGGCCAGTAGGCCGGTTCAGTCGAACAACGCGTCCTTGACCTTCTGCCAGAGGCCGGCGCCGTCTTCGCCCGGTTTGACCGGCCTCTCTATCTCGGCCAAGGCCTCGAACAGCTTGCGCTGCTCGGGCGTCAGCTCACGTGGTGTCACGACAAGCACGCGCACGAACAGGTCGCCGTGGCCGCCGCGACGCAGGTGCGGCAGCCCCTTGCCACGCAGCTGAATGACGTGACCCGTCTGCACGCCCGCCGAAACCTTGACCTTCACCTTCTTGGTGACGGTAGGCACCTCGAGGGTGACTCCCATCGCCGCCTGGCTGAACGTGACCGGCAGGTCGTAGATGAGGTCCGCGCCGCGCCGTGTGAAACGCGGGTCCGGCTCGACCTCGATCACCGCCAGCAGGTCACCGGGCGGGCCGCCGCGAGGCCCGACATTCCCCTGCCCGCGTAACGTCAGATAGTCATCGGTCGCCACGCCGGGCGGGATCTCGAACTCCAACGATTTCTCCAGGCGCCGGCGACCCTCACCGCCGCAGGCGGGACAGGGATCGCTGATCACGCGGCCCTCGCCACCACAGGTCGGACAGGGGCCGACACGCACGAACTGACCGAACAGCGACCGCTGCACCTGCTGCAGCTCGCCGGTCCCGCCGCAGTGCGTGCAGGTCGCCGGCGGCGCACCGCCGCTCGTCCCCAAGCCCTGGCAGTCCGGGCAGGTATCGAGGATCGGCATGCGGACGGTCTTCTTGGCGCCGTGCATGACGTCCTCGAGCGTCAGCTTGATGCGGATCTTGACGTCGGCGCCGCGGGTGCGGGTGCCGCGCCGGCGGCCCATCCCGAAGAGGTCGCCGAACCCGAAACCCCCGAACTCGCGCATGAAGATGTTGAGCGCCTCATCGAAGGTCCGGAACCCGCCGAACCCACCGCCGCCGCCGCCCACGCCGGCCCTCAGCCCCTCGTGCCCGTAGCGGTCGTACAGGGCCCGCAGCTCCGAGTCGCGCAGAACTTCGTACGCCTCGGTGGCCTCCTTGAACCGCTCCTCCGCCTCGGGATCGTCGGGGTTCCGGTCCGGGTGGTATTTGAGCGCCGCCTGCCGATACGCCTTCTTGATGGCCGCGGCGTCGGCGCTGCGTGGCACACCCAGAATCTCGTAGTAGTCCCTCTTCATCGACTTCCCGGCCGCAGCGGCCCTGGAGCCGCCAAGCTCTTCCTCACAGCCCGAAAAATCTGCGGAATTCACCCTGCAGGCAAAAAGTTCGCAGAACCACGGCCGTTGGCAATGCCGGGCCGGGGCGTGCGGCGGGAGGCCG